>QWCJ01000124.1_pt1 | contig 47421 bp, 37 predicted proteins | sample 1972501 | NCBI WGS metagenome assembly QWCJ01 (sample SAMN09866711, study PRJNA288562) | Human vaginal metagenome isolate term2_vaginal, whole genome shotgun... | isolation source: vagina | host: Homo sapiens | place: USA: California
GCATCCCGATCGCCAAATCTCGATGCGTGTATCGAAGACATCACCTACGCACCCGGCCGCAACCTCAACAAAGAGCAAATCACCAGACTCGCTCACTGCTAATGGTGTCAAAAAGCGCAAAGCATTGTCATCCTCGGCAAATCATCCGTCGGCAAAACATACCTGGCCCAAGCATTGCTGACCGCTGCGTGCAGAAACGACTACTCTGCTCGTTTCTTCCGCACAGACACCCTGGCCAACCAGCTCATGGTGCTACGCCATGATGACACAGCACGCATGGAGTTTCTTCAAGATCTCCACCTGGCAGACGTACTCGTACTTGATGACTTCTTAACAACGCCGATTGATGCTGCGACAGCACACCAGCTGCTCAACATTCTTGTTGAGCGTGAACACCGGGGTTCAACGATTGTCACCTCCCAGTGCACGCCCGATGAGTGGTACAAGTCCATCCCGGATGCTGTCATCGCCGGGTCGATCCTGAATCGGCTTGTCGTTGGCGCTGAGATCATCACACTCGAAGGACCAAACATGCGCCTCGAAGCCAATACGCAGTAGCGGCTCATAGTCAACGCCCGGCGAAGGACCAAACATGCGCCTCGAAGCCAATACGCAGTAGCGGCTCATAGTCAACGCCCGAGTGTTACCCGATACTCACCCGGGCGTTACTGGATACTCACCACAGCGTTACTAAATCCGTGGTCCTAACATTCGCCCGCGCGGTTGCTAACCGCATCGCGTTTATGGACGCCGGCCACATCGTGGAGATCGCCCCACCCGAGGAGTTCTTCGCCGCCCCGAAGTCCGAACGCGCGCAACGCTTCCTGGACCAGTTGGTGTTTTAGAGGTTGGGTCGGGGCGGTTGGCTTGGCGAATCCATCCGGTCGTATATACTCGTGCTCATAGATCCCCCGTCCTCTTCGGAGGCGGGTTTCCTTTTACCCAGAACGGGCGTTGCACTGAACCTTGATGTTCAGTGCAACGCCCGTTCTGTTCGTTTACCCGCGAGGGGTGCCCCGGTTATACCTTACGACGTCCCACGAGCGCACCCGCAGCGATCAGCGCACCACCGAGCAGGATCGGCAGCTGGAGACCAGTTCCTCCTGTCTTCGGCAGATCGCCCTGGCGAACGTTGGCTACTGTCAAAACGGCATCTGTCGAGGTAAGACCCCAGGTAGATGGCGCAGATTCATTGTTCACCTGTTTCGCGATGACCTCCGAATCCTGGTCAATCACAACTGCTGCCTTGCCGTCTTTCATGGTAACCGAGAACAGAATCGGCTTAACCAGCAAACTATAGACATTTCCATCTACCACAGGAGACTTTGTCTCGATAAGTCGATAGTTACCGACTTCCAAATCATCCGCCCTGTAAAAGCCGAATTCCTCACTGAAGTCGAGCAGTTTTCGGTCCACGACATGTTCACCATCGCCAAGCTTTTCCAGAGTGAATTCGGCTCCCTCCAAACGGTTTTCAGGCTTTGGCAACTCTCCTTCAAAGTCTTCGGATGAAATCTTCACAAGACGTAAAGAAACCTTTTCATTTTTGCTTTCTGGAGGTGGAACACAGGCTGTGTCCTCGTTTGGTCCGACTTTAACTGTATTGAAGAGACCTTGATATGGCTTACATTCTTCTTCCGCCGAAAGCACTACGCCTGGGCGAACTGAGAAGACCATTTTGACGTTAAAGGAATGCATACCGTTGCTTGTAGCGTCGAATTGCTTTTCGCCTCTCGGTCGGATCTCGCCACCTTCTGAAAGGATAAACGGGCCATCTCCATTTTGGGAAGACTTTGAACGCTCACGTCCAAACTCATCAATGAAAGACCAACTTGTTCGTTCAAGCACGACACCCTCTGGCATCTGAGGTGTATCAACTACCCGCCGGTAACGCGCACTATTAGCCTTATCTTCGTTTTTAAGCAGCACCCGATAGTCAACCGTGTATGTTCCATCACCATTGTCGACCACTTGATCCTGAATGGCCTTTTTCTCGACCTTTGGGTCGACCCTGACGCTTGGACTCTCCGGCGCAGGGGCCGAAGCGGCATCCGTGTTATACGAGGTTGGAGCCCAGCCTGTCCCGACTACGGTAATCCCGAGGTCTTTAGCAGTCTTAGTCCCACTTAGCTTTTTCGTTGGATCATTAATCTTAAGCTTGATGATCTGCGCTTCATTCTGTCCGGCCGCGGACCCGCCACCAAGCCCGAACGCAATTGATCCGTCAGCCTCCACCCAAGCTTGTCCAAAGACAAGATAGCGGTTGTTCGAAGCGCCGAGAAATTGTCCCAACGTCTGGTTCGTATCTGGAACTAGAAGGTCAGTAACATCAAGCCGAAGTCCTTGCTGCTTTCCGCTCAGATCAACGCGCTCGAGATAGATCTTCCCTTGCCCTGCTGCCCAAGTACTTTGTAGTCCCCATACATAATCTGGGGCGGAATCAATGCTGACAAAGTCCTCGGACACTGAACGGAATTTATGCTCTTGGCGCCATGGTGTTTGTCGTGGTGTCCGATCTCCGAGAGAACTCTTCGATGTTGCTTTTACATTGGCTAGATCAATTTCATATAGCCTACCTGTGCCCCAGTTCGATGAGCCGGAGACCCAGTACCGCCCCTGCGAATCGAAGGTACCAGCGTTAATTCCACTACCAAGGTCGTTAGCTACCGCATCATAATTGTTGTGGTCCTCAGGTAGCTGGCCTTCAAAGCCATCCACTTTTCCAAGGTCGTAGATCTGTCCCGTGTAGGGGTTAATTTGGAGCAAATGACCTGCAGGAAAACAGGGGTCATCCTCGTAACCGTGTCCAGTGGAGTGCCGTGGCTGACTGATCGCATACAAGTAGTTGTCTTGACGATTGTATGCAAGTGCGTTGTACACCCATCCAGTCTTCGGACCAATCTTCATCTGTACGAATCGACCATCGTAATCTTCATCGTCGATTTCGAGATAAAGCTGCGAGGAGATACGGGATCCAGAACTATTCGGACTGGCCACAATGAATCGACGAAAACCGAATTCTTCCTCTGCAACAGTCAATGAGCGCGCGGGTTGACGAGTATCGACTTTACTAGGGTCACGGTAGGTACATTTTTCACCGGGCTTCGTAATTGGAGGGACATCATCCTCCGTAATCGGCGGCGCAATCGGCAATGGTGCCGTGGTTGTGCTTGACCCATCTGGATCTTCCGTTGCTTCCTTTTCGACTACCTTTCCGTGCAGTACGATTTCCTCATCCCGCGTCGGAGCCGACCGATATGTTGTCCTCAAAGTGACAGTTGAATCTGCAGGAATTATTACGGAGTCGATTTGCTTACCATCCTTTACCGGATACCAGGTAATAACAACACGGTCTCCGTATTTTTCGACCTTTCGCTGAATTGAAACGCCTTCCGCCTTTTCAATGGGGAGAGAGAAAAATACGTCTTCAGTATTTGCTGTAGGACTCAGCGTTACGGTCGCACTCGTAAACTCGGATCGCGACTTCACGTCAAAAGTCGTCTCGTATGGATTGTTTCCCAGAGTTTTGTGCTCGGACACTGGGATACCGTCACCAGACACTACAACCGTGTGATCCTGCGGCTGGCTATCGAGATTCTGTCCCCAAACTTGCACACGGTAAAAACCACTTGCAGGCGCAACGGGATTAAGAATGACCGTATCCCCGCCCTTGAGGTACAAGTCATCGACCTTGGGAAGAAGACGGAATTCCGTATCTTCAGATTTACCGTTAGCGTTCCACCCCCACTCTCTCTTCTGAATGTCAGCGAAGGTACGGTCAACAACGGTATTCCCCCCGCGGACAACCCGGACTCGAACCGGTCCATCAATAGCCTTAGTGGCTGCATTGTCTTTGTTCTTCTTGATGGCAAATCGCGTCATCCGCCAGTTTCCGGTTTCATTCACGCGAAACTGGAGTTGTGGGTTCCCATCTAGCCAATCTGCTTTCGGACTAGTCAGCGAAAACTCTTGATCGTAAACGCCTGGGAGATCGGGAAATTGCCCTGGCTGCGAGGCTCGAAGTTCACCAACGCCAAGCTCAATTCCCGCATTAAGCTCGGCGCCGATTGTCTGCCCAAAGCCTGACTCTGCAAGTTCATCCTTAGTCGGCACATCGTTGCTGTCCGCGATTGAGTAGACAGATTCCCCGGAAGTCACTACTTCGAACTCGACTCGCATTGGTGGGATCGTGTGGAGGCCCTGGATGTCAAATGCGAGGTAATCGGCATCTTCGCCGTTAACGAATCCATAGAACTCTGGTTCAATTACGCGATCATCGATTGTGACAGAACGAATCTCCTCAATATCACCTTCACCTACACGTTTGATAGCGAACACATCTTCCTTTGACGCTTTGCCGCCAAACTCCCAGACTTCACCTTCTGGGTCTTCTACGACGACGCGTTCGACGTCACCTTCACGGGTCCAGCTAATTGGAGATTGTGAAATCTGGGGTGTAGCGGGTCCAGATCCATTATCTTTCTCAAGCTTTTCCGAGTGGAACATATCACCCTCGGTTTTGACCGGCGCTACCGAGCTAGTTTCTACAGCCTCCGACGCCACCGTGTTCTCCGCCACAGCACTCTCCGCAGCACCTGCCGTAGTCGCAGAAGCAACCCCCTCCTGCGCGTCGACCGGGTAGGAGCCCAGGCCGGCGGCGAGCGCCAACGAGGCGACCACAGCAGCGACTCCACGAACGGAGCGACGGGTGCGCGAGCTCGCAGTGGCTGCAGGCTTCATAATGTTTCGCATAATCCTTGTTCCTAAATCCGCTTATCTACCGTGTTTACGATTCGTTTTTGCTTCGCCGGGCCAGCACGAACCCGATCAAGATCAGCAGTCCGCCGAGTCCTGCGGCCCACAGCACGTTCGCGCCTGTGGAGGCCAGGTCGCCGCCCCGGGTGTTATCTGCTGGTTTGGTCACTGTGGTCACCGAGCTGGTTCGCGTGGTCACCACGGTGGTGGAGCCGTCGGGCCGGGTGGTGGTCAACGTGGTCTTGACCGGGGTGGTCACCGTGGTCACGGTGCTGCCCGAAGGTGTCGTTGTCCGCGTGGAGCTCCCTGGCGTGGTCGGCGTTGTCGGTGTCGCGGGTGTCGACGACCCCGGCGTCGGGGTTGGTGTCGGCGACGGCGACGGGGACAGGCCCGGATCGGTGTCCCACTTGGTCACGATGATGTTGTCGTAGGTGAAGTGCTCACCCGACACGTCGCCAAGCGGCAGGATGATCAGCTGCGGGCTGGAGAGGTGGTACTCGTGGTCGTCGTCAGGCGCTTGCTCCTCGAGCAGGTACAGGCCAGGCTTCAGGTAGCTGAACTGCACTCGGCCCTTCGCGTCGGTGGTCGCCCTATCGGCGTCCTCCAGTCCACGCTTCCGAACGTCCTCCATCGTGAGGTTCTTGGCGCCCTCGCGGCCTTCCTCCGTGGTCACGTCGATGCCCTTCACGCGGGAAAGCACGAAGATGGAGCCTTCGATGGCTGGTGGTTTCGCGCCGGCGGGGATGTCGTCGTTAGGGTTCGGCTCGTTCTTCTTTACCACCAGGAAGATCGGCTTGGTGGTGTCCACGCTGTTGGCGGGGATGTTTTTGTCGTTGCCGGAGACCACGCGGGCATCGGCAAACGGCATGAACGCGCCGGTGGCCAGGATGGACGCCGCGCCAAAAGTCGCGACAATCTTCGAAGCTCGCATTAGGACTGAACCTCCTTGTTCATAGCGTCCTTGCGGTCGCTCTTCTTCTTTTCGCGGATGATCCACCAGATCAGGGCCAGCAGTACCAGCAGGGAGACGCCGCCGAGGGCCCACATCCACCACTGGAAGGTGGACGTGGATTCGTCGAGAATCTGCGCTTCGTCCGGATCCATCGGCACGCGCTCGGCGTGGACCAGCAGGCGGTGCGTATTGATGCCGTACGGGGTGCACGTGATCAGCGTGAGCAGGTCGCGGCCGGGCTCGGCGCGCAGGCTGTCGGTCTCGTCGGGGAGGACGACCTCGATGTCGTACACCTTGTACTTCATGCGCTCACCGAACGTGGAGACGTAGATGGCGTCGCCGACTTCGACGTCGGCGAGGTCGTCGAAAAGCGTTGCAGTCGTGAGCCCCGTGTGGCCGGTGATCACAGAGTGGAAGCCTTCGCCACCGGTCGGCAGTGCGGAGCCGTACAGGTGGCCGAGCCCCTTTTGCAGGGTGTTTTCGCTGGTGCCGTGGAAGACGGGCAGGCGGACGTCGATAGACGGGATCGCAATTTGCGACATCGCCGACACCCCCGCCAACTGCGCCTCATACGCCTTGTACTCAGCGTTGTCTTCACTGATGCGCGCAAGCCACGGGTCCAGAATCGGACCGTCGGTATGCGCGCGGTTGTACGCGACCGCCGCCTCGTACGCGCGGTTGACCTGCTCCGGCGGTGCCGCCTCGAGCTGGTCTTCGTACATCTTCGCCACCTGCTCCTGCACACGGTTGTTCCACTGGGTGGAGATCACCGGGTACATCAGCACCGTCAGGCCAACGAGGATGATGAGGACAGGCAGCGCGACACGCTGGAAGAACGACTTCTGCGCCGGCTGCTTCCGGTGCTTCGCCTTCACTGCTGTGGTCACGTTGTTGTCCTCTCTGGGGCCATCGCTTATCGACGACAACCCTTTCCTTCAAAACTGGAGCAGGAATTTAACGCCCTCCTGCTGGCGGGCGTGCGCCCCGGCGGGTCCGGTTGGGTCCGGCTCCGGGGCGCCTCCGGGGTTAGCGCTCTTTGGTGAGCACTAGCCCTGGAGTCCGCTTATGCGTTTGCGCTTATGCGTTCTTGCTTATGCGGACTGGGAGTTGCGACGTGCCGCGTAGACACCGCCACCGATGATCGCGAGGCCAGCCAATGCGATGATCAGCACACCCATGCCACCGGTGGCCGGGAGCAGAGGAACCTTGGTATCCGGAATGTTCTCAATATCCTTGCTGACCTGGCGGACCTTAACCCCGTCAGTCTCGACGATGTCTTCACGGGTAAGGGTCAACTTGGTGACAGCCTTGTCACCTTCCGGAAGGATGTAACCCTTCGGCGCTTCCGTCTCCTTGAGGCAGTACTCGAAGTTCTTCTTTGCCGGCTTTGCCTCATCCCCGTCAACCCAGTCAGTGACGTGAATACCGGTGAAGGAGAGTTCACCCTGGTCCGAAGTCACGCCTTCCTGGATGATCGTGCCTGGAACATCGCAGCGGTAAAGCTGGAACTTCGCACCCGCCAGCTTCTCTTCCTTGTTGTCCTTGTCAACCTTCACAACGTTGATGTTTCCGATGTAGGAAATCACCTTGTCGTGCGGGGTCTCGCCGTCCGGTTCGTCTCCTTCACCGACGTCCTCGCCTGGGTTTCTGAAGAAGAAGTGCTCGTTCACACTGTTTTCAATCTGCTGATCGTTCTCCTGCAGCAGCGTTGCCTTCACGGTTACGCGAAGCTTTTCGTTCGCCTTCAGCCCTGCACCTGCAGGATCATCAACGATGACCCGGAACGCTTGGTCAGCGCCAGCCGCAACGTTATCGGCACTAGGAACCGGCGCTTCCTTCACCACACGGAAGTTCGTGATAGGAGCAGTTTGCTCCTCACCCTGAGCATTCTTGTAGACGCGCTCAACCTTCTCAATGAGATTGTTGTTATCGAAGTCCCACTTCAGTTCGTCGGACTTCGAAGCATCCGTCAGCGTCAGGTTCTTCAGCACCTTACCCTCTGGCGCGGACGGAACAACACCTTCCAGGACGTACTTCACGGTGGAGTTAGCTTCTGCACGCTTCCCATCTTCAGCGTGAACGTTGTCGTCCTGAACTTCCTTGGTGACGCGAGCCATAGAGTTCTTTGGATAAACCTGAACGTTCTCGTTCCAGCCATCGCCCTTGCTGTTCGTCATTGGAACGAAAACAATAAACGGCTGCGCACCAACGTAGGTCTGCTTATCTTCGATCTTCGGCGTTTCCGTCTCCGTCACAAGGTAGGCACCCGGTGCAAGATTCTCGAAGACAGCCTGGCCTTGGCCTTTGGTCTCCTTTGTTTGCTTGGTGAACTTATTATCCTTGTTAGGCAGATCCGCATCTGCATGGCTCTTGTTGTACTTGTTCGCCTTTTCGACGAGATCGTTGTACACAGCCTGCTTGGTGATGTCGCCCTCGAGTTTCTCGATCTGGAAGGTGGCACCGTTGAGCGGCTCGCTGTACTTTCCGGCATCGGCGAATGCTTCGCCGTTAGAGTTGACCAGCTCGGTCGGGTTAACACGCTTGTTGATGGTCAGGGCGTACGTCGACTTATTATCAATCGTCGAAGCAGCGGGAGCTTTCTCTGCAAGCGCTGGCGCGACAACGGCGGGTGCTTCAGCTCCATCCTGAGCCAGCGCATCCTGCGCGGCGATGCCGGCGGAACCGGCGAAGGTCAGGCCTGCGGCGATTGCGATCGCGGCGGTCTTCTTCATGGCAATTGCCATAGTGGTGGTCCTTTCGGAGAAATGTTTGTCGCTGGGCCCTATTGGTCAGCGAGAGAAGTACTTCAACACGGTGGCGCGGTACATCCTCCGTGCGATTCTTCTGGGCCCAGCCTGGGCGCCACCGTAGAATCTATTTGGTTGCACAACTTAAGTAAAGCGCAAATATGGGCCGTTTCCCCTCGTTAAGGATGGTTTCAGGCAAGTTCCCAAACCTTTGCGTTAGCTGCGAAAAGCGAGCTGGCCTTACAGACAAATGACACCGAAATATGAGTGCTCGGCGTCACATATAAGGGGGGGGGGAGATGTTCGACACACTTTTTCGTGTGAGTTTTCAAGGGAATTCTTAGCAACCGCGCACGCCGCGCGGACACCTCCCCAACTGTACGTTTACCCGCCAGCCGGACACTCATAAAAAAGACCCCCTGCACCGGGGAGGTGGTTCGATCCCGGGGCAGAGGGTCGTCGATAAGCAGGGGATCTAGTCGCCGATCTGGTCGCGGCCACGCTTAACGATCAACGGGTCGGGCTCGCCAACCACGTCGTGGTCCTTGTTCGTGTACTCAAACTTGGACAGGATGTAGCGCATCGCATTCAGGCGGGCGCGCTTCTTGTCGTTGGACTTGATGGTGATCCAGGGGGACTCGTCAGTATCCGTGTAGCGGAACTGCTCCTCCTTCGCGCGGGTGTAGTCCTCCCACTTATCCAGCGACGCCAAGTCCATCGGCGACAGCTTCCACTGACGCACCGGATCCACCTGGCGAATAGCAAAGCGGGTGCGCTGCTCCTTCTGGGTCACCGAGAACCAGAACTTGGTCAGGGAGATGCCGGAGCCGAGGATCATGTTCTCCAGCATCGGCACCTCACGCAGGAACTCAGCGTGCTGCGACTCGGTGCAGAAACCCATCACGCGCTCAACACCGGAACGGTTGTACCAGGAACGGTCGAAGAACACGATCTCACCCGCAGCCGGGAAGTGCTCAATGTAGCGCTGGAAGTACCACGACGTACTCTCGCGTGGCGAAGGCTTCTCCAACGCAACCGTACGAGCACCACGGGGGTTGAGGTGCTCGTTAAAGCGCTTGATGGTGCCACCCTTACCGGCGGCGTCGCGGCCCTCGAAAATAATGATGTGGCGCTGACCAGTATCCTTCGTCCAGTTCTGCCACTTCAGCAGCTCAATCTGGAGCGCACGCTTCTCATGCTCATACTCATCGCGGGAGAGGCGCTCATCGTACGGGTAATTCTCGCGCCACGTCTGAATCGCAGTGCCATCCGGCATCAACAGCACCGGATCGTCTTCATCGGTGTCGTCCACAACCCAGCCTTCGGTCTGGGCGAGGTCGATCATCGGCAGTTCGTCATCCTTGTGGTCAGCCATACCACTCATTCTATTCCGCTTTGCCTCGCTGCGCTGGGAAAGCCCCCCACTAACAGAAAAATGCCCCGTCGCACGTAGCGACGAGGCACCTTACAGGTCGGTCTTATGCAACCAGACCAACGAGGTCGGCGAGAGCGCCTGCGAGGACGCCGAAGTTGCCAAGCAGCTCAACGAGAGCGCCCGGGATACGGGTGATTTCAGCCGGTTCGCCGTTCTGAACGCCGACGCCGGTGCCGGAGGAAAGTGCAACCCAGTTAGTCAATGCTTCCATGATATTTTCTCCTATTTAAAAAGATGCTCTTACTTGGTCGTCTTGCCGAGTTCCGGCTTCTCGGTAACCTTCGTTGCGAACGTCAGCAGAGACTCCGGGGTCTTGGTGAAGATCTTCTCGATCGCGGTTGCGAACGTCTTGAAGTCCTTGAGCGCCTTCTGGATGACCTTGAGATCTACAGGCATTACATGCTCCTAAAAGTTAGGTGCCAGTCTGTGTCTGGCTTTACTGACAGGTACTGACACCCATCGGGCGTCAGGGAGTTATTTTGCCATAGGTAACGATTACGTCAAGGGGAACTGCAGAATTGTTTTCAATGCTGACAGATATTTTTCAACACCTCACGTTTACCAAAACGTAACCATATTTCAGCTCTATCGACTACCTGCCCAAATTCAATAAAAGAAGTAAACGTCATATGAATTCGATGACGACTGTATAGACTATTCAGCGCCGAAACTCGCGACGGAAACTCCACAAACCGGAAATGGATGTGAGGGACTACACCTATTCAGGGGGTCGTCGACAAGCAATTGCGCAAAAGAAAAACGCGCCCCGAAGGACGCGTCTCTCAACAAGCGGGCGTTACATCATGCCCATTGCTTCCGGGTCCATGCCCGGGTTTGCACCAGCCGGCTCCGGCTTGTCAGCCACAACCGCCTCAGTGGTCAGGAACAGCGCGGCGATGGACGCAGCGTTCTGCAGCGCGGAACGGGTCACCTTCGCCGGGTCCGCAATGCCGTTAGCCAGCATGTCGACGTACTCGCCGGTCGCAGCGTTCAGACCCTCACCATCCGGGAGGTTGGCAACCTTGTCAGCCACCACGCCCGGCTCCAGGCCAGCGTTCAGCGCGATCTGCTTCAGCGGAGCGGACAGGGCCTCGCGGACGATCTTCACGCCCGTAGCCTCGTCGCCCTCAAGGCCGAGGTCGCCCTCGAGCTCGTTGGCAGCCTGCAGCAGAGCCACGCCGCCACCAGCGACGATGCCCTCCTCCACAGCAGCCTTAGCGTTACGCACAGCATCCTCAATGCGCAGCTTCTGCTCCTTGAGCTCCACCTCAGTAGCAGCGCCAACCTTGATCACCGCAACACCGCCGGCCAGCTTGGCCAGGCGCTCCTGCAGCTTCTCGCGGTCGTAATCGGAGTCGGAGTTCTCGATCTCAGCGCGGATCTGCTTCACACGGCCGTCGATCTGCTCCTGCTGACCAGCGCCCTGCACGATCGTGGTCTCATCCTTGGTCACCACAACCTTGCGAGCCTGACCCAGCAGCTCAACGCCAGCGGTCTCCAGGGACAGGCCGACCTCTTCGGAGATGACCTGGCCGCCGGTCAGGATCGCCAGATCCTGCAGCATTGCCTTGCGACGATCACCGAAGCCCGGAGCCTTCACAGCCACAGACTTGAAGGTGCCGCGGATCTTGTTCACAACCAGGGTGGACAGGGCTTCGCCCTCAACGTCCTCAGCGATGATCAGCAGCGGCTTGCCGGACTGCATGACCTGCTCCAGCACCGGCACAAGCTCCTTGACGTTGGAGATCTTGCCGGACACCAGCAGGATGTACGGGTCCTCGAGCACGGCCTCGCCGCGCTCCATGTCGGTAGCGAAGTAAGCGGAGATGAAGCCCTTGTCAAAGCGCATACCCTCCGTGACCTCGAGGTCCACACCAAACGTGTTGGACTCCTCGACCGTGATCACGGACTCCTTGTTCACCGCACCGTTGCCAACGGCGTACATTGCCTCGGCGATCTTCTTGCCGATCTCCGGGTCAGAAGCGGAGATACCAGCGGTGGAAGCGATCTCCTCCTGGGTCTCAACTTCCTTTGCCTGATCCAGCAGGTACTTGGATACCTTGTCGGTGGCAGCCTGGATGCCGCGCTTGATACCCATCGGGTTGGAGCCAGCAGCAACGTTGCGCAGACCCTCGCGTACGAGTGCCTGGGCGAGAACGGTAGCGGTGGTGGTGCCGTCACCGGCGACGTCGTCGGTCTTCTTGGCGACTTCCTTGACCAGTTCCGCACCGATCTTCTCGTACGGATCTTCGAGGTCAATCTCGCGAGCGATGCTCACGCCGTCGTTGGTAATCATCGGAGCGCCCCAAGACTTCTCCAACACCACGTTGCGGCCCTTCGGGCCCAACGTGACCTTCACAGCATCAGCCAGGGTGTTCAGACCGGTCTCGAGGCCGCGACGTGCTTCCTCATCAAATGCAATCATCTTTGCCATGTGAGTGTGTCACTCCTTATATATAGGCGTACGTGGACGATCACTCAGTTCGTCGGTGCAAGCAGGCGCCCGCGACGGCACGGCTGACGAGTGGTCTCAGCCTCACCCGCTCTTCTTCGTTTATTTGGCACTCGGTTGAGATGAGTGCCAGCCACATTTTTAGCACTCTCGGGGGTTGAGTGCAAGAGACGCAGGGGCTGGCTCGGTTGCTGCTAGCGTAGTGCCATGACTGACGCACAGAACAGCACAAGCAACAGCACAGCAACCTACGCACCGCAGCGCGACCGGATCTTCGCGGATCTGTCCAAGTTGGTGTCCTTTAACTCCCCGCACTCCACCCCGGCCCTGAAGGACGAGCACGAGGCAGCGTGTGTGTGGACGGTCGAGGCGCTCAAGGACCTCGGCTTTGAAGTCACCCGCTACCCGACGGTGGACGACGCGGACACGATCGTCGCTACGAAGCCAGCGAAGAACGGCATGCCGACGGTGCTGCTGTACTCGCACTACGACGTCGTCCCGGCGAACGATCCAGAGGCTTGGACGAACAACCCGTTCGAACTCACCGAGCGTGACGGCCGCTGGTACGGGCGCGGCGCCGCGGACTGCAAGGGCAACCTGGCCATGCACCTGGAGGCGCTGCGCCTCGTCGAGGAAAACGGCGGCACGGACCTGGGGCTGAAGGTTGTCGTCGAGGGCTCCGAGGAGCTCGGTGGTGATGACGGTCTGGGCAAGTTGATCGTCGAAAAGCCGGAGGTGTTTGAGGCGGACGCGATTCTGATCGCGGACTCCGGCAACGTCGCTGTCGGTGTGCCGACGCTGACCACCTCCCTGCGCGGCGGCGCCCAGATCAACGTGACGGTGGAAACGCTCAAGGGCGCGATCCACTCCGGCGGTTTCGGCGGCGCGGCTCCGGATGCGGCGCACGCACTGATGGTCATTGCAACGTCGCTTTTCGACGAGCACGGCCGCACCACCATCGACGGCGTGGACACCACCACCAAGTGGGACGGCGACCCATACGACCCGGAAACGTTCCGCGGCGACGCGACCGTCCTGGACGGCGTGGAACTGCTGGGCACCGCAGACGATAACCCGGCTGACCTGGTGTGGGCGCGCCCGGCCGTGACCATGATCGGCTTTACCTCCACCCCGGTTGCAGAGGCGATGAACGCGGTGAACCCGCGCGCGGAAGCACAGTTCAACCTGCGCGTCCCGGCTGGCCAGGATTCCGCCAAGGTGGCGGAGAAGATGGTGGAGCACATCAAGGCCCACACCCCGTGGGGCGCCAAGGTGGACGTACAGGTCAGTGGCGTGAATCAGCCGTTTTCTACGGATGTGGAAGCGGAGGCCGTCGCAAAGCTTGGGCAGTGCCTGAAGGACGCATACGGCGCAGACGAGCTGGCTGTCGTAGGCACCGGCGGCTCGATCCCACTGACCATCACCCTGCAGGAGCAGTTCCCCAACGCGGAGATCGCACTGTACGGCGTGGAGGAGCCGTTGTGTGGCATTCACGGTGTTGACGAGTCCGTCGACCCGACCGAGATCGAACATGTGGCCATCGCCGAGGCGATGTTCCTGCAGCAATACGGGAAGTAAGAAAAATTCGCTACAGTGGCAAAAAGACGGCCGCGCCACTGGTGTTGACGCGTTGTATCTTGTTGCCGCGATGAGCAAGTTATTTCTGTGTGAACTGGAAAGCCCCTGAGGTTAGGCGCGCCAACGGTACGACCGACCTCAAAGGAGGGCTGCCAGAAACGTGCTCACGTTACTTCTTGCGCTCACGGCTGCCAGCGCCATCGCCCCGGTGCTGCTGCGCAGCATCGGCCGCTCGGCGTTCGCCCTACTGGCGTTGGTGCCGCTCGGCGGCTTCCTGTGGGTGGTCAAACTCTTCGCCGACGGGGTGTTCCGCGACGGCGGGGAGATCGTTTCCACGTTCACGTGGATGCCATCGACCAACCTCAACTTAGAGTTTCGCCTCGATGCCCTAGCAGCGCTCTTTAGCCTGATCATCCTGGGTGTCGGGGCGCTTGTGTTGTTCTACTGCTGGGGCTACTTCGACTCGAACCCGCGCAGGCTGGCCAAGTTCGGGTTTGAGCTCAGCGCCTTCGCCATGGCCATGTACGGCTTGGTCATCTCGGACAACTTCCTGCTCATGTACGTGTTCTGGGAGTTGACCTCGATCCTGTCGTACATGCTGGTGTCGTATTACGGGGAGCGGGCGACCTCCAGACGCGCAGCCATGCAGGCACTGATGGTCACCACAATGGGTGGCCTGGCCATGCTGGTGGGCATCAACCTCCTAGGCTTCAACGCCGGCATCTGGCGTCTGTCCGAGGTGTCCCAGATCGCCGACATCGAGGGCACCCCGGCGATCTCCGCGGCAATCGTGCTGATCATGCTGGGTGCGCTGACCAAGTCCGCCCAGGCCCCGTGGCACTTCTGGTTGCCCGGCGCGATGGCGGCGCCGACGCCGGTGTCGGCGTATCTGCACTCGGCGGCGATGGTCAAGGCGGGTATTTATCTCGTCGCTAGGCTTGCGCCCGACATGTCGGCGGTGACCACGTGGCACCTGCTGGTGCTGTCTACGGGTGGGTTCACCATGCTGCTGGGTGGCTGGATGGCGCTGAAGCAGCGCGACCTGAAGCTGGTGCTGGCGTACGGCACGGTGAGCCAGCTGGGCTTCATCATCACGGTGATCGGCGTAGGGTCGCGCGAGGCCGCGATGGCGGGGCTTGCGATCACGTTCGCGCACTCGCTGTTTAAGGCCGCGCTGTTCATGATTGTGGGCACGATCGACCACGCCACCGGCAGGCGCGACATCCACGAACTGTCGGGGCTGGGCAAGAAGCAGCCGTTGTTGGCGGGGTTGGCCATTGTGTCGGCTGCGTCGATGGCTGGCATCCCGCCGCTGTTCGGGTTTGTGGCCAAGGAAGCCGCGCTGGAGATGATCCTGCACGAGGAGTTGCTCACCGGTATGCCGGGCAGGATCACGCTGGTAGTGATGGTCGCTGGTTCCATCCTGACCATGGCGTACTCGCTCTACTTCCTGCACGGTGCCTTTGCGACGAAACCAGAGCACGACCGCAAGCCTTCCGAAGCCGTGCGCGACATGCACCGGGTGGGCCCCACACTGTGGCTCTCCCCCGCCATCCTGACCGCCGGCACGATCGTGTTTGGCCTGGTGCCGGCGCTGCTGTCGGACCCGATCAACAACCACCTCGACGCGCGCTTCCCCGACGTGGAAGGCGAAACGCTCGCGCTGTGGCACGGCATCAACGTGCCGCTGATCCTGTCTGCGGTAATCATCACTGCGGGCGCGATCATGTTCTGGCAGCGCGACCTGGTGGCAAAGGCCCAGTTTGAACAGCCCGCGCTGGGTAACGCCAACAGCGTCTACGACACCATCCTGGCCAAGCTGCACCACTGGTCGATGCGCCTGACCGCGTCGACCCAGCGTGGTTCGTTGGTGATCAACCTGGGCGTCATCTTTGCCACGCTGATGGTTGTGCCGTTGGCTGCGCTGATCCTGGGGGCGTCGAACAACATCCGCATGATCGTGTGGGAAAACGTCTGGCAGGGCCTGATCGTGATCATCATGGCGGGCATGGCGTTCTTCGCCACCCTGCAGCGCAACCGAGACCATCGTGATGGTTATCTTCATGCTGGTGCTACGCAAGATGCCCACAGAGGTCGAGCCGCGTCACGACGACAACCGTCTCCGCGCCTGGCTCTCCATCGGCACCGGCGTATCAGTGGTGGTCGTGGCGATGACGGCGATGTCCGCGCGCGTGGCCGATCCGATCTCCACAACCATGCCGGAGTTGGCCTACGAAATCGGGCACGGCCGCAACACCGTCAACGTGCTGCTGGTGGACCTGCGTGCCGCCGATACGTTGGGCGAAATCACCGTACTGGTCATCGCCGCAGTGGGTGTGGCCAGCCTGATCTTCGGCACCGGCAAGTTTGAAACCCAGTCACGCCGCCCGACCCTGCAGACCACAAAGGCCCGCTGGTTGGCCTCCGGCGTGAACGACGAAACCGCACAGAACCGCTCCCTGATGGTGGAGGTTGCCACCCGCATCCTGTTCCCATCGATGATGCTGCTGTCGGCGTACTTCTTCTTCTCCGGCCACAACGCCCCAGGCGGCGGGTTCGCAGGCGGCCTTGTCGCCGCACTCGCGCTCACGCTGCGCTACCTGGCGGGCGGTCGCAAGGAGATTGAAGCAACCCTGCCGGTGCACCCAAGCAAGGTGCTCGCCGCTGGCCTGCTGATGTCCGCCACTGCGGCGGTCGTGCCCATGTTCTTCGGCAACCCGCCACTGACCTCTGGGTACGCCACGTTCAGTCTGCCGCTCATCGGCGAGTTCGACGTCCCATCCGCCCTGCTTTTCGACGCCGGCGTCTACGCCATCGTCGTCGGCCTCATCATGCACGTACTGGCCTCCATGGGCGCCCACATCGACCTCGAAGAAGAGTCCCGTAAGCAGCGCGCCCGCGACCGCGCCATCGAACTGCAAGAGAAGAACCGCAAGCGCCGCGAACAGCAAAAGCGTGATCGCCTGCAGCGGTTTGATGAGCGGGCGGCGGTGTCGTCGGCAGGGTCGTCGTCGATTAGCAAGAGCTCGGAGAAGTAAATGGAAGCGAACCTGTTCTTACTCATCGGCTCGGGCGTACTCATCGCGTGCGGTGTGTACCTCATGCTGGACAAAGCAATGACGCGCATGATCATGGGCGTGCTGCTCATCGGCAACGGCGCGAACCTGCTCCTGCTGCAATCCGGCGGCCGGGCGGGCTCCCCGCCGATCATCGGACGCGACTCCGAAGCCGTCGCCGACTCCGCCGACCCGCTGGCGCAGGCGATGATCCTGACCGCCATTGTCATCTCGATGGCCATGGTCGGATTCATGCTTGCGCTCGCATACCGCCAGTACCGCTACCGCACCGACGACGTGGTCGAACGCGACGAGGAGGACCGCGCCATTGCGGTGCGCCCCTCCACGCCGACGGGCGACCGCGACGAAGAGGAAGCAGCCGGCAAGGCAGCCACGGCAGCATCCTTCGAGGAGCCGGTCAAGGCGGTGGACCGTGAAAAATAACCTGTTCGCCCTCGCCGACTGGGCCCTGTCCGCAGTGCCCTACCTGACGGTGCTGATGATTCTGCTGCCGCTCATCTCCGCAGCGTTCATTCTGGTGTTTCGCGGTGTGAACCTGCAGCGCTTCATCGCCCTGGTGGTCCTCGCCGCCCTGACGGTGATCTCGGCGTTGCTGATCATCGTTGCCGACACCCACGGCATCCAAACGGTGCAAATGGGCGGCTGGGAGGCGCCGATCGGGATTACGTTGGTGGCGGACAGGTTGTCGTCGATAATGTTGTTCGTCTCCTCGATCGTGCTGGTCGCGGTGATGTGGTACGGCATCTCCCAAGGCCTGCGCGATGGTGACGACGACGACCCGATCGCCGTGTTCCTCCCCTCCTACATGCTGCTGAGCATGGGCGTGAACCTGTCGTTTTTGGCCGGCGACCTGTTCAACCTGTACGTCGGGTTTGAGATCTTCCTCGTCGCCTCATACGTGCTGCTCACCCTGGGTGCGTCGCCGCAACGCGTGCGCGCCGGCATCGGTTACGTGATGGTGTCCATGGCGTCGTCGATGGTGTTCCTGTTCGCGCTGGCGCTCGTGTACGCGTCCGTGGGCACCGTGAACATGGCGCAGGCGGGCATCCGCATGGAAGACGTGCCCAACGGCACCAAGGCAGCAATCTTTGCGACGATCCTCATCGCCTTCGGGATCAAAGCCGCCGTCTTCCCCCTGGACGCCTGGCTGCCGGACTCCTACCCCACCGCCGCCTCCATCGTCACCGCCGTGTTCGCAGGCCTTCTGACCAAAGTCGGCGTGTACGCGATCATCCGCATGCGCTCCACCGTATTTACCGACGGATCCCTCGACTCCATGCTCATGTGGGTCGCACTTTTGACCATGATCGTGGGCGTGATGGGCGCGATCGCCCAAAACGACATCAAACGTCTCATGTCCTTTACCCTGGTCAGCCACATCGGCTACATGATCTTCGGCGTGGCCCTCGGCTCGGTCGCGGGCCTGTCGGGTGCGATCTTCTACGCCGTACACCACATTCTGGTGCAGACGTCACTGTTCCTGGTGGTCGGTCTCGTGGAAAGGCAAGCAGGCTCCGCCCAACTGCGACGCCTGGGCTCCCTGCTCTACACCGCACCCGTGATTGGCGTGCTGTACCTCGTCCCGGCGCTCAACCTCGGCGGCATCCCGCCCCTGTCCGGCTTCCTGGGCAAAGTCATGCTCATCCAAGCCGGTGCCGAAGACGGCTCCTGGCTCGCCTGGACCCTCATCGGCGGCGCAGTGGTCACCTCGCTGCTCACCCTGTACGCCATGATGAACGTCTGGTCCAAAGGCTTCCTGCGAGATCGCGCCGACGCCCCCGAAGGCGACGTCGTCCTCGCCCGCCCCGCCAACCTTGCCGAGCGCGGCGAGACCGTCTCTGCCGGCGAACGCGACGACGTCGGCCGCATCCCCGTCGGCATGTTCCTCTCCACCGCACTGCTGGTGCTCGCCTCCACGTCGATCACGTTCCTGGCCGGCCCGATCTCCAACATCACCGACCGCGCCGCCCAATCCGCCCAAGACGTCACCATCTACCGCAGCGCAGTACTTATCGACGACCCCACCCACGCCACCCGCAACCTCGACGCCTTCACCGAACCCACCGATTCCCACGGCGGGCACGACTCGCTGATGAACCGTCGCAACCAGGAGGTGCGTAACTGATGAGCCTGCTCACCGGTGTAAAAAACCGCATGCGCCCCGCCTCCGTCGCCTGGCTAACCTTCATGTGGGTCCTGCTCATGGGCGAAGTGTCCTGGGGCAACGTCGCCGCCGGCCTCGCCTTAGGCGTCGTCATCGTGCTGGCCCTGCCGCTGCCGCGCGTCCCCCGCAGTGGCAACCGCATCCACTGGCCACGCCTGATCGCCTTCGTCGGCATCTGGCTGTGGGACCTCCTCGTCGCCTCCGCCAAAGTGGCCTGGCTCTCGCTGCGGCCCCAACCGCAACCCAAAAACGCGATCCTGCGCGTGCCCATGCGCGTCAGCAACGAATTGGTGTTCTACCTGGCCACCTGCGCCTACAACCTGCAGCCCGGCGGCACCGTCACCGACATCGACCTGGCCAACCGCGAATGGACCATCCACGTCCTCGACGCGTCCACCCCGGCCGACATCGAACGCGAAATTGCCAACGTAGCCACCCTGGAACGCCAAATGATCGGGATCTTCGAAAGCAGGAGCAAATGAACGAAACGACCTACAACGTCTTCCTCGCCATAGCCGCCATCTTCATCTTCGCCGGCTTCTTCATCCTCGCCTGGCGAGTCATCGTCGGCCCCGACTCCCTCGACCGCGTCCTAGCCAACGACGGCATCACCGCCTCCCTCCAGTGCGCCCTCGCCCTCTACATCTGCTGGACGTTAGACACCACCGTGGTCAACGTGATGATCGTCATCGCACTCCTCGGCTTCATCGCCTCCCTGTCCGTCGCCCGCTTCCGCAAGAGGGATGGTTCCCTATGATCACCGACATCATCTCCCTGATCTTCATCCTGCCCGGCGCGTTCATGGTCTTCTCCGCCGCCGTCGGCACCGCACGCTTCAACTCCACCCTCGCGCGCGTCCACGCCATCACCAAACCCCAAACCACCGGGCTCGTGCTGTTCATGATCGGCACCATCATCCGAGTCACCACCGCCGAAGACTTCGGCGTCCACGAAAAAGGCGACATCGGCATCATGATCCTGCTGGTCATCTTCGCCCTGATGACCAACCCCGTCACCGGCCAACGCCTCGGCCGCATCGCCCGACGCGAAGGCCTCTACGGCGAAGAAGGCCAACTCACCCGCAACGATCGCCCCGCCAGCTACCACCCCAAGCGCATCAACCCCAACAAGCCCACCGAAACCGAACGCCCGGCGGGCTAGGGGTTGGCTGCTACGGCGCTACGGCGTGAGTTCCCACATTTCGTCGCAGGTCGCGTCCACAACCGCCTTCCAATCGCCCGTGCGCTGGTAAATCTCCCGCTGGCGCTGGTAGCCGGCGCCGCGCTCGACGGTCTCGCTGACCAGCCGTAGCTCGTCGAGGCAGTTGAGGTCTTGGGCCGTGGGCGTGAGTTCGTCGATAAGCAATTGCAACTCGTGCTTAATCCAATCCTCGTCCGTATCGCGGCTGGTGATCACAAGCGCGTCCATGCCATAGCGGGCGCCGCGCCACTTATTCTCCGCGACGTGCCACTGCTGCAGGGTGGGCAGGGACTCGCCGCGATCGAGCATCCGGTCGTAGTGGACCACGAGACAGTGCGTGAGCGCCACGACCGCGGCGAGCTCGCGCAGGTTAGACGTGGCATCCGAAATGCGAACCTCGATCGTGCCCCACTTCGCGGCCGGGCGGACATCGAAATGCATCGAACCCGTGTGATTAATCACGCCCGAAGTCTGCTGATCGCGCATAAACGCAACCCACTCATCCCAATCCTGGAACTGATACGGCATACCCGCGGTGGGAAGCTGCTGGTAAAGCATCGTGCGGTTCGAAGCGTAACCCGTATCGATACCGTCCCAACCCGGGCTCGAGGCGCTTATCGCGAGCAGGTGCGGGTACTTCGTCATCACCGCATTAATGATCGGCCACACCTTGTCCTCATGACTGATCCCAATGTGGCAGTGGATACCCCACAACAACATGTGCTGACCCCAATACTGGGTGCGATCCGCGATCTCCTGATACGTGTTCTTCGGACTCAGCGGATTCGTGCGGAAATCCGAAAACGGGTGGCCGCCGCTCGCCCACAGGCGGAGGTTCTTCTCATCCGCGACCTCCTTGATCGCTTTGAGGTCGCGCTGGAGGGCGTCGACCGCCTCCCTGGTATTCGTGCAGATCGGCGTGACAAGCTCGATCGTGTTCTGTAGAAACTCCGGCTCCAGGTGCACGTCCGGATTGCGCTTCTGCACCTCCTCGATCACCTCAGCCGCACGCGGCACAAGGTCGCGCGTTTCCGGGTCGACGAGACAAATCTCCCACTCGACACCGAGGGTAGGGGCGGCCGACCTGGCAAAATCGCGAAACGGATCCATAGTCAGCCAGCCTAACCGCTTCGGTTCCCGGGACTGGCATGGCGAAGCGGTTTATATGCGGGGCGGTGCTGTTGGGGTTCCGCCTTCCACACAGATGGTGAGGACGCAACGGAGAGCTTGCCGATTTTTGGCCATCTTCACCCTTGCATTCTCACCATGTGGAGGTCGGGTGCCGGTGTGGTGTCGTCGCAAAGCTAAACGGCGCCTCCTACACGGCATATTTCGCTAATTTTCGACGAAATGCGCCGTGTAGGAGGCGCCGTTTGGAGGCTAAAACTAGCCGGCGAGGACGACCGCGACCGCGCTGCGGTTATTCGCGGCCTGCTCCGGAAGGCCGACGGCGCCCTCCGGGATGTCATTCTTGGCGCGGGCGGTGCCACCGACGCGGCGGGCGATGTCGGCAGCGACCTGCTCAGCACCCGGGGTGGCCGGGTCGAAGAACACGTAGGTCTCCGGGAAGATACCGTACTGCTGCTCAGGCATGTTCATCGTCGCAGCGTCCTGGGACTGATTAGCGACGTTGAACTGACCCTTAAGCTGGTCCGCCGTGCGATTAGCCAGGTCAGCGATGCCAGAGTTGTTGTAGACGAAGACCTGCGCGCTCGCATTGTCGAGCTGCGCGCCCTGCGGGGCCGGAGCCGGAGCCGGTGCCGGGGTCTCGGCGTTCGGGTCTTGCGCGTTGGGGTCCTGCGCGTTGGGGTCCTGGGCCTGGTCACCTTCGCGCTGTTCAGCGTTCGGGTCCTGCGGCGCGTTCGGATCCTGGGAGGCGTTGGGATCCTGGGCGCCCTGGCCCTGGCCCTCGCCAGGCTGGGCCGCGGACGGGGCGGCCTCGGCGGTAGCGGAGGTGGAGGTTTCGGACGAGGCGGAGGATGCGGCGTTGTTGTCGTCGCCCTTCTGGGTCATCGCCCACAGGGCCCAGAGCAGCAGCAACGCAGCAACGGCGATAAGGATCATGGCGAGGCCACGGCGGGGCAGGCCGCCCTGGGCGGCAGCGGCGCCCGCGCCAGCACCGGCTCCAGCAGCGCCAGCGCCGCCAGCGGTGACGGCGGTCGAGCCGGCACCAGCACCGGCGGCGTAGCCTGCGTACGCCTCGTCGTAGGCCTCGTCATAGTCGTAGTCGGCGTCGTCGTCGCGACGGTGCGCGCCGCGGTATTCCTCGGCGGGTGCGTCGGTGGGGGTGTCGTCGATAATTTCGGCGTCGAGGGGCTCGTCGCCCACGTTGTCGTAGCGGGGGTCGTTGCCATACTGATCTTTAGTCACAGCAGCAACAATAGCCACACCTGGTGGGGGAAGGGAGGCAACACACCGGGTTAGGCGTCGCGAAGCCTTTGCAACCGCCGCACCAACTGAGGCTCCGCCGCGAGCGCCTCCGGATTATCCAGAAGCACGTTCAAGCGCTGGTAATAGCGGATCGGTGTCATGCCAAGTTCGGCACGGATAGCGTCCTCGCGCTTGCCAAGCGACCGCGGGGCGCGCGCGGCGAAACGGAGCACGGCGAGGTCGGTGTCGGAAAGCATGCCTAATATATTGGCATGACCATCCGACCCATCGTTATCCACGGCGACCCTGTGCTGCACGAACCGACCAAACAGGTCACGCAGCCCGTTGAGGAACTGCAGGAACTCATCGCCGACATGCACGAAACCATGGACGCCGCCCACGGCGTGGGCCTGGCCGCCAACCAGATTGGTGTGCCGCTGCGCCTGTTCGTCTACCACTGCCCCGACGGCGACGAGATGCGCCGCGGCACCGTGATCAACCCGGTGCTGGAAACTTCCGAAATCCCGAAGACAATGCCTAGCGACGACGGCGAGGACGACGAAGGCTGCCTCTCCGTGCCCGGCTACTCGTGGCCGACTGGCCGCGCCGACTGGGCCAAAGTCACCGGCCTGGACGAGAACGGCAACCAGATCGAGGTGGAGGGCACCGGCTTCTTCGCGCGCTGCCTGCAGCACGAGGTCGGCCACCTGGACGGCTTCCTGTACACCGACGTGCTCACCGGCCGTTACAAGAAGGAAGCGAAGCGCGAGATCCGCGACAAGGGCTGGCGCGAGCCGGGCAACACGTGGCTTCCAGGCACCGACGAGGATCCGTTCGGCCACTAACGCGGTATGATGTGCGGGACTGTCTATTTTTCCGGAGGCACCCATGCGCATCCCCGCCGTCATCGCCGCGACTGCGATCACGCTGACCACTCCCGCTGCGCCCGAAACGCCGCTCGAGCAGCTGCTTAGCGACGTCACCGAGACCCGCACCACCTCCCTCACCGCACTTAAGGAAGCGGATGGGGAGGACGAGGTCCGCGAGATCCTCACCGATTGGCGCAAGAACCTCATCGAGGCCGCCGACGACCTTGAGGAGCTTCGCGAGGACGCCGGCGACCTGACCGACGAGGAAGAAGCCGAGTTCGACGAGGCAGCCGACGCCCTCAAGGCCGAGCGCGCCGGTGTGCGTAAGTTGCGCTCAGAGCTTTTGCTTAACGACGATACCGTCGTCCTCCCCTCCGCCCTCAAGGGCCTCGACGGCATCTTGGGCACCACCGCCTTCGACGCCTTCGAGCGTTCTGACAACGGCGACGCCCGCATCATCTACGGCATCCCGGGCGGCAAGGAAGAGGCTGCCGCGTCGGAGGATGCGACTGCGGAGAAGGCTGGCGAGAAGGCTTCGGAGAAGGCTGCTGTTCCGGCAACCACGGTGTCGACCACCCCGAAGACCACCGAGCCGAGCAGCAAGGCGCCGAAGACGTCTGAGTCGCTGAGCCTGCGCGCCGAGCGGATGCAGGACACCACCACCTCGGAGACCACTGAGTCCACCACCACCGAGAACACCAGCGAGACGACTACGACGAATACGTCGTCCGGCACCGAGACCACCACCAGTACGACTACCGGGCAGACCACAACCTCCGGCACTTCGTCGAGCACGACGTCCAGCGCGACCGCCACGACCTCGTCGTCTTCGTCTTCCTCTTCGTCGACGACGTCGGCGTCGGTGCTGCAGAACCGCACCACCTCTGCAACGTCGAGCACGACGCGCTCGACCACGTCCTCCTCGAGCACCTCGCGCACCACGACCAGCACCGAAGATGAGCGCGACGGCGACCTCGCCGACACCGGCACCCCGATGCGTGGCCTGATCGGCCTGGGCGTGCTCGCGCTGCTGGCCGGTGTGGCGTTTATGTTGCCGGGTGCGGGTAGGGCTCGTCGATAAGAAAATGTCGCGTATTTTCCGCTCGGATGACGTGGTGGTGGGTGACCGCGTCGTGGTCAGGCAGCGGCGCGGCGAGCACGCCAGCGACATCATCGGGCACGTCGTGTCGCTCGACCCGCTGGTGGTGCGGCCGCAGGAGGTGGGTGGCTTCCCGTCCTCGAAAGAGGCGATCGAGGTGGCCAACGTGCACATCATTAAGAAACTGTCGGCGAGAACGGTGCGCAACTCCGAAATCCGCGCGCTGGAACGCCGCATTGCCGACGACATCCCCACCACCGAAGAAGCCTGGGCCGAAGGCTGGCTCATGCGCACCGGCAAGACCGACGAGGCGAACTCGGCCGTACCGCTCGGACCGTCGGCGGGCCTGCAACCCGTACCTATCGACGCCATCCGCGCCTTCTACCGCGAACGCGACCTGCCAGTACGCCTCATGATCCCGGAGCGGATCGGCAAACCCGCACTGAAACTTCTCACCGACGAATGGACGCTCGCGGAAGAGCAGGTGGCGTGGGTGGACGATGAGGGGTACGGGGTGTCGTCGATTAGCAATGTGCCCGAGGGAGCACTCGAGCACCACCGTCGGCGGCTGGCGCTAGGCTAGGCGCATGCGAATCGCCACCTGGAACGTCAACTCCGTGCGCACCCGCGCCGAACGCATCGCCGCATTCCTCGAACGCAACGACGTAGACGTACTCGCGATGCAAGAAACCAAAACCGCAGACGCAACATTCCCCTACGCCACCTTCGAATCCGCAGGTTACGAGGTCGCACACGTGGGCGTGAACCAGTGGAACGGCGTGGCCATCGCCTCGCGGGTGGGGTTGGACAACGTGCGCGACCACTTCGACGGCCAACCCGCGTTTGCCAAGAAAGGCGAACCGAAGGTGGAAGCGCGCGCGGTCGGCGCCAACTGCGGCGGCGTGGAAGTGTGGAGCCTGTACGTGCCCAACGGCCGCGAGATCGGCGACCCGCACTACGACTACAAACTGCAATTCCTGTGGTCCCTGGCGGAGTCCGTGCGCCCCGGAGACCTGCAGGTGTTCATGGGTGATTTCAACGTCGCACCCCGCGACGAAGACGTGTGGGACGTGTCCTGGTTCGAAGGCAAAACCCACGTCACCGAACCCGAGCGCGCCGCGTTCCAGATGCTGCTGGAGGCGGGGCTGTACGAAATTCGTCACGACGACCCCTACACCTTCTGGGACTACAAATCCGCGCGGTTCCAACACAACGAAGGCATGCTTATCGACTTCCAACTCGCCACCGCCCCCATGCGCGACCTGATCAAACGCGCCGGGGTGGACGTCGACGAACGGCGCGGCAAGGGTGCCTCCGACCACGCACCCGTGATCGTCGATTACGACACGCGCGGCCTCTCCTACGATGAGGTCCGATGAATATCGACCTCGGCTGGTGGCAATTCGCGGCGATGGTCCTCGACTACGCCATCAAATTCGTCATGATCGGTGTGGTGCCGGGCGGGCGCAAACCGTCGTCGGCAAACGCGTGGCTTTTGCTCATCCTGCTGCTGCCCGTCGTCGGGCTGCCGCTGTACCTCCTCATGGGCTCCACGTTCGTGTCGCGACGCCGCCACCGCATCCAAGTTGAAGCGCGCCGACACATCGACGACACCAACCTCAACGTCGCCGACTTCCCCGCCGACGAAGAACTGCCCGACGTCACCACCTCCATCGTGCGCCTCAACCGCACCCTCACCGGCTACCCCGCCGTCCACGCAGACGTGCGCGCACTCTGGACCGACTACCGCAAAACGATGCACCGCATGGCATCGCTCATCGACGACGCCACCACCCACGTCAACATCGAAATCTACGCCGTAGCCTGGGACGACACCACCGACGTCGTCTTCCGCGCCATCGAACGAGCCGTCGCCCGCGGCGTCCACGTCCGCCTCCTCTTCGACCACATCGGCAGCCAAAAATACCCCGGGTTCCGGAAACTGAAACGCCGACTGACCGAAATCGGCGTCGACTGGCACATGATGCTGCCACTCGCCCCACTCCGCGGCCGCTGGCGCCGCCCCGACCTACGCAACCACCGCAAACTCCTCGTCGTCGACTCACGCGTAGCCATGCTCGGATCCTTCAACCTCATCGACCGCTCCTACCTCGTCCGCCAACACCGCCGCGCCGGCCGCCAATGGGTCGACGCGTTTGTCGAACTCGAAGGCCCCATCGTCGCGTCCGCCGACTCCATGTTCGCCACAGACTGGTACAGCGAATCAGGCGAGGTGATAGAGCAGGCGCCGGTGAGGGAGTCGTCGACAAGCAATGGCGTGCTCCAACTCGTCCCCTCGGGACCCGGATACCTCACCGAACCGAACCTGCGCATGTTCGTGTCCATGATCCACAACGCAAAAACGCACGTCACGCTGTGCTCGCCCTACTTCGTACCCGAAGAATCCCTGCTGGAAGCCATCACCTCAGCCTGCTACCGCGGTGTGCGCGTCGACCTCCTCGTCGGCGCCAAATCCGACCAATTCATGGTCCAACACGCCCAATCCGCCTACTACGAACAACTCCTCAAAGCCGGCGTGCGCATCTGGGAATTCCCCGCGCCATTCGTGCTCCACACCAAGTTCGTACTTATCGACGACGGCCTCCCCGGCTCCTCCGCCGTCGTCGGATCCTCCAACATGGACATCCGCTCCTTCAGCCTCAACTATGAGTCCTCCCTCTTCGTCGCCTCCGGGACGCTGCTGCACATGCTGTCCGAACTCGGCACGTGTTATCTAGCCGTGTCGCGGGAGCTTACTTTGGAGCGGTGGGATCAGCGGCCCTGGTACAGGCGCTACATCGACAACGTGATGAAACTGACCTCCGCCCTGCAGTAGGGGGTTTGGGCTGGGCGGCTGGGCGGCTGGGCGGCCTGCCCCAGCCCGGCCCTTGCCGTCCGCCCGGCCCTTGCCGTCCGCCCGGCCCCTTTAACGCAAACGGCATATCCTGCACGGTACATTTCGCTAATTTTCCGCGGAATGCGCCGTGTTAGATGTGCCGTTTGGCTAAGTTTGGTGCCTCACCACGCGGGCAGAGCCTCAACCGACGCCGGGCCGATCTTCTCCGAACGACGCTTTGCCGCAACAATGCGGTGAAGCACCTTTTCCTCATCCGCCCATATTTCTTTAGGCGTGATGCGGATGATCCAGTAGCCGGCCTCCCGAAGCTGATTTTCACGATGAATGTGCTGTTGAGCGGCACGTGACGCATCCTCCTCAAACTTGATGGCACCGTCGACCTCAATGACCAGCTGGCCCCACAGCAAATCCACCCGGTATTTGCCGATGCGCATCTGCTCCTGCGCCACGACACCGACGCGCCGAAGCAGAAGGCGAACGAGCGTCTCATACGGAGACTCCGACAGCATCGACAATTGCCCAAACGCCTCTCGGGCCTGTTCAATGCCGCGGTTACCGCTAAGGCGGTGGATTGTTTCCTCCAGCTCAGTGTGGACTCCGCCTTTGAACACGTCGAGCTTCCCACTGAACAGGCTGTCCATCGCGACCACGCCTTCTTTCACGCCGTGCCACCGAGCAATGTCGACTGCCGTGCGCACCGGGGTCGTGAGTTTCACCTCGTCGTTCTGGCCTAACGCGGTGATGTCCATGCCTGGTACGACGATTCGTCGATAGGTAACGCCCGAAGGACGCTGCGAGTGTCGGGGAACGCGCCCCTTCGGGTTTGCCATCTCCACCTCAAACGTGCGGGGCAGAACCCACATTCCGTGCGCCGTCGCCGCAGCACGTCCCACCAGTATCGACGTGTGTGCCGCCGCCCCCGCTGCCCAGCACCGTAGGAACTGTTGTTCGTGGGGCTTCAGTTTTACCCATTCCGTGCGCGCGATAAACCTTGTCGACGACAGCTTCACACAAACTTGTTCAGCAGCCTTGCCGCGTCCAACTAGTTTCCCCACCAAATCTTGTCTAATCATGTTGCCCCCTCCCCGAGACGCGCTTGAGTGTAGCGCAGTAGGGTGCGGCGCGGGGTGTCTCAAAGCTAAACGGCGCATCCTGCACGGTACATTTCGCTAATTTTCGACGAAATGCGCCGTGTAGGATGCGCCGTTTGCGGGAGGTGGCGCGCCGGGGTGGCGGCACCAGCGCGGCACCAGGGTGGCGGCGCCAACGCGGCGCCAGCGCGGCGGCGCCAACGCGGCACCAGGGTGGCGGCACCCGCCCCGCAAGCCCCTACGCGTCGCGGGACTCGAGCGCCACCAGGCCCGCGATCCAGAGCCCCACCGCCCACACGGCGAAGACCAGCAGCGATACGCCGAGGCCCCAGTGGCCGTTGGGCTGGTTGACCATGAAGGAGGTGAGGTTGCCGAAGGGCAGGAACTTGGCCACGTCGGCACCGAAGCGCGGGATGAAGCCGACGATGGTTTCTACCAGCAGCATCATGCTGATGCAGGCCACGATGGTGCCGGAGGTGTTGCGCACCAGCCAGCCGACGCCCTGGGTGAACATGGTGATCAGCGCCATGCCGAGGGGGACGGCCCAGAGGGCGCGTTGGGTGGCGGGGTTGGAGGTCCAGTTGGCGGGGACGGAGGCGGTGAGGTCGCCAAGAATGAAGGCGAGCACCAGCGCGACCAGCGCCACGATAGCGGCCAATACGGCCCCGAGCAGCACCTTCGCTACGGCGAGTTGCCAGCGTTGGGCGACGACGCGGAAGTTGGTGGCGGGGATGCCGTAGCGGTATTCGGTGGTGACGGTCATGGCGGCCTGCACGATCACGATGATGGCGATGGTGGTTGCCACGGATGCGATGACGGTCAGGGGCGCGTAGGGCATGCCGCTGGTGCGGGAGGCGTAGCCGAATAGGAGGCCGTAGAGGGCGGAGATGACCAGGGTGATGCCGGTGGTCCAGAAGAAGGATGCGGTGGTGCGCAGTTTGGTCCACTCGGCTTGGATGAGGTTATGCATTGGGGGCCTCCGCGGATACGTACTGGGCTTGATCTTGGGTGCTGTGCATGTAGGCCTCTTCGAGGGAGGCGCGGCGTTCGGTGAGTTCGGCGAGTTGGATGCCGGCTGCGAAGGCGAGGGCGCCGATGTCGTCGGAGGTGCGGTCGGCGATTTCGAGTGTCGCGCGCCCTTCACTATCGACGACGCGCGTAAACGGCACCCCACCCAACGCCGCTTCGAGCGCTTGCGTGTCTGCGGCGCGCACCACGGTGGTCACGCCGGAGTTGTTACGGATGAATTCGGCGACGGAGGTGTCGGCGACGAGGCGGCCGCGGCCGATGATGATGAGGTTGTCGGCGGTTTGGGCCATCTCGGCGAGGAGGTGGGAGGACACGAGCACGGTGCGGCCCTCGGCGGCGAGGGACTTCAGTAGGCCGCGGACCCAGCGGATGCCGGCGGGGTCGAGGCCGTTGACGGGTTCGTCGAGGATGAGGTATTCGGGGTCGCCGAGCAGGGCTGCGGCGATGCCGAGACGCTGGCCCATGCCGAGGGAGAATCCGCCGACGCGCTTGCCGGCAGCGTCGGTGAGGCCGACGAGGTCGAGGACTTCGTCGACACGCTTGCGCGCAATGCCGGCTGCCTGGGCTTGCCAGAGCAGGGTGGCGCGTGCGGACCGGTTGGGGTGGACCCCTTTGGCGTCGAGGAGGGCGCCGACTTTGCGGGTGGGGTTGGGGATGTTGCGGTAGGGGGTGCCGTCGATAAGCGAATGGCCCGAGGTGGGTTTATCCAACCCCAGGATCATGCGCATGGTGGTGGATTTGCCGGCGCCGTTGGGGCCGAGGAAGCCGGTGACCACACCGGGTTTGACCGTGAAGGTGAGGTCATCGACGGCTTGGACGGAGCCGTAGCGCTTTGTCAGTCCTTGGACTTCAATCATGCGGTTTAGTATGCACCATCGCGCGCGCAAGCACTGTGTCTAGGGAGGCGGCGAAGGCGGGGTGCAGCGGAAAATCGCGCAGGGTGTCCAGGGGGACCCAGCGCAGTTCTTCGGATTCTTCGTTGGGGGTGGTGGGCAGGGGTTCGTCGCAAAGCGCGAGCACTGTTGTGTAGGACCAGTTGGGGAACTCCGCAGTGCGCAGCGTATCGACGACCGCCACCTCCCCGGGGTCAATCGCACACTCCTCCACCGACTCGCGGATGGCGGCCTCGGCGGGGGTTTCGTGCGAATCGATCGCGCCGCCGGGGATGCCCCACGTGTCGCCCTGGGCGGTCCAGGCGGCGCGGTGTTGCAGCAGCACACGCGCGTTTTCGCCGGTCCCCGCGATAAGGAAGAGGCCAGCGGCCCCGTGAAGACCCCAGAATTTTGTGCCGCTGGGTGCGGTGACCCAGCCGTTTCCGTCGCCAAGCATGCCCCCACTGTAGGTGGAAGCGGTTATTATTGCGGAATGGTAATGCGGGCGACGGCCTCGGCTGCGGGGCTGGAGGAGACGAGCGCGGACGCATGGCTCGATGAGCTGGAGCCGCGCCGCGAACGTGCCCGCTTCTTGCAGGGGCGGCTTGTGCGGCCGATGGCGATGGGGCGCCGGGGCAAGGCGTTTCTACAGACCACGCCCGGCAAGTTGATCGTGGTGATGGTGGTGCTGACCACCTCGATGCTGGCGGCCGGGCTGTCCATGAGCCAGTCCATGTCGCTGCGCAACCAGTCGCTGGACACGGTGCTGAATGCCACGGAGCCGATGAGTGCGGCGGCGCACGTGCTGTCCACGTCGCTGCTGCGGGCGGATACGATCGCCGCGGGGTCCTACGTGCAGGCGGGGCCTATGTCGGAGGACGACATGCGCACCTACACGGCGGCGCTGGACCAGGCGGTCAGTTCCGCCTCCGAGATTTACAAGGGCGCGGTGGAGGCCGATTCTGCCTCGAGCCGGGAGATCGAGGACCTGGTGATTAACATCCAGCGCGACCTGCCAGTCTACAGCGGCCTGAACGCGCGGGCGCAGGTGAACCAGCGCATGGGCAACCCGGTGGGCGTGGCGTACATGTCGCAGGCCAGTGCGATTATGCGTACGCGGATGCTGTCGGCGGCGCAGGAGATCAATACGCTCACCCGCCAGGACGTTGCCGACGAGATGCGCCGGCTATCCCAACCGCAGTGGGTGACCCTGTCCGGCTTCCTGGCGGCGCTGGGGTTCCTGTTGCTGGCGCAGTGGTGGCTGTGGCTGACGTTCCGCCGCCGTTTCAACCGTGGCTTCCTCGCCGCCACGCTGGCGCTGCTCATCGCGATCAGTTGGGCCGGGGTGTCTAACTTCCAGTCTTGGCGCTCCGGTTCCGTGGCGTACGCGCGGGCGGCGCAGCCGTGGGAGGAACTCACCGCGGCGCGCATCGACGCCCTGGAAACCCGTACCGACGAAACCTTCGCGTTGCTGCGCCGCGAAACCGCCGCCCAGTCCGCCCGCGACTTCACCGAGACCTACTCGTCGGTCGCCGGCGCGGTGCATACGGCGGAGGATTACGGCATGAGCGAGCAGCTTATCGACGACTCCCGCTCCCACCTCAACGCTTGGTCCAACGAACACGCCGAACTGGTCGGGGCGCTGAACTCCGGCAGTTACGACCAGGCCGCGGCGCTGCTGAGCACGCGTAGCGACGCCGACGGCGAGGCCTCCTTCCGTGGCCTCGACGGGTCCCTGGCGGAACTGATTGCGTCCTCGAGGGAGAACACGCGGCTCTACATTGCGGAGTCGTTGGACGCGACCCGGCGCGTCTCCGCCGCCGTGGCGCTACTGTCCGTGCTGGCAGTGGTGTGTATCTGGTGGGGCATCCGCCGCAGGTTGGGTGAGTACCTATGATGCGCGCTCGGTTCGGCTCGCGTGTGGTTGCGGCGTGTGCGGTGGCGACGCTTGCGGTGCCGTCGTTGGTGGCGTGCGCCGGCGGTGAGGGGCATGAGGGGAAGGTATCGGCGACGATCGAAACGCCGTCGCCCACCCGCGAGATGGTGCCGCTGCCGCCGGGCGCCCAGTTGGACCCGGCGGCCGGTCCCCCGGCGGACCCGTTCACGCCGGACGAGTTCGAGTGGGAGGGGTCGTTGGACCCGCGCGGGGGCGCTGGAAGTGAAGCGGACGGTGCTGAGGAGGAGGCCCCGAAGCCGAACGTGGAGCGCATCCGCCAGCGCGGCCGCATCATCGTCGGCATCGACCAGTCTTTGTACCTGCTGTCCTACCGCGACACGGACTCCGGCAAGTTGCGCGGGCTCGAGGTGGACCTGGCCCGGGCGATCGCCCACGACATCTTCGAGGATGACCAGGACCTGCGCGTCGATTTCCGCTTCGTCGATTCGGCGGCCCGCACGGAGGCGCTTAACTCGGGTGAGGTGGACATCATTATCCGGACGATGTCGATTACGCCCGAGCGGGCTGAGGTGATTGAGTTTTCTACGCCGTACCTGACGTCGTCGGTAAGAGTGCTCGTGCCCAAAGACCGCGACGTGAATAGCTTGGAGGACCTCGCGGGGCGCACCGCCTGCATCGTCGACGGCACGAACCTGCTGCGTATCGCGAAAACCTACGTGCCGGACTCGAACATTTTGCGCACCCGCTCCTGGTCGGATTGCCTGATGGCGGTGCAGCAGTTTAGGGCGGAGGCGATCGTGGCGGATGATGCGATCCTCGCCGGCCTGGCCGCGCAGGACCCGCACACGACCATTCTGGAAGGCGCGTTTGCCACCCAGTACTACGGCGTCGGCGTGGCCAAGGGGCAGGACGATCTGGTGCGCCAGGTCAACGCCACCCTGGAGCGGATGCGTAACGACGGCTCCTGGTACACCCTCTACAACACCTGGCTCGGCGGGTCTATAGCTGAATCCTCACCGCCGCCGCTGCGGTACCGGAAGGAGGACAACGATGGCTAAGCCACACGACCACGACGACGTCCAGCCCACCGAAGCGGTCGCGTTCGACCCCTTCGCAGATGATGAACCAGGCACCGAAGCCGTCGCCTTCGACCCGTTCGCGGACGATGATGATCTTGACGACGACTCCGACGCCGAATACGCCGGCCTCGGCGAAATGGCCGGGCTGCTCAAAGACCTGGACAAGTTGCGTAAGGGGTCGGGGCGCGAGGATACGTCGCAACGCTCGCGCCAAGCTGCGCTGGACACCTTCCGCGAGCGCCGCGGCACCCGGCGCGCCAGCCGCATCATCGCCGACGGCATGGTGGAACTGCCGTGGGTGGAGCCAACCGAACCACGCGAGGCGCTGATCGACCCGGAGCCAGCCGTGGTGAAGAAGGGCATTGCGCCGCCGGTGCTGCACCCCGGCGACATCGTGGCTGGCCAGTACGAGATCACCGGCGTGATCGCGCACGGCGGCATGGGCTGGATCTACCTTGCTCAGGACCACTACGTGGCCGGGCGCGTGGTGGTGCTCAAGGGCCTGCACTCCACCGACAACCCCGACGAGGCCGCAGCCGCCGAGGCGGAGCGCGAGTTCCTGGCGGACATCACCCACCCCGGGATCGTGAAAATCTTCAACTTTATCGACGACCCCCGCGTCCCCGGGGGCTTCACCGTCATGGAGTACGTGGGTGGGCCGTCGCTCCGGGCGAGAAGGAATTCGTCGCCAAGCGGAGTGCTCGAACCTGACATCGCCATCGCCTACATCCTGGAAGTGCTGCCCGCGCTGGATTATCTGCACTCGCGCGGGGTGGTGTACAACGACCTGAAGCCCGACAACATCATTGTCACCGAAGACCAGGTGAAACTCATCGACATGGGCGCGGTGTCCGGCATCGGCGCGTATGGGTTTATTTACGGCACGAAGGGGTTCCAGGCGCCCGAGGTGGCCACGGAGGGCCCGTCGATCGCGTCCGATATTTACACGGTGGGGCGCACACTCGCCTCGCTCGTGGTGGACCTGCCGCAAACCGACGGCATCTACGACCCCGGCCTGCCCACGCCCACCGACGAGCCACTGTTCCGCCAATACACCTCCCTGTACCGGCTGCTCGCGCGGTGCTGCAACGAAGACCCCGCCCGGCGGTTTGATAGCGTCTCCGAACTGGAAAGCCAGCTGCTCGGCGTACTGCGCGAGGTGGTGGCGGTTCACGACGGCCGCACCTACCCCGCCCAACACTCCCTCTTCTCCCCACAACGCCGTACCTTTGGCACCAAACACCTGGTGTTCCGCACCGACCAACTCATCGACGGCATCTCCCGCACCGTCGACATCACCCCGCAAGAAGTCGTCGCCGCACTCCCCTCCCCGCTGATCAACCGTGACGACGTCGGCGCCGCCATGCTCCAAGGCTCCTCCTACGCCGAACCGCGCGAAACCCTGGAAACCCTGCGCCAAGCCATGACCACCCCGCAATACGAACACTCCGTGGAAATCCCCTTCGGCGTGGTGCGCACCATGATCGACCTCGGCCTCACCTCCCAAGCCCGCTCCTGGCTGCTCACCCTCCAGGACCGCTTCGGCGACACCTGGCGCTTCTCGTGGTACTCCGGCGTCGTGGAAATGCTGCTCGGCGACTTCCCCACCGCCACCCGCTCCTTCTCCGAAGTGCTCAACCAACTCCCCGGCGAGGCCGCCCCCAAACTCGCACTCGCCGCCGTCTCCGAGTTGTTGCTGCAAGAGCGAGGCCTCCAAGAGCAATCACTTATCGACGACTCCCTCGCCCGCACCGCCACCAACCTCGAACACCCCCTCTCCAACGTCCCCACCACCGTGCTTCGCGCCATGGTGGAAAACGGCCAAATGGACCCCACCTGGACCGTCACCGCCCTCGAACCCGGCGCGCTACGCTTCCACGCGATCCGGCTGTACTCCCTGGTGTGGCTCACTAACCCCACCACCGTCTCCTCCGCCTTCGGCCTCGCCCGCATGCTCATGCGCGAAGGGGAAACCGATTTGGCGTTGCGGGCCCTAGACAAGGTGCCCAACGCCTCGCGCCACTCCCGCATGGCCCAACTCACCGCCATCCTCTACCTGGTCCTGCCCGTCGCAGGCACCGGCGCCGACCCCACCGAAGCGCAAATCCGGGAGGCCGCCGCCCGCCTCGACCAGATCCCCACCACCGAGCCGCGCTTCCTGCAGATCAAGACCGCCGTCCTCGACGCCGCCCTGCACTACCTGGTCACCGAAGGCTCCGCCAACACCCCCACCCTTTTCGAATACTCCTTCACCGAACGCGAAATCCGCCACGGCCTCGCCCAAACCCTGCGTGCCCAGGCCCGCGTCGCCCCCTACGCCCAGCACCGCTACGCGCTTGTGGACATGGCGAACAAGGTCCGCCCCGCCACCTGGTTCTGAGGGTGGTGGCTGGTGGGGCCGGTGGGGCCGGTCAAAAGCTAAACGGCGCATCCTACACGGCATATTTCGCTGATTTTCGACGAAATGCACCGTGTAGGATGCGCCGTTTGGGTCCACCGGCCGGGGGCCAGGGCGCGAGGCCGGGAGCCGGGCGCCCCGGCGCGTGGCTAGCGGTTCATGTACGCGGCCGCGGCACCGCCGAGGCCCAGCACCGCCAGGATCGCGATGATGATGCCGACGATCGCGCCCGGCGAGGACGAGCCATCGGCACTGCTAGAGCTGCCAGAGCTGCCGGAGGCCTGCGGCTCGACGGTGGAGGTCGGCTTGGTCGCGGTGGGGCCAGGGGTGGTGTAGATCGTCTTGGAAGGCTTGGTTGGCCGCGGCGTGGTCGGCTTCGGGCCCAGGGAGGTGATCGCCGGGTCGCGCTGGCCGGGCAGGACCGGCAGGTTGGTGGCAGTTGGGATCGGCGGGGCCTGGGTCAGGGTTGGCTTGGACGGGTCGGGCTTGGCCAGGATGTCGCGGACTTGGTCGGCCTTCTCTGGGTTGGTTTTCTCCAGGTCGGCGATGAGGTCTTGCATGTCCTTGGCGGAGTAGTTGAGGACGGAGAAGTTGACGGTTTGGTCCTCGACAAGCAGGCCTTCCTCGTTGAAGACGCGGAACTGGATCGGCATTTCGGCTTCGTCGTAGCCGATGGTGTTGGTGATCGGTACTTCGATGGGCAGGGCTGCGTTTTCGGTCAGGGCGCCTTCGACTGGGTATTCCCTGCGGAAGTCGCCGCCGGGGTAGTTCACCTGGAGGGTGAATTTGTGCAGGTCGATGCCAAGGTTGGAGAGCTCGACGTTGACGCGGGAGTCGTAACGATTAGCCACGATGTAGGACGGGTTGTCCTTCAGGCTGAGCATGCGCAGGCCCGCCTTGCCGTTGTTGCGTTCGGCGGACAGGGCGACGAGTTGGCTCACGGAGGGGTGGGTGTGGCCGGATTCGTCGGGGTCCTCGTCGGCGACGCCGGAGGTGCCGGTGGCCTTGCGGATTTCGCCGTTGACCAGGTCGAGGTTGTCCCAGTCGGGGGCGATGCTGTAGTTGCCCTTGAAGCATTCGACGGAGCCGTCGGTGCACTTGGCCGGCAGCGGCTTTGTGCTGTCGGGCGTGGCGGTTTCTTTGGAGTAGTTGAACACGCTGAACTGGTAGAGGTAGTTCATGACCGATTCGTAGTGCGGGACGTACTCGCTGTCGGGGCGCTTTACTTTCGACGAGCCCGAGTGGGTCAGGCCGAGGTTGTGGCCGAACTCGTGCAGGATGGTGTTGCGGAGTTGTTCCTGCGAGGTCATGCGTTCGTTTTTGGCGATGTAGAAGGCGCCGTCGGCAAGTAGGGCGTTGCCGGAGGACGGGTTGTCTGCGGCTTGGCTGTCGCCGATGACACCGACGCGGAAGATGTTTTTGCGCTCGCCGAGCAGGCGGTCACGGTCTTTGATCATCCTGACTGCCGGGTTTTCGCCGGCGAAGTAGTACTCCGCGTAGTCCTCGGTTGGCCCGCCGTGAGGTTCGAGGCCTGGGATGTTGTTGTAGTAGACACCGGCGTCGATGTGCAGGTTGTAGCCCTCTTGGTCGAAGAGGTCGACGAGGTCGTTCAGCGTTTGGCGCGAGGGGCGGTACACGTTGGTGTTCGCATTGGCGCATTCCTGGAACTTGTCAAAGTCTTCTTCGGTGGGCGCGTACTTGCGCTTGTCGGAGCAGCCCAGGGATTCCCATTCGGATTTCATCCAGTTGAGTTGGAGGAACAGGTCCGGGCGCGTGGGGTCGGCGCCCCAGCGGTGGAGCGGGAATTCTTTGCCGTCGGCGGAGGTGAAGCCGTTGCGTTCCCATTCGTCGGGGAAGCCGTCGCCGTCGGTGTCTTTTAGCGCTTCGCTGGCGGTGCCTTGGAAGGTGACGGTGGCTTCGAGGGTTTCGCCTGGTGCGACGGTGTTTTCCCATTTGCCGGTTTGGAAGCGGCTGGCGTTGTTGGCGCCGGAAAGGGCGTTGTTGAGGGTGTCGCCGGTTGCGGTGGTGGTGGGGTCGTCGAAAAGCGTATGCACGTTGTAGCGTCCGCCGACGGAGACCTCGTACCCGTTGTTTTTGGGGGTGGCGGTGAGGTCGTAGTCGTAGGACATCATGCCTGCGGTGAGGTCGATGGCCAGGGGGCTCGGTGCGTCGGTGACGTTGCGTGCGACGACGTTGACGGTGACTTCTTTGGCGGTGACGGTGAAGGTGCGGGTGAGCTCGACGCCGTTTTTGGTGTGCGTGAGCGTGATGGTGTCTACGCCGTTTTTGCTGGAGGTTTTGACGTCGGTGTCGTTGCCGACGTATTGGACGCGGGTGCCGTCGTTAAACGCGTCGATGTAGAGGGCTGTGGGCAGGCTGCCGTAGGTGGGGTTGTTGTAGGTCAGCCAGCTGACGCGGCCTTTGTTGGCTTCGACGGTTTGGAAGCCTTCGAACGCACCGGTTTTCGCGTCGACGGAGAACGGACGCGTCTGCTCAATAACGGCGCCTGCCTGTATTGGCACTACGAGCCCTGCACCGAGGCTCGCGGCAACCGCGGCGGCGGCGACTTTCTTGTGTACTCGCATGTTCTCCTACTTCCACCAGACTAGGAATTGTTGGTAAAACTCTCGGTTTTCGTACAGGGCGTAGTTGGTTGCCCCGATGAGGCCGAGGATGGCAAGCAGCCCGGCGATCCAGCCTATCGCGTGGGTGTCTACAGAGCTACTGCTTGTCGACGACTCCACCGCCCGTGTCGCCTCCACCGTCACCGTGAACTTGCCACGGGACCCGTCGAGGTATTCGACGAACACCGGCACGGCCTTCGCATGGCCCTCCGCACCTGCGGGGATGCTGGCGGTGAGTTCGCCGGTGGCGTGGTCGATGCCGAAGGTCCAGCCGTCGGATTCGGTTTGGCCGAGCGAGAACGGGTGGTCGATGGCGGTCTCCGGGCGCGTCAGGGCGAAGCGGGAGGTCTCGCCAGCGGTGCCTTTGACCAGCATGTTCTCCAGCTTCGCGTCCTTGGCCAGGGTGGTCGCGCCGTTGGCGGTGAGCACCTGGACGGGCGCGGAGGTGAACAGTTCCGAGCCGTCGCTGAAGCTAATACGCACGGGCACCTCGCGGATGCCGGGCAGGGTATCTGGGGTGGCCTTGACGGTGAGCACGCCGTTTTCCGGGTCGATGGCGGTGTGCAGCCCCTCCACCGGGGTGACCAGGGAGAAGGATCCCTTGTGCTTGGTGGGGGTCAGTACACGTTCCGCGCCTGCGCGGACGTTGCCGCCGAGGTATTCGATGCCGGTGAGGGCGGCCTCGCCACGCACGGCGGTGGCCGGGACCTCGACGATGCGTTGGGAGCCGTCGGTGAACGTGACCACGATCGGGATCAGGGTGGCCAGCGCGTTGCTCCTCGCCGCCATGCCGCCGTCAATGGCGGCGGTGATGGCGCCGGTGGTTTCGTCGACATGGACGCGCCAGCCGGGCTCGCTAAACGACGCCGCCAGCCCGTACCGCGCCCCCTCCGGTGCAGCGGTGGGCAGTTTGGTGGTCGGGTCGCCGCCCTCGGTGAGTTTCAGCGGCGCCCACGACACGGCCTTGCCTTTGGCTTCGGAGCGGGTGGTCACCGGTACGACGACCTCCTGGGTGGAGCCGTCCGGCAGCGTGAGTTTGATCGGTACGTCGAAGGGTGCGTCGGCCGGTGCGTCGGTTGGCACCTTGATCGTGATCTCACCGGTGTTCTCGTCAAGCTCTACCGGCAGGGTGGTCAGGCCGTCTGCCTCGAACTTCGTGCCTTCCGGCACGGAGCCGGTGGGGGTGATCCTGATGTTGCCTTCGGCGTCGAATACCGGCTTGTACTCCAGGCTGCGGACGCCGTCGGCGAGGGTGGAGCCGGTGAGGGCGTCGATACGCACGGTGGCAGCTTCGCCGCCTTCGCGGTTGGCGCTGGGCTCGCCTTCGCTCGGCGGCACGTCATCGATGGTGCCGTCCGAGTACAGCGCGCGGACCTGCACCTCGATCGGCTTGGCGTTGTCCTTCGGCGCGGTCGCGCGAATCAGGCCGGAATCCAGGTCGACGGCAACATCCCAGCCGTTGAGTTCGGTGTGCGGGGTGGCCAGCACGTACTCCGCATCCTCAGGCATCTTGCCAATCTGGCGGATGAGCACCGTCTTGCCCGGCTGCGCACCCTTGTTCTGCTCGTAGGCGGGCTGGTAGGTGACGTTGTGCGGGGCGGGGTCCACGATGAACTTCGCATAACGCTCCGCGATGGTGTCATCCGGGAATGTGATCCGCACGCGGACGTCGAAGTTTTCGGTGCGTGGCTTTGTCACCGTGATCACGCCGGTGGACTTGTCCATTTCAAGGCCCGTGGAATCACCCAGAATCTCGAACTTCGTGCCGGCAGGCAGCGGCTGGTTGCGGTAGCTGCGGCCGCCCTCGGTCAGCTTCGCGGTCGGCGCGCTGTTGTTGCCGGTCTCGCCGTAGCGCAGGTAGCCCGGGCGGTACTCGGGCCAGTAGCGGGAGGCGTCGGTGTTGGGAGGTTGGACGTCGATGGTGACGGTGCTGCGCGCGCCGTCGTCGGTAATCACGCCAAACTTGTACTCCCCCGGGGCCAGGTCGCGCGGCGGGAACGCCTTGATCACGCCGTCGACGCCAACGGTGACCCACTCGGGCGCATCGTCGGCGGCGCGGATGCCCATGCTTGTCGACGGCACCCTCGACGGCGCAGCCTCCACATCCTCACCAGCGCGCACCGTGATCGGGTGCCACGCGAAGCCGTCGGCCACGGACACCGAAATCTCAAGGTGCTCCTCCAACAACCTGTCGTCTTCGGTGATGACCTCCACGACCACGTCGTAGTCGCCCGGCTTCTTGGGGGTACCGGTGATGACGCTGTTTTCCTCGTCGTAAACCACGCCGTCCGGCAGGCCCTGGACGTCCACGGAGGAGGCGTTTTCGGTGTCGACGGGGATCTCCAACTTCTCACCGGGCCGGACGGTGCCGTCTGGCGGGGTGGTCAGCTTCTCCCGGACCGGATCGGGAAGCTCCGAGGTGTCCTTGACGGTGACGGTGAACATCGAGGTGACGACGTTGCCTGCGGTATCAACGAGCGGGCTGCCGTCTTCACCCAGCACGCGCGCGGTGACGTTGTAGGTGCCCGGAGTAGTCGGGGCACCCTTGAGGTAGACATGCTGGAAACGGCCCTTGGCGCGGGAGGTGTCGGCGGTGATGCCTTCGGGGAGGGTGGAGGCGTCGATAGTCAATGTGGCGCCATCGGGAACCCGCAGTGCGCGAACGGGGACCGGCTTGATGCGCTTGTGCGCCCAGAAGGTGCGGTCCTCGACCCGCATGAAGTACGGGTCCGCAGAAAGCACGATGTCGAACGGGACGATCTTGTGGTCGCCGTCCTTGTACACCGCCATGATGTTGATGGTCTCTTCATCCGGCAGCTCTTCGGCCTTGGACGGATCCGGGGTGATGGTCACGGTGCCCGAATCGCCGTCGATCTCAGCACCCCAGGCTGGGTTGACGGCATCGGGATGTTCAAAGCGGTAGTGGACCGGCTTGTTGATGTACGACTCGAGGAAACCGAGGACAGGTTGCGTGGAGGTGGTTTGGCCAAGGCGCACTTTGGCCGCTGGGTAGGAGACGCCGGACCAGCCCTCGTCGACCTCGGGGGGATTCACCGGGTCTGCAACCGGCTCCGGTGCGGGTTCCGTGGTCTCCGTGGCTTCCATGGTTTCTTCGGCCGCCTGCACCGGTTGCACCGCGCCTGCGATGAGCGACAGGCCGATGGCACATGCTGCGATTGAGGTTCCACGTCGGCGCACACTGGAAACGTTGCGGTGCTGCTCGGCCATCTGCCCATCCCCTTTGACGGTATGTTCAGCCCGCAATGCGGGCGTTGTTACTACACGTCAATATATCGGCTTAGGGTAAGTTGTTACAACATTTTGCTTTTATACCCGTGCGGCGACGGCGGCGGCCTTCTGCGCGATGGCCAACTCCTCGTTGGTAGGCACGACGAGAACCTTCACGGTGGAGTCGTCGGTGGAGATGATGCGTGGGCCGTCGTTAGGCAAATCGTTCTTCGCCGGATCGATCTCGATGCCGTAGTGCTTCAGGTTGTCCAGCGAATCCATGCGAACAAACTTATCGTTCTCGCCGACACCGGCGGTGAACGTAATGGCGTCCACGCGGCCAAGCGCGATCATGTAGGAACCGATGAAGCGGCGCAGCTGGTTGAGATACACGTTGTAGGCCAACCAGGCGTTTTCGTCCTCGTTTTCGATCATGGCGCGCAGTTCGCGGAAGTCGTTCACGCCCGACAGGCCCTTGACGCCGGATTGGCGGTTGAGGAGGTTGTCGATCTCGTCGATAGTCATGCCGCTTTGACGCACCAGGTGGAAGATGATGCCCGGGTCGATGTCGCCGGAGCGGGTACCCATGACCAGGCCGGCCAGCGGCGTCATGCCCATGGAGGTGTCGATCGGGTGGCCGTTGGCAACCGCGGAAGCGGAAGCGCCGTTGCCCAGGTGGAGCACGATCTGGCGGGTGTGCGCCGGGTCGCGGCCGATCAGCGCCGGCACCTGGGAGGACACGAACTCGTGTGAGGTGCCGTGGAAGCCGTAGCGACGGATCAGGTTGCGCTCGGAGACCTCAGCGTTGATGGCATACAGCGCTGCGGCCGGGGGCAGGTCGCGGAAGAAGCCGGTGTCGAACACGGCGACGTGCGGGATGTCCGGCAGCAACTCGCGGGCGACCTCGATGCCGTCGATGTTGGCCGGGTTGTGCAGCGGCGCCAGTGGGATGAGGTCCCGGATCATGTCCACGACCGGGTCCAGAATCAGTTCCGGCTCGGAGAACACCATGCCGCCGTGGACGACACGGTGGCCTGCGGCGACGATGTCGAGTTGGGTCGGGCCGACGCCTTTGGCGTCGAGAAGTTTGAACGTCTCCTGCAAACCGGACGCGTGAGAGGGCACGGCCTTTTGCACGACGTGCTTCTGGCCGTCGTACTTGATGGTGATGCGGCCCTGGGGCTCACCGATCTGCTCGACAAGACCCGAGACGAACGGGTCCGCCGACGCGTCGGAGGTCGGGTCGACGATCTGGAACTTGATCGAGGACGAGCCGGAGTTGATAACCAGTACGTAAGACATTTACTTCGCCCCTGCCTGAATCGCGGTAATAGCTACGGTGTTCACGATATCTGGCACGGTGGCGCCGCGGGACAAATCGTTGACCGGTTTATTCAGGCCCTGCAGCACCGGGCCGACGGCGAGGGCGCCTGCGGTGCGCTGGGCGATCTTGTAGCCCGCGTTGCCGGCCTCCAGGTCGGGGAAGATGAACACGTTGGCCTGGCCCGCTACCGGGGATTCGGGGGCCTTCTTCGCGCCCACGCCCGGGTCGCAGGCGGCGTCGAACTGCAGCGGGCCGTCGATGGCAACGTCCGGGGCGAGTTCCTTCGCCTTCGCGGTGGCCTCAACGGCGCGCTCCACGTCCGGGCCCGCACCGGAGGAGCCGGTGGAGTACGACAGGATGGCCACCTTCGGGTCGATGCCGAACTGGGCGGCGGTCTTGGCGGACACGGCGGCGATCTCGCCGATCTGCTCGGCGGTCGGGTTCGGGTTCACGGCGCAATCGCCGAACGCCCAGAGGCGGTCCTGCATGACCATGAGGAAGATCGAGGACACCACGGACGCACCCGGGGCGGTTTTGATGATCTGGAACGACGGCTTAATCGTGTGCGCGGTGGTGTGCGCAGCGCCGGAGACCATGCCGTCTGCCAGGCCCTTGTGCACCATCATGGTGCCAAAGTAGGAGACGTCCTTCATGGTCTCGCGGGCCTCTTCGAGCGTCACGCCCTTCTTTTTGCGCAGCTCCGCAAAGTCGGCGGCGAACTCCTCAAGCAGATCGGATTCGAGGTGGTTGAGCAGGTTCGCGCCGCTTAGGTCCAGGCCGAGGTCGGCGGCGCGGCGGTTCATGTCGGCGACATCGCCAAGAATCGTGATCTGTGCAATCCCCTGGCGCAGCAGCTGATCCGCCGCCTGCAGAATGCGGTCGTCCTCGCCCTCCGGCAGCACCACGTGCGAGCCGGCGGCCTTGGCCTGCTCCAGCAGCTGATGCTCGAACACGATCGGGCTCATGACCGGCTTGGCCTCGACAGCGGCGGGTTCGAAGGTGTCCACTTCGCCACCGCTAATCGACGACACCACAACCGCGCCGAACTCCTCCACGCGACGCTTGGCCAGGGGTGCGGTGGTGTCGTCGCTAGTAATGAGCACCACGGGCACCCCGAGAGCTGCGGCGAGCTCGCCGTCAAAGTTGTAGTCACCAGTGCCCTGGATCAGTTTCGCGTCGCCGAAGAGTGCGCCGGAGTTGAAGATCTCCGCCACGCTGTCGCCTTCGGCGCGCACCAGTTCGAGGCCGAGACGGCCGGCGAGCTGTTGCAGATCCACACCCTCGAAGGTGCGGTTTGCAAGGGTTACAAGCAGGGTCTGGGACATTGTCTCACCTTTCGTTGTGGGGCAAACAGTGCATAGTTTACCGACACTGCCGACACGGCGAGACACTATATGGTGTGACCTACATCTTCTTCATGGCGCGTGCTGCGTCGTCGGTACGCACACGCGCCTCCGCGGCCGAATCCGCGGTGGAAAGAATCAACACATCCGGGCCGAACATGCGCACTGTGGTCTCCTCCACCTCCATCGCGGCGGCGATAGCCCCCAACGAGGGGGTTACGCCCGGCAGGAAGCGCACGGCACCGGGGCTGACCAGCGTCGAATCGATGGGCAACTCCTGCGTCGCACGCGCCTGCAGATCAAACTGATTGACGCGCTGCGTGGCAAGCGTGACCAACCCATCACGGCTCGGGCGTGGGGTGACTTGGGAGAAGTAGACATCGTCGCCAGAGACAAACAGCTCAATGGAGTACACGCCGCAACTTGCAAGCCCACCCATGATGCGCGCGGCAATCGAGCGCGCGTTGTCCATCGCAGCTTCCGGCATCGGCGCAGGCTGCCACGCCTCCACCAGTTTGCCCTCGCGGTGGCGGGTGCCAATCGGCTCGCAGAACCACGTAGCCAACTCGCCCGTGTTCGGGTCGATGGAGCGCGCCGCGAGGATCGTGGCCTCAAAATCAAAGTCGATGTAGCGCTCCACCACCACACCGTCGCCCTCGCCTTCCGAGGCGATACTCCAGGCCTCCGCAAGGTCGGCGTTGCTGTGCACCGTGGAAAATCCCTGCCCGTCGCGGGACTTCGGCGACTTCACCACACACGGAAACCCGAGGCGCTCCACCGCGTCCTGCATTTCCTGCGGCGTGGTCACAAACTCACAATCCAGCGTGGGCAAGCCCAGTTCCTCGCTCGCCTGGGTGCGCACCGCCATGCGGTCCGCAGTACGGCGGCATGCGCTTGTCGACGGCGCCACCGCCGCCCCGGCAGCCTCCGCCGCCACCTCAACCTCTTCGAGCGTGTCCGGCGAATCCCCCGTGGTCACAATGATGTCCGGGTGGAACTGATCAGCCAGCGACACAGCACCAATCTGAGTCTCAAACCCGAGGCGCTGGTAAGCCTGCTCAAGCTCGCGGGCCATCGGCGACGTGCCAAGGATCAGCGCGCGACGCTGTGCAGAAGATGGAACAGTCATAACGCCAGATTGTCCCACACTTATATGTCGTGCCGGTAGCCGAGAAACGCGAGTGAAGAGCTGGCTGCAAAGTCAGTCGTCGACCGGTCCGAACTCTTGGAGTTCAAAAGATCGGAGTTTTTCCAAAGCATCATCCTGCTCCTTCACCAGGGCTCGCCTGAGAGCAAGAATGTCACCTCGGTTAAACCGAGTGTGCGTGCCGACTTTAAAACTGTCGACCTTGCCCTCCTTAGCCCACTTCATCAGAGTTGGCCGAGATACACCGAGGATTTCCGCTGCTGACGTACTAGTGAGCTCCGCAGGCATTCGCATGATTGCGACCTCACCGTTTTCAATTATGGATTGCAGCGCGGCAAGCACAGTCTTCTGGACATCCTTCGGCAGATCAACCTCGTCACCGTCCGGACCATGGATTGCAATGTCTGCCCCATCCGGGATCTGCAGCGCCCCGAACGACGCCGTCTCCTCGGCAGTGAGAACTATGGAGTTCGACGACGAAAGTGCGGTAGCCATTTGAGCCTCCTTTTGAGTATGCACTGCACAATATCGCCTTTCACTTATAAGTGCAATGCGGCTAGTTCGCTCCAGGCAAACTCGAGACAAAACGCCGTTGCCCCGCCCACCGGGTTGGTGAGCGGGGCAACGGCGTTTCGAGGAAGGTGCCTTCAAAGAAGGCGTGTGGCTACCGAATTAGTTCTTCGGTTCTGCCTTCTGCGTCGTAGCAGGTGCCTTCTCCTCCTTGGAGGAGCCGGCGTAGGTCTTGCCGGAAGAACCCTTCAGTTCCAGGTCCTTCACGGAAGAGCCACCACCTGGGGTGCAGTTGTCGTAGATGATCGTGCCGGCGAGGATGCCAGCGGCGATCAGAGCCAGACCACCGGCGACCGTCGCAATGTCGGTGCCGTACTGCCCCAGCTGCTTGTTCAGACCCTCAACCTGTGCAGCGAGCTGCGGGTTGAAGATGCCCAGCTGCTGCTGCAGCTGCGTGTTGGCGTTCTGGATCTGTGCGTTCGCCTGAGCAGCGAAGTCAGACAGACCCGGGATCTCAATCTGGGTAGCCAGACCAAGCGGCAGCAGTGCGATCAGCGGCAGACCGAACCCGACAGAGGTTGCAACACACTTGCCGGTGTCGATGGTTTCACCGATCTGGATCTTGAAGCGGTGGATCTCCTTGCCGTCTTCCTTAACGACGACCCAAGCCTCACCGGCCGGGGTGCCCTCCGGGACGGAGACAATGATGTTGCCATCCTTGTCGATCTTCACCTCGGCGCCCTTGATCGGGTTGCCATCCTTATCGACGAGCTCAGCAGTCAGTTCACCCTTCTTGTCAGAGTTGCCCTGATCAACCTTGCCAACGTTCTGGCCCTTGCCGTTCGGCGTGACCGTGCTCTTGCCCGGGGAGACAGTGGTCTTGTCGTCGGACGCGCCGGAACCGTTGTCGTCGCGACCCTTCTTGTGGCCGTTGACGTCGATCTCGACCTCGGTCTTGCCGCCGTCCAGATCCGGATCCTCGATGGTGACCGTGATCGGACCATCAACGTCCTTGCCCGGGGTGACCTCAATTTCACCGGTCTCCGGATTGATGACGACAGGGATGTCCTTGCCGTCTTCATCCTTCGCGGAGACCTTGGTGTCATTGTCCGGGTTGGTGACCTTGACGCCAGTGCCCTGCTTCTCATCGGTCGGATCAACAGACTTCTTGCCGTTCTGATCAACCGTGGTCTTGTCGGAAGCGTTGGAACCGTTGTCGTCGCGGCCCTTCTCGTGGTCCTTGACCGGAACCTCAACCTCGACCTTGCCATCCGGCAGGTCAGGATCGGTGATGGTCACCGTGATCGGACCATCAACGTCCTTA
>QWCJ01000064.1_pt1 | contig 47208 bp, 43 predicted proteins | sample 1972501 | NCBI WGS metagenome assembly QWCJ01 (sample SAMN09866711, study PRJNA288562) | Human vaginal metagenome isolate term2_vaginal, whole genome shotgun... | isolation source: vagina | host: Homo sapiens | place: USA: California
AGTCGGCGTCGACCAGTGCGTTGGCGCCGGGGACGACCTGGACGGTGTTTTCGCCGTTGGCTGCGACGGTGATCACGGCAAGACCGGTGACCTCAGTGACTTCTTCGACGTGGGTGAGGTCGACGCCCGCCTCGCGCAGCAGTGCAGTTGCCGGGATGGCGTTCGAGTCGGTGCCTACCGCGCCGACCAGTGCGACGGGGGCGCCGAGGCGTGCGGCGGCGCAGGCTTGGTTCGCGCCCTTGCCGCCGGCGGTGATGCCTCCGCCGGAGCCGAGTAGCGTTTCGCCTGGGGTGGGGTGTCGGTCAACATTGACGGTGAGGTCGGCGTTGATGGATCCGACCACGCAGATTTTTGCGGCACTCATGGGTGCCTATAGTACGGCGGCGAGCAGTTCTCGGGTGTAGGGGTGCTGTGGGTTGGCCCAGATCTCCTCGGTTGGCCCCTGCTCGACGATGCGCCCTGACTGCATCACAGCGACGGTGGGGCAGAGTTCACGCGCGACGTTTAAGTCATGGGTGACGAAGATGAGGGTGTTGGCGCCTATGGTGTCGCGAAGCAGGTCAAGCACTTGGTCTTGGATGGTGGCGTCGAGGGCGGACACGGGTTCGTCGGCAAGCAAAATGCTCGGGCGAGGGGCTGCGGCGCGCGCAATAGAGATGCGTTGGCGCTGCCCGCCGGAGAATTGCGCCGGCTTGCGGTGGCCGGTGCCGGCAAGGCCGACGCGCTCGAGCATTTCGTCGGAGCGTTGCTTATCGACGCCTACCTCACGAATCGACGCCCCAACCTCCATTCGTGGATCAAGGGAGGAGTAGGGGTCCTGGAACACCATCTGCACGTCCCCTGCGACTGCCACGGTGCCGGATGTGGCCTGGCGCAGCCCCGCAATCAGGTGGAGCAGCGACGTCTTGCCGGAGCCTGAGCCGCCCACGATGGCCAGGCGCTCGCCCTCGCGGACGGTGAGGGTGACGTTGTCCACCGCCATGGTGGCGCCGCGCTGCAGCGAGACACCATCCAGTTCGACGACCGGCTCGCCGAGCGTGACAGGGGCAGCGGGCGCGCCGGGCTCGGCTGCGGCGGCGAGTGCTTTGGCGTAGTCGGAGTCGCCAGCGACGATGCGCCCGTCCTTAAACACCAGCACCCGGTCGGTCATGCGGCGCACCACGGCCAGGTCGTGGGAGATGAACAGCAGGCCCATGCCACGCTCGCGGACGAGGCGGTCGAGCAGGTCGAGGATGTCGGACTGGACGATGGCGTCGAGGGCGGTGGTGGGCTCGTCGCAAATGAGCACGTCCGGGTTCTGGGATAGCGCGAGCGCGATGAGCACACGCTGGCGCTGGCCGCCGGAGAGTTCGTGCGGGTAGGCGTCGGGGCGGTCCACGCCAACGTCTCGGAGCAGGTCGCGGGCAACGATCCGGCCGATCTTCTTCAGCGGGTCGAGTGCGGTCATGGGTTCTTGGAACACCATGGCGACGGTGTTGCCGCGCACTCGGCGGCGCACGCGGTCGCGGGTGCCCACCATCTCTGTGCCGTTGACGGTGATGGATCCGGTCGCGGGCAGGTCACTCAGCCCCATGATGCTTAAGGCGGTGACGGACTTGCCGGAGCCGGATTCACCGATGATGCCCACGCGCTCGCCGGGGGCGATGTGGAAGGTGATGTCGTGGAGGATGCCGTCGATGCTGAGGTGCTTAACGTCGATCATTGGTGCCTCCGAGCAGGTTAAATCCCAGCACGGTCACCGCGATGGCCAGGCCCGGCCACAGTGCGAGGTGCGGGGAAGTGGCCAAGAATGGTTGCGAGGCCTGCAGCATACGGCCCCACGACGCGTAGGGTGCGGGGGAGCCGAGGCCGAGGAAGGACAGGCCAGCCTCGGCGAGAATGGCGAGAGCTACGGCGACGGAGACCTGTGTGAGCACGATCGGCCAGATATTCGGAAGGACGTGGCGCCACGCGATCCCAGGGCCCGACACCTTGGCAATGCGCGCGGCCAGGATGTAGTCGTTTTGCATCACCTGCAGCGTGCCGGCGCGGGCGACGCGGACGAACCCGGGGGCGCCGGCGATACCGATGGCCAGCACAACAATCCAAATCGAGGCACCAAACACGGCGGTGAACACGATGGCCAGCAGCAGCGCGGGGAAGGCGAGCAGCAGGTCAGCGCCGGCCATGACAAACCGGGACGCACCGCGGCGCATACCGGCCCAGATGCCCAGCGGCACGCCGACCAACGCGGAAAGCCCAACCGCGCCGATAGCCACCGTCAGGGTCAGGCGCGCGCCGTCCATGATGCGCGAGGTGATGTCGCGGCCGAACTGGTCGGTGCCCATCCAGTGCGCTGCCGAAGTGTCCTGGAGTCGGTTCTGAACGTCGGCCTGTAGCGGGTCGAACGGCGTCCACACCAGCGACAGCAGCGCAACTGCCGCGACGGCCAGTACGATCAGCCCGCCGATTTTGCGTTGTGTTGTCATGCTTGCCTCCGAATCCGCGGGTCGACCACCGTGTACGTCAGATCCACAATGAGGTTGACCACCAGCGTGAAGGCCACGACCAGCATCATCACGGTTTGGACGGTGGTGAGGTCGCGGTTGCCTACGGCGTCGAGAAGCATTGTGCCCAACCCCGGGATCGTGAACACGCGCTCGATGACCACCGCGCCAACGACCAGCGACGCCAGCTGCACGCCAACGACCGTGATCACCGGCAGTGCCGCGTTGCGCAGGGCAGAGGAGTAGAGCACTGCGCGTATCGACGACCCCTGCGCCCGCCCCGTACGCACATAATCCTTCCCCAGCTCCTCGCGCACCGACGCCGCAATGTAGCGGGTCAGAATCGACGCCTGCACAAGTGAAAGCGCCGCCACCGGCAGCACCACGTGCGCTGGCGTTCCCCACCCGTTGGCGGGCAGCCAGCCTAAGCGTACGGAGAACAACGCCACCAGCGCGATACCGACCAAAAACGACGGGACGATAATGCCCACCTGCGACAGGCCACTGACCACCGCCGAGCCCGCGGAGCGGCGCCGGCCCGCGATGTACACACCGGCGGGTACCGCGACGAGCAGCGACACCGCCATGGCCAGCAAGGTAAGCGTCAGCGACACCCCGGCGCGTTCAATGACGGATTCGGTGATCTCCTTGCCCGAGGACAACGACACACCAAAGTCGCCGGTGATCAGCCCTGAAATCCAGTCGAAGTACTGCGCTGGCAACGGGCGGTCGAGCCCGAGGCGGGTGTTGAGCTCTGCGATGTCTGCCTCGGTTGCCGCCACGCCGAGCGCGATGCGCGCCGGGTCGCCCGGCACTGCGCGCAGCAGCGTAAAGATGATCAGGCTGGCGGCGACGAGCAGCAGCACAAAGCGCAGCAGATGTTTGCTGATGGTGCGGATCATTTCTTCACCTCGTTCAGCCGTAGCGAGTCAGTGACCACGTTGGGGTTGAGTCCACTCACGCCTGGGGCGTAGAGCACGATATTGGGCGCGTTGACCAGGGTCAGCGACGCCGCGTCGGCCATGACTTGGTCGATGGCGGCTTTGATGTCGCCGTCCGCGAAGTGCTGCTGGGCCTCGGGCGAGTCGTAGCCCAGGTAGTAGTCCGGGTTGCCGAACAGTTGGGCGGCGTCGCGCGGCTCCACGTGGGCGATGAGTGAGGACTGGTAGTCGTGGCCCTTGTGCACTTGGCTGAGCCACACGGCGGGGAACTCGACGGTTTCCAGTTTGATGTTGAAGCCGACGTCGCGAAGTTGCGAGAAGAGCAGCTCCGATGCGGTCTGTGCGTACGGCAGGTTGGGCACCGTGATGGTGACCTCCGGGGTGCGCCCGGCGAGCAGTTTGCGGGCCCTGTCGGGGTCGAAGGGGTAGTAGTTGTGCCCGGTGAACCACGGGTCGGTCGGCGGGACGGGTGCGCCGCCGGTGTCGGTGGCCAGCCCGTTGTAGACCACCTCGTTGATCGCGTCGCGGTCGATTGCGTACGCCACCGCGCGGCGGATGTCGGGGTCGTCGAAGGGGGCGCGCTGGTTGTTCATGCTCAGTAGCACTTCGCCGTTGGTGGTGCCCACTTCCACCCGGATGTCCTCGGGCAGCGTCTCGATCAATTGCGGGGCTTGCATCGCCCACACCACGTCCGCGTCACCCACGCGTAGCGCGTTGACGGCGGAGACCGGGTCGTCGAAGTAACGCATCACGGCGTTGCGCTCGACGGGGCCACCCCAGTAGTCCTCGCGGGCGTCGAAGACGATCTTCTCGCCGATGTCGAAGCGCTGCACTGTGTAAGGGCCGGTTCCCAGCGGGTCGGTGGCCAGCCGCTCGATGCTCGCCGGGGTCATCATCGCGCCGGTCAGCGTTGCCATGGACCACAGCCACGCATCCGCGTCACCCTCGACGGTGACGGCCAAGGTGTGCTCGTCGAGCACGTGCGTATCGACGACCGGAGCCATCTGGGCCTTCAACCCATTCGTCCACTCGTTTTGCACGTAATCGATGGAGAACGCGGCATCCTCGGCGGTAAACGCTTTGCCGTCGGAGAATGTCACGTCGTCGCGCAGGTGGAACGTGAATGTGTCGCCGTCGCGGTCCCATGAGGAGGCGAGGTGGGGGATGGGCTGGCCGTTGTCGTCGATACGCACCAGCGTCTCGTACACATTGCCCACGAGCGCTTGGGGTGCGGCGGCACCGCCAGTTGTTGTGAAATCGAGACCGGCAGGGGCTGCGGAAGCGGCAACCACCACCTCATCGCGGGCCTCGGAATTGGTACAGGCAGCCAACGGCAGAGCAAGACAGACGGTGGCTGCGACCAGCGTCCTTGAAAGCATGCTGTGAGATTAGTGGATGTCGGAGTCCACCTGGAACCACAGGGGGGAGGAGTGCCCCCGAACATTGTTCAATCCGAAGGACACCTTGTCCGCGCGGAAGATGTGTACGGCGTATTCCAGCACGTCACCGTTGTGCGTCAGCGCCTTCAGCGCCACCGCAACTACCGGATCGTTTTCCTCAATGCCGAGCTGTGTTGCCAGCTGCGCATCGGCGCGCTCCACCGTGAAGGAACGCGACAGGTTGTTAAAGTCCGCACCCGCGCGAATGAGTTCGCGGTGGATGGAATCCTCGGAGGTGTCCACCGTCTCAATCACATCAGTCAGCGAAGCGTCGAAGTACATCACTTCGGCCACCAGCGGCTCGTCGTCGGCGCTGCGTACACGGTCGAGGACGTAGACGTCCGTGCCAGGCGCGATGTGCATCTTGTCGGCGACGTCTTCGTCCGCCTCGATGATGCCGCGGCGGTTCACCACCTCGCCCGGGTTCTTACCCATGCGGTACAGCCACGAGGTGGTGGACAGGATCTCCTCGAACGTCTCAGTGCGGGTATTCGACAGCACCAGGGAGCGACGCCCACGGCCCGAGGAAAGCAGGCCCTCCGCGCGCAACGTCGCTACCGCTTGACGCACCGGCCCGCGGGAGGTGTTGAACTGCTCGCACAGTTCGACCTCACTCGGCAGTGACTCACCCGCAGGGATATGACCTGCGAAAATCTCGTCGCGAAGATAATCGGCGATCTCTTCGTGCTGCTGCGGGCGGCGTAGTGGACCGGTGGGCAATTGAGCCATGAGGGGTCAGATCCTTCGGTGTCGGCGCGGATTTGTATAGCCAAATCCTAGACCACTGTTCACCAGAATTTTACTTTCCCCAGGAACCGGCCAAAATTTCCATGTTGCGCAGGGTTGCGTCGTGGCTGCCGGACTGCAACGAGATCATCAACTCGTCTGCCTTGGCCAGTTTTTGGAACGCCTCGAGGTACTCCACAACCTGCTCACCGGTGCCCTTCGCGGTGTAGCGCAGCATGTCCGTGATCTGGCGTCCCTGGAAGGAATTGACCACGGCGTCGAGCTGATCGTCCGAAAGCACAGCGCCACGACGACCCATGAATGCACGCACGCGGTTGCGGTGCACGATACGGGTTTGTTCCTCGGCTTCCTGCTCGGAATCAGCGGCTGTGACGTTGACTGCGGCGATGCAGTACGGCTCCGGGTAGCGCTCCGACGGCTGGTAATTCTCCTTGTAGTAGGTGGTGGCCTGCTCCAAGTGTTGCGGCGCGAAGTGGGAGGCGAACGCGTACGGCAGGCCCAGCTTCGCGGCCAGGGATGCGCCGAACATGGACGAACCCAGGATGATCAGCGGAACGTTCGTGTTAAACCCAGGCATTGCCGTTACGCCCGGCAGTGGGGACTCGTCGGACAGCCAGGCCTGCAGCTCGAGAACATCGTCGGGGAAGCGCTCGGCGGCGGCAGGGTCTCGTCGCAAAGCACGGCCCAACGTCTGCTGATCAGTACCGGGCGCGCGCCCCAAACCGAGGTCGATGCGGCCGGGATAGAGCTCCTCGAGCATGCCGAACTGCTCCGCAATGACGTACGGGGAGTGGTTCGGCAACATCACCCCACCCGAACCGAGGCGAATGCGCTCGGTCTTCGCGCCGATGTGGCTAATGAGCACTGCGGGTGACGACGACACAATGCTCGACATGTTGTGGTGCTCCGCGTACCAAATCCGGTCGTAGCCCAACCCTTCCGCCTTTTTCGCGAAAGTAACGGAGCGCTTCATCGCCTCGCCGACGGACTCGTCGGGGTAGCGGGTGCAAAAATCGATCAGAGAAAGTGGCGTACGCATAAGGCTCCACCGTACGCGTTTTGCGAACAGTGGGGCCTCGCAGGAGAGTCAGGTGCGACTACGACTGCAGCACCGGTGCAGCGTCACCTTCGGCGGAGAGGTCTTCGCCTTCGATGGACTCCATGGTGCCCGGGATCATCGCAGGCTTCGGCTTGGCCAGGTCCACGATCAAACCGATGATGAAGGCCACAACAACCGGAACAACCCAGCCGAGGCCCTCAGCGGCCAACGGGGCCCACTGCACAATCGGGCGCAGTGCATCGGCTGCCCAGTCCAGCGAGATGAAGGTCTCGATCGCGGACCAGACCACGGCGACCCACAGCGGGACGAAGAACGCCCAGCTGAAGCGGGTACGTGCACGGAAGGCCGGCTCGATGAGCGTCAGGGCAATCAGGGTAATCGCCGGCGGGTACAGGAAGCCGATCACCGGAGCAGCGATCGCCATAACGAAGTCCAGGCCCTGGGTTGCCATGATCATGGAAGCGACAGCGAAGATGACAGCCCACACGTGGTAGGAACCCGGGAACTGCTCCGAGAAGTACTCGGCGGTTGCGGTGATCAGGCCGACAGCAGTAGTCAGGCAGGCGAGCAGCACGATGGCGGAGAACACTGCCTGTCCAGCACCACCCATGGTCAGGTTGGAGGCCTCAGCGAGCAAGCCTGCGCCGTTGTCAAAGTTGGATGCGCCCGGCATGACACGGCCAATGACGCCAAGACCGACGTACACCAGCGCAAGCATGGCACCGGCGCCAACACCTGCATAGATGGTGCCGCTGACCAGCGGGGCGCCTTCCTTGAAGCCGCGGCCACGCAGGGTGGAAATCACCACGATGGAAAACGCCAGTGCGGCAATGGAGTCCATGGTCAGGTAGCCCTCGAGCAGGCCGGAGGTCAGCGGGCCGTTGTCGTACGGCTCCTGCGGGGTGGCCGGCTCGGCGCTCCAGCGGAATGCGGACACGGAGATCATGACGATCAGCAGTACGAGCAGCGCCGGGGTGAGGAACTTGCCCAGTTTCTCCATGATGGTGGTCGGGTTCCAAGACAGCGCCAGGGCGATGCCGAAGAACACGACGTTGAAGATGCCCGAGGCAACCAGCGAGTCAAAGCCGAACAGCGGGGTGATTGCGGTTTCAAACGAGACGGCACCGGTACGTGGCAGTGCGTAGAACGCGCCGATGGAAAGGTATGCCAGGACCGGGAAGACCACGCCGAAGGCGGTGCCGGCGCGCTGTGCAAGGTCGCGCAGGTTCGAGCCGGACAGTGCAATCGCGATCACGGCGAGCACCGGCAGCAGCGATGCGGTGATGAGGAAGCCGATGAGTGCCGGCCAGAAGTTGTCACCGGCCTGGACGGCCAGCATAGGCGGGAAGATGAGGTTTCCCGCGCCGAAGAACATTGAGAACAGGGCGAGCGCAGTCACGATGATGGCGCTGGTGGAGCGTCCATTCGTTGACTGGCCGTCTGCCCGTGAAATCGCTGTGGAACCCATTGGGAGAACCTCTCTAGATAGTGTGCAGTTGCCTTAGCATAGACCACACGCCCGCTAGATGGGAACTAAGTTCCAATAGGTGGGATGTTAGAGCGCGTCGATCGCGTCCCCGATCCGCCGGACCGCCTCCTGCAGAATCTCCGGGGAAGTAGCAAAGTTCATCCTCGCGCGGTGCTCCCCGCCGGGGCCGAAGTCCATGCCCTCATTCATTGCAACTTTTGCGTGACGACGAAGCCACGCCGCCGGTTTTTCATCCACAAGCTTGGTCTTTGAGAAGTCCAGGAACATCAAATAGGTCGCCTGCGGCACCTCAATTGCAATACCTGGGACCGCATTGGGGAGGTGCTCCACCAGCCAGTCGCGGTTGGCCCGCAGCTGCGCTACCTCTTCGTCGAGGAACTCACGACCATGCGTGTAGCAAGCCTCCGCGGCCACAATGCCGAGGGTGCCCACACCGTCTTTGGCTACCCCCGACATCGCGTTCCACGTACGAACGTCCTCGTCGTTGGTAAAGATCATTTGCGCGCACTTTAAGCCCGCTACGTTCCATGCCTTCGACGTTGCCGTCACCGTGATGCACACGTCCGGGTTGTTCTCTGCGGCGCAGACGTGGGCGCCGTCGAAGACCAAGGGCGCGTGGATTTCGTCGACAATCACCCGCGCGCCATGCTTGCGCGCGACCTCGCAGACGGCATCCAACTCGTCGGCCGTGAACACGTAGCCGCCCGGGTTGAACGGGTTGGTCACGATGATGCTACCGGCACCGTTGGCAAACGCCGCGTCCACCTCATCCAGTTCGAGCCCGCCTGCGCTGGAGACATCCACACGCTTGCGTCCCGCAACCTGGGCAACTTCCAGGAACGGGAAGTACGCCGGCACCGGCACAATCACATCACCCTCGGTGAAGTACTTGATCGCAAGCATCACGCCGCGCACCACGTCCGCGACCGGGAAGATCTTTGCTGCATCCGGGCGCCAGCCGTAGCGGTGCTCGTAGAACCCAGCCACCGCTTCACCCAAATGGTGCGCGTGCGGCGCCGGGGTGTAGCCGAACATCTCGCGCTCCACCGCATCCGCAATCGCTTCCTTTACCGCCGGGGCGGTGGGGAAGTCGCTTTCCGCGATGAACAACGGCAGCACGTCAGCGTCGAACTGCGTCCACTTACGCGTGCCGCGGGCTTGCAGGGTTTCAAGGCTGGGAAATTGCATGCGCCCTACGGTAGTGGGATTTTTTCTTTCGCGGACCCTTTTATGCCGTAGCGCGTGGTGCTACGGTCGGTGCATGACGGAGACAATCAGCCAGCGAGAGCTGCGAAATGAAAGCGGGCGCATCATGCGAGCGCTCGACGAGGGGGAGACATTTGTGATTACAAGCAACTCGCATCCGGTAGGTGAATTGCGACCATTAAGGAAGCCACGATTCGCACGAAAAGAAGACTTGCTAGCAACGGTCAGGCGGCTTCCGAAAGTCGATTTTGAAAAGTTCCGGGCCGATATTGACGAGTATGTAGACCAACGAATTGATCCGCGTGACTAGCAGAGGCTTGTTGGATACATCAGTGCTCCTCGATCTCGATGAAATAGATCCAAATCTACTGCCAGAGCAGTGGACAATCTCGTCTATCGCTTTCGCTGAGCTGGCTGTCGGCCCTGTTGCAGCGCAGGATCCTTTGGAGCGTGCCCGCCGATCAAATCAGGCCCGTGCAATCGCTGAACTAGTTGAGTGTATTCCGTTCGACGATCGTGCAGCACAAGCCTATGCCCTTGTATATGGGGCAGTGATCCGTGCCGGGCGAAAGCCACGAGGGCGTGCGTTTGATCTCTTGATCGCAAGCACTGCTGTGGCGGAAGGGCTTGATTTGTATACGAGGAATCCGCAGGACTTTAGAGGTCTTGAAGAACTTTTGAACGTGATTTCGGTTTAGTCCGCTGTGCCCGCGCTGGTGCCGTGGTCTTCTTCGTCGTACTCGTCGTCTTCGACCCCGTCGGCGGCGAAACCGAACGCCTTCAACCGCTTTCTATCTGCGGCGGACGAGGATGCCGTCAGGCGCAACAGCTCTGAATAAATTCCGCCGGAGACAGCCAACTCGGCAGGGGAGCCGATCTCGTCGATATGTCCGTCGCGCAGGGTGATGATGGTGTCCACGCCGGCAATCGTCGATAAGCGGTGCGCAATCATGATCGTGGTGCGGTTGCGCATGAGCTCGTCCAAGCCGGCTTGGACGGCGCGCTCGGCTTTGGTGTCCAGGGCGGAGGTGGCCTCGTCGAGAATCAACAGCGGGGCGTCCTTGAGCATCGCGCGCGCCACCGCCACACGCTGGCGCTGACCACCGGACAGGCGCAGGCCCCGCTCGCCGATGATGGTGTCGTAACCATCGGTGAACTTCATGATGAAGTCATGCGCGTTGGCGCGCTTGGCCACGGCAACGACCTCTTCCATCGTGGCGTCCGGCTTGCCGTAGGCGATGTTTTCAAACACCGAGCCGGAAAACAGCGCAGCCTCCTGGAACACCACACCCGTGGTGGCGCGCAGCTTCTCCACGTCCAGGTGCGAGATCTCCTCGCCGCACACCTCAAGGCGGCCACGCGTGATGGGGTAGAGGCCAAGCAGCAGGTTCACAATCGTGGACTTGCCGCCGCCGGACTCGCCAACCAGCGCGATCTTCTCGCCCTCACGGGCGGTAAACGTCACATCGTGCAGCACCGGCTCACCCGGCATGTACTCAAAGGTGACGTTGTCGAATGCGACGACCGGTTCGCGCACCCTCAGCGGTGTCTGCTGCGTTGCGTCGAGCGCCGGCATGCCGGAGGCTTCCGTCGCGGCCACCAGCTGGCGGTTCGCGGTCGGCTCGACCGGCTCGTCCATCACCTTGAAGTAGTCGCGCGAGCCGGCGATGGCGCGCTGCGCGGAATCGACGATCCAGCTCATCATGGTCACCGGCTGGCGCGCCATGGTCACCATCTGGATGAGCATGACCATCTCACCAACCGTGAAATGCCCATCGAGCGTGCGCGTGAACAGGATCAGGTAAATCCCCAAAAAGATCAGGTTCATGGCCACGCCGCGCGCGGTATCCATGGAGTGCCACCAGCGCGACTGCGGCCGTGTGATGTCCACCGTGTTGGTGTAGTGGCGGCCGAACTTTTCTAACTCGCGCACCTCGGCACCGTAGGACTTGGTCACCTTCACCTGGCCAACGACCTCGGCGAAACGCCCGTTGCCCTCGTCGATATTGGCGTTCTTTTCCTGCTCGAAAACCTGCCAGCGTTTCGACGTCAACGCCGTCAGCCACGTATACAGCGGGAACAGCAGCGCCAGCAGCACCGTCAGCGGCCAGTAGTAGTAGGCCGTGATGCCCAAAATGGCCACGACCTGCAGCAGCATCGGCAGGAAATTATTGGTAAAGGATTGGATGAACTGCGTGACGTTCGCAATCGAGCGGTCCAGCCGCGCGATGATCGTGCCGGTGACCTGGTTGTCGTAGTAACGCTGCGGTAGTGCGAGCAACTTGGCAAAGTAGCGCGTAGACAGAATCTGGCGGATGCGCGCCACCATCACATCGCCCAGGTATCCGGACACGTTGTGCAGCATGGAAGCGGACGCCTCTGCGACAAACAGCGCGATGGCGAGCCAGACGACGGTGCGGGTTGCGTCGGGCACGGGCTCGTCGCCAAGCGCCGCAATGATCGTGTCGGTTGCCTCCCGAATGAGGAACGGGGAGATAAGCCCAAGCCCCGCGACTATCGACGACACCACCACAACCGCGATATAAAACGGCCACAACGCGGAAGCACTGCGAACGACGCGCATCAAAGACTGCATAATTTCCACAGGGTACCTGCGCGGTATTGTGTGCAGCGAAGCACTAGTTACGCGACAGAAAACGAGGCGCACATGTCCATCCGCACGAGCACCCGGCTTGCCGCCGTCATCCTGGCCACGACCATGCCGCTGGCAGCTTGCGTGGACCAACAAGAAGACCCGATTGGCGACGAAACCAGCCAGAACCTCGAAGAATCCGTCGAATCGAAGGTCAACGACAAGCCCACCTTCAACGTTGAGGAAACCGACCCGAAGGTCACCGACGAGCTCACCGGCAAGTCCGTCAAGGATCCGGCGATGGAGTTGTCGTACAAGTGGCAGGGGACGTCGTCGACAGGCGTGGGCACCGTGGTCGTTATTGCGGTGACCAACACGTCCGACGCGCCACTGCCTGTCGACGCCCTGAAGCCGAAACTGCGCTACAGCACCGACGGCTCCTCCTACACCGACGCCTCCTATATCTCCAATGCGGAGAAGGCCCAGGTGGATGTCGTCGGCATCGATATGCCGCTCGGCCCGGGTGCCACCACGAACGCGAAGTTCCCCTTCGAGGTCGCGCAGGGCAACCTATGGGACGCCGAGTTCACTGTTGGCAACGTCACATTCAAGGGCAATTTGAGCTATTAGACTGTCGCGCATGACAAATCCTTTGCTTGCGCCATCGACGTTGCCCTACAACCTGCCGGACTTCGCCGCAATCCGGCTTGAGCACGTGGAACCCGCCTTTGAACAGGCGTTGGTCAACCACGCGCAGGAAATTGCGGACATCACCACCCAAGACACCCCAACCTGGGAGAACACCGTCGAGGCCTTCGAGCTCGCCGGTGCGGACCTGGACCGTGTCATGGCGTGGTTCTTCAACCTGCAGGGCACCGATTCCACCGACGAGTTCGACGCCGTCGCCGACCGGATCGTGCCGAAGTTGTCTGCGCACGTGGACTCGATCTACCAAAACAGCGAGCTCTACTCCCGCATCCAGCAGGTCACGACGCCGGAGGATGAGGAATCGCAGCGGCTTCACGACGAACTCAAGCGCCGGTTCGCACGCCGCGGCGCCGATTTGGACGCGGCCGGCAAGACGCGCCTGCAGGAGATCAACCAGCGCCTGTCCGAACTCTCCGAACTTTTCGGCCGCAACCTGCTGGCGGATACGAAGAAACTCGCCGTGGAACTGACCCGCGAGGAACTTGAGGGCCTGTCCGAGGCACAGATCGAGGCCTACCAGGACGGCGAGCGCTTCGTCGTGCCGATCGAACTGCCGACCACCCAGTCCCTGCAGGCCGAACTCGAAAACTCGGGCGCGCGCCACAAGCTTTTCGACGCCTCCCGCGCCCGCGGCCGCGACACCAACGCCGACATCGTCGCCGAGTCGGTGAAGCTGCGCCTCGAGCGCGCGAAGCTGCTCGGCTTCGATTCGCACGCCGACTACGTCATCGCCGAGGAGACCGCAGGCAACGCGGCCGCCGCCCGCCAACTGATCGCGGACCTGGCGCCTGCCGCCGCTGCGAACGCCGAAGCGGAGCGCAAGCTCGCCTCCGAACTCGCCGGTGAAGACCTCGACGGCGCGGACTGGCCCTACTGGCAGGCGAAGCGACGCGAGCAGGAACTGGGCATCGACGAAGCGGAGATCCGCAAGTACTTCCCGCTCGAGCAGGTGCTCACCGACGGCGTGTTCTACGCCGCCAACCTCCTTTACGGCATCACGGTGGAAAAGCGCGAGGACCTCAACGGTTACCGCGACGACGTCGATGTGTGGGAGGTCAAGGAGGAAGACGGCACAGGCATTGGTCTGTTGCTGACGGACTACAACGCGCGTTCGTCGAAACGCGGCGGCGCCTGGATGAGCTCCTTTGTGGACCAGTCGCACCTGGCGGGCACGAAACCGGTGGTGGTCAACGTCATGTCGATCACCTCGAACCTGCTCACTATCGACGAAGTGACCACCCTGTTCCACGAGTTCGGCCACGCCCTGCACGGCCTGCTGTCGGACGTGCGCTACCCGTCGAACTCCGGCACCAACGTGCCACGCGACTGGGTGGAGTTCCCCTCCCAGATCAACGAAAACTACGCGTTCGCCCCGGAGATCGCCCGCAACTACGCGCGCCACGTGGACACCGGCGAGGTCATTTCCGACGAGCAACTCGCCGCCCTGAAGGCCTCTCGCCAGTTTGGTCAGGGCTTCCTCACCGCCGAGTACCTCGCGGCCAGCGCGATCGACCTGGCGTGGCACTCGATCACCGAGGACACCCCGTCCGACATCCAAACCTTCGAGGAAGAAGCCCTGCGCGAGGTCGGTCTGGACATCGACGGGCTCGAGCCGCGCTACCGCTCCACCTGGTTCAACCACATCTTCGCCGGCGGCTACTCGGCGGGCTACTACTCCTACCTGTGGGCAGAAGCACTTGATGCCGACGGCTACCAGTTGGTCGAACAGGAAGGCATCAACCGCGACACCGGCGCGAAGTTCCGCGAGACCATCCTGTCCAAGGGGTCCTCGCGCGACTACGCCGAGGCCTACCGTGCGTTCCGTGGCCGCGACAAGGACACGCGTCCGTTGCTGGAGCGTCGCGGCCTGGCGGGCTCCGACGTATCGGCATAGCCGGTTAACGGCCTGCGCTACGCTGGCGGCATGTCCCGCGGAAGTGTGAAGCATTGGTGCGCGGCTGCGGTGGTTGCCACGACGCTTGCGGCGTCGGTGGTTCCTGCAGTCGCGCCTGCTTCGCCTGCGTTGAATGCGGCGCAGGGTGGGCGGATTTTCGTCGATAATTTAGGCTCGGACCGCCTCACCGCCTGCACGCTTGGCTTCAACGACGTCGAGCACCGTCGCAGTTACACCGCCGCCCACTGCGTGGTGCAAAACGAGCAGTACTTCCCCCAGGGCGCGCTGGTCTACCTTGCAGATAGCGCCGGCAAACAAATCGACGAGCCCGCAGGGTTGATCTTCCCCGCGCGGGCGTATTCGCCGAAGACGTCCGCCAACGACTGGGCGGTGATCTACTGGTTCGAAGACGTTCGTGTTGGCGGCAACCCGTATGGCGGGACGGTTGTGCCGGTGGAAAAGATCAGCAGCACCGACACGATCTGCTTCCGCGGGTACTCCACCCATGGGCGCTCGGATGCCTCGACGTGCGGCAAGTTCGTCGGCACGGTTGAAAACACCACGTACTTCGACGCGCCGCAGATGCCGGTGCCAGGTGACTCCGGTGGGCCGGTGTACATCCCGGGCCGCGGCCTGGTGGGGGTGATCTCTGGGGCGAACTATGTCGCGGGCGAGGATAACCATCAGTTGATTGGGTTCCAGCGCGCCAGTTCGCTCGACAGTGGCCCGGTGTACGGGGAGGAGCAGGTCGACGACTTTTTGGAGTACCAGTATTCGCTGCGCTACTCCACGACGATCACCAACCCGCCGGGTGGCACGATCACGTTGACACCGACCTTGGTGCCGCGAAGGACGCCTGCGCAGGCGACGTTTGAGTCTGGTGCCGCGACGCCGACGAGTGTGCCGACGGTGGCACCAAGGCAGAAGGCGGTGGAGCAGGCGCCGTCGGGCCCGTCGGCGTCGCAAGTTATCGGGATCATTATCGGCATTTTGGTGGTTGTTGCCGCGGTGAGCCCGATCGTGATGATGGCGTTGAAAGCGGTCTAAATGGGCTGGTTAATGGGGTTGAGCCCGTGGTTGCAGGTGCCGCTGATTGTGGTGCTGGCGCTGCCGGCGTGCGCGGCGGTGTCCTATGTGCTGCTTTGGGTCGTCGACCGGCTCGGTCTAGGCTTGGGCACCATGGCCAACCCTGAAGAGCTGCGCAAGCAGGATCAACAGCTGCCCAAGCCGCAGCGTAAGTACCCGCAGTCGCGGGTGACCCAAGCAATGTGGGTGCTCATCGCTCTTGTCATTGTTGCTGCGGTGATCGGCGCGCTTTAGTTGCGTATCGACGCCTCCGCCACCGCCTTAAACAACTCCATCTCCGGTAGGTGTTCGATGAGCACGGGGGTGCCGGTGGCGTCGCAAAGTGGCATGCGCCAGTTGGTGTACTGCTCGCCGTTGGTGCCGGGCTGGTTTTGAATGCGCTCGTCGCCAACCATGTCCACCAGGTTCGTACACGTCATCGCCGATGGGGTGGAGGCGACGAAACGTGTCAGGCCAGTGATCAGTGCGTCAGTGTCCTCGGCGCAGGTCAGCGCACCTTCCTCCCGCGCGAGGCCAAGCACCTGGTCGATCCAGATGCGGTCGGTGGCGTTGAGGTGCTCCACGGGGTCGTCGACAAGCCCGAGCTCATGGCGCAATTCGTTGTGTGCACCCTTGAGGTAGCCAGCGGTGGGCGGCAGGTCGTGCGTGCCCACAGCCGTAAGCGCCAGGTGGCGGTACTGCTGCGAGGGGCGCGGCAGACCCGGCGGGATGGATTCGAACCACAGCACCGAGGTGCCCAAAATGCCCTTGTCGCGAAGGAAGTCCTGCACCCACGGCTCGAACGTGCCTAAGTCCTCGCCGACGACGACTGCCCCGGCGCGCTGCGCCTCCAACACGAGGGTGCCCACCATGGCCTCAAAGTCGTAGTTCATGTACACCCCGCCAGCGGGTGTGCCGGCGCGTGGCACCCAAAACAGGCGGAACAGTCCGAGCACGTGGTCGACGCGGATGCCGCCACTGTGGCGCAGCGCTGTGCGCAGCAGGTCGCGCCACGGCCCGTAGCCGGACTCGGCGAGTTGCTGCGGGTTCCACGGCGGCTGCGACCAGTCTTGGCCTTTTTGCGAGTACTGGTCCGGGGGAGCTCCCACCGACGCATCGGACACCAACACCTCGCGCAGTGTCGCCGCGTCCGCGCCGCCAGGGTGGATGCCCACCGCAAGGTCCGTCATGATGCCGATCGACATCCCGGCCGCTGTCGCACGTTCCTGGGCCAGACGCAGTTGCTCGTCGGCGATGAACTGCAGCCACATATAGAACTGCACCAGCTCCTCGACGTCGTCGCCGGCGTGCCGCGAGCGATGCTCCGGGTGATGCTCCGACTCGGCGGCCTGCGCAGCACACCAGGTGGCAAACTCGCGCAGGCCCTCGCCCTCGTCCAGACAGAACAGCTCAAAGTCGTGGGTGCGCGCGGCATCGGCCTGCGAGGCCCAGAACAGCTCGCGCAGCGCCGCCAACTTCGCGGCGAACACCCGGTCGCGATCCAGCGGCGCCGGCGAAGTGTTCAGGTCCTTCAACGGCGCGGCCAACTCGGCGATCGCCGCACGAAGATCGTCGTCCACCAGCTCGAACTCCGGCACCTGCTCCACCGCGATGTAGAGCGGGTTGATAAACCGGCGCGAGGTGGGCAAATATGGCGAATCCTCCACCGGCGGCACCGGCTGGGCGGCGTGCACCGGGTTGATCAGCAGATAATCGGCCCCCTGCGCGGCGACCGTCTCCGCGAGCAACGCCAGATCCCCAAAATCGCCCAACCCCCACGAGGCAGCCGAGCGCACGGAATACAACTGCGCCATCACGCCCCAGACGGGGTGCTGGACGACACGGGAGTTCGTCGACAAGCAATCGGGCACCACGAGCAACGTGCATACCGCATCAAAATTGTCCGACTCCAAGTGCAGCTCGTGCCAGCCCGGCGGCAGATCCCCAGGCGTATGAAACGTCGCCTCGCCCCACACCACACCATCTGAAGCCGTAAACGGCGGCGCCCAATTCTCATCCTGGTAGCAATCCCGCGAGGAACCATCCTCCAGCCGGATCCAACAATGCGCCGGGTGCCCGTCGTGCACGTGCACGTTGAAGTGCTGCTCGTGTCCCTCCGTGGCCACCACCGTCGGTGGCAACGGGCGCGTCGCCCAGTGTTCGCGCCGGGCATCGAGGTGGAAGTGGAGTTCCTCGTCGGTGGGGTCGTCGTCAAGCGAAAGCCCCAACGCCCGCAACAACGCCACAAACGACTCAGGCGGCGGCGACACCATCTGACCATCAGTCGCGCGATAGGAGGTGCCAAAGCCATAGGACTCGGCAAGGGCGTGCAGCAGTTCCACGTTGGTCACGCTTCCGCATTCTGCCAAAACGTCGGTAATGTTGGGCACCATGCCATCGACTTCTCACACGACGGAACTTGGATTCACCCTCAACGACACGGAGACGTGCCTGAGCCGACTCATCGAAATGTGCGAGAAGCACCCGCACCTCGTGCTGTTCTCGCGGCCCCGCAACTACGAATGGATCTCGGTCACGGCAGGGGAGTTCCTGCAAGAAGTCTACGACGTGGCCAAGGGGCTGATTGCCGCAGGTATCGAGCCCGGCGACCGCGTGGCCATCCTGTCCAGCACGCGCTACGAGTGGGCGCTGCTCGACTTCGCCATCTGGGCCGCCGGCGCCGCATCCGTGCCGATCTACCCGTCGTCCTCGATGCACCAAATCCAGTGGATCCTCGAGGACTCCGGCGCGAAGATCGCGTTCACGGAAACGCGCGACCACACGATGCTCATGAGCCCGTTCCTTCTCGGCGAGGACGGCACCCCGCGCATGGCCGACTCGACCTCGCAGCTGCAGCGCATCTACGAGTTCAACTCGGCTGCCGTGGAACAGATCAAGTTTGAGGGCCGCGAGGTGGAGCAATCGCTTATCGACGACCGCGTTGCCGCCACCCGCCACCCCGATCTGGGCTCCATCGTGTACACCTCCGGCACCACCGGCCGCCCCAAAGGTGTGGAGATCACCCACGGCAACTGGGCGTACCAGGCGTGGGCGCTGCTGGAAAACGAAATCGGCTCCGTGTCCTTCCCTGGCCAGCGCATGGTGACGTTTTTGCCGCTGGCGCACGTGCTTGCGCGCGCGGTGGCGCTGGCGTGGACGATTTCGGGCGCAACACAGTCGCACTGGTCGGATACTTCGACGTTGACCGTGGAGCTGCAGCGCGCACGCCCCAACCTGGTCATCGGCGTGCCGCGCGTGTTTGAAAAGGTGCGCGAGGGTGCGTACAACAAGGCCGCGGATGGCTCCGCGATTGGCAAACGTGTCTTCTTGGAGGCCGAAAAGGCCGCGATTGAGTACTCCAAGGCGCTGGATACGCCGGACGGCCCGTCGCGCGTGCAAAAGGCGAAGGTGAAGCTCTACGACAAACTGGTCTACGCCAAGATCAAGGAGGCCATGGGTGGTTCCGTCTGGTACGGCATCACCGGCGGGTCGGCGATGAGCTCGGACCTGTCGCACTTCTTCCGTGGCATGGGCGTGCCGATCTACGAGGGCTACGGCCTGACCGAAACGTGTGCGGCGGCGTGTGTGAACAACGCGCACAGCAACAAGATCGGTACCGTCGGGCGCCCTGTCAACGGCTACTCGGTGCGGATTAACGACGACGGCGAGATCGAATTCAAAGGCCCCGGCGTGTTCTCCAAGTACTGGCGCAACCCGGCCGCAACCGAGGAAGCGCTCACGGATGGCTGGTTCAACACCGGCGATCTTGGCGAGGTCGACGAAGACGGCTTCGTGTCCATCACCGGCCGTAAGAAGGACCTCATCGTCACCGCCGGCGGCAAGAACATCTCCCCGGGCCCGCTGGAGGAGATCATCCGCCAGGACCCGCTGATCTCTAACGCGTTGGTGGTCGGCGACGGCAAACCGTTCGTCGGCGTGCTGGTCACTCTCGACGAGGAGGAACTGAAGCGTTGGAAGGCGAACCACAACATTCCAGCGAACAAGAAGGTGTCGGACCTGGCGCAGGACCCAGCGTTGCGCGCCGAGGTGCAAGACGCGGTGAACATGGCAAACGCCACCGTCTCGCGTGCGGAGGCGATTAAGAAGTTCCGCATCCTCGACCGCGACTTGTCGGAGCAGCACGACGAGATGACGCCGACGATGAAGGTGAAGCGCAATGTGGTGTTCCAGCGTTTCCAGGAGGACATCGACAAGCTGTATCAGCGTTAACGGCGCGCCTACCCTCATCGGCTCACGCTGTGGCATAGCATCCCATTTTGTCACTTCCACAGTCCGTTTTAAGGGGGTTCACGCCGTGCACAAAACTGCAGCCGTGCTGCGTCACCGTGAACTTACCCAGGAGATTTACAACATCGGCGACGAGGTTGCGGAGTACATCGAGCACGTCGCCGAGTCGATTGCGGACTATGACGGTGAGCTCACCGAAGATTGCCTGGCAGAGTTCGAGGAGATTGTCGACGACGCCCGCCAGGACGCCCGCCGCATCGTCGCCGAGTTAATCGGCCTGCGCCAAGCATTAACGTCCGGCCGCGCCGCCGGCTACCTGTCGGTGGGTGTGCGCCCGGAGGAGCGCATCCCGCAGCCCGAACTTCTCGACGCCGCCGGCCTCAAGGACCTCTTCCCGCTGCAAGCACCATTTTCGGTGCAGACGATGCACGACGCACTCGTCGGCCGCACCGAACTGGTGGTGCAGCACTTGGAGGAGATCGTCTCGTTCACGCTCGAGCAAACTGACATGGTTGCCCGCGAACTCGGCGTGGTCTCGCTTCCGCACCTGTACGCGCGGGTCGGCGAGATCGTCGAGGAAGCCGTGATCGGCTGGGTGGAAACCGTCTGCTTGGACCACCCGGCGTTCGTGCGCACGATGCGCGGATCCAACCCGCCGGAGTTTTTGGAGGAGCGTGCCCGCATCGACCGCATTGTGGCGAAGGTGGCGGCGAAGCGTTCCCTGCGCGGGGCTTAGGTGGGGGTTCCGTGATGGATTCCTTCGGCGTGTATATCCACGTGCCGTTTTGTGCGACGCGCTGCGGCTACTGCGACTTCAACACGTATACGCCCACCGAGGTGGATTCCTCGCACGCGCAGTACCTCGACGCGCTTGAACGCGAACTCGAACTCGCGGCTGCCCGGGGGCTGCCTCAAGCCCAGACCGTGTTCATCGGCGGCGGCACCCCGTCCCTGCTCGGCGCGGACGGGCTGGGCCGCATCCTGGACGCCATCCGCAACACGTTCGGTATTGCGGCAGGCGCGGAAATCACCACCGAGTCCAACCCTGAATCCACCAGCCCCGACTACTTCGCGGGCCTGCTGGATGCCGGGTTTACCCGCGTCTCGCTTGGCATGCAGTCCGCCTCCACGCCGGTGTTGAAAGTCCTAGACCGCCAGCACACCCCGGGCCGCGCCGTCGCCGCCGCACGCGAGGCCCTTTCCGCAGGCTTCGAGCACGTGAACCTGGACATGATCTACGGCACGCCCACCGAAACCGACGACGACGTGCGCCGCACCCTGGATGCCATCCTTGCAACCGGCGTCGACCACGTCAGCGCCTATTCACTGATCGTGGAAGACGGCACCGCCATGGCGCGCAAGATCCGCCGCGGCGAACTGCCCGCACCGCAAGAGGACGTCTACGCGGACCGCTACGAGATCATCGCCGCAACGCTGGAGGGCAACGGATACGACTGGTACGAGGTCTCCAACTGGGCCAAACCCGGCGGCGAGTGTCGCCACAACCTCATCTACTGGCACAACCAGAATTGGTGGGGCGCAGGCCCCGGCGCGCACAGCTTCGTCGACGGCGAGCGCTTCTTTAACGTCAAGCGACCCGAGCGCTACGCACAACTGCTTCACGACGACACCCTGCCCATCCAGGACACCGAAACCATCACCGCAGACGAAGCCCACATGGAGGCGATCATGCTCGGGCTTCGCCTGCGTGAGGGGATTCCGGCCGAGTGGGTTGGGGAGCGGGCGCGTGGTGTCGTCGATAAGCATGTGCGCGCGGGGCTTCTAGAGCGGGGAGAGCGCTTGCGCGTGACGGATACCGGCAGACTGCTTGCAGACGGCATCATCACCGATATCCTGGCAGCCGAGTAAGGAGGCGATCATGAGCGCAGCAGACGAGCGGCGCCAAAAGGTGCTGCGGGCGATCGTGGCGGACTACATCGCCAGCCAAGAACCCGTCGGCTCCAAAGCGCTGGTGGAACGGCACAACATGGGGGTGTCGTCGGCCACGATCCGCAACGACATGGCGGTGCTTGAGCAGCAGGGCTACATCTCGCAGACGCACGCCTCGTCCGGGCGCATCCCCACCGAGGCCGGCTACCGCAAGTTCGTGGATGCGCTCCACGACGTCAAACCACTGTCCGCCGCCGAGCGCCACGCGATTTTGGACTTCCTCGAAGACGGGGTGGACCTCGAAGACGTGCTACGCCGCTCCGTGCAACTGCTCTCTCAACTGACCCACCAAGCCGCCGTGGTGCAACTGCCGAACCTGTCCGCCTCGCGCGTGAAACACTGTGAGGTTGTCGAACTCACACCAACGCGCCTGCTGCTCGTGCTCATCACCGACGCCGGGCGTGTCGACCAACGCAACGTCGATCTCGCCGCGCCAATTGGCGAAGACGGCGTGCGCATCCTTCGCGACATCCTCAACGACGCACTTGTGGGCAAGAACATGCGCGACGCCTCCGCCTCACTCGCCGGCGTGGCGGTCAGCGCCCCGCCGCACCTGACCGAACCCACCACGCGCGCCGCCGAAGTGCTCATCACCACACTTGTCGACGCCGCCCCCGACCGCCTCATCATCGCAGGCTCCTCAAACCTGCTCGTGCCCTCCGGCGGCCTCCAGGACGTCATCGACGCCCTCGAGCAGCAAGTTGTCGTACTGAAACTGCTCGCCGGCGCCCAAGAACTCGAACGTGTCTCCGTGCGCATCGGCCGCGAAAACGAAGACGAGGAATTATCCAGCGCCTCAATTGTTACAACAGCGTACGGGGCAGGCGATGCAGCACTCGGCGGCCTCGGGGTAGTCGGTCCAACCCACATGGACTACCCCGGTACCATGCAGAAGGTTGCCACCGTGGCTCGTTACATCAGCCGCACACTGCGGGGTGAATAGAAGGGAAGATATGGCTCGCGATTACTACGGCATCCTCGGCGTGGACAAGGACGCCACCGAGCAGGAAATTAAACGGGCGTACCGCAAGCTCGCACGCAAATACCACCCGGACGTGAACCCGTCCGAGGAGGCCGCCGAGAAGTTCGCGGAGATCGCAGCAGCCCAAGAGGTGCTGCTGGATCCGCAGAAGCGTTCCATCGTGGACCGCGGCGGCGACCCGATGGAGGCCGGCGGCGGCATGGGCGGCGCCGGTTTCGGCGGCGGTGGCCTCGGCGACATTTTCGAGGCGTTCTTCGGCGGTGGCGGTGGTGCTCGCCAGCCGCGCTCGCGCGTGCAGCCGGGCAACGACGCGCTGCTGCGCACCTCGATCACGCTCGCGGAGGCGTTCACGGGCGTGAAGCAGGACGTCACCGTCGATACGGCGGTGCTGTGCGACAAATGCCACGGCTCCGGCTCCAAGTCTGAGTCCAAGCCGGTGACCTGTGACGTGTGCCAGGGCCAGGGTGCGGTCCAGGAGATGCAGCAGTCATTCCTGGGCAACGTGATGACCACCCGCGAGTGCCCCAAGTGCCACGGTTTCGGCGAAGTGATCACCGACCCGTGCGCCCAGTGTGCTGGCGATGGTCGCGTGCGTGCTTCCCGCGACCTGGTGGTCAACATCCCGGCCGGCATTAATAACGGCATGCGCATCCGCATGGCGGACCAGGGCGAGGTCGGCCACGGCGGCGGTCCCGCCGGCGACCTCTACGTCGAGGTGCACGTCGAGCCGCACCCGGTGTTCGTGCGCGACAACAACGACCTGCACCTGCGCCTGACTGTGCCCATGTATGACGCGGCGCTGGGCACCGAGCTCACCGTGGAGAATCTCGCGGGCGATGAGACCCGCATCGAGGTGCCCGCCGGCACCCAGCCGGACGACCGCGTCGTGCTTTCCGGCGAGGGCATGCCGCGCCTGCGCCAGGAGGGGGCCGGCGACATGATCGCCCATATCGAGGTGACCGTGCCTACTGCGCTGTCCAACGAGGAGCGCGCCGCACTCGAGGACCTGCGCGCCGGCCACCCGGAGGACCCTAAAGTCCACTCCGAGGGCGGCGAGCACGGCGATGGTTTCTTCTCCCGGATGCGTGATCGTTTCCGCCGATGAGCCTGCCCTATTTTCTTAGCGACGACCCCACCTCCGGCATCATCGAAGGCCCCGAGGCCAAACACGCCCACGTTAAGCGCATCCAGCCGGGTGAGCGCATCATGCTTTTCGACGGCGCCGGCAACCGCGCCGAAATCACCGTCACGCGGGTGGATGCCTCGAGGGTTGAGGGGGTCGTCGATAAGCATGAGTTCGTGGAGCGTCCCACGCCGCGCGTGACGGTTGTGCAGGCGATCCCGAAAAGCGAGCGCGCCGAACTCGCCGTCGACCTCGCCGTGCAGGGCGGGGCGGATCGAATCGTGCCGTGGATTTCGCACCGCACGATTGCGCGCTGGCCGGCGAACAAGCAGGCGAAGCAGGTGGAGAAGTGGCGCTCGCAAGCGCTGGCGAGCGCGAAGCAGGCGCGCCGCGCGTGGGTGCCGCAGATCCACGAGCCGGTGACCACGAACCAGTTGTCCGATCTCCTCCGTGACCCGAGGAACGAGGGTCACGCGCTTGTACTCCACGAGGATGCGACCGTGCCGCTGCGTGAGGTGGACTTCGGCGAGGACATCTGGCTTATCGTTGGCCCCGAAGGCGGCATCGGGCAAGACGAACTCGAACTGCTCGGCGCGGACGCCGTGAAACTCGGCCCCGAAGTCCTGCGCACCGCAACGGCCGCGTTCGCGGCGCTCAGCGCGATCGGCGCGCTGACAAACCGCTGGTAGGGTAAACGCACATGGAAGAAATGGTGACTCGCAAGGTCGAACTCGACTCGGCGTACGCACAATCCGTCCTCGGCATCAACGACAACAACCTCCAACTACTGGACCGCTATCTGGACGTGAGTTTCCACGCCCGCGGCACCACCTTGTCGGTGCGCGGCACGGCCGCCCACGTGGCGCACGCGCTGCGCGTGGTGGAGGAGCTGGAGTCCATGGCGCGACGCGGGGTGCCGCTTCGCCCTGACACCGTCGTGGAGGCGGTGAAACTCATGGAGATGGAAGCCCCCGGCTCGGTCGCGGACATCCTCGGCGAGGAGATCATTGCGCGGCGCGGCAAGGTGATCCGCCCGAAGACTGCCGGTCAGCGCCGCTATGTGGATGCGATCGACGAGAACACGATCACCTTCGGTATCGGGCCTGCCGGCTCCGGCAAGACGTACCTTGCGGTGGCGAAGGCGGTGCAGGCGCTGCAGAACAAGCAGGTCAAACGCATCATCCTGACGCGCCCCGCCGTGGAAGCCGGCGAGAAACTCGGCTTTTTGCCCGGTACGCTTTCCGACAAGATCGACCCGTACCTGCGCCCGCTGTACGACTCGCTGCGCGACATGATGGACCCAGAGGCCATCCCGAAACTCATCGAAGCCGGCATCATCGAGGTCGCGCCCCTGGCCTACATGCGCGGGCGCACCCTGTCGGACGCGTTTGTCATCCTCGACGAGGCCCAGAACACCACCGGGGCGCAGATGAAGATGTTCCTCACCCGCCTCGGGTTTGGCTCAAAGATGGTGGTTACGGGTGACACCTCTCAGGTGGATCTGCCGCGCGGCACCGTCTCGGGCCTGCGTGTGGCGCGTCGTATCTTGAGCGACATTCCGGACATTTCGTTCCAGGAGATGCGCGCCGACGACGTTGTGCGCCACCACCTGATTTCCCGCATCGTGGCCGCCTACGACCACCACGATGCCCAGAACGCGCTGCGCTACGAAAAGCGGCAGCAGAAGATTGAAGCAGAGCGCGAAGCGGAGGCAGCGCAGTGAGCATTGAAGTCTTAAACGAGTCCGGCGAGGCGGAAGTCAACGAGCAAATGCTTATCGACGTCGCCTCCTACGCCCTACGCACCATGGACGTCCACCCCGACACCGAAGCAACCATCACGCTTGTCGACGAAGCCACCATGGCCGACCTCCACGTCCGCTGGATGGACCTCGACGGCCCCACCGACGTGATGAGCTTCCCCATGGACGAACTCACCCCGGGTGGGGGACGGCCCGACGCCGACATGCCGGGACCTGCGATGCTCGGCGACATCATCCTGTGCCCGGCCTACGACCGCAAACAGGCCGAGATGGCCGGCCACGACCTCGCCCACGAAATGGCGCTGCTCACCGTCCACGGCGTGCTGCACCTGCTCGGCTACGACCACATCGAGCCGAAAGACGAACGGGAAATGTTCGCGCTGCAAAACGAGATCCTCGCCGACTGGTACGACGACCTGGCCCGCCGCGGGGTGGCATACCAGCCGAAGCCGACCGGCCCGCACGCCTTCCCGTCCGCGGCTGACCGCGACGAGCTAGACAAGCTGATGAAGGGCGCCGAGTGACACTGACCATCACCTTCGCAACGATCACCGTCGTTGCGCTACTGCTCTCCGGCCTGCTCGGCTCCGTCGAATCTGCCCTGGCCCCCATCTCGCGTGCCCGCGTGGAAGGCATGGTCAAGGATGAGACGCCGGGTGCTGATGCGTTGCTGCGCGTCGTCGAGAATCGCGCGAATCACATCAACACCCTCGTGCTGCTGCGCACCGTCTTAGATGTCATGGCGGCAGTCTCGGCGGCGATGCTGGCCATGGACGTCATCGCGTCGGATGCGTGGGCGATTGCGGTGGCGGTAATCGTCGTCACGCTGCTGCAATTTTCCATCATCGGCGTGTTCGCACGCACCGCCGGCAAACGTAACCCGTACACCATCTCGCTCAAAGCCGCCCAAGGCCTGCACATCTTCCACACCGTGCTCGGACCAGTGGCGAAGCTGCTCATCTGGATCGGCAACCTGTTCCACCCAGGCGAAGACTTCCGCAACGGGCCATACGCCACCGAAATCGAACTGCGCGAAATGGTCGAAGTTGCCCAAGAAAAAGGCGTGGTGGAAACCACCGAAGGCCGCATGATCCAAAACATCTTCGACCTCGCCTCCACCACCGCACGCCAAGTCATGGTTCCGCGACCCGAAATGGTGTGGATCGAAGGCGAAAAACTCGCCCGCCAAGCCACCGCACTCATGGTGCGCTCCGGCCACTCGCGCGTGCCCGTCATCGGCGAAAACGTCGACGAAATCATCGGTGTCGCCTACCTCAAAGACATGTTCACCGACCGCGGCGCGCCCGTCGACCCGAACACGCCACTGACCGAGTTGATGCGCCAACCGATGTTCATCCCGGACTCCAAGCCGCTCGACCTGCTGTTGCGCGCGATGCAGCAGCAGAACACCCACATCGCGGTGGTTATCGACGAGTTCGGCAACGTCGCAGGCCTGCTCACCATGGAAGACCTGCTTGAAGAAATCGTCGGAGAGATCACCGACGAATACGACGAGGATGAAGAAGCCCCCATCGAAGAAATCGACGAGCGCGTCTTCCGCGTCCAAGCGCGCCTGCCTCTCGACGACCTCGTGCACTACCTCGCCGACCACCTCGACTACACGCTGGAGTACTCGGAGGAGGTCGTCGACAATGTGGACACCGTCGCCGGCCTGCTGTCGTACGAACTCGGCCGCGTGCCCCTTCCCGGCGCCTCCATTCTTCGCGACGGCATCCGCTACACCGCAGAAGGCGGCCGCGACCGACGCGGGCGCATCAAGACCCGGACCGTGCTGGTTGCGGTCGGCGAGGAACCCGAAAACGGGGTATCGTAGCACCTGTAACCAACCGAAAGGAGTTCCACCATGCGAGCAGTTCGCTACTACGGCCAGAAGGACATCCGCGTCGAGGAGATCGACGCCCCGGTTGCAGGTAAGGGAGAGGTGCTCATCGACGTCGCCTGGTGCGGCATCTGCGGCACTGACCTGCACGAGTACCTAGAAGGCCCGATCTTCTGCCCGAAGCCTGGCCATCCGCACCCGATCACCGGTGAGGAGCCGCCGATCACCCTCGGCCACGAGTTCTCCGGCGTTGTTTCGGCGCTCGGCGAGGGTGTCGACGACCTCGAGGTCGGCCAGCACGTTGTCGTCGAGCCGTACGTCCTGCCGGACGACGTCGACCCGAAGGAGCCGGGCCCGTACAACCTCCACCCGGACGTGAACTTCATCGGCCTCGCAGGTGGTGGCGGCGGCCTCTCCGAGAAGATCGCTGTGCAGCGTCGCTGGGTTCACCCGATTTCCAACGATGTTCCGCTCGACGAGGCTGCGCTCATCGAGCCGCTGTCCGTCGCCCACCACGCATTCGTTGCGTCTGAGGCGAAGGAAGGCGACGTCGCCCTCATTGGTGGCGCCGGCCCGATCGGTGTGCTCACCGCAGCTGTGGCGAAGGCATACGGCCTGACCGTCATCGTCTCCGAGCTCTCCGAGCTGCGTCGCCAGAAGGCGCTCGACGCAGGTGTCGCAGACTACGCGATCGACCCGAGCGCAACCGACCTCAAGGCAGAGATCGAAAAGATCACCGACGGCAAGGGCGTCGACGTCGCATTCGAGTGCACCTCCGTCAACGTTGTGCTCGACCAGCTGATCGACTGCCTGAAGCTCAAGGGCACCCTGGTCGTCGAGTCCATCTGGTCGAAGAAGGCCGAGCTGGACATCCACGCGCTCGTGATGAAGGAACTGACCATCCGCGGCATCATCGGCTACGCCCACGATCACCCGCAGACCATCAAGTTGGTGGAGTCCGGCAAGATTGATCTGAAGCCGTTTATCACCGGCAAGATCGGTTTCGACGGTGTTGTTGACGAGGGCTTTGACACCCTGATTAACCGCAACGAGACCGCAGTGAAGATTCTGGTGTCGCCGGAGCTCTAAAATGCTCGTATGAGCAATATTCTCTCGATCCAGTCCGCCGTCGCGTTTGGCCATGTTGGCAACTCGGCGGCGGTCTTTCCTTTGCAGCGCATCGGCCACGAGGTGTGGCCGGTGTATACGGTGAACTACTCCAATCACACGGGTTACGGTGCGTGGGAGGGGCCGATCATTCCGGCCGCCGACGTTGCGGCGGTGCTCAAGGGCATCCGCGACCGCAATGCGTTCCCGCTTATCGACGCCATCCTCACCGGCTACCAGGCCTCCCCGGAAATCGCCGACGTGATCGTCAGCACCGTGCGCGACATCAAGGCTGAAAACCCGGATGCGCTCTATGCGTGCGATCCGGTGATGGGTTCGGCGAAGTCGGGCTGCTTCGTGGCGGATACGATCCCGCCGCTGTTCCGCTCGACGATCGTGCCGGCGGCGGACATCATTACGCCGAACCAGTTCGAGTTGGGCTACCTCACCGAGCGCGACGTCACCGACCTCGACTCCACCCTCGCCGCCGTGGACGCGGCCCGTGAGATGGGCCCGTCGACCGTGCTGGTGACTTCGGTGGAGCGCCCCGAAACGCCCGAGGATGCGATCGAGATGATCGCCGTGGACGACAACGGTAAGTGGATCGTGCGCACCCCGCGCCTGCCGTTTAAGCGCAACGGCTCCGGTGACGTCACCGCAGCGCTGTTCACCGGTCACTACGTGCGCAGCCACGACGCAAAGGACGCGTTGGCAAAGACCGCCTCCTCGGTCTACGACATGCTGCGCCTCACCTTCGAGGCCGAGACCAACGAACTCCAGCTCGTCGAGGCCCAGGAGTTTTACGCCAACCCGCAACTCCAGTTCGAGGTCGAAGCCCTCTAACTCGTTTCAGGCACGCCGACTGGCCCGCCCACCCGGGCGGGTTTTTCGCGTTTTCGGGGCCGGGTGAATCGATTAGTCGAACAGCAGCTCCATCGCCCCCGTCACGGTGGGCACTTCGGTCCCGTTGGGTGCGATCCAGCAGATGCGCCCGTTCGGGTTGTCGATGTGCCCGCGGATCGCCCGCCACCGGTCGTCGTCGTTGACTCCGTTGTGGTAGGCGCACAGTTGCGCCAGGTTGTCCATGTTGGTCATCCCGCCGTGCTTCCAGGCGTGCATGTGGTGGGTTTGGGTGGTTTCGGCGGAATGCCGGCAGTCGGGGAAGGCGCAACGTGGCGACATCAACTTCGACATCGTCCGCTGCTTCCCATTCGCCAGCCGCTGCGTCCGGTAGAGGTTCACCGCACCTTTCTGCGGGTGGAAGGCGGCCACCTCGAGCACGTCGCCGAACTCACGGGCCAGAAACTCGGCGCCGGTCATCGTGGTGCCGTCGGTAAGTACAAGTTCGACGTCGTCGCCGCAGCCGTCCATGATGCGGGTGTAGGCCTGGATCGGCACCAAAATCATCGGCCGCAGCGCCGCGCGCGGCACCCCGCCGCCCTCGCGCAACAGGCGGAACAGTGAGCCGGCCATCTGCTCCGCAGCAGGCCGATCCTCATCGATCATGGAACGCAGCGTGTGCTCCAAGTCGGCCAGATCGCGCTCGTTGTACGTCAGCGTCATGGTACGCATGCCCTCACGCGAGCGCGTGAACCGGCAGGAGGGTTTGGGGGCGGTCACGGGGACGTCGATAAGCCTGCTGATGCGCTTCGACAGCGAGCGAAACGAACCACGATGCCGCACCAGATCCAACCGGATGCGCCACCGCTCAGCAGCCGAGCCCACCACAACCAACTTCTTCTCGATGAGCACCAACTGGTCGATCGGCAACCCCTCCGCCAACGCCAGCGCATCGGCCTGCTTGCGCGTGAACTTGGTCGGGCCATAGTACGTGTCGAAGACGCGGGCGAGGTCGCGCGCTCGTGTCGTCGATAAGCCAGCGGCAACTGCGGCCTCCCGAGAGAACCCGGCGAGCATCCCCACGCCCGCGGAACAAAACTCAATAAAATCCATGCACCCGACGCTAGAAACCCACCGCAACCCCCACAAGACCCCACAAAAAATCTGTGGATAACTCCCACACCACCGAAAAAGTTATCCACAACGGTAGGATGCGCACCATGATTGATTTCCCGGACAACCTGCCAGAAGACGCGATCGCGAACGGCGGTTTCACAAACACGCCGGAAGGGTTCAAGTCGGGCTTTGTCAGCTTCGTCGGGCGGCCGAACACCGGCAAATCCACGCTGACCAACGCGCTGGTGGGGGAGAAGATCGCCATCATGGCCGACCAGCCGGAAACCACCCGCCACCCGATCCGCGGCGTGATCAACCGCGACGGCGCGCAGGTCATTGTGGTGGACACGCCGGGGATTCACCGCCCGCGCACGCTGCTGGGCGAGCGCCTCAACGACATTGTCAAGGACACGTTCGCGGACGTCGACGTGATCGGCTTTACCGTGCCGGCGGACGAGAAGATCGGACCCGGCGACCGCTTCATCCTCGACGAGATCCGCAAAACGAAGCCGAACACGCCGATCGTGGGCATCGTGACCAAACTGGACAAGACCGGCAAGGACACCGTCGGCGAGCGCCTGCTCGAACTGCACGACATGCTCGGCCCCGACTGCGAGGTCGTGCCGGTCTCCGCAACCGCAGGTGTGCAGACGGACACGCTGCTGGACATTCTCATCGACCACCTGCCGGAAGGCCCGCGTTTCTACCCGGAGGACCACACCACCGACGAGGATGTGGAGACGCGTATCGCCGAGTTGATCCGCGAGGAGGCGCTGCGCGGTCTTCGCGACGAGCTCCCGCACTCCGTCGCCGTACAAATCGACGAAATGCACCCGGACCCGAACAACCCGGAGCGCACCATGATCTACGCGGTGCTGTATCTGGAGCGCCCGGGCCAGAAGCGCATCATTGAGGGCCCGGACGGGCGGCGCTTAAGCGGCATTGTGCACCGTGCGCGCAAGCAGATCATCGACCTGGTTGGCCAGAACATCTACTTGGATGTGCGTGTGAAAATCCTGAAGAACTGGCAGCAGGATCCGAAGGCGTTGGGCCGGCTTGGCTTCTAGGCCGTCGTGGCGCGATCGTGCCTTTGTGGTGCGCACCTACGATTTCGGTGAGGCGGATCGCGTCATCGTCCTGCTGACCCGCAACCATGGCTTGGTGCGCGGGGTGGCGAAGGGCGTGCGCAAGGTGAAAAGCCGCTTCGGCTCGCGCCTGCAGCCGTTCGTGGATGTGGATGTGCAGGTGTATCCGGGCAGAGGCTTATCGACGATCACCGGCGCAGACACCGTCACCTACTTCGGCGCCCGCATTATCGACGACTTCGACCGCTACGCCGCCGCCTGCGCCGTCATGGAGGTCGCCGAGAAGCTCTCCTACGACCAGGGGGACCCGGAACTGTTCGGGCTCGTGCAGGAGGCGCTGACCAACCTGCAGACCGACCAGCACCCGACGCTGGTGCTCGACGCGTTTATGCTTAAGGCCACCGAGCACGCCGGCTGGGGTTTAAGCCTGTTTAACTGCGCGAACTGCCAGGCACCTGGGCCGCACAAGGCGTTCAACGCCACCGTCGGCGGGGCGGTGTGCAACAACTGCCGCCCCACCGGATCTATGGACGTGGATCCGGAGACGCTGCACGATATGTGGTTGTTGCGGGGAGGCTACGGGGTGTCGTCGATACGCGTTGCGCAGATTCACCGCGCGACCGTGGCACACGTGCAGCACAACCTTGAGGCCGGGCTGAAGAGTCTGAAGATCATGGAGCAGGCATAATTAACGCCCATGGGCGCACCGAAGATTGACAAGAAGTTCATCCCGAAACACATCGCACTGGTGATGGACGGCAACGGCCGTTGGGCGCAGCAACGGGGCTTGAAGCGCACCGAGGGGCACAAGGTGGGCGAGGAGAAGCTCATGGATGCCGTCGACGCCTGCATCGAACTTGGTGGGGTGGAGTGGCTGTCCGCGTACGCGTTTTCTACGGAGAATTGGAAGCGCAGCCCTTCCGAGGTGCATTTTTTGATGAACTTCACCCGCGACGTGTTGCGCCGCCAGCGTGACGAGTTGCATGAGAAGAACGTGCGCGTGGTGTGGTGTGGGCGCCGCCCGAAGCTGTGGGGCAGCGTGATCGAGGAGCTTGAGGTCGCCGAGGAGCTCACGAAGCACAACACGGGGCTCACCCTTGCGATGTGCGTGAATTATGGCGGTCGCGCCGAGCTCACCGACGCAGTGCAGGCGCTTATCGACGACAACGTGCGCCACGTCGACGAAAAAACCATCCAGCGCTACCTGTACCGCGCCGACATGCCTGACGTGGACCTGTTTTTGCGCCCGTCGGGGGAGCAGCGCACCTCAAACTTCCTGCTGTGGCAGTCGGCCTACGCGGAGATGGTGTACCAGGACGTGTTGTTCCCGGACTTTACTAAGCAGGATTTGTGGGACGCGGTGCTGGAGTACGCGAAGCGCGACCGACGTTTTGGCGGTGCGGTAGATAAGTTCGATAGCTAGCGTTTGGCCTGGCAGTCGCGGCACACGCCGTAGATTTCGGCGTCGTGGCCGACGAGTTCGTAGCCGTAGTGCTTCGCCATCACCTCGGCCCATCTTTCTACCGGGCCGCCTTCGATTTCCTCGCTGCGCCCGCATTTGGAGCACAGGAGGTGATGGTGGTGGTGGTCGGCGAGACAGTCGCGGTAGAGCGTTTCGCCTTCGGGGGAGTACAGCACGTCCACCGCGTCGACCTCCGCGAGTGATTGCAGGGTGCGGTAGACAGTGGTCAGCCCCACGGATTCGCCGTTGTCGGTGAGGATCTCGTGGATGGTCTGTGCGGAGGCGAATTTGTCTAAGCCGCGCAGCGTATCGACGACCGCCGCGCGCTGCTTAGTCATCCTCGGGCCAAGCTTCGGGACCGGACGCGTGCTGTGTGGGCGGTTCATACCGGGCCAGCTTAGCCGGGGATGGCACTCGGCTGGGACGAGGCCTAGCCGGATCTTGCCTAGTGCTGATTCGGGCTAGTCCTGGCCCGGCACCGACGTGCGCCGGGTTGTGTCAGCGGCCGGCGCGTAGAACTCGCAGGCATGGTCTACGAGCGCGTGGATAATCCGGATCACGGTGGGGTTGGCAAGTTCGTAGGCGACTTCGCGGCCGCAGCGTTTGGCGGCGACTAGGCCTTCGTCGCGAAGCACCCGCAAATGCTGCGACACCAGCGGCTGCGACTTCCCCAAAATCCCCACCAACTCATGGACCGCGCGCTGTGAATCGTGCAGCAGCAGCAAAATCCGAAGACGCATCTCCGAATCCAGCACTCGGATCAGTGCGGCAGTGTGGTCTAACTCCTCCGGCGAAAAGCGAAGGTCGTCACGCATGGGCGGCCCCTTTCGACGACAGTCCTACACAGTTGTCACACAGTTTACTCGAAGCAGGCGTAAAGGTGGGACTTATGTCCAAAGGGTCGTCTGCGTCGTCGCAAAGTGAAACGGCTAGACTGATCGACGTATTTTGGCAACCGTATTACACGCAGGAGATTGTGATGCCCGCATCCAAGATCGAAACCGTCGTCAACCTCTGCAAACGTCGTGGTTTGGTGTACCCCGCAGGTGAGATTTACGGCGGAACACGCTCCGCGTGGGACTACGGCCCACTCGGCGTCGAGCTGAAAGAAAATCTCAAGCGCCAGTGGTGGAAGCACATGGTGACCTCCCGCCCCGACACCGTCGGCGTCGACACCTCTATCATCCTGCCCACCCGCGTGTGGGAAGCCTCCGGTCACGTCGAGGTGTTCACCGACCCGCTCGTTGAGTCGCTCTACACCAACAAGCGCTACCGTGCCGACCACCTGATCGAAGCGTACGAGGAGAAGCACGGCCACCCGCCAGCAAACGGGCTCGCCGACATCAACGACCCGGAGACCGGCCAGCCGGGCAACTGGACCGAGCCGAAGGAATTCTCCGGCCTGATGAAGACCTACCTCGGCCCCGTCGACGACAAGGAAGGCCTGCACTACCTGCGCCCGGAGACTGCGCAGGGCATCTTCGTTAACTTCAAAAACGTGATGACGTCCGCGCGCCTCAAGCCGCCGTTCGGCATCGCCAACATTGGCAAGTCGTTCCGCAACGAAATCACCCCGGGCAACTTCATCTTCCGCACCCGCGAGTTCGAGCAAATGGAGATGGAATTCTTCGTCAAGCCAGGCGAGGACGAGACGTGGCACGAGTACTGGATTGAAAACCGCTTCAACTGGTACGTCGACCTGGGCATCAACCCGGAGAACCTGCGCCTGTACGAGCACCCGCAGGAGAAGCTGTCGCACTACTCCAAGCGCACCGTGGACATCGAGTACGCGTTCGGCTTCACCGGCTCCAAGTGGGGCGAACTCGAGGGTGTGGCCAACCGTACGGACTATGACCTGAAGACCCACTCCGAGGCGTCCGGCGAGGACCTGTCGTACTACGACCAGCAGAACGAGGAGCGTTGGATCCCGTACTGCATCGAGCCGGCCGCTGGCCTGGGCCGCGCCATGATGGCATTTCTTATCGACGCCTACGATGAAGAAGAAGCACCCAACGCCAAGGGCGGCACCGACACCCGCGTCGTGCTGCGCCTGGACCGTCGCCTCGCGCCGGTGAAGGTTGCCGTGCTGCCACTGTCGAAGAAGCCGGAACTCGCCGGCCCCGCCGAGGAGCTGGCCACCAAGCTGCGCCAGTACTGGAACGTGGACTTTGACACCTCGGGTGCGATTGGTCGTCGTTACCGTCGCCAGGACGAGACCGGCACCCCGTTCTGCGTCACCTACGACTTTGACACCCTTGAGGACAACGCTGTGACCGTTCGCGAGCGCGACACGATGGCGCAGGAGCGCGTGCCTCTCGACGAGCTGGAGGCCTACCTGGCCGCCCGCCTGATCGGCTGCTAATGCACTACGTCAGCTGGGATCGCACGGACCGCGACGCGCCGAAGTTGCTCGCGGAGGCCGGACCCGAGGTGTTGGGCGTGTTCTCGCACGACCACGCCATTGTGGGCGGCGACGAGTGGCAGTTGGTGTCGCACCCCGAATCGGGTGCGGTGGCGACGCGCCGCGGCGAGGAGATCGTGCGCACGTCGAACAGTTTGAAGCGCGCGAAGCGCATCGACCTGGTCATCGAGGGCCACGCCTACGCGTTCGTCCCGGAGACCTCCAAGAACTGGGTGGTCGAGGATGCGAGCGGCGAGAAGGTTGCCCAGTTCACCCAGGACCACAACGGTGTGCGCAAGGCGATCCTCGAGTTCGAGGGCGAGACCGACCTGCCGCCCACCCAGGTTGCCGGCCTTGCGTGGTTGACCCGCGAGGTGCTTGAGGCCCGCAAGATGGTCAATTCGACCGCGCTGATCAGCACTTTGGTGTTCTTGTCGCTGTTCATCGTTGTGGTGGCGTTGCTGTGATTTGGCAGGGCGCCACGCTTCTCGACGACTCCCGCACCCGCGCCACCGCCACCGCCGACACCATCACCGTCGGTGGGGCACACCCGAGCGCGGTGCTGCGCATCACCGCCGGGAGCGCGCGCCGGTTTAAGGCCGTCGATGCGGATACGGGCGGGGAGTTCGTGCTGCGTAAGGCCGGGTTTACGGTGGCGCGCTACACCGCGGATTGCGACGGGCGCCGCTACACCCTGAACCGTTCTGGCCTGCACCGCGAGATCCGCGACGCCGCCGGCACGCTTGTCGCGGTGACCCGAGGCAAGGCCTCTGGCGACCTCCACGTCGACATCAAGGCCGGTGTTGACGCTGCGGTCGAAGCCGACCTGCCCATGGAGGATCTTGTCTTCATGACGTGGGCGCTGACCTTCGTGGACACGCCCGCGCGCCGCACCCGCATCTAGCGCCGGCACAGCGCCAGACCCGCGCGACCAACCCAGTCGCGCGGGTCTAAAACGTGCCGCCTAGAACGTGCCGCCGCGGTTGGAGGGGCGCCCGCCGGAGAAGCCACCTCCGCCGCCTCCTCCAAAGCCGCCGCCTCCCCCGAAGCTACCTCCGCCGCCTCCACCACCGGAGAGCAGCGTGCCCCACAGCACCGCCCTGGCCAGGGAGTCGGCGGTTTCGCGGTTGCGGGCCGCTTGGTAGCGACGGATGTCGTCGTTAGCGGCCTGCTCGGCGCGGCGTGCGGTGTCGGTGGCGGTGCGGGCGGCGTCGATAGCTGTACGCGTATCGCGCACACGCAGCTGGATCGCTTGGGCGTGCTGGCGCTTCGCCTCGGCGAGCAAGGTGCGGGCGTGCGAGCCGATGATGCGGCCGCGGGAGCGAATCAGGTCTTCGGCGCGCTGGATCTGCGCGGTGCAGACCTGCATTTGTTGGTCGAACAGTTGCAGGGCGCGGGCTTGGTCGCCTGCGACGCCGCGGGCACGGTCGAGGGCGTCGTCGATTTCGGCGTCCATGTTCGCCAGTTCCTCGTAGAGGGCAAGCGGGTCGGTGTCGGCGCGGTTGCCCATCGCGTCGAGCATGCGCTGGGCCTTGGCGGACACGGCGTCCAGAGCGGCGACGTCGATACGCGCGCCCTGCTCGCGGGCGCCCTTGACTGCTTCGATGTCGCGGAGTTCGGTGCGGATTTCGTCGATAAGCGCTGGCAAATTGGTTTTCGCCGCCCGGATATTCTCTTCGGCGTGCTCGATCGCGTTGAGGTTCGTGTCGGAGACCTCCACGGCGTGCGACGCGGCGGCAAGCGTGTCCAGCAGTGCGCCTTGGCGGCCAGCGGGCTGTGCGGCGAGGCTGCGGGCGTCGTTAAGTGCCTTCTCGGCTTCGTCGAGGGAGGCCTGCGCAACATCGACGTTGTCCACGATCGACGACAACATCTCCGGCGCGTGCGTCTCCCGCAGTTGCGCAAGGGTGGCGCGGGCCGGCTCGAGGCGCGCGCGGATGTCTACGGTGCGGGCGAGGATCTTGTCTACCTCGTCGGGTGCGCGCATGAGCACGCCGCGCATGTCGTTGAACTCAGCGGTTTTGTCGCGAAGTGCCTGTTCAGCCTTTCCTGACGAGGAGATGATGTCGACGAGCATGGCGCGTTTTTCGGGTTCGGTTTCGGGGATGGCGTCGTAAAGTTTCTGGTGCGTGGAAAACGCGCGCTGCAGGGTGCGGGTGGCGTCGTTCATGGCGGAGGTGAACGGGCGGACGCGCTCGGCGCCGAATTCGGAGGTGGCCAGTTTCAGCTCCTCCTTGCCCTGGGTAATCGACTCGTCGGCGGACACGAGCGCGTCGCGCGCGACCTCCTCCAGGGTCGCGGTGGGCAGGCGGCCGAGCGAGTCAGTATCCGCCGGGTCGAGCGCCTTCGCAGACGCGATCTGCTTCGCTTGCTGCTTGCGCGAGCCCTTGCGTGTTGCCGCGTACATGCCGCCGCCGGCGAGCGCCGCGACACCGAGGCCGCCTGCGACCCAGCCCACGCCGTCACCGTTGCTTGACGACGACCCACCTACCGACTCAACCGCATTCAGCGCCGCCTGCGACCAATTGAGTTGGGTTAGCTGCGCGTAGGCGGCGTCGTTCATCCGGTCGATCTCGGCCTGGGTCCATTCTTCGCCACCGCCGACGTTGTAGGCGCGCTCGTCGGGGGAAATCACCAGCACGGCGGTGTTGGAACCGTTCGCGGCGACGGCCTGGTCGACCCAGTCGGACGGGCTGATGTCGCCAAAGGTACGCAGGAACACCACACGCACCGATTTGCCTTGCGACTGGCTGACCTGCTGGATCGCCTGTTCAATCTCGGCGCGCTCGCCGTCGGTGAGCACGCCGGCGTCGTCGGTCACAGGCTTGGTTAAAAGCCCTGGCTGGACGGTGGTTTCCGTGGCCACGCCTTGCGCAAGCGCGGGCGTTTCGGCAAAACCTGTGGCGGGTGCTGCGAGAAACAGCATGCCGCCGACGGCGAGGACGCGAAGGTAACGGCTAGTCATGCGACTAGGGTAGCGCTTCGTGTACGCCTATAACGCCGACGATACGAAACGCCGCACCGCCGAGGGGCCGAAGGGGGCGCAGCTTGCGCCGGATTCGCGCGGTGCGTTTGCGCGTGACCGGGCCCGGGTGCTGCATTCGGCGGCGCTTCGTCGATTAGCAGACAAGACCCAGGTTGTTGGCCCGCGCGACGGTGACACTCCGCGCACGCGCCTGACGCACTCGCTGGAGGTCGCCCAGATTTCGCGCGGCATCGGCGAGGGCCTCGGCTTAAACCCCGACCTTTGCGAGATGGCTGGCCTCACCCACGACATCGGCCACCCGCCCTACGGTCACAACGGCGAAGTCGCGCTCAACGAGGTCGCGCCCGACGGCTTCGAGGGCAATGCGCAGACGTTGCGCATCCTGTCGCGCCTTGAGCCCAAAGTGCTTATCGACGACCACTCATACGGCCTCAACCTCACCCGCGCCTCCTTAGATGCCGCCGTGAAATACCCCGTGACCCGCACCAACCCCGACGGCACCCTGAACCGCAAGTACTCCGCCTACGACGAGGATGCTGAGGTGCTTGCGTGGGCGCGCGAAGGCCACACAGACAACATGCCGCCGATGGAGGCGCAGGTGATGGACTTTTCCGACGACATCGCCTACTCCGTCCACGACGTCGAAGACGGCATCGTCTCCGGGCGCGTCTCCCTGCAGGTGCTGTGGGACTTCGTCGAACTCGCCGCGCTTGCCGAGAAGGGCGCCGCCGCCTTTGGTGGCGACGCCGACTCACTCGTCGACGCCGCCGACCGCCTCCGCGCCCTTCCCGCCATCGCAGCCGCCGCCGACTTCGACTACACCCTGTCCTCCTGGGTCGGTCTGAAGGGGCTGACGTCGCAGTTGGTGGGGCGCTACATCGGCGGCGTGACCAAGGCGACCCTCGACGGGAACCTAGGCACCGACGCTGCTGCCGACGCGGGCGGCGCGGGCAGCGCAGGCGGCGTGGGCGACGCTGTTGCCGGCGCGGGCTCGGGTGCAGGCGGCGCGGGCGCGGGCACCGGTTTGGGCCTGATGGGGCGCCAGCACGGCCGCCTCATCGTTCCTCCCGACGTCGAGGCCGAAGTCCGACTGCTCAAAACCGTGGCGGTGCTCTACGTCATGGATGTGCCCGCCCATCTCGCGCGTCAGGACCGCCAGCGCGACCGGATTTACCGCGTCCACGAATACCTGCGCGCAGGCGCCCCGGGCACCCTGGACACGATGTTCCGTGCCTGGTTCGAAGCCGCCGACACCGACGCCGAGCGCGAGCGCGTGATCATCGACCAGATCGCCTCCATGACCGAGTCCCGCCTCGAGCGCACCACGAAGAAAGCCAGTGCCTTCGAGGGCTTCTACTAGGCCCGCGGCCGTTGCGTCTTGCCGCAGGTTGTGCAGTGGACGGGACGGCACATTGGGGCTCCTCTCGCTCGCAGATATTGCGAGTGAGCCTATACCGCGCCGAGGTGGAATACGGCGAAAAGTGAGCTTAGGAGCAAACCCGAACTCAGCTGGCCAGATGAAAAAGGGCTTCGAAGCGAGTTCGGGTTTGCCCCTAAGCTGCCAATCGGACACCTTCCACTCCTCGGAGCGGGGCTCGGGGAGGCTAGAGGCGGGCGGCGATGTCGGCGAGCGCGGCGCGGGTGCCGATCTCCCCGGGAAGCCACGGCAGTTCCACGCGCGGCACGTTGGGCAGTTTCGCGTCCAGAAGGGCAAGCGCTTCGTCTTCCACGGCGCGCCGGGCAGCCAAGAACTCGCTGGCGCTCGAGCCAGCGCCAGCACCAGCGCCAGTGCCAGCCCCAGCGGCGTCGGCGGGGCTGCGGCGATTGACGACGAGGCCGGAGACGCGGATGTGGTGCTGGGTGAGGTCGTCGTAAAGTTCGGTGCTCTCGAGGACCGGCAGCCGCTCGGCGGTGAGCACGATGGTGAACGTGCAGCGGGCCGGGTCGGTAAGAATGTCGCGCAGGCGCTCGAACTTGCGGCGACGGCGCAACAATGTGGTGCGGATCTGCTGGTTGCGGCGCTGCACCGGGTCCTCGTCCGCGCCGCCGAGGCCACGCAGGGCGCGGGAGAACTTGTCGGACTGTTCGCGCCGTTGCATCAGCCCGCCGGTGTATGCCGCCATCAACTCGGGCAGGGCGAGCAGGCGGGAGGTGTGGCCGGAGGGGGCGGTGTCGAAAATGATGTGGTCGACGCCTTGGGTGTCCACAAGTTCCGCCACGCGTTCCAGCATCGCCGCTTCGTGCATGCCGGGGGAGTTGCGCGACAGGTTCAGGTGGCGGTGGATTTCGGGGTGCATGCGCTCGGGCATCATTGCCCGCATGGACTGCTCGACTTCGGCGAGGTGGCGTTCGGTGGTGGTGGCGGGGTCGAGCTCGACGACGCTCAAGCCGGGTTCGAGCTCGGTGGGCGTGTCGGAGAGCGACTCCGACCAGATGTGGCCGAGGTTGTGCGCCGGGTCGGTGGACACCAGCAGCACCCGCCGGCCAGCTTCGGCGAGGCGCACTGCGGTGGCGGCCGACACGGTGGTCTTGCCCACGCCGCCTTTGCCGCCGAAGAACATCACGGGTGCGGTTTCTAGCAGCATCGCACGCCGTCCAAGGGGGAGTGGGACATGCCCATGCGGGTGTGCCAGGCGTGGAATTCGTCGTAAAGCAATGGCATGAGCTCAAGGGTGTAGAAGGGGGCGGGGTTGGGGATGCCAAGCGTTTCGGAGGCGACGAGCAGTGTAAACAGGTCGTCTTCTTCGCGGGCGGCGCGGGCAAATTCTCGACGATAAGGGGCCTTGTAGAACTCGTCCAGGCCGGCCGCGAAGGTTTTAAAGCGCTCGAGCATCTGCAGCGTCCGCGTCCGTTGTGGCGGCAGTGTGTTCGCCGGGCATGGTTTCGTCGTCACGCCAGATTACTGCGGGCTCGCGACGCGCCTTCGAGATCGCCGTGAATGCCTCGGCGATGACCCAGATTGCGCAGCAGATGATGATCACGTCGAGGACGAGTAGCAGCCAGTTGTCGGAGTTGTAGAACGTGCGCACCTGCAGCACGGCAGCCCACAGGGACATGACGGTGACGAACACCAGCGGGACGAGCACCGGCCAGGAAGGGCGGCGCAGTTTGGTCAGCATGATCGCCACGATGGACAGGGTCAGGCCCGCCATGAGCTGGTTGGTGGTGCCGAACAGTGGCCAGATAAGCATGCCGCCGGAGCCGTCGATGCCCATGGAGAACGTCAGGCCGAGTGCGCAGCCGACCGCGATGATCGTGGCGACGAGGCCGGAAAGTTTGAAGCCCATCAGGTCGCCGATTTCGGTGACGACGAAGCGCTGCAGGCGGATACCGGAGTCCATGGTGGTGGCGGCGAAGAGGACGGCCATCGTCGCCAAGATTGTTGCGGACAGCGACTGCGGGATGCCCAGGCCTTCGTTCATCAGCGCGCCGCCGCCTTGGATGAAGGCGTCCACGCCGCCGGCGTTCCATTCGTTGTAGATGTTTTCCCAATCCGTGATGGTGTTGAATCCGGCGGTCGTCGCAACGATGGTGCCCAGTGCGAGCAGGCCTTCGCCGACGGCGCCGAAGTAGCCGACGAAGCGCACGTCGGTTTCCTTATCGATCTGCTTCGACGACGTGCCCGAGGACACAATGCCGTGGAAACCCGAGATCGCACCGCAGGCGATGGTGACGAACAGGAGTGGGAAGATGCCGGGGGTGCCGTCGGGGACGGTGTCGCGAAGTGTTGGGGCGACAACTTCCGGGCGGACGATGAAGAACGAGCCGTACAGAATGATCAGGCCGACGAACAGTTGCAGGCCGTTGATGTAGTCACGCGGCTGCAGCAGCACCCACACCGGCAGCAGGGAGGCGATGAAGGCGTAGAGGAACAGGAAGATGATCCACCAGCCGCGGTCAGGGATGCCCAGCATGACTTCGGGCAGGGCGAGTGGCATGCGGTCGCCGAGGATCATCAGGCCGTAGAGCGCCGCCACGCCGACGAAGGACACCAGCGGCAAGTTCCAGTTAAAGCGGTAGATCGCCTGGCCGATCAGCAGGGCGACCAGGATCGCGCCCCAGGTTGGGATGACGGCGGTCGGGGTGGAGATCAGCAGGTTGGAGATCACCACCGCGAACGCCGTGTTGACCATGAGCAGCAGCAGGAAGATCACGATGAGGAACAGGTTGCGTCCGCGCGCGCCGATGTAACGGCCGGACAGTGTGCCAATGGAGTGCCCGCGGTGGCGTTGTGACGCCCACAGCGCCCCCATGTCATGCATCCCCGCAAAGAACACCGTGCCGAGCGTCACCCAGAGGAATGCCGGCACCCAACCCCAAATCACCGCGACGGCCGGGCCGATGATCGGTGCTGCGCCCGCCACGGAGGTGAAGTGGTGGCCCCACAGGACGTATTTGTTGGTGGGGACGTAGTCCACGCCGTCTTCCATGGTGTGGGCGGGCGTGGAGTAGGCGTCCGAGAGTTGGTACACCTTTTTGCCCAGGAACTTTGAGTACAGCAGGTAGCCGGCGGCCATCATCGCGAGGCCGACGAGCACTAGGATGAGCGAGCTCATGGGCGTCCTCCATTCGTGTCGTGGTTCACAGTTTGCGAATTATGACACACAGCACACTTTTAGGTTTCCGTTAGGGGTGTTTTATGCGCTTTTGCTTGTCGACGACCCCTCCGCGCCGGACGCTTAGCACAACCCGCTGAGGGTGCACATGTGCGAAAAGTGAGCTTAGGGGCAAACCCGAACTCGCCCCGACGGCGATTCCTACCGGCCTTCACTGTGTTCCACTGCGTTCCACTGCGGTCGTGCCGCGCAACCGAGTTCGGGTTTGCCCCTAAGCTGCCAATCGGACACCTTCCACCCCTCACCATTCCCACTTTGGCAGCGAGTGCTTATACATGACGGCATTACGCGCCCGGCCTACTTCATTCATGAAAAGGTCCGGTCTGAAGAACAGATCTGAGAAGTCCCAGCGCACTGTCGGGAAGTTGTGGTGCGAAGTCCAGGAGGCGCGTGTGTCTTCGGGGAAACCGAAGTCGGAATCGAAGCCGGTGGCGTCGTCGATGATGATGGCGATGTTGCGCATCCCGCCGCAGTCGACAATTAGAGGCCCGGATGTGACCCATGGTTTTAGGAACACCGGGTAACAGTCAATCCGGTGTGAGGAGAGGACGGCGCGGGCGAGGCTGTACCGGTACTCGGGCAGCGGTGTCACACCAGCGACCATTCTGTGCGCCCGTTTGAGAATCTCGGGCCGGCAACCTTCGAACCCGTCGATGTAATCGTGCACTTTGCGGCGTGAGTAGTGCGACAGGAGCCAATCGGTTGCCGTGAGTTGGTCGGTGATGGTGCCGAAGCGGAACAGGTCGATGTAGGTACGGAGTCGGTCGGTGTAGCGGATGTTGTGGGCGGTGATGGTTTCGTCGTCACGCACGGGCACTGAGCGGAATCGTGTCAGGTAGGGCCATTTGCTTTTGGCGGGCGGTTTTCCGGATGGTAGTGCGACGTCGACGGTCCAGTCTGTGAGTGGCCCGATCCACATGCCGTGTTGTACTGCGGCCCAGCGACCGAGGAGGATCGCTTTGCGACTGTCGCGCGAGACTCCCGCACCGCGGACCAGCATTTGGTCGCGCAGTGGGAGCGATTGCCACCATTCTTTCTCGACGGTGGTTGTCCGCGTCACATAGCGCGGGTTCGCGCTGGGCGCGTTGGCTTGCTCGTCAAAATCTGCTCTCAACCCCCGAAGGTGAGCCATTTCTGCATACCCCATGCAAGCCAGTATCGCGCCTGGCGGCTGCGTTGGGTACCCCTCGCGTGCACAATATAGTGGACATTTCCGAGTTCGGGTTTGCCCCTAAGCTGCCAATTCGACCCCTTCATCCTCAAACACTGCGCGCATTTTGCTTGTCGACGACCCCTCCACCCTCCAGGAAGCCACCACCACCCGTTTCACTTGGGTTTCCCGCAGGAGGTCGGCGAGCGCGTCGAGGTTTGTGGGCACGGGCCGGTCGGCGGCGTCTTTGGGGCCGTAGGCGGCGGTGAGGATGCCGCGGGCGAGGTCCTCAAGCGTGTGGACCGGGTTGGCGAGAAAGATCGGATTCATCAGTTGACCTCCATTTCGCAGAAGGATTCGTAGTGGTCGTCGGTGTAGTACCAGGCCTCGACATTCCTGGCATTGCCGCCTGCGCCGCCGGTGACGATGCGCCTCGCCCCGCGGTGGCGCAGCCCCGGCGTGTCCACGGTGTACTCGCGGTAATAGTTGCGGGACTCCTGGGGGAGGACGCGTTCGTAATTGCCGAAACGTTTGTCGTCGTTGGCAGGGTAGGGGAAGGGCCCGCCGGCTTCGATGAGGTCGACGGTGTCCCAGGCTTCGTCGGGAAGCGGACCGCACGCCGGCAGCCCCGAGGCGGTCGCGCTGGAGGTCGCGGTCGACGACACGGCGCTGGTTGGTGCCGGGGTGGGTGAGGGGGTCGTCGATACGCAACTGCTCAACGCGAGGCAGGTCAGCAGGACAATCGGGCGCTTCATAGGCCCATATCGTTGCACACGCTACGATGAGCGCCATGGCAAGGGGCAGAATTCCGGATAGTGACATTGAGGCTATCCGTCAGCGCGCACCGCTCGACGAGATTGTGGGCGAGTATGTGCAGTTGAAGCCTGCCGGGCACGATTCGCTGAAGGGCCTGAGTCCGTTTAAGGACGAGAAGACGCCGAGTTTCCACGTTCGCCCTGCTCACGGGTATTACCACTGCTTCTCTACGGGCAAGGGCGGGGATGTGTTCTCGTTCCTGATGGAGATGGAGCAGTTGACCTTCCCGGAGGCGGTGGAGGCGGTTGCGGACCAGATTGGGTACCGCATTAATTACCAGGGCGGTTCTACGGGTGCGCGTGATGTGAAGCCGGGCACGCGCCAGCGACTCCTCGCCGCGAATAAGGCGGCGCACGAGTTTTACCGCGAGCAGTTGGAAACGCCTGAGGCGAAGGTCGCGCGCGATTTCTTGCTCAATCGTGGGTTTTCGCGCGAGTTGATCATGGATTTCGAGTGCGGTTACGCCCCCGACGGTTGGGACACGCTGACCAAGCACCTGCTGCGCAAGGGTTTTGAGGTCCAGGAACTCATCGACGCCGGTATTTCCTCGCAGGGCAAGCGCGGGCCGATTGATAAGTTTCGCCGTCGTTTGATTTGGCCGATTAAGGATGCCGCGTCGAACACGATCGGTTTCGGCGCGCGCAAACTTTTCGACGACGACCCCATGGGCAAGTACATGAACACCTCCGACACGATGCTGTATCACAAGTCGAAGGTGCTCTTCGGCATCGATAAGGCGAAGCGCAACATTGCCACTCAGCACCAGACGGTGGTGGTGGAGGGCTACACCGACGTGATGGCCATGCATGCCGCCGGCGTGACCACCGCCGTGGCCACGTGCGGTACCGCGTTCGGCTCCGAGCACATGAGCCTGATCCGCCGCCTGATGCTCGACGACAATTTCTTCCGCGGCGAACTCATCTACACCTTCGACGGCGACGAGGCTGGCCAGAAGGCTGCGATGCGCGCCTACAACACCGATACGGAGTTCGGCGGCCAGTCGTTTGTGGCCGTCGCCCCGGACGGCATGGACCCTTGTGACCTGCGCCTGGAGAAGGGCGACAGTGCTCTTCGCGACCTCGTCGCCTCCCGCATCCCCGTCTACGAGTTCGTCATCGAGTCCCTGCTGAAGAATTACTCCCTCGACTCCGCCGAAGGGCGCGTCCAAGCTTTACGACGCACCGTTCCCGTCGTCGCCTCCATCGACGACAAAGTTCTCCAACAGGAATACGCCCGCCGCCTCGCCGGCTGGGTCGGTTGGCCCAACCCCGACGAAGTCCTGGAACAGGTCCGCGCCGAGGCGAAGAAGCCGAAAAAGGAGAAGCGCCAGCGCGTCTCCCTTGCCGCCCGCCAGGCCGCCGCCGGCCCGGACTCCTCCGGCCGCCAGGCGGAATTGCTGATCCCGCCGCGCCCCGACGACCCGATGCTGTGGCCCCAGCGCGAAGCCCTAAAGATTGCGCTGCAGCACCCGTCAAAGGCCGGCAATTACTTCGACGGCATCAACCCGGACGCCTTCACCAACGACGCCTACCAGCAGGTCCGCGAGGCCATCACCGCCGCCGGCGGCTGCGCCCGCGCGGGTGCCGCTGCCCCCGACGGCGGTGCCTCCTGGATCGCTGCCGTCGCCGGCGAGATGCGCGATCTTTCCGGGCGCAACTTTGTTTCCGAACTCGCCGTCGAACCCATCCACGCCGATGACCTCGACGAATACGCCGACTCCGTCCTCTCCCGCCTGCAGGAAACCCGCGTCGGCGAACAGATCGCCCAGCTCAAGGCGCAGCTCCAGCGCATGCGCCCCTCCGACGACGAAGAGGCCTACAACGCCCTCTTCTCTGACCTGGTTGCGTTGGAACAGGCCCGCAGGGACCTCAACGACCGCGCCTTCCGTGGGCGCTAGCCACCACCCCTGCCGGTTGCGTCGGCCGCTGGTCTGTCCCCCGACCCGCACCGCCGCCGACGCCCCGCTTTACTTATTTCGTTTGTGTAAAACCCCGCACTTTCCCCTTAGTGCCAGGGTGGTTGTGAACAACGAACCGTAGGAGGTTTTGTTCATGACTGCCCCGGATTTTCCGCAGTTGGTGCCGCCGGCGCTATTGCCG
>QWCJ01000114.1_pt1 | contig 46774 bp, 29 predicted proteins | sample 1972501 | NCBI WGS metagenome assembly QWCJ01 (sample SAMN09866711, study PRJNA288562) | Human vaginal metagenome isolate term2_vaginal, whole genome shotgun... | isolation source: vagina | host: Homo sapiens | place: USA: California
ATTTCTTAATCTACTGATTTTCATCGGATTTGTATCTTCTTTCTTTGCAACTTCTGTGAGAGTTTTATCCTCAAAATACAGTGATTTAATTAGGTTTCTCTCTTCGTCATTCAGACTGTCTAATGCACGATATAAATCTTCTATACGCATTTTGGTTTCAATGATTTTTTCAACATCAACTGTATTATCTGCAATATCTACAACACTTATATTATAATCTCCAAAATGAAACACCTTATGCTTTCTATCTAATCTTTTCAAATGAGCTTCATGATTAAGCTCTTTTTTATATGCTCTATACACTTCATCAGAGACATAGATTTTTTTACCTTTAACATAAATGTATTTTTCTTTATCATTATCTAACATACTTTGGTCCTCCTTTTTTAACTCGTTTTTCGATTTTTGAGCATAAAAAAGGAGGACCACGGCATTTTGACATGTCGAGTCCTCGAATTATTAAATATATTTGATTTTTATATGAATTTGTTTTACAAGCAAAAAATTGAATTGATTTTAGTAATTATATCTATACCTTTAAGCATCTTATAATAAGTCTCATCCACTTTTATTATGACCTCCATTATCCATCCTACAATTACAAAATAAGCAATTAATCAAATCGATATTTAAAAGACTCTTGATACAGTATTATTATTTCAAAAGAATTAATAATACATTTACTCAAATATATGAATCGATCAATTCTGCATTATGAAATCAATTTAAAATCATAGTTTTATTTGTTCACAAATATTATTCACCTCTTTATTATTCTAAAATTTAATTATAAACAACATAAATTAATATCACATTTGGGCTAAATTAATGAATTAAATTCTAAATTTATCTAACCACCCTATAACTTCTACAAATGTATCTCTATTAATTGAATAATAGATATAATTTTTATGTCTACTACTAGTAATTAATTTACTCATTTTTAATAAAGATAGATGATAAGATATAGTTGCTTTTTCTAATTTAAAATGACTCGCTATTTCTCCAGCAGTTAAATTTTTATTAGAAATAATTAACAAAATATCCACTCTAATGGAATTGGATAAAGCATGAAATATTCTAACTAAATCTATCATTTTTTCTTCCTGAAATATTGCCAATAAACTGAATAGGGTATAATAGAAATAAATAAAACGAAATATTTGTTAATGACAAAATCTGGCTCCCCATACAAATTAAAATGAACAGCAATATTATCTGGTAAAAATAAACATATAATAAAAATTATCAGTAATATTAAAATAAATACTGTTATGTCTTTTAATAAAGTTTTTTTCATAAAATAATCCTCCTTAATTATAAATATTAAGCTCTTATGACTTTAAAATATTAAAATTTGATTAACCCAAAATAATTGTAATTATAATAAAAATAGTTGCAAGAATGATGATCTTCAAACCAAAAATAGCAAAAGTCAGTCTTCTAACTAAAATTATTTCTATAGCACAAAATAATATAATTAAAATACTCTATTTTATTATTATAGACTTATATCTTATGTATTTTTCATACTAAAACTATAAGCTTGAATTACTATATCTCTCTAATAATTCTCCTATTTCTTTATTTGAATATCCTAGTAAATTTAATTTCTCTATAAACTCTTTTGTTAATTTCCTTAACTCTTTCTTACGTAAAGTTCCCAATTTCAACAAATTATTAGTAACAAAATACCCTTTTCTATTTTGAGTATACACAAACCCTTCTTGTTCTAGTAGTTTAAAAGCACGATATACTGTTGCAGGATTACAGCCTTCTTCTTTAGCCATTAAACGAATAGAAGAAAGTTTCTGACCTGGTAAATAATCTCCTTTTAAAATTAAATTCCTTAAGTTATCTGCTATGTGTATATATAAAAAACAGCCACTCATTTTATGTATCACCCTTTCCTCGTATAAATTTCCAATATGTAGAATATGGAATAATGGCAAAAAATAGTAAGAAGTACTTGTTCATAACTGTATCCGCTTTTCCTTGTGCATCAAAATGAACTGGTATTCTTTCTGGTAAAAACAAACAGATAATAAATATTACAGCTATAAGCAAACCCAACACTAACAAATCTTTTAACAATCTTTTCTTCATATCTTTTTATCTCCTTGAATTAAATATATTTTGATTTACTAGCTTTTGAATAAATTATGATTGCAGAGACTAATAAAATAAATGCAGTTACCCATAAGGTAATTCCTATTGGTACATGAAAAAACCAAATTATCATAACTGGTGTAGCTAATGCAATCATTCCAATAACACCCGATAAAATAACTGGTACACTTTGTTTTACAACTATCATTTCATTATTCCATCCATAATTAGGATATTTTTTGTTTAATGCTATGCCCAAAACTGTAATAAAAATTGAGTAACAAATAGGAATAATCAAAAGTCGAATATATTGAATCATATCCATATTAACTTTAATAGTAAATACAAATATAGAAACAATATATCCTAAAGCATGTAATGTGAAATTTACTGCAAGTTTTGATTTTAAAATCATGTCCATTGAAATTGGAGAACTTTGCATAATCCAAGCATTCTTACCTTCCAAAGAAATAGATGAAGCAGCTGGACAACTCAATATAAGCATTGATGCAATATAAACAGGAGCGTAGTTAGAAAAAACTTCATTTATATTTTGTATTTTTACATACTCACTAATTTGTTGTGGAGATGAAACTAATAAAACTAAGCTAAAAATAATTAACAATACTATTCCTAGTCCTGTATTCAAAACTACCATGTATGAATTTAAATATCGCCCTAATTCTTTCTTATATAGAGCAATAAAAGGGCTACTTCTTTTATTAATTTTTTTATGACTTGAGTACCTTGGTGTGGTTTTTGAAAGTGAAATAAGTAAGTCATACCTTAACGACACATTCTTTACAAAAAGATAATAAACAATCATAGATATTACAATAAAAAATCCCATTCCAACGGACAGTGAAAAGAATGAATTTTTCATAAAAACTTTTGATAACGGGTAAATTGCAGTAATTTGTTTTGCTAATATAAACCCAATATTATTAAGATTATTTCCTGATTGCATACTATATACAGCTATACATCCAATAAAACCAAACATAACAAATGAAAAAATCAAAGATATGGTATTTTTATTTTTAAAAAAAGATGAAACAAGTATAATTAATATACCCATACAAGTAGCTATACACATAGGAATTAATGGAACAAATAAAACAGATATAAAGTAAAACAAAATTTGTAATACTCTTGCTTTTATACTTATAAGCCAAATAACTCCTCCTGGAATCATAAAAAGAAAAGTAATTAAGAAATTTAGTAAATACATTAAAAAGAACTTACTACTAATAATTTCATTATTCGTTACGGGTAATGATAAGAGCATATCTATGTCTTTACTGCCGAATAAAATACCATTCGAATAGAAGATAGTTATAAATAATATGCAAAAACTAGACACTGAAACCATATAAGCTGGTATCAACTCTTGTTGACCAATTCGAACTAATGTTTTTGCAATCATAGTATTATAAACACCAATAAATAATATGAGAGTTATAACCCCTAATCCCACAATAATTCTTGAACCTTGTGTATTACCTCTTTTTTTGATTTCATTAATAGGGAAAAAATTAATTATCTGTGCTTTAAGCAATGTTTTTGTCTTATTCATAAGACTGTACCTCCATAAAATAGGATTCCAAAGATTGATTTCCTTTAACATTTTCAGTATATCCACTCGCAACCAACCTACCATTTTTAATAATAGCAATCTTATTACATAGTTTTTCTGCAACTTCTAATACATGAGTTGAAAAGAAAATAGCTCCTCCTTCTATAACAAATTCATGCATTAAATTTTTAAGTAAAAAAGTGGCTTTCGGATCCAATCCAACAAAAGGTTCATCTAATATCAACAATTTAGGAGAATGTACTAATGCAGATATAATCGCCAACCTTTGCTTCATTCCATGAGAATAAGATAATATTATGTTTGATAGATAATCTGTCATTTCAAATAAATTTCCGTATTTTTGTATTTTATCCTTACGTTCTTTATTAGAAACTTCATATAAATCTGCAATAAAATTTATATACTGAAATCCCGTTAAATGCTCATATAAATCTGGATTATCTGGAATATATGCCATTATTTTCTTGCAGGCAATCATTTCATCTTTAATTGATAAGCCCGCAATTTTTATATCTCCACTATCGAAACCATGAATTCCTACAACAGCCTTAATTGTTGTAGTTTTACCAGCACCGTTTGCGCCTATAAACCCATAAATATCTCCTCTCTCTATATGCAAAGACAAATTACTCACTACTTTTTTATTATTAACATATGATTTACTAAAATTTTTTATCTCTAACACATTAACCATCCTCCTTCTATTTATTGACACTTTGTCAGTTGTGGTTGAAATTAAATCCAGTAGCCAATATAGCTACTGGACTTTACTGTAATAATTTAATAAAATAGAACTTAATTTATTAATTTTATAAAATAGATTCATCTATCCCTAAAGAATTTACCAATAATATTTTAAATGATTTTAGATATTTTTCAGTCTTTTCTATGTCCAAACGTTTCATTCCAAGATCATTCGAAACAAAAATATATCCTGATACCAAAAAATCAGCAGTTTCCTTGGGATATTTAACATTAAATATTTTTTCACTATTTCCATCTCTAATTATTTTCTCAAAACACAAAGCTATTTGACCAGTAATTTCATGACATATTTTATCCATTAAGTAACTATTCTCTTTTAAATCCACCATTTTCTGCAATTCTATATTTTCATCTGTTATATTATCTAATGATATAACAGTCACGGAAAAAAAATCTCTTAATTTGTCTATTGCAGTTCTATTAGTATCATTAGTAATATTTGATATTTTTCGTAATATCGGTTTTGAATATCGTTCTACTATATTATATAAAATATCTTCTTTATTTTTAAAATGATAATATAATAATCCTCGTGATATCTTTGCTTCGTCAATGATATCTTGAGTAGTTGTATTCATATAACCATTTTTCATAAATAATCTAAATGAAATATCCATTATTTCTTCTTTGCGAATTTCAGCATCTTTTACTTCTCTCATTTTTACAAAAAACCACCTATCCTATATTGAATACCAGTATATATTATATTATAGTGCTTGATTGACATTTTGTCAACACTTTTCACACGTTACATACTTATTCTTTTCTACAGTCTATTCACTTTAATCTTATATATGCTATAATTATATAGAAAAGTATTTAATATTCATTGTTTAATTATTGTCAATTAAAACATGTATTAGTGGAGAGAAACTATGATCACATACATATTAGATTTAAAAAATTACAAATTTAATTTTAATCATTATTTATTGAATAACATTTCACAACAAAGAAAAGATAATCTCTTAAAATATAAAAATGATATAGATAAAAACTTATCTTTATACTCTGAATTATTAGTAAAGATGTCTATTGCATCTCTATGCAATATTGATATTTCTAAAATAATCTTAAGTAAAACTACTACTGGAAAACCTATTTGTAAATATCCAAAAAATATTTACTTCAATTTCTCGCACACAAGATCTTCTATACTACTATCAATTTCAAAAAGCAAGTATTTAGGTGTAGATATAGAAAAAATAAAAAATGCTCCTTTTGATATAGTGAAAAGCGTTTTTAATCACAAAGAAATTAATTTCTTACACCGTTATCATAAATATAGTAAAAATTATAATTTTTTTTACATATGGACTAGAAAAGAAGCATATTTAAAAAGTATAGGAATTGGATTAGTAGAAAACTTGAATAATATAAATATATTAGACAAAAAATACAATAATAACTTCCATACATTTACATATAATAATTATATATGCTCAATTTATTCAAAAAATATTAATGTAAAAAATAATAAAATAATTATAATAACAAAAAAAGAAGTTGATGATTTTTATAAAAATCATCAACTTCCCGATAATGCACTAATTAACTTGTGATAAATAAATTAACAGCATGAAAATATAAGGCAATTTTGACCTGAACCCGTAAACACGGAATAATTTAATAATATTTTAAGCGGAATGTAATCTGTACATGACAGGGGACATTCCGTTTAATTTTGTTTTAATTCTATCCTCATTGTACCATCTAATATATTTTTCTATCTCAACAACTAATTCATTATAGTTTTTAAATTCCGCCCCATAATACATTTCTTGTTTCAAGATTCCAAAGAAGTTTTCCATAGGAGAATTGTCTAGACAATTGCCTTTTCTTGACATACTTTGCCTAATATTCATTTTTTCTAGTTTTTTAGTCCATGAACTGTGTTGATAATGAAATCCTTGATCTGAGTGTATAGTTAAATCTTTAATGTCTTTATTTTCTTCTAGTGCTTTTTCTAGCATTTTATTGGTTAAGTTTATTGTTGGGTGATTACTTAGTGTATAGCTGATTATTTCACTGTTGTATATGTCTAATATTGGTGATAGGTATATTTTCTTTTCCTGACCTTTAATTCTAAATTCTGTTACATCTGTTAGCCATAATTGATTTGGTTTACTTGCTCTAAATTGTCTATTTACTATATTGTCTGCTACTTTACCTATTTGTCCCTTGTATGACGAGTATTTTCTTGATCTAGTTTTAAATTTAGAGCAAAGCAAGGATTGTTCTCTCATTATTCTTAAAACTCTTTTATGGTTAATTTTAAATCCTTTATTTTTTAATACTAGAGTAACTCTTCTATATCCATATCTACCTTTTGAAGCTTCTACTATGGTTTTTATTTCCTCTTTAATTTGTTTGTCTTTATCTATTGGTTGTTCTAATTTTATTTTCCACTCATAGTATGATGATTTTGGTAACTTAGCTATATCCAACCATTCGCTTATTTTACTTTCAGGATATTCTTTTTGTAAGTTGAGGATTATCTTTGTTTTCTCCTTGCTTCTGCTTCCTCTTCTAGTAGCAAGGCTTGTAGCTTTTTTTCGTAGATTATCTTCATTTTGAGAAGTCTATTTTCCTCTCTTAGTCTTATTAATTCTTCTCTTTCGTTTTCGTTTATTGGAGTATTATTTTTAGACTCCTTATTTACTTTGGTCATATCTTTTTTATGCCTTCCTCTGTTATCTTCTAGCCCAGATAGACCACGTTCTTGATAAGCTTTTTCCCATCTGTATACCATAGACCCATTAACAAGATTAAAGTGCTCTGCAGTCTCTCTAAGCGAAGTATTATTGATTTGCCTATATTGTATTACAGATAGTTTAAATTCACTAGTGAATTTATTGTTTTTTAACTTTTTAGATAAGTTCTTAAAGCCTCCAGAATTGTACTTATTTATCCATTGCTCTAAAGTAGCTTTTGGAATACAATGTTTTTTAGCTATACTTACACTGCCACCAACTTCTCCAGACAAATATTCCTTTACTAGTTTTACTCTAAATTCTTTTGTATATTTTGTCATACAAAAACCCCTCCATCCGTATTCCGGATTTTGGGGTTCAGGTCATTTATATCTTTTTAATTAAAATTTCAAAAAGTCACTTTGTTAAAATGCTATTAATTTCATTAGAGTTTTTCAATAAATCATTTATAAAAAAATGTCCTCCAGAAATCTTTTTAAATTCTATTTTTTTACAAAGTTCTTTCCATAAATAAACCTTTTCTTCACTTATACTTTCATCTTTATCTCCATATAGAATTTCTACCTTAGTAGTAATTTTTTTTAATGGCTCCCCTGTATATTCGTTAACAAGATTATAATCATTTCTTATTATTTTTAGAAAAAGTTCTGTCAATTCTTTATTTTCAAAAACTTCCGGATTGGTTCCCCCATACGCAATTAAAAATTTTATAAAATTTTCATCATCTAGATTTATAATCTTATATAACTTGTTTTTATTTTTATAAGTAGGAGGAACTTGAGCAGAAATTATAACTTTTTTTGGCTTTCTTATTTCTTTATTTTCAATTTGTTTAATTAATTCATAAGCTATATACCCTCCCATACTGTGACCCCAAATTATATATTCATTATTAAATGTAACTTTATCTAAAATATCTTCTACGATTTTTTTGATAGTGTCAAAATTATTTTCTCTTATTCTCCTTCCTCTTCCTGGTAATTCATAATCTATTAGATTAAAATCTGTATGCTTTTTTATATTAAAAAATATACTCTTAGAACCTCCTGCATAAGGCAAGCATAAAATATCCATTCTTATTCCTCCATTTTCAACATGTTACTTAAATTAAGTATATATAAATTTACTAAATTATAATTAATTTTTTTAAATTCCATTTTCCCTAATTCTTTTTTTGTCAATTCATTACTAATTTTAATATCCGATTTCCCTATTGTCCCATTTGAAAAAAGCGGCAATAAAGGCTTTAAAGGACATCTTTCTAATTTAAATAAATTTTCCAACCATTCATCATAAGTAACCTCATTTAAATTTGAATTATCTTCTTTTATTGCATCAAGAATGTGCTTTATTTTAATGCTGTTATCATTTAATAAATGGTATACTATATTTTTTGAATTCTCTGAAAGTGTAACTATCATTGACGATGTTATATCAACAGGATTGGCTTCAATTTCTCCACTAAATATACTTGGGTATTCTTTGGTTGAAATTATAGTTTTTATTAAAATACTTAATAAATCATTTTCTGGCATAATTCCTGTTTTTGAACTACCAGTTAATCTCCCTAGTCTATATATATGGATTCCCTCCCTATACTTAGAAACGTCAAAAAGAATTTTCTCTGCTAACCATTTAGTCTTATCATAACTAATGCTCATCTTTTTATATTCTGCAAGCGGTGTATTTTCATTAATAATTATATTATCAGATGAACTTAATACAGATATTGTTGATATTTGATGAATTTCTTTTAAATATATATTTTCTGAAAACTCGATTATATTTTTTACCCCATCAACATTTGTACTACTTGCATCATCAAATGAACTCATAAAATTCACATTTGCTGCTGAGTTAAATATTTTACTTATACTATTTGACAAAAAATTATATTCATCCTCTTTTAATCCAAATTTTTCTTTAGAGATATCTCCATTATATACATATATATTTTCTGAGAATTCATTACAATCTATATGGTATTTTGAGATAACATTATTTAATCTTTTATATGCTTCCTCTTTATTTTTAGCTCGTATAATTGTATGCACATTATATCCTCGAATTAAAAGTTCCTCTAGAAGATGAGATCCTAAAAATCCAGTTACACCTGTTAATAAAATATTTTTACTTTTTTTAAAATATTTGGCACTTCCTTTTTTCTTTTGATATGATTGTCTATCAACATTAACAATATTACTTGATTTTTTCCCTAAGAAAATATCAAATTTAGGGAATTCAAAAAAATCATCGATAGAAATATCAATATTTGTTTCATTTTTCACTCTATATAATAGTCTTGCTAAACTTAAAGAATCTCCACCTTGTTCGAAAAAGTCATCGTTATAGTTAGCATTATCACCTAAAATACTTTTCCATATATTTTTAATAATTTCAAACGTTCCTTCTCTTACAGACCCATTATTTTCTTTAAAATTCGCATTTTCATATCCATTTAATAATTTATTTTTTTCTTTTTTTATTCCTATCTTTAAATTTTCATACTCAACATCAGAATTATTTAAAATTTTATATATATTATTATTTATGATTGATTCAAGATTTTCAAAAATATTCTCATTTACTTTATACTCATCAAAAGCAATTTTAAACTCAATCTTTTCTCCAGCTGATGTACTTATAACTAAAGGATAGTTAGTTTTCTCTTCACCAAATACTTTTTCAATATTTAAAGAATAATCTAACTCTTTAACTGGATAATTTTCATGGACGTATAGTAAATTAAAGAGTGGTCTTTTTTTATTTAATTCACTCCCTTTAATAATATCTGATAATGAAATATGACTATTTGATTGTATTTCTCCTTGTATTTTCATTATTTTTTCTAGCATCTCTTTATAGTTTTTGCTAATTTTAAAATTAAATCTTGCTGGTATAGTATTTATAAGTAAACCTATTGTATTTAACATCATTTCATCCCTTAAAGAGACTGTCATCCCAAATAAAATATCATTTAATCCAGTGTATTCTCTAACTAATAATGCCACAACTAGTTGTAAAAATGAAGATACTGTTATATGGTTTTGTCTACAATAACTATACACTTGCTTGGATTTATCCATATCAATTTTTATAAAAATATTTTTTATATTAGTTTCAGTACTATTTACAGTTGGGATAAGACTAGTACTATAAAAATCACTCAGATATTCTCTCCAAAATTCTATACTTTCTTTTTTATTTTTTAATTTTAACAACTCAATAGAATCTAAAAAACTATCAAATTTTATATCATCTAGCTTATATTGATTACCTTGTAAAATTAAATCATATAACTTCATTACTTTATCAACAACTAATCCAACACTCCATCCATCTAATAAAACATGATGAAATTGCCATACAAATATAAATTTTCCATGTTCTAGTTGTATCAAATAAAATCTCATTAAAGGTGCTTTCTCAATATCAATAACGCTGTTTGAGATATCCTTCATAAAATAGTTTAATTTCTCATTTCTTATTTCATGATTTTCTTTTGACCAATCAATATACTCTAATTTTATTTGATTATATTGAGCAGAAATAAATCCTCTAATATTTCCATCAGATAATCGTCTATAATAACTTTTTAATATATCGTTCTCATTAACAATAATTTCCCACGATTTAGTGAAATTATCTATATCTAAATCCCCATTAAATATACAAGCCCATTGAGATAGATAATCTGTTTGTTTTGGACGAAGTAATAATCCTTCCTGTAATCCAGTAACATCAAATACTTCTTTATAGTTTAAACTAGATAATTCTGATATTATATTTTCAGAAATATTTGTATACTTAAAATCACTATTAGTTACAATATTATCTATATTTAAAGTTTCTAAAAGATTGCTAGTAAATATATTCTCCATATTTAAACAAAATTCATCTCTTATATAATTGTCTATACTATCTATATCTATATATAAATAATCATTTAAAATATAAGATGTTATTTGAGTAATAGGTAACTTACCCCTATTCACTTTATTGATATCATCAAAATCTGGCTCAGATATATCAAAAAGTGAATTTTTTTCACTTTTATCAATATTACCTAAGAAATTAAACAATAATGGTATTTTATTAGTTAATAATTTACTGTTTTCAATAAATTGACTATCAAATCCTTTATTAGGTACATTCCTTAATTTTGATTTAATTTCTTTTAAATTATCCTCTATTTTTGATAATATATCAAATTTAATTGGATAAATACAAGTAAACCATCCAACAGTTCTACTTAAATCAATCTTCTCATTGATTTCATGTCTACCATGTCCTTCCATATTAATCCATAAATCTTTGTAATTAAAAGATTTTTTGAATGTTAATACTAATGCTAATATAATAATTTCTTCAATACTGCTATTATATTTTTTAGCTAAATCGAGAATTTTACCTTTAGGTATTTTAATTTCTTTAAAAAATAAATTATTATTCTTATTTGAAACAAATTCTGCCTGTATACCTTCATCTATAATTTTTTCCCAATAACTTCTAATATTATCGTCCATTATATTTTGATAATTAGATATGCTTTTTGCCCACTTATTATAAGTTGTTGTTTTTAAGTTAGAGTTTATTTCATTATCTTTTTCATAATATAATCTTTCTAAATCTTCTAATAAAATTTTCCAAGATACATTATCAATTATTAGATGATGTATAATCCAAGTTAATTCTATATTGTCCTTACCTTTTTTTATAATAATCTGACTTAGTAAATTTTCATCTATCGATATACATTTATGGTAATTCCCTTGATTTACTTCATTTGCATTTGAATCTGTATTATCAATAATTTTTATTAAATTTTTAAGATCTATGGTTTTATTTATATATTGAACCCATTTATTATTTTCTTTTTTAAAGTTGGCTCTTAAAATATCGTGATTGCTATAAATTGTTTCAAATACATTTTTCAATTTCTCAATATTTATATTTTTATCAAATATTAATTTAACTGACTGATTCCAATAATTATAATCTTTAAAGTTTTTTTCAAAAAACCATTGTTGTATTGGTGTCAATTCACAATTTCCATCTTGTATACAGCTATCCTCAATAATATTCATATCTAATATAGCATGATCACTTAACTCTCTAATTGTCTGATTTATGAATATATCTTTTGTTTTAAAATATAACCCCTGAATTCTAGCTTTAGAAACAACCTGTATAGAAAGGATAGAATCCCCTCCAGATTCAAAGAAATTATCATCAATTCCAAGATTAGGAGAATTCAATAGTTCTCTCCATATATTTAAAAGTATAGTATCTTTTGCTCCTCTAGAATCGTCTTTAACTATAGCTTTATTTTGTTCTATATCAACAAGTTTTTTTACATCAACTTTACCATTATTTGTTAATGGAAATTTATCTATTTTAAATATTTTAGAAGGCAACATATAATCCGGTAAAATATTCTTTAATTTATTATTTAAATCTGTTTCATCTAATTCTCCAATATAAAAAAGTACAATATATTTATTAACATTACCATTAACAAACGTAAATGCATCATATACGCCATTAATTTTTAGAACATTGACATTTATTTCATCAAGTTCTATTCTGAATCCTCTGATCTTTACTTGATTATCTTTTCTACCTTTAAATACTATGTTACCATCTTCTAAAAAGTTTACTATATCTCCTGTCCTATATAAAATGTCTTTTTCGTCTCTAAAAGGATTTTGGACGAATTTTTCAGATGATAGTAGACTATTATTTATATATCCAACAGCAACTCCATTTCCACCAATATACAATTCTCCAGGCATTCCAATTGGCAATAATTGTTGTTTAGATCCTAAAACATATAGTCTTGTATTATTTATAGGCTTACCTATAGGTATATTCTTAATATTTTTATCTTTTATTTTGTAAAATGATGCACAAACTGTTCCTTCTGTAGGTCCATAAGCATTAATAATTGATACATTATTATTAATAGTTTTATTTTCTACATATTGTGAACCTGCTGTTGTGACATATTTTAAACTATTAACTTTTGAAAAATCTATAACAGAATATAATGATGGTGTAAAAGTTGCATGACTTATTTTATTGTTTTTAATATAATCTATTAATGTTTCAGAATAATCAACACCGCTGTATATAAATATTTCTGAACCTGATGCTAAGGCTGGAAATATTTCCCAAATGCTTGCATCAAAAGAAATTGATGCGAGTTGTAAACATTTAGAATCATCTGACAAATTCATAGATCTCTCATTTTGTAAAAATTTACACAGATTTAATATCCCTTTATGTCTAATCAATACCCCTTTTGGATTACCAGTGCTTCCAGAAGTATATATAACATATGCGATATCATCCTCCATTACTTTAATCGAATTTTTCCATTTTTTATCGTAATGTTCTTCATTTAAGTACATTAAATCAGTTATACATATACTTTTTATATTATCAAATTCAAAATTAACATTATCATTTACAAAAACTGTATTTATACCTGCATCATTTAAAATATATTTTATTCTCTCTTCTGGTATATTACTATCTATTGGTAAAAAAGAAGAACCTGATTTCAAAATTCCTAATATAATCTTTATATAGTCTATTCCTTTATCAGTTATTACAGCAAATAGTTCTTTTCTATTACACATTTTAGAAATTTTATGTGCAATATAATTTGTTTCAATATCTAATTCAGAATAACTTATTTTCCCAGATTTATCATTAATTGATATTTTGTCCGGAAATTTTTTACACACTTTATTAAATTCGTCTAAAAACGTTTTTTCAGAATAAGATACGCCTGTTTTATTCCACAAATAAAGCTGCTTATTTATTTCATCATCGTTTAATATAGATATATTTATAAGTCTTTCCTTTGGATATAGTAACAAACCTTCTATCCACATATAGAATTTCTTACTAATATCTTCAATCATTTTTCTAGAATATAATTTGCTGTTATACTTAAATTTTATATCTATTTCACTAAAAGATTTCTCAACTATCAACGTTAAATTAAACTTTTCATCTTCAGATGTTTCTATACTTTCTATAAATTCGCTTTCTTCTCCTTCATAATTATTTTCTTGACAAACTAATACAGTTTGAAAGATATTAGGAATTTGCAAATCTCTGCTACTTGATATTTCATTCACTATCTTCTCAAATGGCACATCTTTGTTATTTAATATTTCTAAAATTTTATACCTAATTTTCGATACTAAATCCTTAAAAGTATCTGATGTTTCAATTTTAGTTCGCACAGGTAATGTGTTAACAAAGTATCCTATTATATTATTAAGAATATCAGTATCTCTTTTTGTAAAAGGAGTTCCAACAATTATATCCTCTGCATCAGTATATCTATATAAAAAACTAGTATACGCTGTAAGCATGAAAATAAAGAAAGTTATTCCCTCTTTTTTACAAAATTCATCTATATTTTCTTTAATTTCTTTAGAAATTTTTATACTTAAAGGTTTATCATTAATAACCTTATTATCATAAAAATCAAAAGGAAGTTTTAACTCAGATAATTCACCTGATAACTCTTTTTTCCAAAAATTTAATTCATTAGTATATTTACTTGTCTTTACAAATTTACGTTCCCATACTGCATAATCTTTATATGAAATATCTATTTTTTCTAAATTTTTATCATCATATACATCTAATATTTCTCTTAATAAAATTTGATTAGATATAGCATCCGATATAATATGATGTTGAACAGCAAAGAAATAATATTCTCCAGTATTATATTTTATAAGATATGACATTATCAAACTATCTTTCTCTAAATCAAATTTATATGAGTAATTTCTTTTTATTAATTCTTTAATACAATCTTTTTTATTTACTTTGCACTCTATATCTATAATCTCAAGTGATTCTTTATATTCTTTATTAACTACTTGCTTAGGTATTCCGTTTATATTAAAAAAATTAGTTTTAAATATATCATGTCTATTTATTATTTTATAATAGGACTCTTTAAATTTATTTATATCTATATCCCTATTAATTTTTTTTAATATGATAGTATTGTAATTAGAATTGTTACTACCTAAGTCACTCAAAAACCATAATTGCTCTTGCTCAAAGGTTAATGGATACTCCTCTAATTTAGCCCCGTGAATAATCTTATACTCTTCAAGATCATTATTTATATATTGTTTTTTCAATATTGACTTAAGTTCTAGTATTGATGGATTTTCATATAAATCGGTTATTTTCAATGATTTACTAAATACTTTGTTTATTTTATTTATTAATCTAACCGCTAATAAAGAGTCTCCTCCTACTTCAAAAAAATTATCATCAGAATTAATATTATTTTGCCCCAATAAGTCTCTCCAAATATTAAGCAGAATTTCTTCATATTCATCTTTACTAAATTTTGACTCTTTTGATGATAAGTTATTCATACTTTTAAGTTTAATCTTATCTATTTTACCGTTAATAGTTAACGGCATATTTTTAATTTTATTAATATATTTTGGTACCATAAACTTAGGTAGCTCTCTACATAGTAATTCTTTAATTCTTTTTTCATCAACACTTCCAGTATAATAAAGAACTATATCTCTTTTATCATTTAATAAACATATAGCATCATTTATGCCCTTAGAAGTTTTAGTTAAATTTTCAATTTCATCCAATTCTATCCTAAACCCTCTAACCTTAACCTGGTTATCTTTTCTTCCAATAAATTCTAGAATATTTGAACTATTTAATTTTACTATATCTCCTGTCTTATATAATCTTTTTGTATTACCTTCAAACTTAAATGTAATATATTTTTCATTTGTTAATAATTTATTATTGAGATATCCCTCAGTAACTCCACTTCCACCAATATATAACTCTCCTTCAGTGTCAACTGGCAAAAGCTTTTTATTTTCACCCAAAACAAACAATTCAGTGTTAGATTGAGGCTTTCCTATCGGAATATCATCATCAAAAACATCATTTATATTATATGATGTTGCAAAAGTTGTAGTCTCTGTAGGTCCGTACCCATTTATAATTTGTACATTATTTAACCTATTTAGAGCTAATATTACATGTTTTGGAGATAACTTTTCTCCTCCAGATATAATATATTTAAAATCTTTAAATATATCTGGGTTTAAATCTACAAACAAATTAAAAAGTCCTGAAGTTAACCATGCAATATTTATTCCATATTTTAATATAAGTTTACTCCACTCATTTATATCAGTTGGATTTCCTTTAATTATTGCTAATTTACAGCCATTTAATAAAGGTGTCCATATTTCAAATGTCGCAGCATCAAAAGAAATTGATGCTGCATGTGCAAATACATCTTTACTATCTATCTTTATGAAATCATTATAAACGCACAGATTTAAAACGTTTTCATGCGTAACACATACCCCTTTTGGATTTCCTGTTGTACCTGATGTATAAATTATATGTGAAATATTATTTTTTGGTTCTATAAAACTTACATCAATATTATTCTCATTATTTATTATTTTATTATATTCTAGAAAATCACAATTAATTTGCATCTCATTGATATTTTCCAATTTCTTATAAGTAATTATTTTATTTATATTAGCATCATCAATTATAAAATTGATTCTTTTATCCGGATAATTTAAGTCGATTGGAACATAAGTAGCTCCTATTTTAGATAAAGCTAACATTATTACAATATTTTCAAAACTTCTATCTGCTATTATTCCAACACGTTCTCCATCAATAATACCCAATCTTAAAAGTGATTTTGCTAAATCTAAATAAGCTTTTTTCAATTCTCTGTAACTATATTTGCAATTATCATAATATATGGCAGATTCTTCTCTATGAACACTTTCTATATAATCAAAATATTTGTCAAGCCTCATATTTTTAGGATAGTGTATTTTATTACCTATAGCTACTGAAAAGTATCGTTCAAGACCTACACAAATATCATCTATTTTAGAATTATCTTTTGATAATAGAATTTTACAAATCAAATCTTTCATAAAACTTAAACAATCTGATATATATCTTTTATTAAATTGATTGCTATCATATGCTATCTTCAATATTAAATTATTTTCAGAATTTTTCCCTGAAGAAAATACAAATGGATAATTTGTTTTTTCAAATCCTTTTATATTACTTATTTTTAGATCACTAAATTTGGAATCATCAAATGGATAATTTTCATACACAAATAAAGTATCAAATATATTCAAACTATTCTCTTTAGTAGTTTTTAATATCTTACTAAGTGGCAATAATCCATGCTTTTTTGATTTTATTTCTTGCTCGTGTAATCTTTTCATATTATCAATAAAGGTTTTATCATTTTCAAGTTTGAATCTGCAAGGTAAAGTATTTATTAGTAGCCCTGGTATATTTTCAATATTTTTTAATTCAATATCCCTACCAGAATTTATAATTCCAGATACAACTTCATCATTTCCTGTGTATCTACTTAATGTGTATATCCATACCATTTGTAAAAAACTAGCAACAGTAACCTTATTATCTCTTGATAGTTTTTCTATCTCTTCACATATTTTTTTATCAAGTGTTTCTTTATACTCACATATTTTTAAATCAGAAAAACTTTCTTTCTTCCCAATAAAACTCAGGCTATCTAAATTTTCTAAATACTTTTCCCAGTATTGTTTATGATTTTTATCAAAATTATTATTCAAATATTCAATATAATTATCTACTTGTAAGTTTTTATCATAATTAAAAAAGTATTTATCTTCTAGTAAATCTCTATAAATCTCATTCAATCTAACAAGTAATATACCTACACTCCAGCCATCTAATAAAATATGGTGATGTGTCCAAATTACTTTATAATTTTCGTTGCCTTTCATTATTAGGACTCTCATCAAAGGTAACTCTTCTAATGAAAAACCTTTTTCTCTTTCTTTTTTGCAAAATTTTTCAAATTCAAGTTTATCCATATATTCAATATATTGAACATTGAAATCTATTTTATCTACTACAACTTGATAATTTTCATCAGATTTTCCAAATAGAAATTTAGTTCTCAATATATCAAATTCCTGTATCAAATATCGCCAAGATGAATTGAATAAATCTAGATCAATACTTAGTGGCATTTCAAATACTAACTGGCTTGTATACTCACTTTTATCATTATACATTGAGTGATAAGCCATCCCTTCTTGTAAACCTGTCATTTTATACAATTTATTGATATTCATATGACACCTCCTAATATAAATTCATGTGAATTTTACTCATTTATCAAATCAATTATTTCATCAAATTTTTCATCTAATAAACTCTTAGACACATTACAATCTATTTTATTATTGCAATAAAATAGCATTTTATTTTCAATTTGATTTGAAATCTCTAATAAATCAATTTCATAATCTTTGCTATTAAATAAATATAGTTTTAATTGTGAATCTTCTATGCTAAAAACACAATCTAATATATTTACATTATTATTATCTTTACTTACGTTATCTGATTTTGAAGTTACAGTCTTTAAATAATTTATCTCATTTGAATTATTGAACATTCCCAAATAATTAAAACTTATCATATCTTTCAAACTATTATTTTTCTTAATAAATTGATAATCAAATCCTTTATTAGGAATATTTTTCATAATGATATCTGTTTTTTTAATTGTTAAATTTATATTCCCCGTCTTTTTTAGTTTTACAGGATACATAGATGTAAACCATCCTGTTGTATTAGATGTATCAATGTTTTTTTCAAAATCCTCTCTTCCATGACCTTCCATCAATATATAAATTTCATCTTTTCTAACTATGTCACAAATAACCTCAATAAATATAGAAAGTAGTACTATTTCAACCTTATAACTGTGATATTTTTTTATCTTACTTATGAATCGTTCTGTTGTTTCAACGTCAAATATCTTATATATAATTTTATCATTTTTGTTTAAACTCAACGATTTATCTAATCCATAAGATTGTAGATTTAAATCTTTTTCAACTTCAATCCAGTAGTCTATTATTTCCGTATTTATATTTTCTTTGTACGCATCTAAGCTATAAACCCATTCTTGATAACTATTTATTGCTTTTTGTGAAATTTTTTTATTATTTTTAAATTCTATATAATATTTTATTAATTCATCTGTTAAAATCCTCCATGACACTCCATCTACTATTAAATGATGTATGCACCAAAAAAGTCGATATTTATTTTCTTCTATTTTTATAATAGAAATAGCTGACAAAATTCCTTCATCTATTTTCAAAGATCGTTGTAAATGGTTTTCTATTTCTAAAACTCTAGTATCAAAATCCTTACAATGACTTAAATCCTCAAATACAAAAATATTTTTATTTTCATTTATAACATTGCAACTCCAATTTTTATTTACAATATTAAATGAAACCTTAAAATTATCATGAATACTATAAATATGTTCTATGACTTTCTTAACAATTTTTATATCTATATTTTCATTAATTTCCCATGCCATTGACTGATTCCAATGATTTTTATTTGGAAAATTTTGTTTAAAAAACCATTCTTGTATCGGAGCCAATTTACTATTTTTTTTAATTTTATATATTTCTTTTTTTGAAGTTTCAGTAGAAATATTTTTTGATATATTTCTTACACTTTGAAACTCAAATACATCAGAGGTCCTTATATTAATCCCTCTATCACGTGCAGCTGACACAAATTTTATTGCTGTAATTGAATCTCCTCCTAACTCAAAAAAATTATCACTAGTTTGGATCTCGTTTTCACCCAATATTTTTTTTAATATATCAATAAGAATAGATTCATTAGTACTTATTTCTTCATTAGGCTGTTTATACTTACTAACATCTATATAATCTAATTTTTCTAAAGCTGATTTATCAACTTTTCCGCTTGAGTTCAAAGGAAATTCTTTTATCTTTAATATTTTATTAGGAATCATATAATACGGTAAATTATTTTGTAATGATATTTTTAGATCCTCAATAGAAATTCTTCCTGAATAATACAAGTTTAAAGTATTATTCATTCCTTTATTCTTATTCACCACTATACAATTATCAACTTCCTCTAAACCTTTAGTGAACTTCTCAATTTCTCCAAGTTCAATTCTAAATCCACGAATTTTTACTTGATTATCTTTTCTTCCACAATACACTATATTCCCATCAGATAAATATTTCCCAATATCTCCTGTTTTATATATGCTTTCAATATCATTCGAATATGGATTTTTAATAAATACTGTTGAATTTAATTCTTCATTATTGATGTATCCAGGGCTAACATTTATCCCACCAATATATATTTCTCCTGGGATTCCTACTGGTAATAATTTATTACTTTCCCCTAAAATTAAAATTTTCACATTATCTATCGGCTTACCTATAGGTACCACTGAATCATTTTTATTATTAACCTCATATATAGATGAACAAATTGTAGCTTCTGTTGGTCCATAAGCATTTATAATTTTTATATCATCAGGAACAGTTGTATTCTTAATATACTCCGATCCACCAGTAACTATATATTTTAAAGACTCCGTAGAATTAAAATCTAATGTTGAATATAACATAGGAGTTATTATACAATGAGAAATTTTATTATCATTTATAAATTCTACTAAGTTTTCACCATAATATTTATCATCGTATATATATAATTCTCCGCCATTTGCTAAGATTAAAAATATTTCCCAAATACTAGCATCAAAGGAAATTGATGCCATTTGTAATCCCTTAGATTTACTATTTAATTTCAATTTTTTACTTAGAGATATTATAAAATTGCATAAACCTCTGTGATTTATCCTTACTCCTTTAGGAATTCCAGTACTCCCAGATGTATATATTATATATGCATCATCATCTTCACATACTTCTCTCCTTATAGGTGCATTTGAATATTTAAGCATTTCTTCAAAATTTAATATGTTTTTGCATAATATATTATATTCCGTACTTCTATTTATCAAATATTCTACACCTGCATCATTTATAATTTTGACAATTCTATTTTCTGGCATATTTGTATCTATCGGTAAAAAAATACATCCTGCTTTAAGTATCCCTAATATTGCAACTATATATTCAATACTTCTATCCATATTTACCGCTATTATGGTTTGAGGGTTTATTTTTTTATTAATTATACAATTTGCAACACAATTAGATAAATCATCTAGTTGACTATAGGATATTCTTCTATCATCTACAACTGAAGTGTTGAAATTTTCTATATTTATAAATTTACATAATAAATCATTAACATTTTTAAATTTTGTTTTATCAACCGTATTGTTCCATTTAAAAATTTGTTTTTCTATTTCTTCTTCTGAAACTACTTCTACATGATCAAATTTCTTACAGTCCTTAAATATGTTTTCTAACCAGTAAACAAAATTATCCAACAATTCAATCATACTTTTCTTGTCATATATTTCATTGCTATACTCTAATTTTAGTTCTATATCTTCACCTTTAAGCAAAACTTGTAATACTAAATCGCAGTTTGAATAGTTACTATTTAATATCTCTCTGGAAATATCATTTTCATCTACAATTTCTAAAGAAAAAACTGTCTGATAAATCGGATTTATATTTGAGGTTCTTGATATTTTTAAACTTTCAGCTATATATTCTATATCTACATTCCTATTATCGATAGCTTTTAATACTTTATATTGAACCTCTTGTCCTAAATCAATAATTGTACTATCTCCATTATATTTAAAACGTATTGGTAAAACATTTACAAAATATCCTACTATATTCTCCATGTACTCTGCGTCTCTTTTTGTAACAGGGATCCCAACAATAACTTCCTCTTGATTTAAATATCTTTGTAAAAAGCTTATATACGATGATAATAGTAGATTAAATTCTGAAGTTTTACTAATTTTTGATACATCTTTTATCTTATCAAAAAGTTTCTTATTCATATATTTAGATATACTATCTCCTGTATACTTCATGATTTTTGGTCTTTCCTTACTTTCAGGCACTTTTAAAATTGGTAGATCTCCTTCTAATTCTTTTTTCCAAAATTCAATTTGCTCGTTGTACGTTTTCTCTTTTGTATTTATTAGATAGTCAACATATTGGAATTTTGATTCATTTATATTTAAGTTATTATATAAAGACTTAAATTCATTTTTTAATATATTGATTGACCAACCATCAGTGATTATATGATTTTGAATACATACTACATAATATTCATTACTTTTTATTTTGACTAAACTAAGTCTTATCAAACTATCTTCTTCTAGGTTAAATCTATAAGAATATTCTTCATTAGCATACTCTTTTAAGAGTTTTAATTTATCCTTTTTACTTGAAATATCAATATATTTAAAATAAGGCTCATATTCTTTGTTAACTATTTGATAAACATTATTTGATTTCTCAATAAAGTTTGTCCTCAATATTTCGTGTCTATCAACAATCTTTTTATAAACCTCTCTAAATTTATCTATGTCTATCTCTTGGTTGATTTTTATAACATAAGGAACATTATACATTGTTCCACTATTATATTTATGATATGCCCAAATTTGCTTTTGTCCTGCAGAAACCTCTATCACTATATGACTCCCCCTTTTATTTTCTTTATAAATTCTACCTGTTCCGAAAATGTTGTAAATTTAAAAATGTCAGATATTGAAATTTCTATATTCATTATATTTTTTATCTTATTGTTTAATCTTATTGCTAATATAGAATTTCCTCCTAATTCAAAAAAATCATCTTCATAATCAACTTCGCTTACCAAAAGAATATCTTTCCAAATATTTTGTAAAATTTTATCTGTTTCATCTTTTTTATTTGTACTGTTAGTAAGTTCTTGAATATTATCTATTTTTAATTTTATAAAGTTTTTAATCGCACTCATATCAATTTTACCTCTACTATTTAAAGGAATTGATGGTAATTTATAAATTCTAGACGGAATCATATATTGGGGAAGTTTTTCCTTCAAAATCGATAATATATCTTCCTCGGTACACTCTCCATAATAAACTAATATCAACTCATTCAAATCTGATATGCGTTCAAGCAAACATTCAACATACATTACTTTTTTTAATGTTTTAGAAATAGTTTTTATATCTTCAATATCTATTCTAAATCCACGAATTTTTACTTGCGAATCATTCCTCCTTAAATATTCTAAATTCCCATCAAGATTAACTCTGACAATATCACCTGTTTTATATAAAATATTACATCTATTATCTATTTTATTTGGAACAAATTTACTTTTAGTTAATTTATAATCTTCTATATATCCTGATGATATGGAATTCCCACCTAAAAACAGTTCTCCTTCTGTCATAGGCGGAGTAAGCTTCCCATACTTATTTAATACATAAACATAAGTATCATCCAAAGGCTTTCCAATAGGAATAGATTTTTCATATCCATTTAAAACATACTTGCTAACATCCAAATATGTTGATGTTATCGTTGCCTCTGTTGGTCCATATAAATTTAAAACCCTTATTTGTGGATTGATTTTTTTATACAGTTCTATTTCAAATTTTTCTCCTCCTACATACAATTTATCTAGTGTTTCTACTTTATCAAGATTTAATTCTAATAATAATGTTGGTGTTATTGTTAAAGAATTTATTTTATTTTTTATCAGATAATTTTCAAGTTCATTCCCCAATAATCTTTCGTTACTTAAGTAAATAGTTGCTCCATTGATTAGTGGTAATAATACTTCTGTAATTGATGGATCAAACGAGAATGAGATATTTTGATATATTTTATCTGTACTACAAATTCCATAAATATTATTTAATGAATATATTTTTCCCTCCAAATTATTATAGGTAACTTTAACACCTTTGGGTTCACCAGTAGTCCCGGATGTGAAAATTATATATGCTGTTTCATTAATATGATTTTGTCCAACTTTATCTTTTTTGTACTCAATATGATACTCTTCATGAGAGCCTGTAATTATTATATAATTCTTTAAATCTTCTTTTACTTTGTTAACTCTGGCTGATGGTGTATTTTTATCTAATGGAATATAAGTACTATTATTTTTAAAAGCATATAACATACTACATATTTGTAATATCTTATCCTCTGTAGATACTAATATATTCTGATTTTTATCATCAATTTTATCTTCTAATTGCTTTATAACTTCATTTATATATTCATATCTATAATTTACATTATCTTTAACTATTGCTATTTCTTTTTTGTATTTATCAAACATTTCGTTTATAAGAATATCCATATTTCGACTTTGTACAATAGATTTATTTTTATAATATGGTAATATTTTCATAAATACATTTTTTTCTATATTTCTAATACTTGTATTTTCAAAAATTTCTCCTATTATTGAATTAATTGTATTAGCCATACTTTTAATATATTCTTTGTCTAGAGCGCATTTATTATGTACAAAATTTATAGTAATATTCTTGCCTTGTTCTTCTACTGCTATTCCTAAAGGATAATTTATCTGTTCTTTCCCTTTCATAGTACTTAAATCTAAAGGATAGCTGATTTCTGGCTTGTTTGGGTAATTTTCATACACATAAAGAACATCAAATAATTTACCAATATCTAATTTTAGTTTTTCACTCAATTCGTTTATACTATAAAAACTTTCCATTTCCGTATTTAATTGATTTTCTTGAATTTCTTTTAATAATATATCTATATCATCATGTTTTTTAAAATCTATTCTAACGGGTAACGTATTAATTAATGCTCCTACTATATTTTCAACATAATTCAACTCTATATTTCTACCAGATAATGTGCTCCCAAATAGTATGTCATTATTACCAGTGAATAATTTTAACAGCATTCCTACCACAAATTGCATAAATGTGTTAGTAGTTATCTTATTATTTACGCAGTATTGTTTTATTTTATAAACTATATTTTCTTCTAGTGATAATTTATATGTTTCATATAATGATCTTCTTGATTTATAACCAGCTATCAAAGTTGGCTCATTTATATCATTTAAATAATCGACCCATTTATCAATGTCTCTTTCACTTTTTATTTTATTTATAAAATTTATATACCTTGAGAATTGACTATTAATATCTTTAGGATGAAACTTATTATCAGAATTATATAATTTATTAAATTTTTCTATCAAATTCTTAGTTCCCCAACCATCTAATAAGGCATGATGATATTGGAAAATAAAAATATCTTTTTTGTTACTTCTAACTATATATATTTTTATTAGTGATGGATTTGATATGTCTATAGTTTCGTGCCTAATTTTTTTTAAAAATTCTGTTGTTTTTTCTTCAATATTTTTCTCGTCATACCAATCTAATTCAGTATATGATAACTCAATTTTTTTATGGATTATTTGATAAAATTTATCTCCTATCAATTTAAAGCTGGACTTTAGTATATCGTATTCATTTACAACATCTTTCCATGTTTTTATAAATTTATTAATATCTACATTTTCATCTAAATCACAATACCACTGAACTATATAATCTCCCGAATTCTTATTTTTTAAGCTTTCCAATAACATAGAATTTTGAAGCCCAGTAGTATCTAATATACTATCAACATTATTAATATTAGTATTTTGTAATAAATCTAAATATTCATCAAATTTTAATCTTATACTATTTTTATTCTCATTGATTATCCTTAAATAATTTAATATATCCTTGTATTCATTAATTTGTTTTAATAAATATTTTAAATTATTTTTAATCTGTAGACTTATATCATCTATGATATTTGAGTTAAACATTTTAGAATTATAGAATATATTAATAAATAAATTCATATCTTTTATAATTGGAACAAATTCAATTTGATGGATTCTATGGTTTTCTAATCCAAAATCATATTTAGGAAAACTTTCTACTATACTATATCTTATTTTTTTAATATCATTTTCATAATCCTCTATAGGGTTAAACTTCCCTAAATAATTAAAAGAAATATCTGGATCATTTGATAAATTAGGATCTTTAACCAGCTGATAATCAAATCCTTTATTTGGTATTTTTTCTATTGAATAACGACAATCTAGTAAAGTATCTAAAATATTATTATGAATTTTAAAATTTACAGGATAAATAGTTGTAAACCATCCTACAGTTTTTGACAAATCTATCATTCTATCAAATTCTTCTCTACCATGTCCTTCCATATTTATCCACAAATTATCTTTATCAACATATTTTTTTATTGATTGTATGATTACAGAAAGTAAAATTTCTTCTGTAGTAAAAATAGATATTCTATTTATAATAGAACTTATATCTTTTTCAAAACTTATTTCTTTTTTTAAAAACTCTTTTTCTAACACTTTATCAAGGCTATTCATGACATTTCCTCCTACAAATTTTAAAATATATCTTATTTTTTAAAATTTTTCTTATCTACCAATTTAATTTTTTCCCAATATTCATATATATCTGATGATAATGTTTTTTTCCTTTTTTCTAAATAATTTATCCAGTTATTATAACTTGTAATTTCTTTATCTAAACTGGCGTTATACTCTTGATTATAGAATAAGTTATATAAATATATAAATTCATCTTCTATAATTCTCCATGATATACCATCTACAAAAAGATGATGTATTACCCAAAAAATATTAATTCCATCTTTTTCAGAGTAATTGATTACAATTCTAGATGTATATCCTTTTTCCATATCTAGCAATGATTCATTGTAAATTTTGATTTTTTCCCATTCTTTATTTTCCAATTTTAAATCATCTATATTGTATACTTCGATAATATTTTTAACATCTACTTTATTCGCTTTCTTTATTATATCCTTATTTTTAAATTCAAATAATACATTTAATTCTGGGTGATTTATATATATCTTTTCAAAAATTAAATATAATTTTTCTATATTAATTTTTTCTTTAATATTAAATTCTATAGACTGATTCCAATGATTTTTATCTTTAAAATTCTGTGTAAAGAACCAATCTTGTATTGGAGTTAATTCTTTTTCATTGCTCAATTCTAATATATTTTCTTCAACTTCATTTGCATTTTTTGCGTTAATTAAAATATCTCTAATATTCTGGTATTCGAAGATATCCTTAGTTTTAAAATACATTCCTTCTTTTCTTGCTCGAGATACTATCTGCATACATAATATGGAATCTCCTCCAAGCTCAAAAAAATTATCTAAAACACTTATTTTTTCTCGTTTTAAAACTTCTCTCCAGATTCTAAGTAATTTTTTCTCTTGTAAACTTTCTTCTGTATAGGTTTTAAAACAATTACTATTTTCATTTTCCCCATCTCTAACTTCATCTAATTTTGGAAGTGAGTTCTTGTCTACTTTCCCATTGCTGTTTAGTGGTAATTTTTCCATCTTAACGATGTAATTAGGTATCATAAACATAGGTAAAAGGTTTCTTAACTCATCCCTCACTACTAAACTTTTAATTTCTCCAGTATAAAATAAAACTAATGTTTTTTTCCCATTTTCCTCATAAACTTTTAAAACTGAATCATCAATTCCTAATATTTTTTGACAATTATTTTCTATTTCACCAAGTTCAACTCTATAACCCCTTATTTTATATTGTTCATCTTTTCTTCCAATAAACTCTATACATAAATCTTGATTAAATTTGACATAGTCACCTGTTTTGTAAAGTTTTGAATTACTTATTGATGGTTGAAATAAAAATTTTTGATTACTAAGTTCCTGATTGTTTAAATATCCTTCTGTTACTCCATTTCCTCCTATATATAATTCTCCTTTTGCTCCAATAGGTAAATATTTTTGTTTTTCATTTAATATATAAATTTCTGTACCATTTATTGGTTTCCCAATTGGAATATTATCGTAACTTTTATCTTTTATTTTATAGGTAGTTGCAAAGGTTGTAGTTTCTGTTGGCCCATATCCATTTATTATTTGTACATTATTTAGTTTTTCTTGTGCTTTTCTTATGTGTTTTGAAGATAATTTTTCTCCTCCTACAATAAGATATTTTAAATTTTTAAATACATCTATTCCATTATTATCTACAAATAAATTAAATAATCCTGATGTCAACCAAGTAATATTTACATTGTCATTAGTTATAGATTTTTCCCAATTATTAATATCAGTTACATCATCATTTATTACTGATATAGTTAGCCCATTTATAAGTGGCATCCATATTTCAAATGTTGATGCATCAAATGATATTGATGATGCATGGCTAAATACATCACATTCATCTATATTTATAAAATCTCCAAATTTACATAAAGAAATAACATTTTTGTGAGTCACTTTTACTGCTTTTGGTGTTCCTTGACTACCTGATGTATATACATAATGTGAAATTTTTTGATCTTTCCTTTTATTTGAATCAATGAAATAGCTGTTGTTATTATCACAAAAATCAATATTTATAATCTCCAAATCTATATCTTCACATTTAAAATCAAAATCAGATAGTATAAGATTTGAATTAGAGTCTTTTAAAATAAATTTTTTCCTATCCATTGGATAATTATGGTCTATGTTTACATAAATTGAGCCTATAATCGAGCAAGCTATCATAGAAATGATATTATTGACTTTATTTTTAGATATTATAGCTATTACTTTTGGAACCTGTCCATTTTTCAAAATTTTATACGCTAATTTATTTGATAATTCAATCAATTCATAATATGTGTATTTATCATCCCCAGATACCAGAGCTATTTTATTAGGATTTTTTTGAGAATTTTCCTCAATATATTGTTCTATTCTAGCATTCTCATATAAATTAATTCTATTATTTATACTATTTTGTATTAATTTTTCACTTTCATTTATGCACTCTATTCCAAATATAGGAATATTGTTGTCCTGAATTACTATATTTGCCCAATTTATTATACTATTCATATACTTTTCTATAGAACTTTTGTTGAAAATTTTTTTTGAATATTCACATATTAATTTATATTCACCATCTTCAATTTTTAAATTTAATAGCAAATCAAATTTTGAAGTGTTGTTAAATAATTCTTTTTCTTTAACTACACATCCTTTTAAAATCATATTTTCTTTTGATGCATTTTGATAAGAAAATACTATTTGAAATAAAGATGAATATATTTTTTGGTTAATATTATTTTTTAGTATTTCACCTATTGGTACATTTTGATTGTCATATATTTGTAATAAGGTATTCCTTACTTTTTTCTCTACATCAACAAATGAGCTATCGGCATCTATTTCAATTCTTACTGGTAATGTATTTACAAAATACCCTATTGAATTTTGTAGTTTTTTTGAATTTCTATTTGCTACAGGTGTGAATATAACCATTTTTTTATTATTTGTATATCTCATAAAAAAACTATGTAATATACTCATAAATGTAATAAAGAATGATGAATTATTTTTTTTGCTATATTCACTAATTTTGTCTACAAGTTCTTTATTAATAATATCAATTACTATGCCACCTTCATTTTTAGATACTCCATTTTTATTTTCTGAATACGGAAAATCTATAGGCTCTATAAAATCCTTAATATATGATTTCCAAAAACTATAACTATCATTTAAAGATTTTTTATATTCTATTGAATTTTGCTCATTTGAGTACTCTTGATACTGTATCTCTGGAACATCATAAGTAAATAAGCCTGTGTTATAAAAACTTGATATTTCTTTTAATAATATATCCTTTGACCATCCATCAAATATTATATGGTGAACTAAGCAAAATAATATAAATTTATTATTTTCTTTTCTAAATAATATAAATTTAATTAAATTATCTTTGCTTAAATCAAAAGTATAGTTAGTTTCTTTTCTTATAATTTCATTTATTTTGTTTTTTTCTAATTCTTTGTAGGAAAAAACTTCAGATATATTTTTATGAATTTTTTGAAAAACATTACCTTCTTTATATATGAAATTTGTTCTTAATATTTCATGGTTTTTTATTATTTTTTCTATCGCCTCTCTCAATTTATCTATATCTAATTTCCCTTCTATTTCCCAAGTCCAAGAGATATTATACGAATCTTTCTTATCTATAATACTATTTTCAAAATATAAATTTTTTTGAGATGGAGATGCTAGCAATTCAGTATCTTCGTATATATTTTCTGAATTATGCTTTTTTATAAATGATACTAGACACTTTATTTTTGGATTCTCATAAAAATAAGTAAATGGTATTTTTATTTTTTTCAGTTCATATATATCATTTAAAATCTGTGTTATCGTTAAGGAATCTGCTCCATGCTCAATAATTGAATCATCCATATCTATATCAACATTCAGACAATTCTCTACTATTTTTTTTATTTCTATTGTCAAATCATCTAAAACTTCAGGCTTTTTAACAATATTTTTTTTACTTTCCCATTGCTCATTTAAATAATCTAATAATTTATTTTTATCAATTTTTCCATTATTATTTAATGGAAGTTGATCTAAGTAACAAAATTTGTTAGGTATCATATAAAAAGGCAATTTATCTTTCAATTTTTCTATAATGAATTCATCATGAATATATTTCCCTGAATAAAATGCAATTAAAGCTTGCCTATCATTATTCATTTCATTACAAAGTATATGACAAGAATTAACTCCTTCTAATGATAATAAAGCATGTTCAATTTCACCAAGTTCTATTCTGTATCCTCTTAGTTGTACTTGATTATCGCACCTACCTACATATACAAAATCATCATTATTATTTTTATATACTAAATCCCCTGTTTTATATACAAACTCACCATTGCTGTCAAAAGTATTATTAATAAAATTTTTTCTAGATATTTCAACATTATTATAGTAGCCTTTACTCAATCCTGCTCCAGTTATATATAATTCTCCGGTTTTGTATAATTCATTGATTAATTGTTTATTTTTATTGCAAATATAAAAATTTAAATCAGACAAAGGCTTGCCAATAATACTTTCTGATTTATCTGTATTTTTTATTTCATAAAATGTTCCATGTATTGTTATCTCAGTTATTCCATACATATTAATGAACTTTGTATTTTTTGTACTTTTATTTTTTATTCTAAATTTATTTAATCTTTCTATGTTAAGCTTATCTCCACCGAATATAACATATCTAATATTTGTAAAGTCAAAATTTTCATTTAATCTTATAAAATTATCAAATGCTTGAGGAGTTTGGTTAAATACTGTAACTTCTTTTTCAAACAATATTTTTTTTAGTTTTAAATTATCTGTAACTTCCTCATTTAAAATTATGATTTTACTTCCTTTATATATTGGCATCCATAATTCCCACACAGAAAAGTCAAATGCATATGAATGAAACATTGTCCAAACATCATTACAATTAAATTCAAATAGTTCGTCTGCTTGCTCTAATAATCTCAATAAATTTTTGTCATAGATTGGAACTCCTTTTGGATTTCCCGTACTCCCAGAAGTATAAATTATATATGCTCTATCGTTATCTCCTCTTATGTATAATTGATTATTATCAAATATTTCTGTACTAAGTTCTTCAAAATTCATTGTGTTGTTAAATATATTGTTTTCAAAATTTTTATTAACAATACATGCTTTTAAATTTGAATTTTCTACGATAAATTCAATTCTTTCTCTAGGTGCTTTTGTGTCAATAGGAACATAACAAGCACCTAGTTTTAAAACTGAAAGTATTGATACGATTACCCACTCATTTTTTTCCATGTATATTCCTACATTGTCATTTTGATTTATTCCTTTTTTAAATAATGAATTAGAAACCCTATTTACTATTTTTTCTATTTCTTTGTATGAATATTTTCGACCATCACATTCCAAAAAAACGTTATTAGAATATTTTTTACAACTATCTAAAAATATTTGATATAAATTATTTTTCATTTTATCCTCCTTAGTCTCATAAAAACTTACCACACCAAACTGACAAATTGTCAATAAATTGTAAAAAAAATAAGAAATAATTTCTACTATAAAATTTTTATTTATATCTTTAATTACATCTTACTCTAAAAAAATGTTAAATGTCAATACCAAAGTATATTAATTTATAATAAAAGTATGGTAATCAATATTAACTAGATCAGTAAATACATATAAACTTACAAAATTTAATTCATATAATAATTTTAATCCTAAATTATTTTGTCCGATTCAACTTGTTTGGTAATCCATTTACCCTATTACATTTCAAAATATTTTATTTAAAATATTAATAAAGGATAATAATCAATTATCCTTTATTAATATTAATTTTGGAAAGCGGATTTTTATATTTCATAATTTCATTTTTCTTATTTGATGTTACATGTGTATATATTTGTGTAGTAACTATATTCGCATGTCCAAGTAACATTTGTATGTATCTTGTATCTACATCCTGATCTAATAGCATTGTTGCAAATGTATGTCTAAACATATGCGGAGTTATACTTGAGTTTATATTTGTCAATTTACAATATTTTTTAATCATATTTCTTACAGACTGGCTAGATAATCTATTTTTTCTCTTATTGATGAAGAAATATTCTGTTTGCTTTAGTTCTTCGTCAAATATACTAGAATATAATTTAAGTGATTCCAGTAAACTTGGATAACATATAGGTATTATTCTTTCTTTTGCACCTTTCCCATATATTTTTAAAATATTTCTTGAATATACTATATTTTCTTTTTTTAGTGTACATAGCTCGCTTATTCTCATACCTGTCCCTATTAATAGCTCCAGTACTGCAATATCCCTTATCAACTCTTTATATCTATATGAAGTCTTATCACATTTTTCTATCTCCTCATATACATATTCGAATAATTTAGAAAGTTCATTTACGGGGATTACTTTAGGTAAAATAAAAGGTTCTTTTATTCTAAGTTTTATTTTATAAAATGGGTTTAACTCTATAATATCTTCATAATTTAGATAAGAGAAAAAAGCTTTTAAAGACGCTATTTTTCTTTTTATTGTCTTAATAGCATACCCCTTATATTTTAGTTCATAAATATATTCATTTACACTTTCTTTCGTAAAAAAATCATCTTTATCAAACATAAATTTTCTAAACTGTTCTAGGTCTATACAATACGCCTTCAATGTTTTTTTATCTAAATTATTTTGTAATTCACATTTCAATAAATACTGTAATATTAATTCTCTTAAATCCATAATTGTTGCCCTTTCTATTATATATTTTATCTATAATTTTATCATAGATGATTAGGTTCATTTTTAAGAACTATGCTTAAAGCTGTTCTTATACTATTAGTATATGAGCAAGCACAGTAAGTGCATTGATTAAATTCAGTACAAACTCTTATAATAGCCCCAACGCAAACTTGAATATTATCTCAAAAAGTGATAAAATATAAATACTAAAAAATTAAATCAGGAGATTTCCAGACGAAATATATAGAATAAATTAAACCTGTAAGTCAAGTTATCCTACTTGAATTTACAGGTTTTTCTTTTTTATTTCGATTAATAAATTTATTAAGGAGGTCAAATTATGACAAGTAGATTTAGAAATAACGGAATTTATTTAATGTTATCTGACGAGGAGTTAGAATTGCTAAATGAAAAACATAAAGCATCTAAGTGCAAAACTCTTAGGCAATTTATTATGAAATGTATTTTAGAAAAAGATATTTATGTATTAGATATGGATGTCTTTCGTGAAATGTCAACAAATATAAGTCGTACTTCAAATAATATAAATCAAATTGCTAAAAGGGTAAATACTACATCAATTATATATAAAGATGATGTAGAAGATTTAAAAAGCTTATTAGAAAATCAAGCAAAAGATATTTTCTCTATGCGTAAAAAAATATACTCTCTTACTAATTCTAATAGCATAAATACTGAGAAAGAATAATGGCAATTACTAAAATTCATCCTATAAAATCCACTTTAAAAGTAGCACTTGATTACATTATGAATAGTGATAAAACAGATGAAAAAATTCTAATTTCCTCCCTAAACTGTAACCCTATAACTGCTCATTTAGAATTTGAACAAACAAAAATAGAATGTAATTCTAAAGCAAAAGTTTTAGCAAGACATTTAATTCAAGCTTTTGCACCTGGAGAAACTACACCTGAAGAAGCACACAAAATTGGAATTGAATTATGTGAGAAGGTACTACAAGGAAAATATGAATACGTAATAACAACCCATGTAGATAAGGAGCATATTCATAACCATATTCTATTTAATAATGTTTCTTTTGATACAGGTAAAGCCTATCAAAGCAATAAAAAATCTTACCATCAAATTAGAAATTATAGTGATGACTTGTGTAGAAAATATAAGTTATCTGTTATAGATGAAGACTATATGAAGTTTAAAAATAAATATAAAACTAATGGGAAATCATATAAGGAATATATGGAATTTAAAAAAGGGACATCTTGGAAATATAGACTTCAAATATCTATTGATCATGCTATTCAAAAGTCTAATAGCTATGATAACTTTTTAAAAACTATGGAAGAATATGGATACGAAATCAAATTAGGCAAGTACTTATCTTTTCGTCATAAAGAACAAGGAGAAAAAGGACGATTTATTCGTGCTAAAGAAAATACTCTTGGAAAAGATTATACCAATGAAAAGATAAAGGAAAGAATCGAGAATAATATGAATAAAAAGTCAGTAAAAATTGATTTTGATTCTTCTACGAAAACATATAAAAAAGTCGACAATATAATAGACTTAAAAAATAATAAAAAGATACAATCTTCTGAAGCTTATGAAATATGGGCAAAGAAACACAATATGAATACTATGGCTGATACTTTAAATCAACTCAGAAAGTATGGGCTGACATCTAATATAGATCTAGAAAATAAACTTCAACAAGAAGCCATTAATAGGCAAAAAACTTTAAATGAAATTAAGAATATAGAAAAAGATTTGAACGAAATCTATACTGCAATTGAAGCTTTAAACACTTTACAAATAAATAAATCTATTTATGAAATCTATAAATCAAACTCTAAAGATAAAGAATTTTATACAGAATATAGAACTCAAATTATCACATACGAAAAGTCATTAACTACTTTAGACAAAAACAAGTATAAAAATTTAAGTATAAAAGAATTATCAAATATTTACGATGAATATAAAAGTAAAAAAGATATTCTTATGAAAGACTACTCTAATAAGAACACCTTGATTTACGAGCTTACTCAATTAAGAAAAAATACAGATAAGTATATTAATAATGAGTTAATATAAGTAATATATTTTTAAGATATTTAGAAAATAGGTTACGAAGTACTGTAACCATGACTTTCTCTCAATTGGTTCTGTAAAACCTGCTCTTCCCAATAGACTGTAAGCTGCTATTTTTCTTAATCAAAAAAATGCACTTTTATCACTAAATTCTGTGGTTCAAATATTTGTAACCTAATTTGGCACAATTAACCAATAAGGATAAATTTTAGATTATATCTTCAAAAATAAAATCAATTGTGATAGTATTTGACCCAATCCGCTTATTCTGCTTGTCCATTTACTTGAAGCATCCACCACTTCTAAATACAAACTTTTTTTATAAAACATGGTCATTTAAAAACATCATTTTGTTTTTTGTTACTTCTCTTAATTGTCTATTAAATAATTGTCTATTAAAGTTTTCCATTGCTATTATTTTTAAGTCTTTCATTTTGAAATGTTTAGATCTATGTTTTCACAGGACGATTTTACTATTTCTTGCTTGATCCATTTCTAATACTTAAAGATAATATTTTTCACCATATTCATAGTCTAAGTACTCGTCTAATTCTGCTTTTAACATTTGTTCCACTGTCTCACCTAAAATATCTTCTATTGTTTCTTGTGAGTCTTGCACTTTCTCTGAACGATATTATTCGATTTAACACTTTAGATATTTTATTTAATCTTATTTCTAATCTTTTATATACATAAAATATTACACAGTCACTCCTAAGAGTGCCTTAATATTAGTTCTATTAAATAAAGAACTTTTTAATTCTATTATTTAAAATATACAGGTTTTACATATCCATATTTCATTGCAATATGAACCATCTCTTGATAATTTCTAACACCCAATTTTTCGTATATGCGATTTAACGCTGTCGCTAATGAACTTTTACAAATATTACATTCCTTTGCGACTTCCATTCTTGTAAGCCCTGAACAATACAAATTAATAATTTCAATTTCTCTTTCTGTCAAATCATAATTCAAGTTAGTGTTTGCATTAAATATTAACTCTCCATTTACTACATCATTTAATTTCTTTACTAAAACTTTGATATTCTCATCTTTGCATATGAACCCTTTAGTACCTATTTTCTTCGCTTTCTCTTCAAAGCCTATTAAATCATATCCAGTTAGCATAACGATTTTTTGTTTTGGATATTTTATTAATATCTCATTAGCAACTTCTAATCCATCCTTATTGCCCTTCATTTTACTCAAATTAATATCCATTAAAATAATATCATATTCTTTTTTTTCTAATATTGATCCCAAATTAAAAATATCATCAATCAAATCAACAATATCTATTTCTTCTTCACGCTCTAAACTATATTTTAAACTATTAGAAAACATGGTATGGTCATCTATTAATAATATTTTCACAGATCACTTCCTCCTCTATAGGTATAGTTACATTAATTTTAATGAATGGTTCAACTTTGTCATAAAACTGATCAATTAATATTTTCCCATCTAATTTTTCAATTTCATCTTTTATAATCTCTAATCCTCTTCCATTCCCTATCTTTATATTTTCATAATCAAATACATCTTCATGATTGATTACGCTAATATATAATTCTCTATTATCCGTTTTTATATTAATCTCAGAATAATTTCCTTTTGAATGTTTGTATATATTTATACATAATTCATGCAAAATCTTATAAATAACCATATCGTATGGATAATTTACAAAAAACTCTTTATCACAATTTAAGTCTATTAATATATCATTTTTGTTAAACCTGTTCCTTAAAGATTCTATTAAATTATAGTAATTGTCTGCTAATGGTAAATCATAAATAATTGTAGGATTATATAATTCAATCTCGGACCTTGTAATTCCAATTAATTTATCTATTGTTTTAATTGACTCATCTAAAAATTCTTTTTCTCCTAAAAGAATATTCATTTTTATAGCTATTATATCTTGTAATATATCATCATGTAAAAAGTTTGAAATTCTTTTGTTATAATTCTTTTCTATATTGTATTGCTGTATTTTATTTCTTATCACTCCATTTGGATCTTTCTGTTTTTCAAAATAAAAGCAAAACATTAACATACTCTCTTTGTATATTGTTATTAGACTTATCCCCATATAAATAACTCTCCTTAGACCTTGTCCAAATAAATTTACAAATACTATAAATATACATAAAAACATACAGTCTATAATCATCAAGAGCATTTCATTTTTGTTTATCACTTTAGATGAATTTTGTTTTTTTAGTAGTATGAAATATAATGTAGTCAAATATATTGAATTCAACAAAAAGTATATTTCCAGCTTTTCTAACTTAGCGTTATTTATAAATATTCCGCTAAATATATATATAAATATTGAGGCAATAAATAAAAATGTTACCCCATATATTTTTGCACCAAACTCAAATAATATCTTTCGTTTCTTGTATGCCATAACAAAAGGACCAAATGTTATAATTACATACAAAATATAATTTATTATCTCTGCATACCCTAAATCAAGTGACTCAAACAATATAGCTAAAATTGTAAAAAATATAATAATCTTATTAAGTATTTTTATATCTATTAAATATGCACTAACGACTTTGAGTAAATTTGCTGTAATTACAAACACCGTTATTAGCTTAAATGTTGTGTACATATTACTTTTTAAAAAATCAAAAACGTCAACTACTACAAAAATATTAATACATAAAGTAGCTATTATAAAATTTTTAATCGTCTCCTTAACTCTATCTAATACCAAAATTTTATAGCTTATGTATCCGTATACTGTAAATAAACACAAAGAGAATAGTTGTATATTATTAATGCTATTATTTCCCAAATGACTAAGGACGAAATAACTAATCACACCTTGAACTATTATACATAAAACTAATAATACACTTTTTCTATTTATCATATACAGTACCTTCCATTTATCATGTTATTTTTAATTAATATCTGACTTTCTAAATATTAATATTGTTATTGTAATCATAATAAAAAAGACTATTAGGGATATAGTTGTAGGTCTAAGAGTTCCGTCTATAAAGTTTTTATTTATAATTACATTTTTTATTTGAGATAGCGGAAAAAATGTAATACTTTTTTTTATAAATTCTATAGGTATTATTCCCTGTAACATTGATATTACTACTGGAATTGCTAAAGAGATCCCTATTGTTTCTCCGATACTTTGGGTTGCAAATCCTAATAAAGAATAAATACTCGTTAAAGACATAAAGCATAAATTAGAAATAATTATTATTCTTACAATTTCAAGAATATTATTATAGTCTTTGATTGGTAAAAATCCATACTTTAAGCTTCCCATTATTCCTACTATAATTGGATACAAGTTAACAATTATAAAAGAAGCAATCATCAATACAATCAATTTTGATATTACAATGTCTTTTCGACTAATTCCTGAAGAAATCTGTCTTTGTATAATCTTTGAAGAAAAATCACTACCTATAAAATATCCACAATAAACCGCAATGAAAAATGACATAAATATATCTGAATAAGATTTTATAAAACCTTCATACCCACTGCTTATATTTCCCTGTACGGTATCTTGAAATCCACTTAATATTGATAACAATGTTACACTTAAAATTAGCACATAAAAAAACTTATCTTTCTTCAATCTTTCTGCATTAAATTTAATTAAGTTCTTCATTGTCTCCCTCCACTAATTTTATCATATATGTTTCTAAATTATCTCTTTTTATTTCTGTTTTACAGTTATTTAGTCTTAATTTTTTTATAATTTCTAGCTCTTCATCTTTTGAATATATGCCTCGAACCTCTAAAGTATTATTTTTTAATCTATATTCTCTTTCAGGGCATGCTATTTTCAATATATTATAAACTTCCTCGATATTTTCTCTATATCCTATAACAGATGTGCCTAAATCTTTCGTTAATTCTGTTTTTGAAACCACCTGTATTATTTTCCCCTTATCAATAAATATGAAATCTGTGGCTATCTCATACAATTCTGTTAATATGTGGCTAGATATTAATATTGTCTTATTTTCTTTTTCTATGAAATCTCTAAAAATTCTTCTTAGCTTTGATACGGATATTGGATCGATTCCGTTTGTTGGCTCATCTAAAATCAATAAATCAGGATTTTTCAAAAAAGCTATTCCTAATCCAAGTTTTTGCTTCGTTCCTAGCGATAAATTTTTAGCTTTCTTTTTTAAGCTATCCATTATTTCTAGTTGTTGGAATATTTCCTTTTGCTCCATTCCAAATTCAATCCCAAGTTCAATACAAGCTAATCTTATATTTTCTTCTGCAGTCAATCCGGAGTAAAAACTTGGAGTTTCAATCGTTGCACTGATATGTTCTCTACTCTTTATCAGTTCTTTTGAAAAAGATTTATTAAATAATTTTATAGAACCTTTTGTAGGAAAAATATTTCCAGTAATTATTTTAACTAAAGTAGATTTCCCAGCTCCATTTACTCCTATCAAACCATAAATTCTATTGCTTTCTATTTTTAAATCTATATTCTCTAGAGCGATAGTCTCTTTATACTTTTTAGAAATATTTTCTAATTGAATTACATCCATTTACGCTCAATCCTTTCTAATCTTCATTTGATTTTTCACTATTTTATTAAATTCTTCATCTTGAAGTTTCTCAATATTATTAATATCATCAGATAAAATATTATTTACATCTTCAACTTTTTGAGAATCTTTAAACAACTTTTTAGTCTCATCTTTAAGATGGTTTTTGTTTTGCTCTTTTAACGATAATTCTAAATTCTTTTCTGAACCATATACAATAACATTATTGTCACTTTTGGTTTTATATTTATAAACATTAGGGCAAACACATTTCAAAGTACCACTTAAGGCAAGCACAAGATTAGAATTCAGGCTATTTCCTAAACCTATATTCAATGCAATAATTCCATTTCTATTAAGATGCGCTTTACAATCCTCAAAAAATTCTCTAGTAGTTAGGTTTATTGGCATAGATATATTCTGATAAACATCAAGTATTATTAAATCATACATTTCATCTGTACTATTTAAATAATTCCTTCCGTCAGAAATTATAATTTTATCATCACTTTTATTAAAATAAAGCTCTCTTAAGTTGACAATATTTCTATCTATTTCTATCCCTGTAACTTCAAAATTATCAAAATTTTTATGCAACAAAGTAGACATAGTTCCCGTTCCATAACCAATAATTAAGATTTTATGCTTGACTTTATCATCAAGTAAATTATTAATCTTAACAAATTCGTCATAATAATATCCTGATTTCTTTTTATTCTTATCAACTTTTATTGACTGTGCGCCAAAAAATACATTTGTTTTTAAAGCTAATTTTCCATCATCATTTTGTGATACATTAATATAATTATATTCTGACTCTTCTTCGTGCACAGGCTTATCAAAGGCTAGACTTGTTGTTGATAAATATAACGACATACAAAGCCATAAAACACAAATAATTGAATTTAATAAAAAGTTCTTTTTTATTTTTTTGCTATATAATATCAAAATAATGGCTAGTACCGCTCCAAATAATAGAAAAGATCTTTTTACGCCTATTTTGGGGATTACTAATATAGTTGGTATCATTGTTCCTAACACAGATCCAAATATGTTGAATAAATATAAATTTCCCATTACATTTCCAGTTTCATCTAAAGAAGTTATACTTATTTTTGCTAGCAGTGGAGAGATTGTCCCCATAAAAATTAATGGAACACTAAATAATACTATGCTGCAAATAATAGAAGATATCATAATTATATTCCCTAATTGCACTTCAGAAGCCAATATTATTGACCCCATTATAACTATTTTAGACGTTAGTGGTACCGTACATATGAACAAAAAAGATATTAATAAATTTTTAACAATCCTTTCCTCACAAGTTCTTGTTTTTACTAATTTATCTGCATGTTTACCCCCAAAATAATTCCCAATTCCTATACAAATCATTATTAAGCTAATTTCAATTAACCAAATTAGAGTTGTTGAGCCAAAATAAGGAGATAATATTCTTGTCGCACTTGTTTCAATTCCCATTATACAAAACCCTGATATTAAAGCAGTAAAGTAATATATAATAACTTGCTTATTTTTATTTACATTCATATAGGCCCCCCATGTTCTAACTATTTTTTATATTTTTTTATGATTTTAACAAACAATAAAGATATGTAAACTAAAGATATTATATCTATAATTAAATTTGCTCCAATTTTGATTCTTTGAAATAGAAACAATTCTCCATAAAAAAGTAAACGAATTGATTCTAGTAAATTTCTCTTTCCAAAAACCACTTCTAATACTCTAATAATCCCAAAAATTATTATTATCAAATTCACTAATGCATACATCAAAGAATAAACTTTCACACACTTGCTACTTTCCATTGTATATGCTTTCCTTTTATTATATATTTTTTCATTATAAATATAATTTAATAATTTCATGGATCTACCATGAATATTCGGTTCATCAATAAAATCTGACAAAATCCAATATCCATCTAATCTTAAAAATGGATTCAAATTAAATATTATAAGAATTAAGTTAAATATAATTAGAGCATCCATAGTGTTATTTCGGATCATTACCGCCGAAAAAAAATACATAAATAATCCAACAAGCATTTGTAAATAAATCCCAGCAAAATCTATGATTAACCTTTTTTTATTACTTAATTTCCATGAATCACTTAGGTTAACATACATAACAGGTCTAAACATATATACTCCTATACCAATATTACCAACTTTACAATCAAGTGACTTAGATGAATATATATGTCCTAGTTCATGAACTACGAAGATTAAACCAAATGATATAAAAAATAGAAAATAATTAATACTGTTTATTCCGTTAATAAAATATATCCAATTAAATTCCTTTATATATTTTAGAGATATTACACAATAAATTATACTCAAAATTATTATAAGTGTTGGTTTAAATATAAATCCAGGTAATATCATTTTTAGTTTATCACCATCTATTATTGGTAAATGAAACCAAAATTTATATTGACTACTTTCATTATATTCGCTAAATACCCCAGTCATTATTAATCTATTATTTATTAAATCTTCTAATTCTGATTCTGATATCTCAAATCCTTCATTATTTAATTCATTTTTTACTTTATTTATGCTTTTTGTACCATCAAATTTTTTAATTATTTCTTCTACAATTGGCGTAACTCTTACCCTTTTCCCGTTATCAAAACTAAGTAGTAGTCTTCCATCATCTAGATATTCTTTAACGTAATGATTAGTCTTTAAATTTTCTACCATATTTACATCTCTAAAAATTTATACTTAATCGAATTTATATATTCTCTTAAAACTTCTTTAGCATTATTACAATAAGGGTCATTAATATCACCATTATTTTTTATAGCTGCGTAGGCACACCCACCGCCACAGAACGGAGCAATTTCACAATCCAAACATCTATCAATGTTCAATATACATCTATTACTCCATATTGAATATGCCTCTTTATTAAGACTAACTCTTTCATCGTTATAAAATCCTATAGCATATTGGGGATTTCCTATTGCTTCAGGACACGCATATATGTTACCCTCTGGATCATACACATAATATTGTCCTCTATTAGCTTCACAATACGTGTATTTTGCAAAATCTTTTTTTGCATTCTCAGAAGTTCCTCTCATTATATGAGATATTACTCTAAACATTGATAATCTATTTTCCATATAATTTGGAAACTTTTCATTTAATTTTTTTATAATCTCATCTTCCGATATTGTGTCCACAGCATTATCTGCAGTATGATCTGTCACAGGTGCTAAATCGAATCTAAAATTAGGGCTATCTATCCATTTTTTTGATTTTAAAAAATCTTCAAGCTCTTTTAAGTAGTTAATATTATACTGATTTATATTAACTCTTAAATTTATTTGCCTTATTTTAGTATTTACTAATAAATCCAATCCATTAACTATATCGTCAAATGTTCCTTTACCATTTTTATAAACTCTTCTAGAATCATGAATTAATTTAATTCCGTCAATAGTTATCTGTACGGAATCTATCGTATTTTCAAATCTTTTAAAAATATTTATGTAGTTTTCCACATGACTTCCATTTGTTATTATACTAACTGGAATATTATTTTTTTCAGCAAACGACAAAATTTTAATATTTATATCTTTGGTAATAGGAAGAATAGGTTCTCCCCCGAATAATTGAATTCGATGCTTTATATTTGGTTTATTCTCTTTTACTTTATATATAAAATCACAAATAGACTGACATTGATTATCACTAATAACTTTTTGTTGATTTCTAACCTTAGAAGGTTCAAAACAATATACACAATTCATATTACAAAACATAGTAGGACAAATAACATGAATCACAGATATATCACATAAATATTCATGAATTTTCATTTGTCGTTTCATCTCATTTAACTCATGATTTCTATCTTCAAATATATATCCTCTTTTCTTCAAAGAATCATATATATTTTTTTCTCTAGCATTCAAAGCTTTAATGTTATCTTGTTCACTAAACTTATGAATTATAGATTTCGTTTCCGAATCTATAATATCAATAGCACCAGAAAGTGCATTCACCATCAATTCATTTTCTTCGTTAATATTATAAAACGAAATATATTTTGTTAATATAGCCATGTTTAGTCCTCCTAATGTGTAGTATTATGGCGATGCCATTAATAATAACAACACCGCCATATTTTTTTGCGTTGTTCACTAATTAAGTTTCACAACTTTAAAGCTAAAAACGTTAAATTATACTAAATTCTCCAACAACACAAACAAGAAATATATTCTTCTCTTTCTTCAAGCTCTTCAATTTCAACTTCCGTCCAAAGTTTCACTTCATTAACTGATTTCATAAAAGTTCTCCTTTCTAAATCTTAGTAAACAACGCAAATACAACTTTTGTTGTACTGTCTTTATAATATTATTTAATCTTATTTTTGTCAGCTTACTTTTGTCTTATTTTTCTATATTTACGATATTGAATAATCGATTCTTCTAAAAGTTTATTTCAAGGACAATTTTCTAATTCTGTTAAGTTTACGTAATTTCGCAAAACTTTGAAATTTTATCATATATATTAATATCAATTGCAAAAATAAAATTACATATATGAAAATTAATGATCATTGCTGATTAATTTTAATTATCTACTAATAGTTTTTTGATTTAAACTTGTTGTTATGTTTATACATTATTATATTAAGAATATTAATGTATAACCGATATTGCAAACTTATCAAAAAAATAAAGGCAATCCTAAAACCTGCCCCCTATAATCTTTTACCTTTCTATGCTATTATCCTTTTTCTTCTTTTCATCCACTTTCATATCCCCTTTAGTCTTAAATTCCTTTAATTTTCCTAGTGTTGATGCTTTTGCTTTAGTATGCTCTTTAGCTTTTAATAACTTTGCAGAGTATACTTTTAGATTTGTGTATTCCTTATTATCCTTTCCCATACTTTTCTTTTCTTTGCCAAATAGGTGTACAAAATCTCCTTTTTTCAAATTTTTTACTTGATTGATTTTGTCATTATAGGCGTAGCAGCTGATGAATTTTGCATTTCCTTCCTTGTCATTTTCAGCAATAGAAAAGGAGGCTACTTTAAAGTCCCTCCCATCTTTTGATTTTAAATCTTTAATTTCTATATCAGTTGCTATATTTCCATCTATATTTAATGTATCCTTTTCTTTATTATCAATATCTTTCATCTCTTTATCTCCTTGTTCTTGATTAGCTTCTAAATTTTCTTTTAACTCTTCTTCGTCTATATATTCAATAAACTTTTCATCAATAAGACCCATAACTGAATCGTTCATATAATTATCATAGGCATTATTAAGAACATTATCATTTTCTACTCCTGTTTCAAGAGATATAATACCTTTTACAAATTCTTTATGATTATATTCTGCTAAAAAATCTATTGTATTTTTCATGCTTTCAAAATTTGTATTTTCCATATTTGCTATTGTTTTTATATCACTTGCGTATCTAACAGAATCCCATTCATACTTTCCACTTTCTTTGTTAAACTCTACTCCTGTGGCTAAAATAAATTGCTTTCCGTCAAATAAGGTAGCTTGATTATCTTTCACATCCAATACCATAGTGTCTCCAAATTCAGTTTTAATTACATTTCCCTTTTTTATATTCATTTTTATTCCTCCATTTCTATTTTTATCTTTCTTATCTGTTAAATCTTTTATTTCTTCTTCCTTTCCGTCACTAATAATAAATTGTTTTATTTCTTCAACTGTTGGATCATCAATTGTAGTCTGGATAAATCCAACTAATTTATCTTCTGAATCGGCAAAATTTTTAATTCCATATTCAACTATATTGTTGATTATTCTCTGAGTATTACCATCAAAAGAAAAATTTTCTCGAATAAATTCATTAAATCTATCTCTATCAAATTCCATATTCTTTTTCCTCTAATAATCTCATTAAAAGTTTTATCTGCCACATGGTTCACTATTATTTATTTCTTTTATATTATTATTTACTGCTAAATTTCCCTTATATTCCTTTAATTTATCCATAATAGATGTTTTTTCTTTCCTTTCAAAATCTCCTATTTCCTGCACTTTACTATCTCTAAAATCAGCATCATTTCTATCTATTATTCCATCTAAATCCATATCTTTAGATAATGGATCATAGAAGTTGCCATCATCATCTATTTCAAGTCCCATTACTTCTCTCAGTTTTTCTTCATTTACTGATACAAGCTCACTAAAATTCCAAAAGCCAATAGATGTCTTTATCTGTACTAGCTCTTTTAAATCACTTGCATCTAAGGGATCATAGGTGTATTGAAAGCTGTCAATTAGGTTCTTATCTACATAGGTGTTCATCTTGTAATTTATTAAATCTAAACTTACTTGTATTTCATGTTTTTCATCTGGTGTAGTTGTATAAGCTATTCCTATATCTGTTAAGTCAGGAAATATAGTATCAAAGTCCTCTAACCTGTTTTCTTCATCATATTCTCTGTTAAGGAAGTCTATCAATTCTTCCTTTACTTCTTCTAGTAATGGATTATCTTGGCTTATATCTTCACTTTTTCCCATATCTAGTAAATTATTTACTTCTGCAAGTCTCAGTGTCTTATCCTTTAAAAGTTCAGCTTGTGGAAATGTCTTTTGTATTTCAATTTTAGCTGTTTGAAATTGCTCTTCTGTATCTTTTAGTTTTGAAATTGTATTTTCTAATCTTTCTGGTAATTTATCCAATACATTATCCATTCTTGTTATATTACCTATTTCATCTGTTCCAAACTCTCCTCTATATTCTCCCTTACCTTTTAATATAAAGTTATATTTATTGAAAAAAGAATCATATTTTATGGAT
>QWCJ01000196.1_pt1 | contig 46605 bp, 28 predicted proteins | sample 1972501 | NCBI WGS metagenome assembly QWCJ01 (sample SAMN09866711, study PRJNA288562) | Human vaginal metagenome isolate term2_vaginal, whole genome shotgun... | isolation source: vagina | host: Homo sapiens | place: USA: California
GCAGAGATTGACTGGCTCAAGGTGACCGCCTCCGGAGATAATAATATCCTCATCTTGAAGGCGTCTGCCAACAACTCCTACGATGATCGTACAGCGACCATCATTGCTAAGACGGAGAGCGGAGAGCAATTTGCTCTCAAGGTGACGCAGAAGGGTGTAGAGAAGTACATCCTTCCCTATGTGCCGGGAGAGACCTATCGGACCATCGATATGATGAACTTTGAGAGGGAGAGAGGTAATATCCTCCAAGCCTACCAGCAGCCCGGCTACGATAAGCTGAGGGAAGAGCCTATCAATGGCATTGCGCAGTATATTACCTCCAGTGACGTGATGCCTGTACTCGTCTATGTACAGGAGATGGGAGACCCCAAGTATACCGTCGCTCAGACGCTGATCTATGAGAAGGATAACGTCAGTCATGCTGAGACCGAGGCCTATATGAAGCTCCTCGAGGCTAATGGCTACGAGCTGGATAAGGATCTGTCTCAGGATCTTGTGAAGTCTTACTTCAGAAAGGACGATCTCGTATTTGCCCAGATCAATATCACGGAAGGTGGCTCCGTCATCTCCTTCAAGCCAACGTATCCTCAGACAAAGGCCTACCCTACCTTCAGTAAGTTGCCTGAGGGACCCAAGGGCTTAATGAACCTGATCAATAATCCAGCCGTGAAGTACAAGGAGGTACTCGACTTTGAGACCAAGGCCGGCAGTACATTCAATAAGGGCGGTGAGTGGCCGGTGATGGATAAGGATAATCCTGACCTCTACAGAATGGTCTCCTTTAAGACCAACCTGACTGGCGCACAAGAGGAAGGGATCCGAACCTACTTCTTCTTCACCAAGGACCATCCTCAGGTATCCGGTCTCCTGCAGTCTGTTGGTGAGGTCTGCCTCTACTTCCGTGACCCAAGCCTCGCTATTCGCCTGGAGGGGAAAAATCAGTTTGTCACCTCTGAGTTTGAGGACCTCCTCAAGACCAATGGTTTTGAGTACGACGGACGTAACGACAAAGGTATATACTACTATGCCAAGCGAGTAGACAGCAAGTGGGTAAGGGTACTGTATGTCAGTGCCGTCAGGTTCGTTGATGTCTTTGACAACGCTAAGGCATTGGAGCTTGGCTACTATATGCTCTACAATGAGAAGGCTTCCGGGGCTCAGTCTGAGGCGGCTATCGCCATCCGCCAGGCCAAGAAGGGGGACTACAGCCGTATCGGGTCTGTCGGCTACAATAGATACAGCCATCGTGCTCCCCGTCGATAAGAGAGTCGGACCCCATAGAGATCATAACTTATGAGACTATATAGAGACACGATCCTCCCCCTACTTGCACTCTGTGTCCTGCTGGTCACGGCCTGCTGCAAGGATGCTCCGGAGGAGACTCCCGTCACCATACCTCTCTCTGCCTCACAGATCATCCTCCCCAAGAGCGCCTCTGTAGAGACGGTCACCATGAAGATGGGTGAGAGTGAGATGGAGGACTGGGACTATATGCTTACGCCTGATGTCGACTGGCTCCAAGTGACCCGAAAGGGCTCTGATGTCGTCCTAACCGCACAAGAGAATAACGACTCGCAAGATCGCCATACGACGGTGCAACTGCTTCTCGGTCATCGGGCAGGCAGGATCCAGGTGACCCAGTCCGCAGCTGATATGACCTTATCCACTGATCTTAAGGAGATCAGTCTCACCGCAATGGGTGGAGAGAGCGTAGTCCGCGTGGAGAGCAATAGCTCCGCATGGGCAGTCCGCACAGAGGGGGGAGCCGACTGGCTCTCCGTAAGCTCTGTACCTGAGAAGGGATTGCTCCTGATCCGCGCTACCCATAATACCACACAGGAGGAGCGGAGCGCTAAGGTTATCCTTGGCTACGAGGGTAAGGAGGCGCAAGAGGTGACGGTCACCCAGGCCGCTCCACTACTCTTCTTTGAGCCCTTCAAGGATGATACCAAGGAGCTCGTCTACAGGGATCTGATCGACTTTGAGGAGGGCAGAGGCTTCGTTTTCACCTTTATGCAAATCGGATCCAAGGACGGGTTTATGGGCTCACCGGATGTGCTCTCCTTCAAGACCACCAGCGACCTCCTCCCCCAGATCAGCTACTTCCGTGCTGTTGATTACGACAATATCTATGAGTCAGCCAGAGTGACAGTGGAGACCGACGAGATGCCTAAGGAGGACCATCCATTTGTGCAGTATCTCCTCGCTCAGGGGTATACCAAGAGGTATGACCACCATGAGGACGACGTCCACTTGGTCAGCCCCGATGGATACTTCTCTGTCCGCGCAGCCTACAGCAGGCAGGATGACAACTTTTACTTTGACTTTACTCCTGAGTATCGTCAGGATGGCCCTCTCCCCACCTTTGAGACCCTGCCTATGGGGCCGGAGGGGATGCTCGATAGAGTTGATAAGAAGGAGGTCAAGTTTCCCGACATAGATAAGTGGGAGACGGAGACGCTCAAGAGTGAGCAGCTCTTTGTGCAGAAGGCCAATACCGATCCGAGTCGTCCGGATGATGTCTATATGGCACTCTATAAGACTGCCGAGGGCACACCGGAGGATATGCGGTGGTACACCTTCTACTTCTCCTATCCTCCACGCAATATCAATCCCGGGGATAAGATCCAGAGTGTATCTGAGAGCAAGCTCGTCTTCCGTGACAAGTCCAAGATCCTATTCATCATCGACAAGAAGACGCTGAAATTCAAGACCACCAAGGAATTCTCTGACCTCCTCAAGGCCAATGGCTACGAGTACCACGGTATCGCCCCCAGTCTCGGTATGAGGTACCAAAATGCGGAGAAGGGTATGGAGGTCTACGTGATGATGGCGGACTTCAAGGGCGTTGTTGATGGTGATGACACTGTGATGGCCGTACTCTACTACAAGAAGATGGCTCCGGCCACCCGTTCTCTTACATCTGCCAGAGTGCCTGAGGCGGCTGCTGTTGCGACCGGTGTAAGAGCGTCCGACTCATTCCTTTTTAACCGACACTAAAGAGATGAAATCTATACATTACCTATCAATCTCCCTACTCCTCCCCGCCCTTATGGGGCTCTCTTCCTGCGTCTCAGCGGATCATCCGGAGCAGGAGGTTGCCCCTGTCGAGGAGCAGCAGAATAGCCACAGGGAGGACTACACCAATGTTATTCCCGGGACTCTGGTCGTAAAGCTCACTCCCGAGCAGCTAGTCACGTATCAAAATGGTGGATCGACCTCTGTCACGAGAGCACTTTCCTCAGAGTCTGCACACTGGCCGGAGACCTTAGGCGGGATCACCATGACCCCTCTCTTCCTCGACGAGGACGCCTTCAGGGCGCGTCGTCACGAGGCAGGGCTGGATCGCTGGATGATCGTTACCTATAAGGGTCAGGTCCCGTCGTATAAGGCTAAGGCTCTGGTTGAGGCCTCTGAGAGCTTTGAGGCGGTAGAGCTCCAGTGGGCAATGGCTACGCCGGAGTCTAAGATCACACCGGTCCCCGCTGAGCAGCTCAGAGAGCTTAGTGAGCGAAATACCACCAGAGCGATAGACCGCTTTGATGACCCCTTGCTCCCCGCCCAGTGGCACTACTACAACGATGGTCATCAGTACCCCCATTGTGTCGCCGGAGCTGACATCAACCTCCTCCCGGCCTGGCAGGTGGAGACCGGGAAGCCCAATGTCGTCGTCTGTGTCGTGGATGGCGGTATTGATTACAAGCATCCCGACCTTGCAGGTCATGTCGATGTAGAGCGAAGCTTCAACTTCGTGCTTGATAAGAACAATCACCCCAAGGGTAAGGGAAATATCTACGATGCATCCGGTCACGGAACTCACGTCGCCGGCACCATCGCTGCCGTTAATAACAATGGCATCGGTGTCTGCGGTATTGCCGGAGGTGATGGTACTCCCGGTACCGGTGTTACCCTGATCAATGCTCAGGTGTTCGGCTACGACACGGAGCGCTCCCTCGGTGGTGCCGCAGGCATTGTTTACGGTGCAGACCATGGGGCTGTCATCAGTCAGAATTCCTGGGGCTACAGAGCCCCGGGGCCCAGGACCCTCCCGCAGCAGGACCGTGAGGCGATCGATTACTTTGTCCGCAATGCCGGCAAGCTGGAGGATGGCACTCAGGATCCCAAGAGCCCAATGGCAGGAGGTGTGGTCATCTTCGCTGCAGGCAATGACGGACTTACTTTCCACAGCCTCCCCGGCTCGTATGAGGGTTGCATCAGCGTCGCCTCCTTCGGCTGGGACTTCCAGCGTGCCTCGTACTCCAATAGTGGTGACTGGGTGTCCATCTCGGCTCCGGGTGGAGACCAAAACCGCCACTTTGATCGGGGTGGGGTGCTCAGCACGGTCCCCACTGCTTACGACAAGAGTGGGTACGGCTATATGCAGGGGACCTCTATGGCCTGTCCTCACGTATCCGGTGTCGCTGCACTGATCGTATCTAAGTATGGTCGTATGGGCTACACCTCTGAGATGCTCAAGCATCGGCTCATCTCTGCCGTCAAGCCCTATAGCATTGGGGATCTCAATCGTCAATTCCGTGGTCTATTAGGCTCCGGTTATCTTGATGCTGCTGCCGCACTGCTTGACGATGGTAAGATCGCGCCAGAGACGCCTGGTAAGATCACGGCTGAGGTTGGTTACACTACTGCCTCCCTCACTTGGCCCGTCGCCAAGGATGAGGATGGGCTGGATGAGACGGCAACTCTCTACCGACTCTACTACAGCCAGAGCCCCATCACTGCATCCGACCTTGAGAAGACTCCTTTCGTAGAGGTCTATGGCAGCGGCTTACCTCTCGGAAAGAGTATCACCGGGCGGATTGCAGGGCTCCAGGATGGAACCACCTACTACGTGGGTGTGGTGGCAGTAGACCGCTTCGGCAACACCTCCGGACTGGCTACTTCTGAGATCAAGACGAGAGTCAATAACGCTCCGGTCATCACGGAGGGTATGCCTGATGGTCCCCTTACACTTGACAGGACGGCGAGCTATACACTTCGTCTCAAGGTCTCCGATGCAGATAGCCACAAGTGGACCTATCGTCTTGAAGGCGATCTCTCCGGTGTGACTGCCGTCCGTGAGGGTGATACGATAGTGATCACTATCAGTGGAGCTCAGCACCTCGGGAGTTATGCCCTCAAGCTGATACTCACGGATGAGTATGGCAAGTCGACCAGCGTGGAGATCCCCTTCAAGAGCATCTCCTATACGCCCATTGAGCTCGCTGCTAACCTCACTGAGCTGGTGGTCAAGCAGGGTGAGACCGGTCGTACAGTGGACCTCACCAAGATCTTCCGTGGCACCCCCGGCGCCACTCTCACCTACGAGGCTACGTCTGAGAGAGAGAGCGTTGCTGGCGTGACGCTAAAGGATGCGATCCTCTCCCTCAGCCCGAAGTCTGTCGGCACAGCACCTATACGGATCACGGCCACCGATGGAAGGTCTCACCTCACTATCCGCCTCTATGTCCGAGTAGTCCGGAAGTAGGATATTAGACCATCCACCTATTGCTGATGACTACCAAGAGTGGTCCACAGCATCACATACGTCAGGAGGACCTTGAGGAGATAGCTCCTAAAGGTCCTCCTGACTACTTGTCTATAGATACACCCCCTTGCGGGTCGCTGAGCAGACATTCCCGTCTCGGAGAGCCGCAAGGGGGCGAGTCATAACGCCTATGCTTATATATCAAGACCTTTGCAAAATGGTCTTTCGCCGAAAAAGCACCGCTTTTTCGGCAGGAACTTTGCAGAATGCCCCAGATGCAAGGAACTGAGAGTGAGGGCGAAGGGGCATTATGCAAAGGTCTCATATCGGTCTTCGGCACTTCGTGCCTCGTTACGGATGCCGGTATGCTGGTGGGCTGGGGCTTTGTGCAGGCCGTCCGACTCGTCCGACAAGAGAGTGCGTCAGCCGTCCGCACCCTCGCACCCACCTGAGCTCAGAGGAGGGCGCGGGCGAGGGTGGGGGAGCTATTGGGGCAGGGGATGAGCGTAAGCTCCTCGCCGCCCGCCTCGTGGAAGATATTTCGCCCATCGATGCCCACTTCCTCAAGCGTCTCCAGGCAGTCTGCGACAAATGAGGGACAGAGGACCGCCACCCTCCTGACCCCTTCGCCCGGCAGTGCGGCGAGCCGCGTCCTGAGCTCCGGCGTCAGCCAGCGGTGACCGAAGCGCGACTGATAGACCAGTTCGTGGCTCCGCAGTGGAGACACCTCCCGGCACTCCAGTAGCAACTCCATCGTCCGCCGGCACTGGTAGGTATAGTCCCGCTCAGGGTTCCTCAGGTAGGGCTTCACCTGAGAGAGCGGAATCCCGTGGAAGGAGAGGAGGAGATGCGTCTCCGGTGACAGCTCGGCTCCTGCCACCTGCTCCGCCAGAGAGCGGATGAAGTCCGGGTGGTCGTAAAAGGGGCCCCGCTCCGTGAGTCTGTAGGAGGGTCGTAGAGCCTCGTACCTCCTTCGGATAAAGTTGCTTGCGGAGCCGAAGCTGCTCGAGGCATACTGCGGGTAGAGCGGCTGCGAGATCAGCTCCGTCACGCCATCCTCCTCAGCCTGCCTCAGCGCCCGATCGACCGATCCCTCCTCGTACCGCATGGCGAGGTAGGTGGGGCAGCCGGAGAGCCGGCTCAGCTCCTCCGCCAGTTGCCGGCTATAGACCACTAAGGGTGACCCCTCGGGCAGCCAGATCTGCCGGTACCGCTTCGCCGACTTGGGCGCCCGCCTCGGCACGATGATCCCCCGCACCAGCAGCTGCCTGAGGAGGTAGGGCATCCCCATGATCGCCGGGTCGGTGAGGAAGGTCCGCAGGTACTGCCCCACATCCTCCACGCAGCACGAGCGGGGGGAGCCGGTATTGGTGAGGAGGTAGCCTACCTGTGTCATTTTTCTTTACTCTTTTCTCTCAGGAAAGGAAGGAGCAGGATCGCTGCGAGACCAAAGATGGTGGTCGTCGCCGTCTGAGTGGTGTGGACGATCAGCGCAAAGGAGGCGGCGGGATCGGCAGCGACGCCGAAGAAGATCAACGACTGGATCACGACGAAGTGCCACGGCCCGATATTGCCCTGTATCGGTAGGATCGATGAGATGGTGATGAGGGAGAAGATCACCAGCGCCACCCCCGGCCCCAGCTGCTCCGTGAAGCTAAATGCGCTAAAGGTGAGGTAAAAGGCGAAGAAGTAGCAGGCCCATATCCCGACCGTGTAGAGGAGGAAGAGTCCCCTCGCTCGGCGGTCCATCTCCAGTATCGTCCGCAGTCCCACGAGGAAGTTGAGCCACCCCTTGCGGAGCTTATGCCGGAGCCGCAGTCGCCTCGCCGCTCTCCCGATCAGGTAGACCCCCAGTCCCGCGGCCAGCAGCAGGAGCAGCCAGGTGAGGGGAGAGGCGGCGGGTCCCTCTGTGGGTGAGGGGATGCGGACGTGGTGGCGGAGAAATGCGGTGAAGTAGGCTGCATTCAGTGCCAGGCCGGGGAGGATCAGGAAGAGCGTCGTGAGCATATCCACCGCCCGCTCGGCGATCATCGTCCCGAAGAGTCGGGAGAAGGGTAGCCCGCTGTAGCCCTGCATCGAGCTGCAGCGCCAGAGGTCTCCGAGGCGAGGGATCACCATATTGACCGCGTAGCTTCCCTGCACGTGGAGGACCGAGGCGGTGAGGGTGGAGCCGTCCCTGCCGGTGCGCAGGGGTGCCACCTGTAGGTCCCACCGCAGCCCACGGAAGAGTACGGAGAGCGGCCCGAGGAGGCAGGAGAGCACGATCACCCACCACCTCACGTCCTCCCGGAGCGTCTCCTGCACGACGTCGAAGTCGACCTTTCTGTAGAGTAGGACGATGAGGAGCACCCCTATCAGCAGGGGGAGGATGATCCGGAGACTCTTTGGTAGCTTACCTGTCATGAGTGCGTGGGTCCGCTCTCTTTTTGGTACTTTTGTACGAAATGGGGTGAGAGAAGCGGGGATCCCTATCAAGTGATGGGCAAAGGTAGCCTTTTTCACTCTAACTCGGGACCTCCTCGCCCCCTGATCCGACCGACTGATAGCATGACAAAGCGCGTACGGGCCAAGAAAGCCCTCGGACAGCATTTCCTCCACGACGAGTCCGTGGCGGAGCGTATCGCTGAGATACTGGTCTCCCGTCGGGATCTGCCGATCCTGGAGGTGGGGCCCGGTATGGGTGTGCTGACGAAGTACCTCCTCTCGATCTATCGGGATACCGTCGTCGTCGAGCTGGACGGGGAGTCCGTGGAGTACCTGCGGGAGACCTTCCCCGAGCTGCAGGGCGACCGGCTCATAGAGGGAGACTTCCTGACGCTCCCCCTTGATCGGATCTTCCCGGAGGGGCAGCCCTTCCTCCTCGTCGGTAATTACCCCTACAATATCTCCAGTCAGATCTTCTTCCACATGCTGGAGTACCGCGACCTGATCCCGATGGCGGGGGGGATGCTGCAGCGGGAGGTGGCACGCCGCCTGACGTCCGAGCCGGGCACGAGGGACTACGGCATACTCACGGTGCTTCTGCGCGCCTGGTACGATGCGGAGTACCTCTTCACGGTCCCACCGGGCGCCTTCACCCCACCGCCCAAGGTGCAGAGTGGCGTCCTCAGGCTGATACGCAACGACCGCACCACCCTCGGTGTGAGTGAGCAGTCCTTCCGCCGGGTGGTCAAGGCGGCCTTTGCCCAGCGACGTAAGATGATCCGCTCCTCGCTGAGGGGACTGCTCCCGGAGTCGATCCCGCCGGAGATTGAGCGCTACCTGACGATGCGCCCCGAGCAGCTTGACGTGGAGGACTTCATTGCCCTCACCCGTGCTGTGGACGAAAAGACGATCTGCCCTAATGATGAAGAAACGCTGAGATGATCGAATTGACCCCCGAACTGACGAAAGAGCTCCGTCACTACCTCGAGACCAACGATGCGGCTAAGCTGCAGCGCACCTTCCACGCGATGCACCCGACCGACATCGCCACCTTCATTGACGACCTCTCCGATGAGGATGCGACGCGTGCCCTCCGAGTGCTCCCCGATGTCAAGGTGGCGGACGTCATCACCGAGATGGACCAGGACCGGCGACGTGAGATCCTCTCCCTCGTGCCGGAGCAGGAGATCGCCACGAAGATCGTCCAGAATATGGATACCGACGATGCCGCCGACCTGATCCGCGACCTGCGGAGCGAGCGGCAGGATGCGATCCTCGCCCATATCCCAGACCTGGAGCAGGCGGGCAATATCGTCGACCTCCTCCACTACGATGAGGACACTGCCGGCGGTGTGATGCGGAAGGAGATGATCGTGGTGAATGCCAATTGGTCCATGCCCATGTGCCTCGATGAGATGCGCCGTCAGGCCGAGGAGCTGGACGAGATCTACTACGTCTACGTCGTCGATGACCTGAAGCGGCTGATTGGCATCCTGCCGACGAAGACCGTCATCACCAATCCCTCCATCAGCGAGATCCGGTACGTGATGCTCCCCAATCCCGTCATCCTCCACGAGAGCGACTCTATGGATACGGTGATCAAGACCTTTGACCAGTACGACCTCGTGGCCATACCGGTCGTCGATGCCCTCGGGCGGCTCAAGGGCGTCATCACCATCGATGACGTGGTGGATGAGATGCGTGAGAAGCACGAGGCGGAGAGCCAGATGGCGAGCGGTCTCTCCTCCGACATCGACACGTCCGACAATATCTTTAAGCAGACCGGTGCCCGTCTCCCGTGGCTCCTGATCGGGATGATCGGAGGGATTTTCAATAGTCAGCTCCTCGGCATCTACGACAGCGTCTTTGCGATGATCCCGCAGATCTCCCTCTTCATCCCCCTCATCGGTGGTACGGGCGGTAATGTCGGTATGCAGTCCTCCACCATCGTCGTGCAGGACCTTGCGCGCGGGACACTCGATCTGAAGCGCATCCCCCGCACGATACTCAATGACCTCTGCGTCGCACTCGTCATCGCCAGCGTGATCAGCATGGTCGTCTTTGTCTACAATTATTTTTACATCAAGGATATGCTGGTGATGGCAAGCGTCTCCATCAGCCTCTTTGTCGTGGTGATCTGTGCCAGTCTCTTCGGCTCGGTGATCCCGCTCCTGATGAATGCGGTGAAGATCGACCCCGCACGCGCCACCGGTCCCTTCATCACGATCTTGGATGACCTCATCGGTATGTTTGTCTACATGACCATCACCCAAGCCCTCTATGGTCACTTCCGCTGATCTCCCTGCTATGAGGCGCTCTCTCTTCCTCCTTCCCCTCTTCCTCTCACTTCTCCTCCTCTCCGCTGGCTGCGGGTCCCGCAAGAGTGTGGTGCAGAAGGCTGCAGAGAAGGCCTACGAAGCAGACTACAAGGTCCCTCGGCGGGAGGTACGGGCTGTCTGGTTTCCCACCATCTACCGCTCGCAGTATGCGCAGATGACCGTCGCGGAGCTGCAGAGCGATCTGCGGAAGAAGGTCGACCGACTGGCGGAGCTGGGGGTCAATGTGATCTACTTTCAGGTCCGGCCCGAGGCAGACGCCTGGTACTACTCGCCCTACGAGCCGTGGAGCCGTTTCCTCACCGGAGAGCAGGGTAGGGCACCGGAGCCACTCTGGGACCCGCTTGCCTTTATGGTCAAGATCTGCCACGAGCGCTTCATCGAGCTCCACGCCTGGATCAATCCCTACCGCGCTGTCGCTACCGCCGGCTCCTCCGTCGCCCCGGGGCACCCCTCCCGCAAGCATCCCGAGTGGTTTGTCCGCTACGGCAAGCAGCTGCTCTTCGATCCCGGCCTCCCAGAGGTGCGCGCCTACACCTGCAGGGTGGTGCGCGACATCGTCACCCGCTACGATGTGGATGGGATCCACCTCGACGACTACTTTTACCCCTATCCGATAGCGGGGGAGACCTTCGATGACGACGAGACCTACCGCCGCTATGGTGCCGCCTTTGCCTCTAAGGGCGACTGGCGGAGGGACAATGTCACCCGACTGATCCGTGACCTGTCCCGCACGATCCACGGCGTCAAGCCCTACGTCCAGCTCGGCATTAGCCCATTCGGCATCTACCGCAATGAGCGGACCCATCCCATAGGGTCAAGAACGGCAGGACTACAGAATTACGACGACCTCTACGCTGACCTCCTCCTCTGGGACGAGGAGGGGCTCATCGACTACGTTGTCCCTCAGATCTACTGGAATATGGGGAATAAGGTGGCCGACTACACCGAGCTGGTGCTCTGGTGGTCGCACCACATCCACCACGCGCAGCTGGTCGTCGGTCAGCATGTGCGCCGCACGATGGATGGCGGGCAGCTCCACCCCAAACTCGTCCTCGCTGCCGAGCATACCGCAGGCAACGCCATCTGGCCCGGGGACGACCTCTGGGGCAGCTCCTACAGGGGGATTGCCGATCAGCTCCACCGGGACTACTGGTCCCTCCCCGCCCTCCTCCCTGAGCGCCCCTATCCCGCCACCATGGAGCCCTTCCCGGAGCCGGAGCGCGACGCCGCAATCCTCCGGGGGAGCGGCAGGCAGGAGTTGGTCTGGATGGACGACCTGCCCCTCCCACCGGGTCAGGAGACCGCCTACTACGTGGTCTATTGCCACAAGCGCGGGACCTCCCTCCGCAAGGCCCTCGACCCCGAGAATATCGTCGGGCGGACTCACGACACCCGCTTCCGTCCGCTCGACTTAGGGGGGACGTTCAGGGTCGCCTTCACCATCACCCGCATCGATCGCTTCGGTCACGAGCATGTGATCGCGAGAGAGATCAAGGCGGTCCTATGATCTGAGAAATTTTTTAGTAGAGAAAGAAGAATAGCTATGAACCACAAGATTGCTTTTACCTTCCCGCCCTTTAAGCCCGAGGGCTACGACGAATTGACCGAGAAGGGCTGTGAGGTCTTCATGCCCGAGCCCGGCTTTGTCTATGACCCCGAGGACCTCTCCGCCCTCCCGGCGGATGCTGAGGTGATCGCCTCAAGCTTCACCCACCCGATCACCGAGGAGGTGATGAGCCACTTCCCTCACCTCAGGCTGATAGCCAACTACGGTGTCGGCTTCAATAACATTGACCTCGACGCCGCCAAGAAGCGCGGCATCGCCGTCAGCAATACTCCCCGGTCGGTGATCCAGGGGACGGCGGAGCTGACGATGGCGCTCCTGCTGTCGCTCACCCGGCGCATCACCGTATGGGACAGCCGCCTGCGTCGCGATCGCGATGCGGTCAATACCGGGCTTATGGGGACTGACCTCGGCGGTAAGACCATCGGGCTGGTCGGCTTTGGCAATATCGCCCGTCGTGTCGCTGACTTCCTCCGCCCCTACGGCGTGACCATACTATATAATAAGCGTCACCGGCTCGACCCGCTCGAGGAGGAGGCACTCGGCGTCACCTATGCCGACCTGGAGACCCTCCTCCGGGAGAGCGACATCGTCTCCCTCCACACCCCGCTCAATGCAGACTCTCGACACCTCATCAATGCCGACACCATCGCCCTGATGCGTGACGGCGCCATCCTCGTCAATGTCGCCCGGGGAGCGGTGATGGACGAGCAGGCGGTGGTCGATGCCCTCCGGAGTGGCAAGCTCGCCGGGGCGGCCTTTGATGTTTTTGAGCATAGCGACAAGCCCCTCGAAGCCCTCTACGATATGGAGAACGTGGTGATGACGCCCCACGTGGGCACCCAGACGACCGAGTCCCGCCTCTCCATGGAGTACGAGCACCGGGACAATATCCTCGGCTTCCTCCTCGGGGACCGCCGTGTCGCCTACGTCTACAACCCCTCCGACCCCAAGTAACCGCCCGACCCCCGGAGTTGCACACACATAGTAAGGACTTGTGCCGAGAGCCACCGCTCCCCGGCACAAGTCCTTTTTTTTAGCTCTCTATGCAGTCCTCCCCCCAAGGATGATCCCTCCGGGGCTTCGCCCCTTCGGGATCGGCAGGCGGGGTGAGTTTTATGCAGGTGAGCACTTAGGTGTCCATCGCATCGTCCGACCCGTCCGATTTGTCCGATAATATAGCGCGCCCTTCGGGATCGGGCTGCGAGGCACCCCCGCAGGGGTGCTCGCTCCATAGGCATCGGTCATCCGCGAAGCGGTGACCGATGTGCAGAGTCGCACCCAACGATCTCGCCCCCCCCCCTCTTTGCGGGTCGCCGAAAAGCCCCCTCCCTACAAGCAATGTTCTAATATCGGTATTAGAGAATACTAATACCGATATTAGAGTTTCCTAATACCGATATTAGTCTTCTCTAATACCGGTAAAAGAAAAATCCCCCGGCGCCATATGGTTTTGCAGAATGGCTCTTATGTGCAAAAAACATCAGATTGCTATCTGTATGTGGCAATTCTGTCCGTTTCGTCCTCTGGAAATGTTAAAACGGACCGATTGGTTAAGGTTAACCTCCAAATGCTTGGACTTACCCATAAAAAGGGTTAACATTGAAGTACATAGTTACAGGCGAGAAATCAGAGGTTAATTACTTTGCGAAGTAACCGCTGGCGTCTCAAAATTTTGCACCAAGTCGACGGCCGATAGTCATTATTTTGCGAATGTCGGCCTCTTATCTCCCTGTACGTGTAGTGGAACTTAGACTGTGGGTTGTATCATCCGACAGCTAACTTACTTAATCATCAATAGCAAGTATGAAAAGGAAAATTGAACTGCTACTGGCCTTCCTTCTGCTATCGATCAGTTGCGCTTTTGCTCAGAAGTTGACCGTAAAGGGTACGGTCTTCGATGAGACAGGCGAATCGATCATAGGAGCAACGGTCCGTGAGAAGGGTGTGCCATCCAATGGTGCGCAGACCGACATCGACGGCCACTTCACCTTGACAGTTAACCAAGGAGCAACGCTGATCTTCTCCTATGTGGGGTACAAGACCAAGGAGGTCAAGGCAAAAGCCGAGCTGACCATCAAGCTGGAGCCCGATGCACAGCTCCTCGAGGGCGTTACCGTAGAGACTGGGTACAGCAAGATAGACCGCCGTCTCTTCACCGGCTCCGCTGCCAAGGTGGATGCTAAAGACGCTCTGGTCGATGGTAATACGGACGTCTCTAAAATGCTTCAAGGTAAGGTCGCCGGTGTACAGGTGCAGAACGTCTCAGGTACCTTTGGTGCGGCACCTAAGATCCGTGTCCGCGGTGCCTCCTCCATCTATGGTAACTCCAAGCCGCTCTGGGTGGTTGATGGTGTTGTCCTTGAGGATGTGGTCAATGTCTCCGCAGATGACTTGGCAACCGGTAATGCCAATACCCTGCTTGCCAGTGCTGTCGCCGGTCTCAATGCTAACGATATTGAGTCCTTCCAGATCTTGAAGGACGCGTCTGCCACCGCACTCTATGGTGCACGTGCGATGAATGGCGTCATCGTAATTACGACAAAGAGTGGTGGCTCCGGTCGCACGAACGTTGCATACTCGGGAGAGTTTACCCTTCGTCAGCGTCCTCGCTACTCAGACTATAACGTGATCAACTCTGCCGACCAGATGGACATCTTCCTTGAGATGTACGACAAGGGGTGGCTCAATGATTCATGGACGGGACGCGCCAGCAATGCGGGCGAGTTCTTCGTTATGAGTAACCTTATCAATACTTGGGATCCCGAGAAGCAGGCTTTTGGTCTTCCTAATACCATGGATGCCAAGCTGGCTTTCCTTGAGAAAGCCGCTGAGCGCAATACCGACTGGTTTAAGCTCCTCTTCAGACCATCCGTTCAGCAAAATCACTCCGTAAGCATCTCGGGTGGAAACAAGCAGACCAATTTCTACGGCTCACTCTCCTTCCTCTACGATCCCGGATGGACGATTGCTGACCGGGTGAATCGGTATACCGGTAACTTCAACGTCAGCCACAAGTTTAGCGATAAGCTGACGGCCAAGATCTCCACCAATGCCAGCTATCGTGATCAGAAAGCACCCGGATCTCAAAACCAGGGAGTCAATCCACTTACCGGTGCCTTCACTCGTGACTTTGATATTAACCCCTTCAGCTATGCACTCAATACGACCCGTACCATGCGTGCCTATGAGGATGATGGGGTAACGCCTTTCTACTATCAGCGTAACTACGCCCCCTTCTCCATCCTCAACGAGCTGAAAGAGAACAACCTTTTCATCAATCAGATTGATGGAAAGTTCCAGGTCGATCTCGGCTACAAGCCGATCAAGGAGCTTGAGATTAACGTGCTGGGTAGTGCCCGCTTCGTGAAGACCACCTCAGAGAGCCGTGTGACTGAGCGGTCCAATATGACCATGGCCTATCGAGCCACTCAGAATGCCACCGTTATCCAGAGGAATTCCTACCTCTACTCTGATCCGGACAAGGTTAATTCGTATCCTGAGGTTGTCCTTCCTCTCGGTGGCTTCCTCTATGATACGGATGACCTGATGAAGAGTTATTATTTCCGTACCACTGCCAATTACAATAACACCTTCAACGATGAGCACATCTTCAATGCTCTCGTTGGTTCCGAGGTGAAGAGTGCTGATCGCGTCAATCGCTGGAGCGATGGCTACGGCATTCAGTACTATAAGGGGTCTGCCGTCTTTACCAACTACAAGCTCATGAAGCAGATCCTTGAGCGCGGTGGTAACTACTTCGGTCTCTACAATAGCTACGACCGATTTGTCGCTTTCTTCACCGCACTTTCGTACTCGTACAAGGGACTCGCAACGGTGAATCTCACCGGTCGCTATGATGGATCCAATATGCTTGGACGCTCCATGAGTGCCCGCTGGCTGCCCACATGGAATGCGTCAGGATCATGGAATGTCCGGGAGACGCTCTTCCCGACTGACCAGACGATCTCTCACCTCTTGCTGCGTGCCACCTATGGTCTGACCGCCTCTATGGGACCGGCTCGAAACTCTCTCCCGATCTTCTATAACGGACGGACCTACCGAGGCATTGCTCAGAATGATGAGACCTATGCCTATATTGATGAACTGGAGAATAAGGAGCTGACCTGGGAGAAGCAGTATGAGCTCAATACAGGATTTGACCTCGGACTTTTCAGCAATAGGATCAGCTTTAGCGGTGACTTCTACTGGCGTAAGGGCTTTGACCTGATCGGCAGTATCCTGACCAGTGGCGTGGGTGGACAGATGTACAAGCTGGCCAACTACGCCAATATGGACAGCCACGGATTTGAGTTCTCTCTCAATACCAAGAACGTCACCGCAGGCAAGTTCGCTTGGACGACCAATCTGACCTTCTCGTACAATAAGAATGAGATCACCAACCTTCAGACCCGTCCTCGTGTCAGTGACTTGGTGAACCCCTATGGCTCCCCTCGTGAGGGCTATCCGGTTCGGTCGATCTTCTCCATCCCCTTTGCCAAGCTGAATAGTCATGGTGCGCCTCTCTTCTATCTCGACCCCGAGCATAAGAAGGCTACGATGGAGGGTATCGACTTCCAGCAGAATACGGACTTGGACTTCCTGAAGTATGAGGGTCCGGTGGATCCCACCATCACCGGCGGTATGGAGCACTCCTTCACCTATGGCAACGTGGGTCTCTCCCTCTACTTCACCTATCAGGCCGGTAACGTGATCCGTCTGCCGTATGACTTCTACAGCAGCTATAGCGATCAGTATGCCATGCCGCGAGAGATGCTCAATCGCTGGGTAAAGGCCGGAGACGAGGAGAAGACTGTGATCCCGGGTATCCTGGACAGCCGTCTCTCTGCTCAGGCTTCCTCTGATTACGCGAGAGCCTACTCTGCATACAACTATAGCGATGTGCGTCTCGCCAAGGGAGACTTCTTCCGCCTGAAGGATGTGACCCTTACCTACAGTCTAAGTCAGTCTCTCCTTGAGAAAATTGGCTTCCTAAACCAAGCACAGCTTAGGTTCGTTGCCTCCAATGTTTGGCTTATCTATGCTGACAAGAAGCTCAATGGCGTGGATCCGGAATTCTCCGCTGCGGGTGGTGTCGCACTGCCTACTCCTCACCAGTACACGCTGACTCTGAGACTGGGCTTCTAAGGAACTTATAGAGGATCGAATGAATATGATGAATAAACTAACGAATATACGATTGAAGGGTACGGCTGTTACGCTCTCCGCCCTCTTCGCCATGGGACTTGTAAGTTGCAATAAGTGGCTTGACAAGAATCCTGATGATCGTACCACGCTGGATAACGTCGAGACCATTAATGAGCTGCTTACTTCAGGATATCCGATGAGATCAAATATCCTGATGTACGAGATTCGGTCTGACAATGCCGCAGACAAGGGTATCCGAGCCTGGGCCAATCCTACCACCGATCGCGAGATCTATACCTTCCAGGAGTACATATCCTCTACGTATCAGGACACCCCTACGGGATACTGGAATAATATGTATGAGTGCATATCCGTAGCCAATCAGGCTCTGAAGGGGCTTGAGGAGCTGAAGGGGCTGACTGCCGACCAGGCGAGAAAAGTGGCTGAGAGTAAGGGCGAGGCACTTATGATCCGTGCCTACAGTATCTATATGCTGGCTCAGACCTTCTGTCGCCCGTATGACCCCAGTACGGCTGATCAGTATCTGGGTGTCCCCTGTCCCACTGAGCCGGAGGACGTGGTCCTCAAGGACTATAAGCGTGGGACGCTTAAGGAGACCTATGATCGGATACTGAAGGACTTTGAGGAGGGCTATGCCCTCATCGGCAACTCGTATGCGCAGCCTAAGTACCACTGGACCAAAACCTCTGCCGCCGCTCTCGGGACTCGTATCTACCGTACACTGGGGCAGTGGGATAAGGTTGTGGAGCTTGGAAACTTTGTACTTGGCACAGAGCCGGGCATTATGCTCCGTGACATGACTAAGTACCGCAACCTCTCCTACAACGAGCAGAAAAAGCTTTACACCATGCCCACGGAGAATACCAATCTCATCCTCAACGTGGCTATGAGTTGGTGGGTTGGTAGTGTGGCTGACTCTCGCTATGGCCTTACACCCAGTATCCGCACGCAGGCTGGATTCGGAGATCACTACAATTTCCTCCGCGTCGAGATCACTCCCAACGGTCCCTATTTCGGTGGTACTCTCTACGCAAACTTCCCCAAGTGGTGGGAGTATTTTAGGGTCGACAATATCCAAGCCGGAACCGGTCGAGGATTCATTGCAGTGCCTTTGGTCACAGCAGAGGAGGTGCTCTTCAATATGGGAGAGGCTTATGCAATGACCGGCGAATATCCTAAGGCTGTTCATGCCCTTCAGCTCTTTGTCACCAAGTTCTTCAAGGGCTATTCCGCTGCTGATGATCGCTATACTGTTACTAATGATAAGATTGTCAGCTTCTATCAGACCGACCAGAGGGTATTCAAGCCCTTCTATCCGCTGGATGAGACGCAGACAGCATATGTCAAGGCCTTTACCGATATGCGTCGTGTCGCTTTCTTCCAAGAGGGTCTGCGCTGGCTAGATATTCGCCACTACAACCTTCCTGTGGAGCACAATCTTCTCTCCCACCGCGATGCCAAGAGCAGCTCGGTGAGCCTTGAGGCAGGTGATCCCCGCTACGCCTTCCAGATCCCCTCTTCGACCAAGGGATACAATCTGGAGCCCAACCCCGGCTATGAGAAGTCTGATAAGTCACTGATGTCCTCCGAGAATCAGTAATACTAATTAGTCATACGAACGTTATGAAATATAATATCAATACTACTTGCCGCTTCCTGCTTCTCTCGGCAATGACCATCTCCTTGGCTCTGGGGATGAATTCTTGCAAGAAGGAGGAGCCGTTGGATGTCGACTACAGCGGTCGCAAGGTGCTGAGTGGAAACAGGAGCGAGACAGATAAGTGGCTGGATGAGAACATCCTCAAGCCCTACAACGTCGCTGCCATCTGGCGATATACCGACATTGAGACGCACTATGGATACGATATCGTCCCCCCTATGGAGGAGAATGTCGTCCCATTTATGAAGATGCTGGATTACGTCTTCATGCAGTCTTACATAGAGGTCTACGAGGGCTCTAAGGCGTATAAGGATCCTGCAGACTTCATCCGCACCTACATCCCTAAGCAGATCCTTCTACTCGGAGAGTACGAGTATGAGGGCGAGGGTGTGCGTAAGCTGGGTCAGGCAGAGGGCGGTCGCAAGATCCTTCTCTTCGGCATCAATCACTGGCAGAATAAGGATGACCTCTCCGAGTTCTTCCACACGATGTTCCATGAGTTCTCTCACATCCTTCATCAGAATAAGCTCTATTCGGATAAGTTCCAGGAGATCACTAAGGACAAGTATACCGGTCAGTGGTTCAACCCCAAGGACGACTCTGCTAAGCGTTTTCGCATATCTCGTGAGGAGGGTTTTGTGAGCGACTATGCCCGTAAGAATAAGGATGAGGACTTTGTCGAGACACTCACCTACTACCTCGTCCTTTCACCCGATGGATGGCAGCAGCTACTCGCCGGCATTGACGGAAGAGAGAAGGCTGCAGAGGCTGCCGAGAAGGCCGAGAATGAGCACAAGACCAAGGAGGAGATCGATCAGATCCGCAATGCCACCATGGTCTCTGTGACGAATGCCGCCCGTGATGCCATCGTCAGGAAGCAGGCCATTGTTGCTTCCTACCTGGCGGAGAAGTGGAGCATCGACATTGATCAACTCCGAGACATTGTTCAGCGTCGTTTACAGGTGGCCTATGGGACAATCCATACTCGTGCACTTGTTAATGGTTCGGTCACGCTGCATCCTACTGCTCTTGACCAGCAGATTCTTTCTCAGGGTCTCGCAGCAGCTTTCCCGGCTGACCAATTGAGTACGTTCTCCTGTGATGGCTGTCGTAGAGACTTCAAACTTGAGGAGAAGTAATTCACCAATTGATGACAACGAAAGCAATATGAAAACATCTATACAAGTATTTGGCGCCACACTCTTGGGCGTATCTCTCGCTTTAGCCGGGTGCTCAAGGACGGAGCCTGATGTCTTCGACAAGCCCGCTTCGCAGCGTGTCCTTGAGGGGGTGAGTCAGGTGGATCAGATCCTTACTTCCGCCACCAATGGCTGGGGTGCCACCTATAAGACAAGCAGAGGATTCAAGACCGACCTGCAATTCAAGTTTCTGCCCGACCATAAGGTAACCATCTGGTCGGACTTTAGCGCCGATCCGATCACCAGTACCTATAAGTATACCGCTTCTCGCGGTGTTGTCCTCAGCTTTGATACCTATGGCATGATGTCTAAGCTGTCCGACCCCACCATCCTTTATGACGGCAGAGGGTCTGCGGAGGAGCGACAGAAGAAGATGGGCGAGAGCTTTGGTGGAGACCTTGAGTTTGAGGTGCTCTCCGCTACTGCTGACTCCGTAGTGATGAGAGGGATGAAGCAGATGAATGACTCCGTCATCCTGAAGCCCCTTGCTTCAGCACCCACTTCAGAGGGTGTTGGCGAGGCTCTGAGTACTCTGGTGAATTTCACCAACTATCTCATGGCCGGTAGCGGGTATCGTTACAGGACTGTGGAGGTCGACGGCGAGCGTGTTGGGGAGTTTTCCTTCCAGGGACCCATAGGGGATCTCGTCTCTGCTAATTACGACAAGGCATCCATTGTTATCGTCAGCCCGGATGGATCAGAGGAGACCTATGCTGTCTCTCCCACTGACAAAGGGTTCAAGACTACAACGCCGATCAAGATCAAGGACAAGGAGTACTCCTCGTTTGAGAGAGATGATGCCAAGAGTCCTTTCCATGCAGTAGAGGACCACTCCGTTGTCCTCAATATTAATGGGAATTATCCTGCAAAGATTCGCCCATTACCCACCTTGAATAAGTGGTATTGGGGGAAGAATGATTGGACGTGGGGACCCGCAGTTGATGATATTATCGCAGCCGCCGGCACCTTTTTAGGTACTAAGGTTAAGGAGGTAGGGTTAGGGCTCTACAAGAATGGCGTTCGCACCCTATACGTATGGCCCAATGCACAAGGTAAGCGACTGGATGTCGAGTGCAACCTCACTCAGGTGGATGGAAATATCTATCGACTTGATCTCACAGATTGGCAGAGGGAGAATCTTCCTGATGGCGCTCTTGACGAGGGTACCGGTATCCACGAGATGATCAAGTACTTCACCACCTTCTTCGACGAGACCACCTATGTTTCTTTCATCCCGTGGGGCAATGGTGGAGGCGTCACCATGTACAGCGGACTGGATAGCCACTATCTGCTTGATATGAGCAATAACTAACGACCTTTCAGGTCGTAGACGATACGACCTCTTCTTATTTTCAGGGTCTCCCCTGCCAAGTGTGGCAGGGGAGACCCTTGAGTTTCTGTCTCCTTCCGATCGTCTAAGACCTTTGCAAAATGGTCTTTCGCCGAAAAAGCACCGCTTTTTCGGCAGGGATTTTGCAGAATGCCACAGATGCAAGGAACTGAGAGTGAGGGCAAAGGGAGTGTGCTTACGCACATGACCAAGCCCGAATCTCGAAAGTGACGCCGCAGATGGGGTATTATGCAAGGGTCTCCGTCTGTGACTCCTCATCCCCCTGATGCCCTCCACGCCTTTCCTGAAAGTATTTTTATTCTTCGGGGGGCTTTTATTAAGGACTATTCTATCACGATGTAGTGAAATTGCTATCCGTTGGTGGCAAAAATGGCTCGTTGATTCCTTTTCCAATGTTAAAATGGCGAATCTGCACCCATTCGTCCCTCACCTGTTGGGAATATTCGTTGGAATACTTTAACATTGTGATACGATGGTATGGGATAGGTCGTCTAATCAAGCGGGAGTGCGAGTCCTCTTGTTGATCACAACCCCGCCCATCGGAGGAGGGGACAGTTTGGCTTAAGACACATTTAATAACTTTCAAACCAACCGGCGGATGCGGGGCATCCATGCCGGGCATAAAAACTAATCTTCAATAGCAAGTATGAAAAGGAAAATCGAACTATTGCTAGCATTTCTTCTGCTATCGATCAGTTGCGCCTTTGCTCAGAAGCTGACCGTTAAGGGTACCGTCCTTGACGAGACTGGTCAGTCGATCATCGGTGCCACGATCAGGGAGAAGGGTGTGGAGACCAATGGTGCGCAGACCGACATTGATGGTCACTTTACGCTGACTGTCAATCAGGGCGCTACCATCATCGTCTCCTACGTCGGCTACAAGACCCAGGAGGTCAAGGCAGCCCCACAGCTCACCATCAAGATGGCTCCCGATGCTGAAATGCTTGACGACGTCGTCGTTGTGGCTTATGGTACCGCCAAGAAGCAGTCGCTTGTGGGCGCACAGAGTAATATCACCTCCAAGCAACTGGAGACCCGTCCAATTACGAACGTGACGAATGCACTTGCAGGTGCAGCTCCGGGCGTGCAGTCTATCTCTGCTCTTGGACAGCCGGGCTCGTCTGCTGCGATTCGTATTCGCGGTTTTGGCTCTGTGAATGCAGGCTCTGCGCCTCTCTTTATCGTTGATGGTACGGTCTATAATGGATCTCTCGCAGATCTTAACCCTCAGGATATCCAGAGTCTCTCCGTGCTCAAGGATGCGGCCGCAACGGCACTCTATGGCTCAAGCGCAGGTAATGGTGTCATCCTTATCACGACAAAGAGTGGTTCACGAGGTGGCAGTGGCAAGCCGACTTTCACATTCAGCACCAATCAGGGCTTTAGCACACGTGGTCAAGAGTACTACGATACTGTAGGCATTGACGACTGGATGAAGCTGAGGTGGAGTCAGTGGCGCAATCAGTACCACTATCAGTATGGCTTGGACAATGATCAGGCTGCATACTGGGCAAACTATGAGCTGCATAGCAATGAGAATCTTGCGAATTACAATCCTTACTCTGGGATCCAGAGTGGTGTGGCCGTAGTAGGTATGGATGGTGGTAATCCTGTCCTCGGTGCCTCCAAGGATAAGTCTAAGTGGGAGGCTCCCCTCTATGTCCTCCCTGACGGATCGCTCAATCCTGAGATCACCGGTCTAAAGTGGGGCGATGACCTGAACTGGAATGATGCTCTCTTCCGTGTAGGTTACAGAGGTGAGTATAACCTTAGTGGAGCCTATAGCGGAGAAAACGTGCGCACCTATATGTCTCTGGGGCATATCTCTGAGCAGGGGTATCGTAACTATACCAGCTACCAACGGACCTCCGGACGTGTGAGTGTAGACTACAACGCTACCAAGTGGCTTGACCTGAGCGGAAACGTTTCCTTCATACAGGCAGTCAATACTGCTCCCAAGCGTAGTAGTGGTAGCTATAGCGCCAATTCATTCTACTTCGCAGCTGGCATTGCACCCCACTATCCCATCCATGCTCATAACTTTAAGACTGGAGAGCTGATCAAGGGGGAAGACGGGAAGCCTCAATACGACTACTATAGAGGTCGTAAGTATATGGATAAGTTCAACCCTGTGTATGAGGGCGAGCTAGACTATGGGATCTACACGAGAGATATGTTGACCTCTCGTGGCAGTGCGATCTTCAAGATCCTGCCGGAGCTTAAGTTTACCACCAATGTAGCATACGATCTGGTTAACCAGAAGTATAAGCAGCGCTTTAACAATATTATGGGCGATCAGCCTGTAGGTTTGCTGAGTATCGAAGATGGTCGCTATACAACGCTGACATTTAATCAGCTGCTTGACTACTCCAAGACCTTTGGCGACCATAGTATTTCTGCCCTTCTCGGTCACGAGAGCTATAAGTATCAGTATCAGTCCCTGAATGCTAGAAAGAAGGGGATGCTGATCCTTGGGATTGATGAGTTTGGTAACTTCAGCAGTCAGGATGCGCTCTCTTCCTTGACGGATAGCTACAGGAAAGAGGGTTACTTCGGTCGTGTCAACTATGACTACTCCGACCTGTACAATTTCTCAGCCTCCTATCGTAGAGACGGTAGCTCGCGCTTTGCTCGTGACAGCCGATGGGGTAATTTCTGGGCAGTCGGTGCCGGATGGCATATTTCCAATGAGGAGTTTATGAAGAGCACCAGTGATTGGCTGGACAACCTTAGTCTGAGAGCTTCCTATGGTCGCACAGGTAATGACGATCTGCTCACTCACGATCTGAGCAATTACTATGCCTATCAGTCGCTTTACGGATTTGGATTCAACAATGGATCTTCCGTAGGTCTTGCGCTCACTACCATTGCTGATCCTAAGATCAAGTGGGAGACACAGGCCAGCTTCGATGTCGCTTTGGAGTTCTCTCTCTTTAATCGCCTGAGAGGTTCTGTAGAGTTCTTCAATAAGGAGTCTATTGACCTGATCTTCGGTAAGCCTCTGGTCATCTCTACCGGTAAGACTGAGATCAATACCAATCTTGGAAAGGTCCGTAACCGTGGAGTTGAGTTTGACTTAAAGTACGATATTATCCGCAGCAACGATTGGGACTGGAGTATCTTCTTTAATGGTACTAAGGTGAGCAACGTGATTGTTCGTCTCCCCGAGGCCAACCGTGAGGATGGTATTGAGCTGGATTACCACAAGTATGTGGAGGGCGGAAGCATCTACGATTTTTACCTCAACTCTTTTGTAAAGGTAGATCCTAAGGATGGTGTTGCCATCTACGAGATAGATCGTAAGAACTACCCCGATGCAAAGGGTCTCGGGGAGAAGGGTACTGAATCAGAGAATTGGACGAAGAATGGAAAGTTTGCCAAGAAGGACTTCTTCGGCTCCTCTATTCCTGATCTCTATGGTGGATTTGGTACTTCTCTGAGATGGAAGAGCGTTGACTTCAACGTCAACTTCGCTTATCAGCTCGGTGGTAAGACGTTGGACAGCGGATATGCTAGTCTTATGGGTCGTAACATTGGTGGAGGTAAAGCTATGCATAAGGATATGCTGAATGCCTGGACCAAGCCCGGTCAGATCACCAATGTGCCACGTCTTGATGCCGGTCCTGACGGACAGTATGACAACATGATTTCCGAAAGGCACCTTATCTCCTCTACTGCTCTGATGCTGAAGAATATCAGCCTCAGCTACACACTGCCAAATAGCTGGCTCGAGGATTATGGCTTCTCTAATGCCCGTATCTCTCTTGCCGGTGAGAATCTCTTCCTCGCCTCTAAGAGAAAGGGACTTAACCCAATGGGTCAGTTTGACGGTGTTGTAGGTGCAGCCGGGTATGCGTTTGCACGTACCGTAACGGCTGGCTTCTCTTTCAACTTCTAAAGTAGATACGCACCGATTATATTATGAAAAGAAATATTATTGCAACAGTGCTACTACTGTGTGGTCTGACGCTAACTTCCTGCTCTAAGGACTTTTTGGATACGGCTCCCACAGACGCACTTACCCGCGACCAGCTGAGTGGCTCCTTCAACGGAATGAAGGCGTTGCTTGATGGTGTACACAACACCATGTACAACTATGACTACTTCGATGCCATGGGAAATCCTCAGGGCTTTGGAGTAGGCTACGGATCCTTAATGTACAAGATGGACTACCTGGGTGACGACTTTATCAACTCTGTCCCAGCCATCTATATGGGGTTGCATCGCTACGAGGATCACACTAATCCTTATGGTGAAATTAATGAAAGGGCTTGGTTGTTTTTCTACTCCATTATTAATCAGTCAAGCACTATCATCAATTCCGCTGAGGCTTCTAAGCTCTCCGAAAAAGAAAAGGACTACCTCCTGGGGCAGGCATACACCTTCAGGGCTATGTCTTATCATTTTTTGGCTCAGCTCTTCGGAAAGAGGTATGTAAAGGGTGGTGCTAACGACACACCTGCTGTGCCTCTGAAGCTCGATGGCGATAAGACTGACCCGCTGCCCCGTGCCTCTGTCAAGGAGATCTATGATCAGATAGATAGTGATATTACCAAGGCTCTGGATCATCTGTCAAGAGTCGAGACGCAGGATAAGAACCAGATCTCTTATAGTGCTGCTTGTGCCATCGCAGCTCGTGTGGCTTTGGCTAAGCAAGACTATGCCGCTGCAGAGAAGTATGCTGCAGAGGGTATTGCGAAGAAGAATGGCAATATCAAGCTACAGACGGGTACGGACTTGCTAGATGGGTTCAACGATATCAATGCCACCGAGTGGATTTGGGGCTACAAGCAGGCCTCGGATCAAGACCAGGGGTATTGGGGGTATATGGCCCACGTGTCCTGTAACTTCAAAGCATGGCAGATCGGAGGAACGCACTTTGCGATCAATCGTGACATCTATGATCCCATGGGGAAGAATGATGCTCGTCGTAAGTGGTTCGTCTGCGCCGATCTTGGTGATAAGATCCCAAGTGGAGTAAATGAAGAGCTCTTTGCGCTGGGTAACTATGCCGGTGGCCAGTGGTCGTCTACTGGGCAGCAGGTGAAGTTCTGGTCTCAGTCCAGCGACAGCTCCAGAGGTGATATGCTCATCCTCCGACTCTCAGAGCTGTACTACATCAAGGCTGAGGCAGAGGCACGCCAAGGCAAGGATGCTGCGGCTCAGAAAACGCTGGGAGAAATTATGGTGACTCGTGACCCTGAATACAATGCCTCTCAGTACTCCGGGGAGCAGCTTATCTCTGAGATCATGCGCAATAAGCGGATTGATCACTGGGGTGAGGGACTTCGCTTCTTTGATATCAAGCGTCTCGGAATTACCTTTGATCGCTCTACGGCAAGTAATGTGAAGTACCTGAGCGGTGCAGCTGCTGAGATGTTCAGGAAGAGAAATACTGGAGACCTCGTCAGATATATCCCTAAGGATGTTAATTCGCCGGCTTGGGAATTTGCCATCCCTTACGATGAGATTAAGGCTGCAGGAGATGTTATTAAGCAGAATCCTCTGGTACAGTAATTCTAATCCTGTTTAGTACATTATATGTGAGTGTTAAGCTCACGCTATTTAAGGGGGGTGTGTTGAGTATTATCTTCGGCGCACCCCCCTTACTGGTTTAACTACTGTATCGTTGATACTAAGGTCAACTACAATCCTAACGAGAAGAACCCGGCACCTTTCCATGCTGAGGGTAATGATCCGGAGTTTGTCTTCTGATATAGTCAATTAGATAGTCTCTACTGATAAAGCAGTTTTATCTGCTTGCTATGATGGAGGGTGCGTCGCTCGAGTTGCGGCGCACCCTCTTTCTGTATTCTGTCTGTGGATGTGTCAGGCAAAATGGTGCCGTGCAGAGAGTCTCCGGTCCTTTGCAGGAGTATGCTCACTCTTGATTTTCTTGGGACTGATACGGATGCCACAGGGCATAGTCCGATCCGACGTGGGGGGCGACCTGTATAGTCTTCGTGGGAGAGGTGTCGGAAAGGTGGCTGATCAGGACCGGAGGAGATCCAAAGGGACAATCCCCTTGCCGGGTGTGGTATATTTGCAGCAGTCTCCGGCATCCCTACCGGGGTGTAGCCCGCAAGTCGGACGAGTCGGACAAGTCGGACAAGTCGGAAGTTTTGCCCAAATATGCTAAGCTCTGATAGTAATATCGGCATCCGAAGGATGCTCGCTCCCTATGCATCGGTCGAGGCACGCAGTGCCGAAGACCGATGTATAGCCTCAATAGGCCTCGACCCCTTGCGGGGTCGGTGGGGTGAGGGTGGGGCGCTGCACATCGGTCACCGCTGCGCGGATGACCGATGCCTATGGAGCGGGCACCCGCAAGGGGTGCTTCTCCCTCCTCTCATCACGATGAGATCAATGGCTACTGTGCCACTTAAGCGTGTCACCGCTGACTTGTAGGTGGATCAGTTGTGTCTTCTTCATCGGAGAAGTGTCAGAAAAGCGGCTGATCAGGATCGGAGGAGACGCAAAGGGACAATCCCCTTGCCGGGTGTGGTATATTTGCAGCAGTCTTCGGTGGCTTGAGCGTCTGGAGGCATTGTTGCCAGATACACATGAGATCATCCAGAAGCTTGGTGGTTTTTTCAAGTGTACTTGAAAATTTTGTTGCAGTGGTAAAAATTTCAAGTCTGCTTGAAATTTCCATTGCCGATCTTTTGCGGGGTGCTTGGAAAGGGGCTGTATGATCGGCTACGCCCTTGTGGGGTGCTGCCCACAAGTCGGACAAGTCGAACGGCGAGGTGCACCCCGCATGGGACCCCGGTAGGGGTCACTTCTGCATAGCCCGCGGTCGAGGCACGCAGTGCCGAAGACCCCGGGTCACCTGCGATACGCCTTATATATACGACCCCGATAGGGTGTCGGTCCCTCGGCGGTCCCCATTTCGAGCGACCCCAGCGGGGTCGGGGGGAGATGGGGACCGTTACATACCCGGGGTCGTCGGGGCTACACCCCACCGACACCCGAGCTACGAAAAACGCACCCCTGCCGGGGTGCCTCCCAACCTGACGCACTATCTGGTCCGATGAGGGCAGAGGTCGCAGGTGGGGACTGGCGACCCGACCTGCGACCTCTCTATACCTATTAAGGATCCCTTGGGGGAGGCTTACTTGACGAGGTAGCGCTTGACGCTCATCTTGGGTGTGCGCTCGAAGTCCTCCTCACGGAGCTCCACCTCAGCGATCTGCTGGTAGGGATTGAGGAGGGTATTGATCTGCTTGCGCACCTCCTCGAGTGCTGCCTTAGGCTCCTTCTGCTCCTTCTCCAAGACAGCGTAGTCGGGGTAGACGACAGCGACGAGTCGCTCACCTCGCTGCACGACGACGCACTCGGCGACGTAGGGGTGGATATTGTACTTCTCCTCGATCGCCTCGGGATAGACGTTCTCCCCATTGGAGGTGAGGATCATCGCCTTGATGCGTCCGGAGATGTAGAGGTACTTGTCCTTGTCGAAGTAGCCGAGGTCTCCCGTGCGGAGCCAGCCATCGGCGGTGAAGAGTGCCGTGGTGGCCTCAGGATTTTTGTAGTAGCCCTTGCAGACATTCTCCCCGCGGACCTGGATCTCTCCCACCTCGTGTCCCTCGGCGTCCTCCTCGACGTGATCCGCCTTGGCGATGCGGACCTCCTGGATCATCGACATGATCTTGCCGACACTGCCGTGGCGGTAGCGCTTGGGCTCTATGTAGCTGATGAGCGGGGCGCACTCGGTCATGCCGTAGCCGACGGTGAGGGGGAAGCCGGCCTTCATCAGGAAGTCGGAGACCTCGTCATTGAGTGCTGCACCACCGACGATGAAGAACTTTAGCCGCCCACCGAAGGTCTCCCGCAGCGTATCGCCTACCTTGCCGTAGATCGCCTTATTCAGCAGCGGGATCTTCAGTGCGAGGCGCGCCATCATATTGCCCTCGATCTTGGGGAGGATCGCCTTGGCGTAGATCTTCTCCAGCACCAGTGGCACGGAGAGGATCACGTGGGGGCGTATCTCCTTCATCGCTTTGACGAGGATTGAGGGGGTCGGCTTGTAGCGGAGGATGAAGACGTGTCCTCCGACGGAGAGTGGCAGGAGGACGTTGAAGGCGAGGGAGAAGGCGTGAGCATTGGGGAGCATGCAGAGGAGTACATCGCCAGGCATCTCCACCTTCTTCTCTTGAGCGCCGAGGACATTTGCGATGAGATTATTCGCCGTGATCATAACGCCCTTGCTGATGCCGGAGGTGCCGGAGGTGTAGGTGAGGAGGACCACATCCTCATTGGAGACCCCGTCGTAGTGAATGTCCTCCTTGGTGAAGCCGGCCGGGTAGCGCTCGGTGAAGAGTGCTTCCACGTCTATGTCATGGAGACGCTCCTCTCGGGTCATCTCGGGAACGATGTTGCCCGACATGATGTCGACGAAGGCACGTACCTCGGGGAGATGGTCGATCGAGAGGCGCTGCCGGTGCTCGACGTCAGCGAAGACCACCACTGAGTCGGAGTGGTTGATGATCGCCTCCACATCCTCAGCCGTAAAGGCGGGCAGGATCGGCACGACGACCGCTCCGTAGGTGACGATGCCGAGCCAGTGGATGCACCACTCAGCGCAGTCCTCACCGATGAGCGCCACCCGCTCCCCCTTCTTCACCCCAAGGGCCTCGAGGAGCAGCTGCGTGCGTGCCACCCCTCTCGCCACGTCAGCGTAGCTAAAGGTCTTGCCGGTGTCGTAATTGGTCAGTGCAGCCAGCGCCCAGGAGTCTGCAAACGACTTCTCGTAGGCTTTGATGAAAGGTGTCTCTATCATATCATTAATCCATTAGAGACCTTTGCATAATACCCCATCTGCGGCGTCACTTTCGAGATTCGGGCTTGGTCATGTGCGTAAGCACACTCCCTTCGCCCTCACTCTCAGTTCCATCAGCAGTACCGCAAAGAGGAGGACCATACAGAGGTGATAGTGCCGCGGGTCCCGCAGCCACGGCAACAGCTCCTCGTGGAGGAGTGCCGAGTAGGCAACGAGCGTGATCAGCGCCCACACCTCCTTGGGATCCCAGGACCAGTAGCTCCCCCAGCTGACATTGGCCCAGTAGGCGCCGATCACGATGCCGACGATGAGGAGCAAGAGTGCGGGGTAGAGGAGCAGCAGGCTGAGGTCTCTCTGTCGCCGCACCTGCTCCCGCGACTGTCGCCCGAGGAGGCTGTAGAGCCCGATCGCCGCCGTGGTGGAGAGGAGCGCATAGCTGATCATCAGCACGCTCACGTGGAGGCTCAGCAGGGGCGAGTGGAGCACCGGCATGATCGGTGTCATCGCCGGGGAGGACATACCGAGGTGCGCCACGAGGAGGAAGAACCCTGCCCCGCCCATGCAGAGTGCACCGAGAGGAGCGACACGCCGTACAAGGAGCAGCCCAAGGAGCGTGATCGACCAAGCGATCGCCAGAGAGGTCTCGTAGCCGGTTGCCAGGGGGACTCTGCCGGTGATGTAGGCACGGCAGCCGATGAAGAGCGTGAGGAAGAGGAGTCCCGCAAGGAGTCCCCACCGCACCACTTTGCCCGAGATGATCCGCGGAAGCGTGAGGGCAAGCAGTGCAAGGACGAAGTAGGTGATGAAGAGGATCAGCGGATAGGGGACACTGTGGTACAGGACCTCGGCGCGGAGTCGGGGACGACTTGCCCTCACCTCCGGGACCTGATCCTGATAGGCAATCAGCGCATCGATCAGCTGCCGGTACTCAGCCGGGCTGTCCCGCTTGCTGATGAGTGTGGGCATGAAGGTGCGGATGAAGAGGCTGTCCCGCTCTGCCACTTCGCCCGGTGCTATGGGGGATCCGGTGGCATACCACTTCACCTTACCCGCCGAGGTGCGGGTGGGGAAGAGGTAGAGGGTCTCTCCCATGCGGATGCTGAACGCAAGCTCCACCGCCTCGCTCACAGCGACAGCCTGACGGGTGGCGGGGGAGTCGTCCCCCTCGTCGTACGCCTTGAGGTAAGGCTGGAGGAGATAGCCCCGCTCCGGGGAGAAGAGGTCGGTCAGCGCCACCCGTCCGGGGAGATGGGTCTGCTCTCTCAACTCGCGCCCCTTGATCCGGATCAGTGGCTCTCTCTTGCAGCTGTCAAAGTCGGTCACCCAGCGGCGGAGTAGCTCTCTATGCCCTCGAGCAGATCCTGTGGTCTTGAGGGCAATGTCGCGCGACAGGGTGGAGAGTGGCACGACCCGCCCCCGGTAGTATACCGCCGGCTCCTCTGCATGCGCTTCCGAGGCGACGAGAGGGCAGAGGAGGATGAGGGGCAGCAGGGTGCGTCTCAGCAGCCGCCTGAAGCGCCCCCCTCTCTGCAGCATCAGCATCAGGAAGGCGAGGATCAGGAGGAAGAAGCCGGCGTAGACGAGATACATCCCGATGGGATCGTAGGTGACGAGGAGGGAGACTTCGTCACTCTCCTCGGAGAGCGCATGGAGGAAGAAGCGGTAGCCCCGGTGGCGCAGGATCTTATTCATCGAGAGCCTGTGGGCTGCCCCCTCCACCTCGACGACGGCGTAGTAGTCGGAGGGAAAGGCTCCCCCCTCATCGGAGTAGGTGGTGCCGTAGTCCCTCAGGGTGAGGGCGAAGGGGAGTGAGTCGGTCACTGTCCCTCCCGAGAGGAGATAGCGCTCCACCGGCTTTCCCCGCTCGATCATCATCTTCCCCTGCCGACTGAGGAGGGCAGTGCAGAGTCCTCCGACCAGGATCAGGAGGAGCGAGCCGTGGAGGACCAGTGTAGCCGCGGGGAGTCTCCTTCCCCCTCTCACGAGAGAGCAGAGCAGCCCAAGCCCGGCGAGCAGCCAGAGGGCGATCATCCAGGGCGCCCCGTAGACCTGACGGATCGCCACCTCGTGCCCCTGCACCCGCTCCATCACGGTGCCGCCAGCGAGGATAAGAAGGAGAAGAGCGAGCAGGGCAAATGTGACCCCACCGGCTCTTCTCCTCCATTTCATTTGTAAGTCTCTACTCAACTCAGAGTGCTCTTAGGAAAGCGAGGACGGCGTCTCTATCGTCCTTGGAGAGCGCCTTAAACTTCCGCTTGACATGGTCAGCCTCCCCGCCATGCCAGAGGATCGCCTGCTCCAGACTGCGGGCGCGGCCGTCGTGGAGGTAAAACTCGTACCTATTGACCGGATAAGTGAGACCGATGCCCCACAGCGGGCGGGTCTTCCACTCATGACCGTCGGCCAGGTGGTCGGGACGGTGATCCGCCAGATCCTCACCCATATCGTGCAGCAGCATATCGGTGTAGCAGTAGATGGTCTGACCGGAGAGTGCCGCCACATCGGTCTGACCGGTGTGCATCGTGGGGACGTGGCACTTGGCGCAGCCGATCTCGTCAAAGAGCTTGTACCCCTTCTTCACCACAGGGCGATCCAGACCCCTCGGCGCAGGGACGGCGAGCGTCCTGCCATAGAAGACCACCGCATCCAGCACATCGTCCGGCACCTCGTAGGTGGTCGGATCACCGTCGCCCTGTCGATCCCAGTCCTCCTCCACGGGGTAGAGGCGGTTGGTGAGTCCCATGTCGTTGACAAAGGCCTGACAGGTCTGCTCCATGACGGAGGAGGTATTGGCCTTCCATCCGAAGCGACCGATGCGCACCTTCTTATACTCATTATCCCAGACATAATTGGGCTTACCGGAGATGCCGTCATTGTCCTTGTCATAGGGGTCTGCATGAGAGAGGATCTCCTCCTCGGGGATCGCCTCCAGCAGTCCCAGACCGTATGTCGGCATACCGATACGGGGCGAGAGCATGTAGAAGGCAGGCAGCGGGATGCGGGTGTCTGAGATGGAGAAGGTGGGGCGGTGGAGAACCACCTTGGTCCCGTCGTCGTAGACCTCCACCTTCTGCGACCACTCGACGTGAAACTTCGCCTCGGGCTTCACGCCTTTGATGGCGATCTGCTGCAGCTGGGCACCGAAGCCGGGGACACCGATTTGACCGTAAACGGGATCGTTGCCGCTACTGATGCGGAGGAAGAAGCCGCTCGGCTGATTGAGATTACGAGGGAAGGGAGCGCGACCTTCGTTGGGGTGGCACTGATCGCAGGTGTGATTGTTGTACAGCGGTCCGAGACCGGACATGACGTCTCCGCTCGGCACAAACTGGTGCTCGAAGATATAGTCGCCGTGATCAAACTTACTGGACTGCTCCTCCGTCATCCCATCGACCGGCTGTCCAAAAGCCTTGCTGGAGGACATGTTAGTCGTGCCAGCACCGCCCGGACGCAGGTGGGCGACGATATCGTAGGGATCGGGCTCCACCGCAGGCTCCTGACGACACCCCGTAAAGGTGAGGGTCAGCGCTCCGCAGGCGATGGCGATCCACTCTTTTGTATTCATGGTTATTATTAGATCTCACCCTGAGAGTTGCTTACGAGCGGCGCGATCTCGTTCTCGAGGATCTCGGAGAGCTTGATCACCTCAGCCTGAGCACTCTTCACCTCAGGACGATGGTGCTCGATGCACTCGGTGAAGGTGCCGGGGAGGTTCTCGAGCGCCGTCTGAGCCTTGATGATCTGAGCCTTAAACTTCTTGTCCAGCTCAGGCTTCTTGAAGACATTGACGATCAGGTCGGAGATGGAGGCGCCGGACTGACCCTTGTAGCTGCAGGTGTAGAGGTTGTAGACACTCTGGAGATTGTCACGGAAGTCCTGTAGCGAGTTATTGGAGAAGGGTGACTCCTCCTTCTCGAAGTGGGGCTTGCCGTCCTTGTTGGTATCACCGCCCTCTACGCTGCCGGTGGGACCGCCGCCATTGAGGGGGAACTCGATCTTCTCCTTCCCCACCTCGTCGACGATGTCCTGCATACCGGTCACCATCTCCTCGATGGCTGCCTTGGTCGTGGGATAAGCCTTGCTGCCCTTACCGGCCGCCTTGATCATCTTGGCAAAGGCGGGCCACTTGGTGGTCAGCTTGTCGCAGACGCTCTTCATATCGTTGGATCCGGCGACGAGGTACTCCAGGAGACGGGGATTGCCCTGGAGCGTCTCGATGGTGAAGGGACTCTTCTGCGGCCCCCACAGGATGTACTCCAGGAGGTGGAAGCCTCGGGTCTCATTGTGCTTCTCGATGGTCGCCTTGGTGATCGGCTCATTGGAGGCGATGGTCTGGTTCATCAGGCTGACATCGACCGGCCAAGTATCCATGTTGGGGTCAATGTCGAGGGGATAATTATCCTCCCCCTCAGCGATATCATTGCCCTGCTCCAGCTCGCCGACGGGACCGAAACCGAAGGCCTCTGTCTGCTCCCAGGTCTTGCGGGCCACCTTCCACAGCTCACGCGTCTTGTCGAGATTGGCTTGCGTGGGACTCTTCTGCAGCTCCATGCAAGCCTTGTCAAGTGCGGTAACCTGAGCGGTGAGGTCAGCAAAGGAGCGGACGGTAACGATGTCGATGGTATTGGCGATCACGAGAGAGGTGTCAAACTGCTTCTCGGGGTTCTTAGGCTTGTCACCATCGCACGAGGAGAGCAGCAGAGAACTGCACATAAGGGACAGGCAGAGCCCTGCCTTAAAGATGTTAGTAAAACGCATAATGTAGGTATGTAATAATTTGTTGATATTCAATTAGAAAGAGAAACCGAGTCCGACCAGCAGCTCCCGCTCCTTAGTCTTACGCCCCATGTCTTGCTTGGAGACCGGGTCAATGTAATTGTCTCCATAGGTGCGGTCGGTATACTGAGCCTTGACGACAAGACCGGGGGTGATCATCCAATTGAGCCCCGCCGTGATGACGCTGCGGCTCCACATGTCGAGCTTGATCACATCGCCTGAGGTGCGGAACATCGTGTCGTAGTAGTCGTACCGGACGAAGGGGTAGAGCCTCTGCTTCGTCTCCCTATTAATCAGCGGGAGGACATTGTACCCCAGCTCTGCCGAGACGGAGAGTGCCTGCTTGCCGACGGCGGTGCGCTTGGCATTGAGGTGCTTGGATAGGTGGGCGTTCTTGAAGGAGATGTTGTCGGAGTTTTGCAGATCGCCCCAGAGCAGGGAGCTATGAAAGCGCCAGTTGCCCTCGTTGACTGCCAGGTGAGCACCGGCGACCTTGAGCCAGCCCTTCACATTCTCCATATCGTATCGGGGGCGATTGGGGTTCGTATTCCCCGCATAGGCGGAGAAGCCGACAAAGGACTCCCCTAAGCGACCGAAGTGGTAGTCCATGCGGAGCGAGTAGGCGAGCGCCTCCGCCACCGGCATCTCGAAGCGGGTCTGATACCCCCTCTTGACCCAGTTGCGACTTGAGAAGCCGCTGGAGTCGAGACCGGAGCTGACTGCCAGCTCGTAGGTGAGTCTATTGTGGAAAAAGCCTCCGAAGAGCATCACGCCCGTCTCGTACCAGCCGAGGGGGATCATCGCATCCTCGCCCTCGGGACGAAGTACGGTGAAGTACTTATTGGGTCGGTCAAGGCTGCTGGCGAGCCCCATATGGAGCTTGAAGCGGCCGACACGGAGATTGGCCATCTCGTGGGTGAGGAAGTCGAGGTAGAGATGCTCCAGCTTTACCTCACCGCCCTGCTCGATCTCCATCTCATACTCACCCGCCTCCTCCAGCGCATCAAACTCCATCGTGGCACCGGTACCGCCGTGCTCAAACTCGATCTCGCTGCTCATCCGGATCCGATCCGTCAAGCGGAGCTTCAGATAGAGAGCGAAGCGCTCCTGGTCGAGGCGGTCCTTGAGGTACGGGTCGCGCTCCTTGGTGAGGTAATTCTGGTAATTGACCGTGCCATACCCAGACAGGGTGAGGCGATCCAGTAGATCCTTCCCGTGGATGCCCGTCTTTGGGAAGACCCGATCCTGCTCGGCCTTCTCCTGGGCCACCGCACTGGTGCCTCCGAGGAGCGCGAGGACGATGCCGGCAATGATGACTTTGGTGATTGCTCTCATATCTACTTTTGAACTATTAACGTAAAGGAGTAAAACAGCCCTCCTCAGTGGGGCAAAAATACGAAATAGAGACCCTCATTTTTCGCAAAGCGAAAGAAAATACCCACTTCTGAGTACCCCTCCGGCACAAATTACTCTGATCAGGGTAGGGGACTGTAGGAAAGACACCTCCGCCACTCCTCAGGGTACGACCCGGAGAGTGGCGGAGGTATAAGGCGGGGCTGTAAGCCGGTGCTGGTGCTACATGCCGCTCTTGATGGCGGTGGCGAGGTCATCGGTGAGGCGGATCATCCCCTCGGCATCCTCGCTGTAGCCGGAGGTGCGGATCAGCGGGTGGATCGTCATCGTGATGCGGTGGGGGTGGACGAAGTAGTGGTCCTTGGGCAGTGCCTCAAAGGTGCCATTTATCGTCACCGGCAGCACGGGCGTACCGGTGGAGAGGGCGATGCTGGCGACGCCCTTACGCAGGCGTCCCACCCGCCCGGTGGTGGAGCGTGTCCCCTCGGGGAAGATCATGATGCTGAAGTCCTCGGCGATCGTCGCCTTGGCATCGCTGATCACTCGCCTGGCACCGCTCGGCGTATGGTCTACGAAGATGAAACCGATCTGCTCGCACGCCCAGCCGACGAAGGGGATCTTGCGGATCGGGGCCTTGAGCACCCAGCGGCACGGCATGTGGAGGTAGCCGCCCATGACGAAGACATCGAGGGCGCTCATGTGATTGGGTGCCACGAGGACCGCCTCATCAGGGATGTTTTCCTTACCCCGCACCGTGACGGGAGAGAAGAGGAGGGTCATCGTCAGCTTGCTCCAGATGCGGGAGGGTAGGTAGGTGGCTCCCCGCCTCCAGCCGAGCACAGAGCCGAGCACCGTGAGGATTGACGTGAGGATCGTGGCGAGGACGAAGAGGGGCACAAAGATGAGCCAGTAGTAGATCGCCCAGAAGGGCTTCAGTAGAGGATGCATAGGCGGGGATTACTTGACGAGATAGCGCTTGATGCTCTGCTTGGGGGTCTTCTCGAAGGGCTCCTCCCGCAGCTCTATGGCACTCACCTGCTCGTACATCGGCAGTCGCTGATTGATCATGTCGCGGAGGGTATTCATCACCTCGGTGATCTCCTTCTCCTTTACCTTACCCTCGGCCTTGAGCGCATCGTAGTCGGGGACGACGATGGCGACGAGCTTGGTGTCGCGCTGCACCACCACACACTCCGAGACAAGTGGGCTGGAGCCGTAGAGCGACTCGATCTCCTCTGGGAAAATGTTTTGCCCATTCGCCGTCAGCAGCATCGCCTTGCTCCGGCCGCGGAGGTAGATGTAGCCATTGGCATCGACGAAGCCGAGGTCGCCCGTGTGCATCCAGCCATCGGGGGTGAAGAGTGCCTTGGTCGCCTCCTCATTCTTATAGTACCCGAGGCAGACATTCTCCCCGCGTACCTGCACCTCGCCCACCTCGTGGCCGGAGGAGTCGCTCTGGAAGCTCCCCTCCACCGGGCTGATGCGCACCTGCTCGATCTCGGGGAGCACCTTGCCGCAGCTACTGTACTTGTGCTCCCTCGGCGGGACGTAGCTGATGAGTGGCGCACACTCGGTGATGCCGTAACCGACCGTGAGGGGGAAGCCGGTATTGAGGACAAACTTCTCTACCTGGTCGTTGATCGCCGCTCCCCCGACGATGAATTGCTCGACCCTCCCGCCCATGGTGTCGATCATGATCTTTCCGATGCGCTTGTAGACGAGGAGGTTGAGCACAGGGATGCCGATGATCGTCTTGACGGCGTGAGAGTAGGCGTTGATCTTCTTGAGGATGATGCTCTTGTAGATCTTCTCCAGGACGAGCGGCACAGAGAGGATCACCTGGGGCCGCACCTCCTGCAGAGCCTTGATCAGGATCGACGGGGTGGGCTTGTAGCGGAGGATGTAGATCTGAGCTCCGGCGGTAAGCGGAGAGAGGAAGTCAAACATCAGCGCATACGCATGCGCCAGCGGCAGGAAGCTGAGCATCTGCTGACCGGGGCGGAAGACGTTCCTCGTGTGGGTGATATTGATATTGGCGGCAAGGTTATTCGCGGAGAGCATCACGCCCTTGCTGAAGCCTGAAGTGCCTGAGGTGTAGCTCAGGAGGACGAAGTCGCTATTGGACACCTTGTCGTAGACTACGTCACTCTTGCGGAAGCCATCCGGGTAGCGCTCCGCCATCAGCCGGTCAGCATCGAGGGACCGGCACTCCTTGTGGGGTGTGAAGTCCGGAAGGGGGGCGAGCGTATCGATCCGGTAGGTGGCACGGATCGCCTTCATCTTCTTGGAGTCAAGGGAGGAGATATGCTCCGGTCCGACAAAGATTACCACAGAGTCGGAGTGGTCCACGAGGTGCATCGTATCCTCGGGGGTAAAGGCGGGCAGTATCGGCACCAGCACCGCCCCATAGGTGACGACACCGAGCCAGACAACGCACCACTCAGCGCTGTCCTCGCCCAGTAGAGCCACATGATCCCCCTTCGTCACGCCGGAGGCCTCAAGGAGGAGATGGACCTTAGCCACCCCACGCGCCACATCCGCGTAGCTATAGATGGTCCCGGAGTCGTAGTTGCAGAGTGCCGGGCGGATCCAGTGCTTACGGAATGCCTCCTCGAAGAACTTCACCAATGGCTTCTCGATCATATCTTATCTCACTTGTGATGAAAAAATGCGCAGTTAACTCTATTGAGTGCAAAAGTACAGAAACTTTTCAATCCTATTGTCCCCTATTCTTGTGGTGCCCTGGGGGGCTGGGGACTCTTATTTTTGCCTATCTTTGCAGTCTGAAATAGAGTTTAATTTTGACAATGCCGGTAAATAACTACCCATGAAACAACTCATCTACACTCTGTCCCTTTTGGCGATCTCTCAGGCCGCTCTTGCCGTAACCCCTATTGATCGAGACGAGGTGCCTATAGACAGCCTTGAGACGCGACAGCTGGAGGAGGTGCAGGTCTATGCGCAGACTCCTTTGGTAAAGGAGGCAAATGAGCTCTGGCGTGTGCCGGGCGGTGTCACGATGATCACGCCGACGGTGATGCGGGAGTTTCACCTGCAGAATATGACCGACCTGACGGCGCTGGTGCCGGGACTCTATATCCCGGACTACGGCTCAGGATACAACGCCCCGATCTACTACAGAGGGATCGGCTCGCGTAGTGGCTCCTCCGCTGCCTCCCTCTACATCGATGGAGTGCCGACGCTTACTCAGACGCTGAAGAAGGATATCCTCGATGCCGCCTCTATCCGCGTCATGTCTGCCAGCCAGAGCTCCACCTATGGGCGCAACTCGATGGCCGGCAACATCCACGTGCGGACGGTCAGCCCCTTTGAGAAGCAAGGGCTGGAGGTGCTGCTCCGTGGGGGGAGCTATATGACCGGACGGGGACAGGCGATCTACCGCACACTGCTCTCACCGGAGTGGGGAGTGACGGTGGGCGGTTATGTCCAGTACCTCGGTGGCTACTTCACCAATCAGTACGATGGGAAGAAGTCCGACCGCTCCCTCGCCGGTGGCGGGACCATACGCGGTGAGTGGCGACGGGGGCTTCATGCCCTGATCCTCTCAGCCAATGCCGACGGAGTGGACCAGGGCGCCTTCCCCTATGCCCCTAAGGATCCGGAGACGGGTAAGGTGATGGCACCTAATATCAATCGCCCCGGGACGTACAAGCGCTTCTCCACCCAGGAGCGGATTAGCTACACTTATGCCGGAGACGAGGCGGATCTCCACCTCACCGGTGGCGTGGAGTACCTCTATGGCAAGATCCATATGGATCAGGACTATAGCCCGGCGGACGTTTTTTCGGTCAACCAGCGGGAGAAACAGCTCGCCACGACACTGGAGCTGGCACTGAAGTCAAAGGGGGAGAGCCGCTTCCACTGGACCACGGGACTCTCAGCCTTTTACCTCTACTCGGACCACCTCTCCCCGGTGGAGATCTACCCTGACGGACTGCAGAAACTGGTGCAGCCCCAGCTCAATCGCGCTATGGCAATGATGGCGAAGAGGGGGATCAAAATGCCTGGTAAGCTGTGCGCTGATACGGAGATGGCGCTGAATAATAATCAGTCTTGGAAGAAGGACTGCGGCGTTGCCGCCTACGTGGAGGGCAGCATCGCTGACTTTGTCATCCCTCACCTCACACTGACCGCCGGGCTGCGGGTCGACCTCGAGCATCAGGGCTTTGACTACGACAGTGACTTCGCCTCTAAGGTCATCATGGAGATGAACCGCGGGGGCAAGCCGATGCGCATGCCCCAGCCGATCGGTGGGCGTGTGAAGGATCACGGCACCCAGACCTTCCTTGTCGCTCTGCCTAAGCTGGCACTGAGCTACGATCTGACTGATGACTTCAATGCCTTCATCACTGTCTCTCGCGGGTACAAGACGGGCGGATACAGCGATCAGGTGATGACGCAGACGGCTATGCAGGCTGCCTTTGCCAGCCTGATGCCGAAGCCGGGAGCCAAGCCGGGACGCCCCGCTCCGATTGATGTGAACAATCTGCCGATCGTGCCATCTGACCCCAAGGCTGCCGCCTACGAGCCGGAGTATGGGATCAATTACGAGGTAGGCTTCCGCACTCGGCTCTTTGACAACCGCCTCCTCCTGACTACCACTGTCTTTGATACCCGGATCTCCAATCAGCAGATCACCCGCTTCGTCACCACCAGTGCCGGTCGGTATGTGGACAATGCGGGACGCAGTCGCAGCACCGGAGTGGAGGTGACCGCGGCATGGCAGATCCTCCCGGGCCTGCGTGCCTCAGCCTCCTACGGATATGCCGCCTCGAAGTTTGAGGTCTGGCATGCGACCGTGACGACCCCCACCGGTGAGAAGAAAAAGGTAGATATGGCAGGCAACCTTGTCCCCTATATGCCACAGAATACCGCCTCCGCGCTCCTGAGCTACCACAAGGGACTTGACAATAGAGTCCTCAAGGCGGTACACGCCTCCGTGGAGTATAGCGGTGTCGGACCGATCTACCGTGACCCGGAGAATACGGTACGGGAGGACTTCTACTCCCTCCTCGGAGCGCGCGCCGGAGTCCAGCTCGGTCTCGTCGACGTCACCCTCTGGGGCCGCAACCTGCTCAATACGGAGTACCACCCCTTCTACTTCAACTTCTTCGGTCAGGATCTCTTCCAGAAGGGCGCTCCGCTTACCTTCGGAGTCGACCTTGCGATACGGCTCTGAGCTGCAGTGCGGGAGGGATTAAACTATTGGCTCACAATTTGATCCAAGTAGTAGATAGAGAGTGTACGGTATGGGGTGGAGTATCCTACTTTTTCGTACCTTGCGTATGGGATCAAGTATCCCATGACACTCTTGTCCGCAGAAGAGATGGTGAGTATAACTTATTAGACTAACGACGCGATATGAAAGCTTTACATCGGATACTAACTGCCGCACTAATGCTGGCGGCAGTCTCTGTGGGTTATGTCGGACAAGCGCAGGACGATGCGTACCTGACCCCCTCTAAGGCTCGGGTAGCACGTCAGCAGGCTAAGAAGGCATACGCCCGCGAGATGGCTCTGGAGAGACAGCGCCAGGCTAAGCGCGACTCCATACGCGATGCTCAGCTAAAGGCCCGGGATCAGGCCACAGACTGGTATAATCGCCGTGACATGAGGGTCACGGTCGAGGATATGGAGCGTAATCTGGACAACTTGGATACGCCTCGCAACGGAGGTAAGTACGCTGCCCGGATGAGACGCTTCAATGGTGAGGATGATGGTCGCATCGTCCTTGATGACGTACAGAAGGTGTATGTCATGGATGACTATGAGTACGACCCGTGGTCCCGGAGCTACTACGGTAGGGGATGGGATCGTAACAATAGTGTCTACATTACCATCAATACCGACCCTTGGTATGCCGGCTATAGAGGCTATGGCTGGGGTGGTGCGTACTCCTCCTACTACTATCCTTGGTATGGTGGCGCCTATGGTCGTGGCTACTACGACCCATGGTACGCCGGCCGCTGGTCTTACCCCGGCTGGTATGACCCCTGGTATGATCCGTGGTACTCCCCCTGGGGTGGCTACTATGGCTTTGGCTACACCTGGTCAAGACCTTACTATCGCTATTGCCCCTACGACTACGGCTACTATGACGGTGGTTACTGGGGAGGCTACTACGATGGCTGGTACAGCCGAGACTTCTCACGTCGCTACACGCCCGGTGCACGTCGCACGGAGAGCTACTACGACCGTCACGCCGCCACTTATGGCCGCGCTCTCGGTCAGGGCAATGTGTCCCGCTGGAGTAATGGCGGAAATGGGGTGAACTACACCCGCTCCAATAACTCTCGTTACGTCAATAACGGTCGCCGTCCCACCATCGGTACCACTCGGGCGAATACCTACAGCAATGGGGGAAATTACTCGACCAACCGGACCACCTCGCGGTGGAATAGCGGCTCAAGCAACAGCTCAAGTAGCAGCTACAGTACCTCACGCAGTACCTACAGCACGCCGTCCCGCTCCTATACGCCGTCTCGCTCTACCACGACCACGACGACTACGACCACGCGCAATAACGGTACCGGAGGCGGTCGCCGCTAATCATCAGGGGCCTTCCCCCTCTCATCAGCATAGATTATACTACAATGTCACGCAATAAGATAGTCCTTCCCCTCTTGGCGTCCACGCTCCTGCTCGGGGTGAATGTCGCCAGGGCGCAGGCTCCCACCGATGCCTACCGCAATAGTATGCGGGAGACCTACGGTACGGCGCGTGCTCAGGGTATGAGCAATGCCGTCGGGGCCTTGGGCGCTGATCCTACAGCGGTCTCTGTCAATCCTGCCGGCATCGGGCTCTACCGCTCGAGCGAGGTGACCTTTGGCTTCAACGTCGGTCACGTCAAGAGCTCCACCAACTGGCAGGATAAGGAGGGAGCCGATATGAGCAAGTGGGTCGGTAACCTCGACCACCTCAGCATCATCTTACCGATCTCTAATCCCTACCTCGTCACATCTGACTGGAGAGTGGTTATGGGTGCCTCGATGAGCTCCCTCTACGACTACGACCGGGACTACGAGATGAGGTCCGTCGCTCCTGAGTACAGCCTCTCGGAGTATATTGCCAATAAGGCGACCCTCTTCGGTGCGCCCTACAAGACCCTTGGAGACATGGCGAGCTCGCCCTACTTCCTCGGCACGATGGCATTCAAGGGGGGCTTTATCGAGTGGAAGCCAAATCACGAGGATATCTATGTCCCCGGCACCTTTGCGGCCAAGAACCCTCTCATCCAGGATACAAAGAAAAAGTATGAAGAGGGCAATAGGCTCTACCTCAAGCCTGATGCCGGGCGACTCAATGTCTCGGAGAAGGGGTCGCGAAAGATGTACGACTTCACCATCGGTGGCAGCTGGGCTGACAAGGTCTACTTCGGAGCCACCCTCCGGACTACGTCGTCGACCTACGCACGGTCGTCTATGTATCGGGAGGACTTCCACTACACCTACAAGCCTAAGTATAATGTCGAGGATCAGGTCTACTACACCGAGCTCGGCAATAGACTGACCGTCTCCGGCGGGACTGTCGGTGCCACGTTCGGTCTGATGGCTGCCGTGGGCGACTTCGGTCGTGTTGGCATCTCCTACAACACCCCGCAATTTGGTCGCTACAATGAGGTTTTCTCTACCACCACTCAGTGGTACAATAATAATAGGACCAATGACAAGGAAGAGCTGGAGCCGCTCTATACCAATGGCACAGACGATATGACCAACACCTACGACCTTATGCTCCCCGGTGACCTGACCGCCAGTGCGATGGTCTTCCTCGGTGGCTATGGTATGGTGACGTACGACTTCAACTGGCGCGACCTCGGCTCTGCTCGCCTGCAGGGAAGTGACTTCCAGAACGCCAACCAGTTCCTCAAGGAGGACTACGGCAGTCAGATGACCCACCGCGTCGGTCTGGAGATCCGCCCTGTGAGCGGCTTCTACCTGCGTGCCGGCTACAGCTACTCCGATGGGGGACTTAAGTCGGAGGGCATCCGTCCCCAGGAGGGCAACGTGATGGCCTACGACTATATCGCGAGCGGTGCAATCACCGATGCGGTGCTGCGGGACAGCTACCAGAGCATCTCTGCCGGTGTCGGCTGCCGTCTCTTCGGTCGGACCACCCTTGACCTCGCCTACGTGAGGGGCAAGGCAAGCGAGCGGGTCTTCCCCTTCCCCGGTGCGGGCGAGGTGAAGGACCAGTCGTCGGGTCAGGTGGTTGCTCCGGGCATCTCCTCTGAGGGTGCGGCGATGAGCACGGTGACCAATCGGATGGTCGCTTCGCTCACATTCCGCTTCTGACCCCCTGTTTTAGTCCAAGTCGCAAACAAACGCAAAGAGCGCATTACGTGTGGTCTCCGTGACCGGCGTAGTGCGCTCTTTTTTTTTACCCTAAAAAAGTTGTAGCCTATGAATCGTGAGAGATATACCCCTGACCTGATCACCGCCCTCGGTCCGGATGAGGTCTTTGTCTTTGGCTCCAATGCCCTCGGCCACCACGGCGGTGGGGCGGCGCTGCAGGCCTTTGAGCGTTTCGGTGCGGAGTGGGGGATGGGTGAGGGCCCCTCGGGGAGGACCTACGCCATCCCGACGCTCGATGCCGCCCATCATCGGGTCACTGAGGAGCAGCTCGCAGAGAGCCTCGGGCGCTTCATCGCATACGTGCGGCAGCACCCGCACAACACCTTTTACCTCACTCTCATCGGGTGCGGCATAGCCGGGTGGGAGCCGGCGACGGTTCGGCGTCTCCTCTGGAAGTCCATCGGGGACGAGTCTCAGCTGCCGGACAACCTGATCCTCCCTCGAGCCTTTAGCCGGCAGGAGGATGACAGTGAGTAGCTCCTCGGTCGGAGGATCTACTCGCGGGTGACTAAGTGGGTGTCGGCTGACCGGAGGCAGGGGGTGAGCTTGCGGTAGGTCGCCTGCGCCTGCGCCTCGATCTCGGGTGTGATCAGTTCGCTGACCCACTTCGTGATCATCAGCACCACGCCGAGGTCGTCGGAGAATCCGAGGAGCCCCAGTGCATCGGGGATCAGGTCGACCGGCAGGATGAAGTATCCCAGCGCACCGGCAATATAAGCCTTGCGGACTGCCGGGGTGCTGTCGGCGCGGAAGACGTACCATAGGCGCAGCACGGGGAGGAGGATCTGCTCGCCCGCGAGGCGTGCCACCTCTCGGACCTTCTCCTTGAGCCCGAGCTCGCTAAAGTGCTTCCCATACTCCTTTATGTCCTCCACGGACATCCTGCCCACCTGCTTCCTTGCGATGGCGATGAGTCCGCCGAGGGTGAGGAACTTTCTCTTTTTCATTTCGTAGTCATCTCTCTGATAGTAGCTCGGGCTCCAGAGAGCCGTCGTCGTATATCATATGCCGCTCGCACACAGGCGGGCAGCTCTCCCGGGATCGCCGTATGCACCGATCGATCAGCAGTGTCACGGTGCAGGGTACGACGATACCGACGATCATACCGATGAAGAATGGTCGTGCCGTGGGGCAGTCGGTGCTGCCGCCTACCGGGCAGTGTCTTGTGGATCTGTTACTCATCTCTCCCCATTGATTGGTTAGCTGTGAGGTAAAGGTACCAAAAGTGTTGCTCACTTGTCACTCGTCAGCTCCTCGGGCGTGAAGCTCAGGGTGGTGATGCTGCCGTAGTGGGGTATGTCGATGAAGAGGTCAGAGAAGTCTATCACCCCCTTGATCCACCGGCCCATATTGATCACGCCACCATGGCAAAAGAAGGCGACCCGCTCCCACTCCGGATGGAGGCAGACCTCCGCAACGAGGTCAGTGACTCGGCGTCGCATCTCATCGATGCTCTCCCCTCCCGGAGGCGTCACCAGCTCGGGATTTCGCTCCTCGAGGAGGAGCAGGTCGGGCTGACGGCGGATCTCCCTGTAGAGCTCATCCCAGGGTCTCATCTCCCACTCGCCGAAGTTCCGCTCCGCCAGACGAGGATCTACCGTCGCAGTCTCGTAGCCGCAGTAAGCGGCGAGCTTACGTGCACGCCTGAGCGGGCTGGTGAAGGTGGCATCGTAGGTACGTCCCTCAAGGGTGCGTCTCACGCTCTCTGCCTCCTCCAGGAAGCTCTCTGCCACATCCAGGTCGGATGCTCCGTAGCAGAAGGAGCCGTCGACGTTGTGTAGGCGGGTATGGCGGATGAAGTCTATCTTGGTCTCTCTCATGGATTCTCTTCCTAAAATCGTCATCTGTGGATGACAAAGTTAACGATTTCTGCCGCACCGCCCTGAGGAGAGCGAAATCTAATACCGTGTGGTGTCCTAGAAAAGTACACACATGGAAGAGCAGAAATGAACAACAAGAAAGAAGCGAAAAAGTCGGGAGACACTTCTCGGAAGAGCCCAAAAACGGGTGTGAAACAGAGGAGCTACAACGACAAGTTTAAATTAAAAGTCATGCGCGAAATGGTGTGTACGGGCGAAACTCTCGCGGCACTAAGTAAGCGTCACGATGTGCCGATTACAACGATTTC
>QWCJ01000133.1_pt1 | contig 45492 bp, 44 predicted proteins | sample 1972501 | NCBI WGS metagenome assembly QWCJ01 (sample SAMN09866711, study PRJNA288562) | Human vaginal metagenome isolate term2_vaginal, whole genome shotgun... | isolation source: vagina | host: Homo sapiens | place: USA: California
CTGCTGGTTCCGCCGGTTCCGGATCAGGCAGTCATCCGCGTCCGCAACGAGATCCGCCAGGGCCCGAACACGGGCGTGACCTTGGGCGCCGGTGCTGCCCTTGGTGCGGCCGCCGCGGGTGCGTGGGCCCTGCTGCGGCGAAAGTAGGGCGGGATGCTACCAGCGTCTTTTGCCCCGAACCTTTATGCGCACTTCACCCTGGATTCGCGCGCGACCTCACGCGAGCTCAGCGTGCAGCTAGCGGCTGCCGACGCCCACCTCGAAGGCCTCGGCTACCTCCCCGAGGACTCCGAACGCGAGGAACTCGCCGTTGCCGCCCGCATTCTCTGCGAGCCCTCGTCCCGAGCCAGCTATGACCAAATGATGGAATCAGGTGCTCGGCTCACGTGGGCGCAGCTCGATGACTACGCCACTACCGGCCGCTGGGGCGAGAGCTATCATGCTGCCACACCCGCCGCGCCTGTTCAGGACGCCCCGCGCGCTACTCCCGGTACCCGAGTGCTTTTGGCCGTCATCGACTACGTCATTGCGGCGATTGGTGTGTCCCTCTTGCTAAGCGTCGGGGTATACAACTCCACTCTCAATGAGGTCTGGCTCACCAGTTTCTCGGGGATCATCACGGTGGCCTATTACATCTGCTTCGAAGTCCTAGTTGGGGCAACACCGGCGAAGCTGATAGCTGGATACACGGTGCGCGATGTCACCACCCACAACAAGCTCACCTGGCAGCAGAGCATCAAGCGCAACTGGTGGCGCGTGGCCTCCCTCGTACCGCTCATCGGCCCGCTCATTGCCTTCTTTGGTGCCCTGTACGTGGTGACCACGATTGGTCCGAAGAATGCGCTGCGCGGCCAGCACGACATTATGGCTAACGCCGAAGTAGTGAAAAAGTAGCAACCACTACGACCAGGAGAGCGACGAGCCCTGCCACGAGCCACCCAATCCAGCCCTGCGAGTCCCCAAAGGATGAAGACCCCGCAGTCGCCTCCGGGGTGGCGGGCGTGGACGGCGTGGTAGGAGCCGGGGTGGTTGGTGCAGATTCCGAGGGCTCCTCTTGTCCAGCCGCGAAATCATCCACAAGCCCTACGCCATCGCCGGGGCGGACGTCGGAGGCTTCGTCGAGAAGCATCTGCGCCTGCTCCCAAGCGCGGAAACCATGCTCGACGGTTGTATCGAGGAGGACCGCCTGCAGGCGGCGCCCGCCGCGATTAATCGCGCCGACGAAGGTATGGTGCGCGTCCTCGGTATAGCCGGTCTTGCCACCAATACCGTCCGGGTCGTTGAGGAAGAGCCCATTGTCGTTCCACAGCTCATAACCGGGCATGTCACCCCAGCCGGGAAACTCCACGTGCTCGGTATCGACGATGCGCGCGAAGGTGTCGTTGGCAAAAGCCGCGCGGTAGATCAACGAGATATCCGCCGCGGACGTCGACATGCCTGCCGCGTCCAAACCGGAGTAGCTCGCCGCCACCGTCGAGCGCGTGCCAATCTCCTGTGCCTTCGCGTTGACTTTCTCCAGCGCCTTCTCATCCCCGCCAACAGCCTGCGCGAGGGCGTGCGCGGCGTCGTTGCCGGAAGCCATGAGTAGACCCTGTAAAAGCTGCTCCACGGTATAGACACCATCGGGGCCGAGGCCGACGGCGGAGCCTTCGACGGAGGCGTCGTCAAGCGTGGCGGTGATGCGCTGGTCCAGGGGCAGCTCTTCGATGACCACGAGCGCCAGCAGCGCCTTGATGATGGAGGCTGGACGGTAGCGCCCGTTGGGATCCTTCATGGCGATGATTTCGCCAGTATCCAGGTCGCTAACCATCCACGCCGAAGCCACAACGTCCTTATTGACCCGAAAACCGCGCGGGGCTGTCACACCGCACGCAGCGCCCTCAACCGCGGGAAGGGGAGTGGGCGCTTCCTGGCCGGGCGCCAACCTCTCAGAGGTGGTCGTCGGTTCCTCGGGAACAAGGGAATGCGGGCAGGAGTCGGTATCCGGCGCGGTGGTGCGCGTGGGCGATGAGGACTCTTCCTCTTCTGCAAACGCGGGCGGCGTCGCGGCCAAGGCGAGGGCAGTGAGGATCGCGGGGACATGTTTCATAGCGTGCTTAATCCTAGACCGCGTCCTAGGATGATCCTCATGCATGACGCACCTCTGATTAGCCCCGAAAATAAAGACTCCGGCGCTGAGATTTTCGCCGGCCTGCCCAAGGTGACGCTCTTGGCGCCGTTGCCCACGGATGCTTCCACCCCAGAGGAGCTCCGCGCGGCCACCCACGCACTTGTACAAGCGCTTGCCAGCGACCACGTGGTCTACGCCGAGCTCCGCCTGTGCCCCAGTGCTTTCTCCTTCGGTGCCGCCGAGGCGCTCGCTGCGGCGCGGGAAGGACTCGATGTTCCCGGAATTGATGCTCGCCTCCTCGTTGAGGGCGATGCCAATAGCTGGGATGTAGGCGAAGGCGTTGCCGGTGCTGCGCTGACAAAGTTGTCTGCGGCTGAGAAGCTCCGCGCAGATTTCATCCCGTGGGAGCGGGACGTTGCCTCCTATGAGGATGCCGTGGCGGCTGTGCAGGCAGGTGCGACGCGCCTTGTGCACGCCACTGATCTCGTCGATGACTTCAGCGCTGATCTCGACGGCGTTCGCCCTGGCAAGGCATCCGCGTGGGTGCGGGATCGCCGCATCGCGTTGACCTTCGCGCCGCTGGAGGAGCTGCCCGCAGAGGAGCTGGCTGACCATCCTCTGCCGCTGCTGCAGCAGCTTGGCTTTACCTGCACCGTGGCAGGCGAGAAGCTCAGCGACGTCTTTTTAGCCCTGAGCGAGACCTTCGGCTATGGGCTGGAGGAGTTCTTCGATCTCACTATCAAGGCGATTGAGAACTCTTTTGCCAGTGAAGAAGACCGCCAGCGCCTCATCGAGCAGGAAATCCTGCCCGCCTACGAGGAGCTAGCGGATCCGGAATTCGCGGAAGACGCTTCTGATGTGAACGCTTCCGAAGCGGAAGAAGACAGCGAGTCTTCCGAGTAAAAACTAGAAGCGGGAGAAGCGCTTCGTCAGCATTTCCTCCAGGCCCTTCCAGGACTCCGCGTGCTCGGTGTAGGGCTTGGAGGGCACGTAGCCTGCGTGCTCGGTGGAACCCAGCATGTAGCCCAGGTAGTCCTGGAAGCGCGGGTTCTGCAGCATGTAGGAGTTGATGGAGTCATCCCCGGCCCAGTCGGCGGCATCTGCGCAGACCTCGTAGCAACGGCTCATCTGGTCCGTATCAACGGATTCGGGGCCCTTTTCAATATCGCGGACAATGCCGTAGAAGCTGTACTGGTTATCCGGGTGAACGGTGACCTCGAGCTCACCAGCGTTCGCTGCGGCAACGACTTCCTCCCAGGTGGATACCTTTGCTAGGTCGTGGTCATCGTTTTCCATGATCCAGCGCACCAGCACCTTGGAGCTGGGGAAGGTGAAGATTTCGCCCCACTTGCCCAAGAAAACCGGCTTGCCGTCGAGGTAGGTGCGCAGGGTGTAGACCGTCCTCTGATCGGCGGTGATCTTCACCGGGTCGATGCCCGCGGCTGCCCAGGGGGAGCTGTCATAAGGATCGGCGGATTCTGCGGCGGCCTTGCGCTCTTCCTCGGCCTTCTTGCGGGCTTCCTCCGCTGCTTCGCTGGCGGCGGAGATGCGGGTGGCGGCGTTGGTGGTTGCATCCTGGGTGAAGTCAGAGGAAGGAACGACCTTGACCACCTTGTCGAGGTCTTCGATAACCGAGCGCCAGTTGCTGTGGATAACGCGGCCCACGCCGGACCACTCACTCATGCCCTGTTCACCGGCGTAGTGATCGGCTCCGCGGGCAGGGTTGCGCAGGATGGAGTGCGATGCGAAGAAGATGACGGTGTGTTCCGCGGCGCAGACCTCCGCTAGTGCCTGTGCAATCTCCAGGCAGCGTGCGACGGTGGACACGTTCTCGTGGCTGGGGCGGCCGGCCAGGTGCTTCGGCATGCCGATGAGGTCGTAGACGCGCTTCTTTTCTGGCACGACACGGTCCGCCGCTTGGGAATTAAAGGCTTCCCACTTCGGGTGGTCGAGCAAGTCGTGCTTCGTGCCGGATTCGAGGAAGCAGAGCATCTCGGCTTCGGTGTTAAAGAGCAGGACGGATTCGTCGTCACCGAGAAAGGCCTGCCACTCGGAACCGTTCTGGCGCCACTTTGGCGCCCATAGGGTATAAAAATCGCCCTCAGAAAGGGAGAGCTTGATGGGGACAATAGCGCGGGTGTTCATGGGCAAATAGTCTACCCTGTGGGCCTCCAGAAGCCTTTGAAAGCCATCCCCATGTTGTTGGTGCGCAGTGGATTGGTTTGCACGGGGCTGCCGGCCTCCACCATCTGCCCGTCACCGGAGTACATAGCCACATGCCCATCCCACACAACGAGGTCGCCGGGCTGCAGCTCATCCGCGCTCACCTGGCGGCCCACGGTCTGGCTTTCAGCGGTGCGCGGCAGTTCCACCCCAGCCTGGCGCCAAGCCCATTGGGTTAGCCCCGAGCAATCGAAGCTGCCGTTGCCGGTGCCGCCCCATCCATAGGGTGTGCCCAGCTGGGAGAGTGCGGCTTGCACCGCGGCCTGGCCTTGCGCGCTTCCTTTGCTATCAGAGGACGAGGACGTGGTCAGCGCGTGGCGTGCTCCGCCTTCCTCCTGCGGACCGCGCACTGAAGGGCGCACCGCGCGTTGTGCAATGGGCACGAGGGGCGCGGCCGCCTGAAGGAGCTCCCCGGCCAGCTGCTTTACGCGCAGCATCGCCTTGCCGACGTACTCCATTGCTAAGGCCTGCAAAGCCGAGCGGGCTGCGGCCTGTGTGGCTGGGTTGGGGATGAGCAAGCCCAAGGCTAAAGGCAGTCCGCGCTGGAGCAGCTCGAATCCCAGCCCGATGAGGTCCCTGACGGCCGCCGAGATGAGCCCGCGCGCGGAATCTAGCGCAGAGCGCGCCGTGGAAAGGTCCTCGGTGGCCTGGCGTGCGGTGGCGAAAAGCGCCCGCGGATCTCCGTGCGCTATCTCCGCTAAGGGCCCGGCAGCAGTGAGATCGGGCACAGTGGGCAGGGAGACATCGGGAAGCTGTGCCGGCTGCATCCGGGCGATGTGAGCGAGTGCTGACTCCAACATCACAGACCTCCACAGGCGCTAGCAAGAGCACCGTCAGCGTCCTCGGCCTCGCGGGCCATGCGGAAGCTGGAGTCCGCCACAGCTCCGGCATCCGCCCTGACCTGGGCAAGGCGGGCAGCGAGGTTTTCCATGGCGGAGTTAAATGCGCCGGTGAAGCCACCCAGAACGGAATCTATAGGTAACGCAGGAGGGGGAGTGGCGGAGGCTTGGGAGACGGTGGCCAGTTCGTGTGCCAGCCGGCGGGTGTATTCGGTGTCAATAGTGAATGTGTCAAAGCTAGTCATGCCTTTTTAGACTGCGCCGCCCGCTGATCGGTTCCCGGCGGATTCTTATACAGTGAAGGGCATGGATATCCACGTAGTAGACCACCCTCTCGCCGCCTCCCGGCTCACGCTGATGCGTGATGCCCGCAGCGATAACACCGCTTTCCGTGCCGCCCTGCGAGACCTGGGCACCATGCTGGTGTATGAAGCAGCCCGTGATTTGCCCGTCGAGCATTTTGATTGCGTCACTCCCGTCGCCACGGCGGAGGGCACCCGCCTGCAAAACCCGCCGATTATCGTGCCCATCATCCGTGCTGGTCTGGGCATGATTGACCCGGCCCTGTCCATGATTCCGGATGCCCAGGTCGGCTTCATCGGTATGGCGCGAGATGAGGAAACCCACGAGCCGGTGCCTTATCTGGAGGCCCTACCGGAGGATCTCAGCGGCCGCAGCGTCTTCGTGGTCGACCCGATGCTCGCCACGGGTGGTTCCCTCCTGCACTCCCTGAAGCTCCTCGCGGACCGCGGCGCTACCGACATCACGGCGATCTGCATGGTCTCCGCCCAGCCGGGCGTTGATGCGCTGGCTAACTCGGGCTTGCCAGTTCGCTTGGTCACTGCAGCGATTGATCCGGCCCTCAACGAGGACGCTTATATCGTGCCGGGGCTGGGTGACGCCGGCGATCGCCTCTATGGCCCCCGCAATATCGACCTGTAGCGAAACCGTCGGTCAGGGCAGACCGCTCAGTATATCTAGCGTGTGACCTGCCCGGCTAACTGAACCGCATGGTCTAGTTGTAGACTCTTCCCAAGAGGAAACCACGGAGGAGGAAGCAGTGATCTCGGACTACGTCAGTGAGTGGTTCAGCAACCACCGCGCGGAGGTCATCGCGTGGCGCCGCCATATTCACCGCCACCCGGAGACTTCCAATAACGAGGTGGAAACCACCCGCTTCCTGTCCCGCACCCTGCGTGAGTACGGCTTGGAGCCGCATCTTTTCCCCGAGACTGGACTCATGGTGGATATTGGCCCCGATACGGAACTTGGGCGTTTGGCCTTCCGCGCCGATATTGACGCGCTGCCCGTCACCGAAGTCACCGGACTCGAATACACCTCCGAGGTCCCCGGCGTCATGCACGCGTGTGGGCATGACATACACACCACCATTGCGCTGGCCACGGCCTGCGCCCTGGCGGACCTTAATCGCGAGCATCCGCTAGATTTCGGTGTTCGTGTCATCTTCCAGCCCGCCGAAGAGGTGTGGGTGGGCGGCGCCACCGACGTCATCGAGTGGGGTGCGCTCGAAGGCGTGAACTCCATCTTTGCCGTGCACGTCGAACCAAAGCTGCGCGTCGGGCGTATCGGCGTTCGCGCTGGGGCGATCACCTCCGCGACCGATGTTGTGGAAATCAACGTCTCCGGCCCCGGCGGGCATACCTCGCGCCCGCACTTGTCGGCGGACGTCGTCTATGCGCTGGGCAAGCTGCTGACGGACCTGCCAGGTTTGCTCTCACGCCGCGTCGATCCGCGCACCGGCACCGTCTTGGTCTTCGGCCAGGTGAATTCCGGCTATGCCCCGAACGCGATCCCTGAGACCGGCTCTGTGTCTGGCACTATGCGCACGGCAGACATCGGAATCTGGCGGGATATGCAAACGCTCTTCTCCGAGTTGGTGGAACAGGTGCTAGCGCCCCTGGGTGTGGAGCATGAGCTGGTCTACCACCGTGGGGTTCCGCCCGTGCTTAACGACGACGTCTCTACCGCCCTCCTTGCCAGCGCTGCCCAGGCCATTGACCCGCAGGCTGTGGTTCAGGCCCCGCAATCCTCGGGCGGCGAGGATTTCTCGTGGTACCTAGAAAAGGTGCCCGGCTCCATGGCTCGCCTTGGCTGCTGGTCCGGTGAAGGCGAGCAGCATGATCTGCATATGGGTGATTTGGCCCCCGATGAGAGAGCCATCGGCGTGGGCGTCAAACTCTTTGGCTCCGTAGCGGAGCAGTTTGCCAACGTGGAGGATTAAGCGCCTAAGCACTACACTGTGACAAGGATTTCCCAGAGTTCTTATAGGCAGAATTTTAAAAAAGGAGCGACAGTGTCACAGGAAGCCCCCCGCATCGTAATCATCGGCGGTGGCCCCGCAGGCTACGAGGCTGCGACCGCCGGCGCCAAGTACGGCGCGCACATTACGTTGATTGAGGAACAGGGCCCCGGTGGCTCCTCCGTTCTCTTGGACTGCGTGCCCTCGAAGTCCTTCATCGCTGGCGCCAACATTCGCACCGACTTCCGCCGCGCCGATGACATGGGCCTGAACCACCAGCTCAGCTCCTTGCAGCTGAGCCTGGAGGCCCTCAACGGCCGTGTTCAGGCGCTGGCTGCTAACCAGTCCCGTGACGTCCGTGCGGGCCTAGAGAAGATCGGCGTCAAGGTCATTGATGGGCGCGCTGCCTTTTCTGAGGATCAGCATGGCGTGAAGGGGGCAGCGCACAAGGTTGATGTCACCCATAAGGATGGCACCACTGAGACCCTCGACGCGGACCTCGTCCTCGTTGCTACCGGTGCCACCCCGCGCATTCTGCCGGGCGCGCAGCCGGACGGCGAGCGCATCCTCACCTGGCAGCAGGTCTATGACCTCAAGGAGGAGCCGGAGCACCTCATCGTCGTCGGCTCCGGCGTGACCGGTGCTGAGTTCGTTTCTGCCTTCGCCGAGATGGGCGTGCGCGTGACCATGGTGGCTTCCCGCGACCGCATTCTGCCGCACGACGACGCCGACGCTGCCGACGTCCTCGAGACCGTCCTGGCCGAGCGCGGCGTGGAGCTGGAGAAGAACTGCCGCGTGGAGACCGTCTCCCGTACTGAGGATGGCAACGTGGTGGTCAAGACCCAGGATGGTCGCGAGATCCACGGCTCCCACGTCATCATGTCCATCGGTTCCATCCCGAATACCAAGAACCTCGGCTTGGAGCACGTTGGTGTGGCTACCACGAAGTCCGGTCACATCGAGGTTGACCGCGTTTCCCGCACCAATGTCGCTGGCATCTATGCCGCCGGCGACTGCTCCGACCTGTTCCCGCTGGCTTCCGTTGCCGCGATGCAGGGCCGTATCGCTATGTACCACTCCCTGGGTGAGGGCGTGTCCCCGCTGCGCCTGAAGACCGTAGCAACCGCCGTGTTTACCCGCCCAGAAATTGCTGCTGTGGGCTTTACCCAGGCGGAGATTGAGGCCGGTGAGGTTGCCGCCCGCACCATCACGATGCCGTTGAATACCAACCCGCGCGCCAAGATGCGCTCGCTGCAGCACGGCTTTGTCAAGCTCTTCTGCCGTGCGACCTCCGGCCGCGTCATCGGTGGCGTGATTGTTGCTCCGACCGCCTCCGAGCTCATTCTGCCCATCGCGGTCGCCGTGACCAACCAGCTCACCGTGAACCAGCTAGCGGATTCCCTGGCGGTCTACCCGTCCCTGTCCGGCACCATCACGGAGGCGGCCCGCCGCCTCGTTGCTCACGATGACCTTGAGTAAAGACCTCGCGTAAATCAGACCCGGGTCTGATTTATCCACGGCCCGCTCTTATAAGCCCAGTGTGCTCACCGCATGCTGGGCTTCTTCCATGGTGAACTGCTCGCCGTATTCGCTGGTGAGCTGCATAAGGGGTGGACATGAGAGAGAACCTCCTGCGTAGGTGAGGGAAGAGAGCTCGGCGGGGTGCCGAACAGCTCCTATCTTGGCAAGCTCACCGGACATCGCAGTAGGAAATTCGAAAGCCTAGGCGAAAATGAAAGAACTATGAGGTGGCATAAGCCGAAACCGGCGTGGCATTGAGGTCGAGGCTGACGGGCCGCCCCACCTGTGGGAAGGCACGCTGCGGGCACGCTGGACGTGGGCAGGCGGCGCAGCCGGGGCCGATGGGAGTCGCCTCAGAAGGGGAGAGGTTGAGCGCATCCGCGTAGACCACGCGATCCGCCTGTGCGATATCGCAGCCTAAGCCCACGACGAATTCTTTGCGCGGCGTGCCCCAGGCCTGGGCCTGGCCTTGGACGAAGCGCGCAATCCACAAGTAGGTGTGGTCATCGGGCATCGAGGCCACCTGCCTCGTGATGCGGTTGGGCGTTTCAAAAGCGCGGTGCACGACCCACAACGGGCAGGAGCCGCCGCTGCGGGCGAAGTGGAAAGCGGTGGAGGACTGGCGCTTGGAAATATTTCCTGCGCGGTCGGTGCGGATGAAGGAGAAGGGAACGCCTTGGTGGCCGGGTCGCTGTAACGTCGACAAGCGCTGCGCGGTGGTCTCGAAACCAGTGCCAAAGGCTGTCGCGATGACGTCGATGTCGTAACGTGTTTCTTGGGTATAAGGCATGGTCACGGCGGCGGCAAAATACTGCGCGAGGCCCAGCGCGCCAATAGTCTGTGCTTCCTCACCGGGTAGCTCGGCGACGAGTTCCGCGCAATGCTCCGGGTAGGCCAGCAGGCAGTACTGGAGCGCCATTTCAAAGACGAGTTGGGATTCCGTAAGGCCCGCGCGCAGGTGCAACTCGCGGTCGAGGAAGGTGCGGCGGCGCGGGGACGAGGAGGAAAAGCGCGTCGTGACACCGAATTCATCCTGCAAGACGGAAGCTAAGCGCCCGCGGCGCAGGACTCGGTCTCCGAGCGAATCGGAGAGCTCCTCGGCGGCTATGTCGAGACTATGGACGTAGTTGTGGGCGTCGTAGAAGAAGTCACGGACCGCTTCGAAAGGGCCGGGTTCGGCGGGGGTGTGTGCGGCGGCGTCGACAAGCCGGGGTAAAAGTTCGGGGAAGCGCCCGCTTAAGTCAGTAAGGGTGGCTTCGGAGGCTTCGGGGAAGAGCTGGCGCAGCTCGGCGAGGGCACGCAGGTCGCGGTCTCCGGCAAAGTAAGTGGCATCAACGCCGAAGCGCTGGGTCAGCTGCATGAGGACGGTGACGGTGAGGGGGCGCTGGTCATTCTCTAACTGGTTGAGGTAGCTGGTGGATAGCCCCAGCTGCTTCGCCATGGCGGCTTGCGTGAGGTGGCGTTCCTTGCGTAGTGCGTGGATTCTCGCCCCCGCGTAGTGCTTAGTCACAGTCTGCTTCCTCCTAAAAGATTGCTCTAGCTGGGGATTCCACAAGTTTTGCAACTAACGCAAATCCCTGCAACAGATAGTCACAGTTTACACATGTGGCAGGTCACACGGGGTGGGGTTAGTGTGATGCCTATCGCAATCGTTGTTCTGGTCTAGGAGGGAATCCCGTTGATTAATCACGAAGTACGTACCCACAAGTCCGCCGAGGACTTTCCTATTGAAGAGCACTTGGCCTACAAGGTTGCCAAGGTAGCTGCCGATCCCGTCGAGGTTCCGGCCGAGACCACCGAGATGATCATCAACCGCATCATCGATAACGCCTCCGTGGCCGTTGCCTCCGCCACCCGCCGCCCGGTTACCTCCGCCCGCGTCATTGCGCAGGCCCACCCGGTGCAGGAAGGCGGCGCCACCATCTTCGGCGTGGACGGTAACTACTCCGCCGAATGGGCAGCCCTGGCTAATGGCACTGCCGTGCGTGAGCTGGACTACCACGACACCTTCCTTGCTGCCGAGTACTCCCACCCGGGCGATAACATTCCGCCGATCCTGGCCGTGGCACAGCACAAGGGGCTGACCGGCAAGGAGCTCATCCGTGGTATCGCCACCGGCTACGAAATCCAGGTCAACCTGGTCAAGGGCATCTGCCTCCACGAGTGGAAGATTGACCACGTGGCACACCTTGGTCCGTCCGTCGCCGCGGGTATCGGCACCATGTTGAACCTCGATGTGGACACCATCTACCAGGCCATCGGCCAGGCACTGCACACCACCACCGCCACCCGCCAGTCCCGCAAGGGCCTGATTTCCTCCTGGAAGGCCTACGCCCCAGCCTTCGCGGGCAAGATGGCCATCGAGGCAGTGGACCGCTCCATGCGCGGCGAGGGTGCCCCGGCCCCGATTTGGGAAGGTGAGGACGGCTTCATCGCCTGGATGCTGCACTCCCCGGAGCGCACCTACACCGTCCCCCTTCCGGCGGAGGGTGAAGAAAAGCGCGCCATCCTGGACACCTACACCAAGGAGCACTCCGCGGAGTACCAGGCACAGGCCCCGATCGACATGGCCTTTGCCCTCAAGAAGACCCTCGCGGAGAAGGGCCTGAAGACGGAGGACATCGAGTCCATCGTCCTGCACACCTCGCACCACACCCACTACGTCATCGGCACCGGCGCTAACGACCCGCAGAAGATGGATCCGAACGCCTCCCGCGAGACCCTGGATCACTCCATCATGTACATTTTCGCCGTGGCCCTGCAGGACGGCGAGTGGGACTACGAGACCTCCTACTCTGACGGGCGCAAGCACCGTCAGGACACCATCGACCTGTGGCACAAGATTTCCACCGTCGAGGACCCGGAGTGGACCCGCCGCTACCACTCCAACGACCTGGATGAGAAGGCTTTCGGCGGCAAGGCCGTCATCACCTTCAAGGACGGCACCGTCATTGAGGATGAGCGCGCGGTGGCCGACGCCCACCCGCTCGGCGCCCGCCCCTTCGGCCGCGAGGAGTACATCAACAAGTTCAAGAAGCTCGCTGCCGGCAAGGTCTCGGAGGAGGAGCAGGAGCGTTTCCTCGCTGCCGCGCAGAACCTGGAGAACCTCACCGACCTGAACGAACTCAACGTTCGCCTCACCGACGAGGCTATCGCCACCGCACCCGAGACCCCGAAGGGACTGTTCTAAATGGCTGGCCTATTTGGCTCCACTATCAGCAACGCAGACAAGCGCAAGAGCTTTCGCGAGGCGCTGAATGCACCGGAAATCACCACGCTGCCGGGCGCCTTCAACCCGCTGACCGCGCGCCTTATCCAGGATCTCGGTGGCTTCGGCGGCGTCTACGTCTCCGGCGCGGTGCTGGCCAATGACCTGGGCCTGCCGGACATCGGCCTGACCACGCTCACCGAGGTAGCGCAGCGCGCCGGGCACATTGCCCGTGCCACGGACTTGCCGGTGCTTGTCGACGCCGATACCGGCTTCGGCGAACCCATGTCCGCCGCCCGCACGGTTGCCGCGCTGGAGGACGCTGGCCTGGCCGGCTGCCACCTGGAGGACCAGGTCAACCCGAAGCGCTGCGGTCACCTCGATGGTAAGGAAGTCGTGCCGACGGATCTCATGGTTCGCCGCATTACCGCCGCCGTCAATGAGCGCCGCGATGAGAACTTCATCATCTGTGCCCGCACCGATGCCGCCGGCATCCACGGCATCGATGAGGCCATCGAGCGCGCCAAGGCTTATGCCGATGCCGGCGCGGACCTCATTTTCACCGAGGCCTTGTACTCGCCGAAGGACTTTGAAAAGTTCCGCGCCGCCGTGGACACCCCGCTGCTGGCCAACATGACGGAGTTCGGCAAGACCGAGCTGCTGTCGGCTAAGCGCATTGAGGACTTGGGCTACAACGCCGTCATCTGGCCGGTATCCACCCTGCGCGTGGCCATGGGTGCTACCGAAGAATTCCTCCGCGACATGCAGGAGACCGGACTGCAATCCGAGGAGTGGCTCGAGCGCATGCAGCACCGCTCCCGCCTCTACGAGCTGGTGCGCTACGACGAGTACAACGCCTTCGACCAGAGCGTGTTCACGTACTCCAAGGACAGCTACAAGCCCACCTTTGACTAATCCCCCCGGCCTAGCCCACACGCTAGGCCCCCCACTTAAGGAGAAACACCATGTCTGAAACCCCAGAGATCCGCAAGGGCCTGTACGGCGTTGTCGTCGACGAGACCGCCGTGTCCAAGGTTGTCCCGGAGACCAACTCCCTGACCTACCGTGGCTACCCGGTGCAGGAGCTGGCCCGCTACTGCTCCTTCGAGGAGGTTGCCTACCTGCTGTGGAATGGCGAGCTGCCGACCCAGGATGAGCTGGTCCGCTTCTCCGCCCGTGAGAAGGCACTGCGTCACCTGGACCGCCACCTCATCGACCTGATCACCTCCATGCCGAAGTCCTGCCACCCGATGGACGTGCTGCGTACCGCAGTCTCCTTCATCGGCTCCCAGGATCCGGAGGAGTACACCAAGGACTCCGAGCACATCCGCCGCACCGCGCTGGAGCTTATGGCGAAGTTGCCGACCATCGTCGCACTCGACATCCGTCGCCGCCGTGGCGAGGGATACCTCGAGCCTTCCCGCAAGAAGGGCTTTGCGGAGAACTTCCTGTGGATGGTCTTCGGTGAGGAGGAAGGCTCCCCAGCCCTGTCGCGCTCCGATATTGAGGCCTTTGATAAGTCCCTCATCCTCTACGCGGAGCACTCCTTCAACGCGTCCACCTTCGCTGCCCGCGTGGTGACCTCCACGATGTCCGATACCTACTCCGCTGTTACCGCCGCCATCGGCGCCCTCAAGGGCCCGCTACACGGTGGTGCTAACGAGGCCGTGATGAAGAACTTCCTGGAGGTCGGTGACCCGGCCAAGGCAGAGGAGTGGACGCTCAACAAGCTCAAGAACAAGGAGCTCGTCATGGGCTTCGGTCACCGCGTGTACAAGAACGGTGACTCCCGTGTTCCGACCATGGAGGCTGCCTTCCGCGAGCTGGCCAAGGATCACGGCCAGGAGCAGTGGGTGGAGATGTACGAGAAGATGGCTAAGACCATGTACGAGAACACCTCCATCAAGATCCAGCCGAACCTGGACTTCCCGGCTGGCCCCGCGTACCACATCTTGGGCTTCGACATCGAGTTCTTCACCCCGGTCTTCGTGATGGCCCGCATCACTGGCTGGACCGCACACATCGTGGAGCAGAACGAGAACAACTCCCTCATTCGCCCGCTGTCTGCTTACAACGGCAAGGAGCAGCGCTCCGTTCCTCCGAAGCAGATCTAAGAGAAGCGGACCTAGTCAGCGTAAAACCAGCGCACGAAACTTTCTTCTCGTGGGCTGGTTTTCTTCTTTGTCCGACTATGTGCAGCGTGTGGATTCCTGTTGACATATAAGCCGATTCTCGCCCGCGTTGTCGCCTCGGACACTATCCTTGTCTTCGTATTGTTCCTATCTGAAAGGATCACTCCTAGTGTCTGATACCGCCCACAAGTCCTTCTCCAAGATCTTGGTGGCCAACCGCGGTGAGATTGCCGTGCGTGCCTTCCGCGCCGCCTTTGAGGTCGGTTCCAAGACCGTTGCAATTTATCCCAAAGAAGACCGCAACTCCTTCCACCGCGCCTTCGCGGATGAAGCCGTGCGTATCGGTACCGAGGGTCAGCCGGTCAAGGCTTATCTCGATATCGATGAGGTTATTCGCGCCGCCAAGAAGTCCGGTGCGGATGCCATTTACCCGGGGTATGGCTTCCTTTCAGAGCGTGCAGATTTGGCTCGCGCCTGCCGTGACAACGGCATCAAGTTCATCGGCCCCACGGCTGAGACCCTCGACCTGACCGGCGATAAGGCCGCCGCTGTGGCTGCAGCTGAGGAAGCAGGGCTGCCTACGTTGAAGGACTCGAAGCCCTCGACGGACGTCGACAAGCTGGCGGAGTACGCCAAGGACTTTGAGTTCCCCGTCTTCGTGAAGGCAGTGGCCGGCGGTGGCGGCCGCGGTATGCGCTTCATCGAGAACGAAGCAGAACTGAAGACCAAGTGCGCTGAGGCCTCCCGCGAGGCGGAGGCCGCCTTCGGCGATGGCAATGTTTACCTCGAGACCGCGGTCATTCGCCCGCAGCACATTGAGGTGCAGATTCTGGCTGACTCCCAGGGCAACGTCATGCACCTGTACGAGCGCGACTGCTCCGTGCAGCGTCGCCACCAGAAGGTTGTGGAGATTGCCCCGGCGCCGACGCTGGACCCGGAACTGCGATACCGCATCTGCGCGGACGCCGTGAAGTTCTGCGAGCACATCAATTACGAGGGCGCTGGTACCGTCGAGTTCCTTGTTGATGAGAAGGGCAACCACGTCTTCATCGAGATGAACCCGCGCGTGCAGGTCGAGCACACCGTGACCGAGGAGGTCACGGGCGTGGACATCGTGAAGTCCCAGATGCAGATTGCCGCGGGCCTCTCCCTGGAGGAGCTGGGCCTCAAGCAGGAGGATATCCACATCACCGGCGCGGCACTGCAGTGCCGTATCACCACTGAGGACCCCTCTAACGGCTTCCGCCCAGATACCGGCACGCTGACCCAGTACCGCTCGCCGGGCGGCGCGGGCGTGCGTCTCGACGGTGCAACGGCCGTCGGCGCGGAGATCTCCCCGAACTTTGACTCGCTGCTGGTGAAGATGACCTGCCGCGGTGTCACTTTCGAGCAAGCCGTGGCCCGTGCGCAGCGCGCGCTCAACGAGTTCACCGTGGCCGGCGTGGCCACCAATATCGGCTTCCTGCGCGCTCTGTTGCGCGAGCCGGACTTCGTCAACACTCGCGTGGACACCAGCTTCATTCCGGAGCACCCGGACCTGCTGAAGGCCCCGCCGGCTGTGGACGAATCTGGCCGCATCATCGACTACATCGCTGACGTGACCGTCAACAAGCCGAACGGTGAGCGTCCGACCACCCTGCGCCCCTTCGATAAGCTGCCGGATCTGGACTTTAACTCCGAGCTGCCGCGCGGTTCCCGTGACGACTTGCTGGAGCTGGGCCCGAAGAAGTGGGCAGAAAAGATCCGTAAGCAGGATGCTCTGGCGGTCACCGATACCACCTTCCGCGATGCTCACCAGTCCCTGCTGGCTACCCGCGTGCGCGGTACCGCTCTGGTCACGGCTGCTGAAGCCGTCGCCCGCATGACCCCGGAACTCTACTCCGTGGAGGCGTGGGGTGGTGCTACTTACGATGTCGCCATGCGCTTCCTCAAGGAGGACCCGTGGGTGCGCCTGGATCTGCTGCGTGAGGCCATGCCGAACCAAAACATCCAGATGCTGCTGCGTGGCCGCAACACCGTGGGCTACTCGCCGTACTCCAACGATGTGTGCACCGGCTTCGTGCAGGAGGCTGCTAAGTCCGGCGTGGATATCTTCCGTATCTTCGATGCGCTAAACGACGTCACCCAGATGCGCCCGGCTATCGACGCCGTCCTAGAGACCAACACCACCGTGGCCGAGGTTGCCATGGCCTACTCCGGCGACATGTGCTCCCCGGATGAGAAGCTCTACACGCTGGATTACTACCTCAAGCTGGCCGAGGAAATCGTCAACACTGGCGCCCACGTCTTGGCCATTAAGGACATGGCGGGTCTGCTGCGTCCGGAGTCCGCATCCAAGCTGGTCATGGCTCTGCGCAAGGAGTTTGACCTGCCGGTTCACGTGCACACGCACGATACCGCGGGTGGCCAGCTGGCTACCTACTACGCGGCGGCCCTCTCTGGTGCCGACATCGTGGATGGTGCCTCCGCACCGCTGGCGGGAACCACCTCCCAGCCATCGCTGTCAGCCATCATCGCGGCGTTCTCCAACTCTTCGCGTGACACCGGTATCTCCCTCAAAGCAGTCTCCGACCTGGAGCCCTACTGGGAGGCAGTGCGCCAGCTCTACCAGCCGTTCGAGAAGGGCATTCCTGGCCCGACCGGCCGTGTGTACCGCCACGAGATTCCTGGTGGTCAGCTGTCCAACCTGCGCGCGCAGGCTACCGCGCTGGGCTTGGAGGACCGCTTCGAGGTTATCGAGGACACCTACGCTGCGGTGAACGAGATGCTCGGCCGCCCGACCAAGGTGACTCCGTCCTCCAAGGTGGTCGGTGACCTCGCTCTGCACCTCGTGGGTGCTGGCGTGGACCCGGCTGACTTCGAGGCCAACCCCACCAAGTACGACATCCCGGATTCCGTCATCGCCTTCCTACGCGGTGAGCTCGGTACGCCTCCGGGTGGCTGGCCGCCGCTGCGCGACAAGGTCCTGGAGGGCCGCGCGCCTGGCGACGTTGCCGTCAAGCCCGTCCCCGAAGAGGAGAAGAAGCACCTGAGTTCGGATGATTCCACCGAGCGCCGTGCCTCCCTCAACCGCTTGCTCTTCCCGAAGCAGTTCGAGGAGTTCAACGAGTTCCGCCGCACCTACGGCAATACCGAGGCGCTGACGGATACCGTCTTCTTCTACGGACTGGAAGAAGGTAAGGACTACATTGTCCACCACTTCCCGGAGGGCTCCAACGACCGCGCAGACCTCAAGCCCATCACCTTGCGTCTTGATGCTATGGGTGAGCCGGACGAGAAGGGCATCCGCAACGTCGTACTCAACGTCAACGGCCAGATCCGCCCGCTCAAGGTTCGCGACAACAATGTGGAGTCCACCGTCGCCACCGTGGAGAAGGCTGACCCGTCCAACGAGGGCCACGTGGCCGCACCGTTTGCCGGCGTGGTGAACCCGACCGCCAAGCCGGGTGACGAGGTCAAGGCCGGCGACCAGATCGCCGTCATCGAGGCCATGAAGATGGAAGCCTCCATCTCCGCCACCAAGGATGGCACCATCGAGCGCGTCGCCATCGGCGCCGCCACCAAGGTTGAGGGCGGCGACCTCATCGCGGTCATCAACTAAAGACCGACTTAGGTCATGGATGGGTGAGCAGCGTCATTCTTGGCGCTGCTCCCTGGTGGTTTTGGCGGTGGGATGGGATTCTTCCTCACTACATTGACCTAAGTCAGGAGGGCGCCTCGCAAAAGGCATCTGGCAGAAGGCATCTTTGGGTCCAAAAACGCCATCTGCACTGAGTAAAAGGCGTTTTCAGCCGTGAAAACGCCTTTTGACTGATGCCTTTTATCAGACGCCTCCCGCATGCCGATGGAGGCACGTAGACGTTGCGCGTTGCGAGGGGAGCGAAGAAGCTAGTCGCGTTTTCGCGAAGATACGTGCAGCGTTATACGGAAACCGTCGTTGTGGCCCGACTTGGATCCGCGGTGGGTGAGCAACGTCGCTCTTCGCGCTGCCGTAGGCGCGCCGCGAAAGGTGTCGAGTATAGTCGACACTTTTAGAAGAAACCGAGGAAGTGTCGAGTATAGTCGACATCTTTTGTCGGCTTGCGGTGCTAGAAACGCTTGAGCATCACGTGGGCATCCGGGCGGCCCGGGACGTCGATGTCGACGAAGCCCTCGGATTCATAAAGCTTGCGGGCGCCGGTGTTCTCCGGCTCAATCCACAGCGAAATGGCTGGGGCTTCCTGCGCCTCGGCGAGGTCGCAGGCGTTGCGCAGGAGGCGTCGCCCAGCGCCTAAGCCCCTGTAGCGGGATTCCACAGCAATGAAGAGCTCGGGGATCTCCTCTGGATCGAGGTCTGTGGCCCACTGGGACTCATCAAAAGGATCGGCCTCTGGATTGCCGGTGTAAGCAGCACCCTTCGCTTCAGTGGTGTAGTAGCGCAGCCACGCGCCACCAACGGGCACGCGGTGGCTGGAGACAGCGATGACGCCGCCGTCGACATGGGGAGACCATTCATCGACGTACAGCCCCACGTCAGGCGTGTGGAAGTCCCCGATATGGGCGTCCTCGTCACCGAGGACATCGGCGAGGAAAAGAAGGCGGGAGAGGTAGGTACGGTCGTGCTCCTTGGCCAACCGTACGCCGAACTCGGAATCGTTAACGCTCATGCCTTCCGAGGCTACTTGATCTCTGAATTTAGTCACTAACTGAGTGACTCGAGGGGAGTTGGTGGCGCAATCCTGATGCGCCATTGCTGCATCCCCCCGGAGCGACAAAACAGCACCCCGGTAAGTAGTACTCAGCGGGTAAGTAACCCGGAGCAGAGCTCCACCGGGGTATCACGTCAAAGAGTACTTAACAGTGCTAATCGAGGCAAGGTTTGTCGCAGTTTTGCGCTGTTCTCTGCCGGCAGAGACGCATTAGCGAACTACTTGATCTCCAGAATCGGCTCGCCCTTGTTGATCTGCGTGCCGGTGGACACCTTGAGGTCGGTCACGGTGCCGGATTTGTGGGCCTTGACGGGGTTCTCCATCTTCATGGCCTCGAGGACGACAACGACCTCGCCCTCTTCCACTTCCTGGCCCTCCTCGACGGCGACCTTGATGACGCTGCCCTGCATCGGCGCGGTCACGGTGTCGCCGGACACGTTTGCCGACGCCCCCTTGCCACGACGCTTCTTCGACTTCTTGCGCTTATTGCCACCGCCCAAGAGGAGGTTGCCCGGCAGGGCCACTTCGATACGGCGGCCGCCCACCTCGACGACGAACTTCTGGGCGGCCTCTTGCTCCTCGTCCTCGGGGGCCTCGGTGGTGTCGGTGTATTCGGGCAGTTCGTTTACCCACTCTTCCTCGATCCACTTGGTGTAGACCGTGAAGTTGCCGTCTTCGGCGGTGAAGGCAGGATCGGTGAGAATGGCCTGATGGAAGGGGATAACCGTGGGGAGGCCTTCGATGCGGTACTCGGCCAGGGCGCGGCGTGCACGCGCAATGGCAGTCGCGCGGTCTGGGCCCCAGACGATGAGCTTGGCCAGCATGGAGTCGAACTGGCCACCAATGACGGAACCTTCGCGCACGCCGGAGTCCATGCGCACGCCCGGGCCGGAAGGCTCGGAGTACGTGGCGACGGTTCCGGGGGCTGGCATGAAGCCCGCGGCGGCGTCCTCGCCATTGATGCGGAACTCGATGGCGTGGCCGTGCGGAGCCGGGGCCTCGGAGATGGAAAGCTCGCGGCCCTCGGCGATGCGGAATTGCTCGCGAACGAGGTCGAAGCCAGTGGTTTCCTCGGTAACGGGGTGCTCCACCTGGAGGCGCGTGTTGACCTCAAGGAAGGAGATGAGGCCATCGGCGCCCACAAGGTACTCCACGGTGCCGGCACCGTAGTATCCGGCCTCGCGGCAAATGCGCTTGGCAGATTCGTGGATGGAGGCGCGCTGCTCATCGGTGAGGAAGGGGGCAGGAGCTTCTTCAACGAGTTTCTGGAAGCGGCGCTGCAGGGAGCAGTCGCGGGTGCCCATGACGACGACATTGCCGTGCTGGTCAGCCAAGACCTGAGCCTCGACGTGGCGGGCCTTATCCAGGTAGCGCTCGACAAAGCACTCACCACGGCCGAAAGCAGTGACGGCCTCGCGCGTGGCGGACTCGTAGAGGTCCTTGATCTCCTCGCGGGTGTGGGCGACCTTCATGCCGCGGCCACCGCCACCGAAAGCGGCCTTGATGGCAACCGGTAGACCGTGCTCGTCGGCGAAGGCCTCGACCTCCTCTGCGCTGGCGACGGGATCCTTGGTGCCCGGTGCCATGGGAGCGTCAGCACGCTCGGCAATGTGACGGGCGGTGACCTTGTCACCCAGGTCGGCGATGGACTTCGGGGAGGGGCCGATCCAGGTCAGGCCCGCGTCGATGACGGCCTGGGCAAAATCGGCGTTCTCGGAGAGGAAGCCGTAGCCGGGGTGGATGGCGTCGGCGCCGGATTTGGAGGCGGCGTCGAGAATCTTGTTGAAGTCGAGGTATGACTCTGCGGAAGTTTGACCGCCGAGTGCAAAGGCTTCGTCGGCAAGCGTGACGAATGGGGCGTCAGCATCTGGCTCAGCGTAGACCGCTACGGATGCGATGCCGGCGTCGCGAGCCGCGCGGATAACGCGGACCGCGATCTCACCGCGGTTGGCCACGAGGACCTTGGTGATGTTCTTGGTTTCAACTGCCACGGCAGGAACCCTCCTCCATTTTTTCTGATAGGACTGCGTACTATTCTTGCACACCAAAACATGAGGATACCTTCACATCTTGGTTTCGTGTCAAAAAATAAACCCGCACCAGCGTGGATGCGGGGTTAATTCGGTGTGTTCTTAACGCTCAACGGGCATTCGAACCATGTTGCCCCACTCTGCCCACGAGCCATCGTAGACGCGCGGGTTGTCGAAGCCGAGCAGGTACTTGAGTACAAACCAGGTGTGTGCGGCCTGAGCGCCGACATGCGAGTAGAGGACGGTTTCCGTTGCGGGCTCTAGCTCGCCATAGTTGACCTTGAGCTCGCTGAGCGCGCGGAAGCAGCCGTTGGGGTAGACCGCTCGATCCCACTCGAGGTTGATGGCGCCTGGGATGTGACCGTGGGTCAAGGTGGTGCCGTAGGCAGACTCACCAGTTCCGTTCTTGAGGGCAGCTTCGCCGCAGAACTCGTCTGGGCTGCGGGTGTCGACCACCATGGCGGTGGAGCCGCGCAGCTCGTCGACGAAGATGCGGGATGATTCTTCGCGGGAAACCTCAGGGTAGGAGGAAGGGGTCGGGTCAGGGACCATAAACGAGGTATCGCGTTCCTCGGACATCCAGGCATCCCGGCCACCATCGAGAAGCCGCACGTCTTCGTGGCCGTACAGCTCAAAGATCCACAGGGCGAATGCAGCCCACCAGTTGGACTTGTCTCCGTACAGGATGACGGTGTCATCGCGCTCGATGCCCTTCGAGCGAAGGAGGGCTGTGAAATCTTCCGCGCCGATGATGTCCCTCGTTGTGTTATCGAGCAACTCCGTCTGGACGTTGATACGGATAGCGGTGGGGATGTGGCCGATATCGTAGAGGAGTGAATCCTCATCGACCTCGATGACGTGGAGGCCGTTGATGCCCAGTCGCGCGGATAGCCACGGTGCGGACACGAGGCGCTCAGGGTGCGCGTACTCCTGGAAAGGGGGATTCGGGTCGAATTCGGCCACGGTCCACCTGCCTTTCTCGTTAAGGGGAAACGTTCGCTTCAACTCTAGCGCGCTCGGCCGAAAAGTGGTCACGGGGGAGGGCTCTTTGTGGTGTTGGATACATTTTTATGCCGTAGGGCGCCAGCTCGCGTGCACTGGTTATAACAAGTGTGCAGGTCAGGGGCTAAAAACTGCGTTAAGCTCGACTTTTATCGCATTTTGGCGTCGCTTCTTCAGGTGAGCGAACAGGCCTCACCTGGGTTATTTTAAGAAGTGACACTCATTAACCCCCTAGCGAAAGGGAAGCACTGTGCACAAGGCAATCGTCGTCTTCGAGGTCGAGGGCGGATCCGACAAGCAGATCAATGGACACCGTAAGGACACCATGCCGATCGTCGACTGCATCAAGGATGCAGGCTGGCACGCAGAGGTCGTGTTCTACCGTCCCGAGTGGTCTGAGAAGCTCTTTGAGTATGTATCTGAGAACTTCGATGCCTACATTTCCCGCGTGAACCCGGGCAACATCCCGGGCGGTGAGAAGGGCTACTTCGACTTGCTCACCAAGCTGTCCGACGCCGGCCTGGTCGGCATGTCCACCCCGTACGAGATGATGGCTTACGGCGCCAAGGATGCCCTGGTTAAGCTCAATGACACGGACCTGGTTCCGGCTGACACCGCCGCCTACTACGACGTCGAGTCCTTCCACAAGACCTTCCCGGCCTCCCTGTCCTACGGCGAGCGCGTGCTCAAGCAGAACCGCGGTTCCACTGGTTCCGGCATCTGGCGCGTGCGCCTTGCCGACGAGAAGCTGGCCGAGTCCGTCGAACCGGGCACCGCACTGCCTCTCGACACCAAGATCAAGTGCACCGAGGCTGTGGACAACCACACCGAGGAGCGCGAGCTCGGCGAGTTTATGGATTTCTGCGACCAGTACATCGTGGGTGACAACGGCATGCTCGTGGACATGCGCTTCATGCCGCGCATCGTTGAAGGCGAGATTCGTATTCTTCTCGTGGGCCCGGATCCGGTCTTCGTGGTGCACAAGAAGCCGGCTGAGGGCGGCGACGCTTTCTCCGCGACCCTGTTCTCCGGTGCTAAGTACACCTACCAGAAGCCGGAGGAGTGGCAGGAACTCGTCGACATGTTCGCTGAGGTCCGCCCGGTCATTGCAGAGAAGCTCGGTGGTGACAACATCCCACTGATCTGGACCGCAGACTTCATGCTGGCGGACGGTGAGAACGGCGAAGACACCTATGTCCTTGGTGAGATCAACTGCTCCTGCGTGGGCTTCACCTCTGAGCTGGACATGGGCATCCAGGAAAAGGTGGCGGCTGAAGCCATCAAGCGCGTGGAGGCCAAGCACGCATAAGCGTTTATTTTCGCGCTAGCCTTATCGAGTTTCCCCTGCCGCGGCAGGGGAAATTTGCATTTTCTTGGGGCTTATTCCCCGAGCCGGGCTGCCGGTGAGCGAGATCTCAGGTACGTTCGAAGGGGTAAAAATTGCGCCAGTGTAGTGCTGTAGCGTGCTGCGAAATTCGATGATTCTCCGAAAGGTCTAAGGAATAATGACGAACCCCAACCAGTTTGGTGAGAACGCCGACAACAGCGATAGCAACGTGGGCGATAACAGCTTTAACGGTTCCCACGGCGAGAACTCTGGGAACGATAACTTCGGTAGCTTTGGCGGCTACGGCAGCCCCCAGTCCAACAAGGATAGCTCGGCGTCTGGCTGGAATGCCCAGGATTCGAACTCCGGCTTTGGCTGGGGTGGCCAGGCAGGATACGGCGATTACTCCGAGAACTCCGCTGAGACTTCCTCGTTTGGTAGCGCCTCTTCCCAGGATTCGCAGCCGGACACTGACCGCGAAGCTAAGGACAGCACGTTTAGCGAAGGCTTTGCTTCTGCTGAGCCCGCATCCGAGTCCGCTAAGGACCAGGACACCCACTCCACCCAGGACTCCTTTGGCGCCTCCTATGCTTCCTACAACACCGATAGTGGTGCTGGCGCCGAGCATGCCGCTGAGTCGACGAACTCGAACCAGAGCCACAGCGACAACGGCTACGGCACTAACGGCTATGGCAACGACGGCTTTGGCGGTGGTGCGCAGACGGAATCCAACCAGGGCCATGGCTTTGGGCAGCAGTCAAGCAATGGTTTCGGTAGCCAGGCCTCTCACTCCAACTCCACGTCCGGTTTTGGTAGCTACTCCCAGCAGAACCAGGGCTTCGGTGCACAGGAGCAGCAAGGTTTCGGCTCCCAAGGACAGCAAGGTTTCGGCACCCAGGAGCAGCAGGGCTTTGGCCAGCAGAACTCGCCCTTTGCGGCCTCCCCGCAGAATCAGTACCCGCAGCAGGCTGCGCCGAATGGCGGTTCTTCCAAGGGCACGGGATTCTTCAAGGCGCTGTTTGACTTCTCTTTCAGCAACTTTATCACCCTGAAGTTCTCGTCCTTCATTTATATGCTGCTCGTCATTTTGTCAGCAGTCTTCTGGGTAGGAACGATCCTCTTCTCCTTCGCGTTTTTCGCTGATAGCGTTCTTTTGGGAATCCTTGCGTTCCTCGGTGCTGTGATCTTCGGCGGAATCACCTTCCTTTTTTACGTCATCCAGTTCCGATTGATCTTGGAGTTCTTCGTGGCAAACATCCGCACCGCGCAGAACACCGGCGATCTGGTTGCCAAGGCGGATGGCGATAAGGCTTAAAAGTCACTCTCCGCGCTGCTGTAGGGCAGACAAACAAATCCCGCGGCCTCAGTATTCGAGGTCCGCGGGATTTTTCTATGCAGGGGCCGCCGCGGTTTACGCGGCGAGCAGAGTGGCGTTGTTCCTAGCCAGTCGGGCTGGCCGAGCTGCTTAGTCCAGCAGCGCGGCGACGGACTCGGGGTCGGCGTCGGAAAGCATCTGGCGGATGCGGTCATACTCCGCGTCCTCACCGATGGCCTTCGCAGCATGGCCCAGCGCGGCAATCGCGCGCAGCACACCCTGGTTGGGCTCGTGGGAGAAGGGGACAGGGCCCCAGCCCTTCCAACCATTGCCGCGCAGGCGGTCGAGGCTGCGGTGGTAGCCGGTACGAGCATAGGCGTAGGCGGTGATGAAAGCGGTGGGCTCAGCACCCTTGTTCTTGTCTAGTTCCTGTTCCGCCAGCAGAGCCCAGAGCAGCGGGGAATCCGGGTGGGTGACAATTCCTGCGGTGAGATCGGAGGTACTGTCAGCACCCGGATCGACGGGCAGCTTGATGGGCGGGGGAGCGAGCATATCTTTCATTTCCATGCCGCCCCACTCTAGCCATGTGGCGCCACGGCCACCAGAGGGGGTGAACCAGGAAGGGGCGAACCTGGAAGGTTCGCCCGGAACTAGAAGGGCTCGCCCAGAATTAGTGCTGAGCCCAGAAATCGGAAACGTTGAGCCCAAAGGAATACAGCGCGCGGCGCAGCACTGGTAGCGAAAGGCCGATAACGGAGGAGGGATCGCCCTCAATGCGGTCGATGAACCAGCCACCGAGGGCCTCCAAGGTAAAGGCGCCGGCGCATTCGAGTGGCTCGCCGGTGCGGGCATAGGCCTCGATATCGGCGTTCGAAGCCTGGGCAAAGTGCACCGTCGTGCGCGAGGCTTCTACGAAGCGCTTATCGCCCCGCAGCACGCAATGGCCGGTGATGAGCTCCGCGGCGCGCCCGGCCTGCGCGTGCCAGCGTTCCACGGTGGCCTCGGGGGTATGGGGTTTGCCTTGGAGGGAGCCGTCGAGAAGCAGCATGGAATCCCCGCCCGCCACGACGTCCTCAGGATAGTCAGGAGCAATAGCCTCGGCTTTAGCCGTGGCGAGGGCGCAGACGATCTCGGCGGGCTCAGCACCCGCCAGGCGCTCCTCGATGGCCCGCTCGTCCACGTGGGCCGGGGCGATGACGGGTTCCACGCCCGCACCCCGCAGGATGGACAGGCGGGAGGGGGACTGGGAAGCTAGAACCAGGCGCATGCGCTTAGTAGTAGCGGACGTTGCGGAAGGCGGACGGGTTGAATACGTCACCCGGCTGGCCCCACAGGTCGCGCTCGGAGCGGATATCGGCGGCCTTGGCGCGCGCCTCAGAGTCGAGCTGGCTGAGCACCGTGGACAGGGCCGCCACCTCAGCGTCGGTGGGGTTGCCGCGCAGAACGGTAAACAGGGAAGCGGTCATAGGGAAACCTCTACAAAACGATATTGCCGTGTTTCTTCGGCAGGGTTGGAATAATCTTGCGATCCAGTAGGCGCAGGCCCTCGATGAGGGAGCCGCGGGTGGCTGCCGGGGTAATGACGGAATCGACGAGACCACGCTCAGCGGCCTGGTACGGGGTCAGGTAGGCGGCGGCCTCCTCCTCGCTCAGCTCTAGCTCTGCGGCCAGTGCAGGGGCATCGGCCACTGAGATCTCGGCCGTCGGCCACGCATAGGACAGGTCCGCACCGAGTTCCTTGGAGCCGAAAGCGATGTAGCCGGTGCCGTGCGCGCGGCGGACGATGACACTGATCTTGCCTACGCTCGCCGCGGAGTAGGCGTGCACCAGCTTGGCCAGTGCTGCCTTCTCCACATCCAGCGCCGGAGTATCGACGAACTCGATAATGGGGGTATTGAAGGCATCGCAGAGGCGGATGAAACGCGCGGCCTTAGCGGCAGCTTCCGCATCGAAGGAGTCGCGGTTGGCGATGATGCCCACGGTGCGGCCCTCGACGCGACCGAAGCCGGTGAAGACACCGCGCACCTGGGCGCCGAGCTCGAAAACATCCTCGCAGGTGGCGGTGACCACGTCGGCGAGATCGACGGCGCCGTCATCTCCCACGAGGGTATCGAGGGCGTGGTCGGCGTCGGTGATGTTCTCCTCCACAGAGCCCGCAACGATGGTGGCCTCGGTGCGGGGAGCGGCGGCACGGTTATTGGAAGGCAGGTAGGAGAGCACGCGCTTGGCGACGTTCACCTCGTGCTCCCCATCCGCCTGCAGGTCGCCGTCCGGAGCAATGACGACATCCGACAGCGCGGCCACCAGCGAGGCCTCCTTGGAGTCCGCGTAGACCGCCGTGACCTGCGGGATGAGGCCGGAAGCGGTGGTGGCGCGGGCCAGGATGCGGGCCTGCATGGCGGAGGAGACAATGCCCTCCTGGGCGCGGGGCTTATCGCTGGCGACGAGTGCGACGATGGGCACGCCGGTCTTAATGGCCAGGTCATAAAGCTTGGTGACCTTTTCGCCATAGACCTCGCCCATGGTGCCGTCGAAAAGCGAGGCGTCCTGCGCATAGGCGCAGACCTTGCGGCCATCGACGGTGCCGAAGCCGGTGACGACGCCATCGGTGTAAGGACGGATGTGCTCGCGGCCGAACTCGGTGGAGCGGTGGCGAGCGAGCGCGTCGGTCTCCACGAAGGATCCGGCGTCAAAGAGCGCCTCGATGGCGCTGCGGGCCGCAGGAACCTCTCCCTGCGGCGCCCGGGACTCGGTGAGCTTGGCGCTCAGGTCCTCGATCTTGCCAGCGGTCGTCTTCAAGTCAGTCATGGGACACTAGTGTAATACAGTGCGTCTGCTGCACTACGCTGCGCTCGTTCCGAGCGCAGCCTAAAGCGGGATGTTGCCGTGCTTGCGTGCCGGGCGAGCCACATTCTTGTCCGTGAAGAAGCGCAGATTCTTGGCGATTGCACTGCGGGTTTCAGAGGGGAGAATGACGGCGTCGATAAGCCCGCGCTCCGCTGCCTTATACGGGTTGAGCATGTGGTCTTCATACTCACGCTCGAAGGACTTGGTCAGCTCAGCTACGTCGAGGCCCTTTTCGTGGGCAGCCTTGATCTCCTTGCGGTAGATAAAACCGACGGCGCCGGCAGCGCCCATGACCGCGATCTGGGCGGTGGGCCAGGCCAGGTTGACGTCCGCTCCCAGTCCCTTGGAGCCCATCACACAGTAAGCGCCGCCGTAGGCCTTGCGCAGGGTGACGGTGATCTTCGGAACGGTGGCTTCGGCGTAGGCGTAGAGCAGCTTGGCGCCGCGGCGCAGGATGCCATCGTGTTCCTGGTCGGCGCCGGGGAGGAAGCCGGGGACGTCGACCAGCATGATGATCGGGATATTAAAGGCATCGCAGGTGCGCACGAAGCGCGCGGCCTTCTCTGAAGAATTGATGTCGAGGCAGCCGGCGAAGACCTGGGGCTGGTTGGCCACGAACCCTACGGTGCGCCCTTCGATGCGGCCGAAGGCGGTGACCACGTTATCGGCGCGGTCGGCTTGGATCTCCAGGAAATCGCCGTCATCGGTGAGAGCCTCGATGATCTCCTTGACGTCATAGGGCTGGTTCGGGGAATCCGGGATGATGCTATCCAGCACGAGGTCGTCGACGGTTTCTTCGCCCAGCTCCTCGTAGGGCTCAACCGGGGTCAGCTGGCGGTTATTGGAGGGCAGGTAGGTCAGTAGGTCGTGTACCCAATCGAGCGCTTCCTCGTCGCTAGAAGCGGTGTAGTGCGAGGTGCCGGACTTATGCATGTGGACGCCGGCGCCGCCGAGTTCTTCCTGGCTGACTTCTTCACCGGTGACGGTCTTGATGACGTCGGGCCCGGTGACGAACATCTTGGACTTCTCATCCACCATCACCACGAAGTCGGTCAACGCGGGGGAGTAGGCGTTGCCGCCGGCGCAAGCACCCATGATGACGGAGATTTGTGGGACGACGCCGGAGGCCTTGACGTTCTGGTAGAAGGTCTTGGCAATCCAGTCCAGGGACACGGCGCCATCCTGGATGCGGGCGCCGGCGCCCTCGTACAGGCCAATGAGTGGGCGGCCGGTGGTGATGGACAGCTCCATGATCTTGATCATTTTCTCGCCGTAGACCTCGCCGAGGGCGCCGCCGAAGACGGTTCCGTCCTGGGAGAAGATGCAGACCTCGCGGCCGTCGATGGTTCCCCAACCGGTGACGATGCCATCGGTCAGCGGGCGCTTCTTGCCCATCCCGAAGTCCGTGGTGCGGTGCACGGCGAGCATGTCGGTCTCCACGAAGGAGCCTTCATCGAGGAGGTAGTCCAAGCGCTCACGCGCGGTGAGGCGGCCCTGGGCGTGGACCTTGTCGTGGGCTTTTGCACCCATGGGCTGCGCCGCTGCTTCGCGACGCCTCTTCAGTTCAGCGATCTTGCCTGCGGTGGTGTCGGCGCTCAGGGAGTCAAGCTCCGACAAATGTGAGGAAATAGTCATGTTTCGACAGTGTAGAGAAGTTTTGTATGGGAATGTATAGCGGCGCGCGGGTGATTTCCCTCACAGTCCGCGTTTGTGCAGGTAGGTGGGGTGGGAAAGATGAGGGTTTCCTCGGGAATGGTGTGTCGGGCACATGGTTGCCAGTGTAATTGGCGTGGCATTGGTGGGATTGGCTGGTGCGGGTAAAAGAAAAGCCTCGCTCCCCGGAGGCGGGGGCGAGGCTTGAGTTAAGCGGCTTTATCTGGAGCGTCGGCTAGCCAGCCGAGGTTGCAAAGGAAGAGTTCAACCTCTGTGAGATCCTCTTCGCTGGGAAAGGAGTTGGTCAGCGCCGCGTAGGACTCTTCGATGTCGGTGCGGGTGGCTGGGACAAGGCCGTGCTTGTGCAGATCTTCGGCGATCTGCGATACCAGCGGCGCCGGGTGCACCGTGTCAAGGTTGATTCCGGTGGCACTCTTGAATTCGTTAGTGATGGCGGAAAGGAATCCGGTCAGGGTATTCATTTGGCTCACCTCTCTATTTCTTGTCGTAATGATGCGGCCGTCCGCATCATGGGGTTAAACCAACTATATAGGTAAAGTTCTCCAAAAGCTAGCTTTCGTTCACGGCGAGTTAACTTTCGGTTAACCTAGCGTGAAATATGAGGTGAGAAACGAGCGCCTTTTAAGCCTCAATGGGCAGCCAGGCGTAGCCATAGGGCCCGAGCTCCACAGGGCCTAGGTCGACGGTCTGATCCGTGAAGTTGTGCAGGCACAACAACTCACCGCGCTGGAACCCCAGAACGCCCGTCTGACCGGTTTCCACGGCTTTGAACGGTGTGGTGCCGAGTTCCGGATGTGCCTTACGCTGCTGGATTAGACCGCGGAGGCGGTGGAGGAGCGAGGAATCGTCGGCAAGCTGCTCTTTCACTGAGACCCCTACGCCGCCGACGATGGGACGGCGCGGGTGAGCGGATGTAGTGAAACCTGCGCCCTCACCGGGCTCCCATTGCATGGGCGTGCGCACGGCATCGCGGTCGGGCAATTCGGGGGCATCGTTCATACCAATCTCATCGCCGTAATACAGGAAGGGCGCACCCGGCAGAGTCATGAGAAGTGAATAAAAAAGCTCAATCTTGCGGTAATCATTGCCCAACAGCGGCGCGAGGCGCCGCGCGATGCCCACGTGGGCGCGCATCTGCTCATCCGGCAGGTAGTGCTCGTACATGATGGCGCGCTGGTCCTCGTCGACCATTTCTAGGGTCAGCTCGTCGTGGTTGCGCAGGAAGGTGCCCCACTGACAACCCTGGGGAAGCTCCGGAAGCTCCGCCATGATGTCGTAGACCGGTGTGGCGTCCCCCAGCGCGAGGGCTTGGTAAAGCCGCGGCATCACTGGGAAGTTGAACACCATGTGGAAGCGATTGCCCGTGCCATAAAACTCCATGGTTTCTTCGGGCGGCTGGTTAGCCTCCGCGATCATGATGGCCTCGGGGTAATTCTCGTCGATGAAGGCGCGGACCTTCTCCACAAACTCGACCGTCTCCGGCAGAGACTCGCCGCCCACCCCATCACGCTCGTACAGGTAGGCGATGGCATCGAGGCGGAAGCCGTCCACGCCCTTATCTAGCCAGAAGGAAAGAATCTTGAATACTTCCTCGTGGACCTTCGGGTTGTCGTAGTTTAGGTCTGGCTGGTGTGAGTAGAAGCGGTGGAAGTAGTACTGCTTGCGCTCCGGGTCCCATGCCCAATTCGAGGTTTCCGTATCGGTGAAGATAATGCGGATCTCGGGGTAGCGCAGGGGATCATCGCCCCACACGTAATAGTCGCCGTAAGGGCCTTCCGGATCGGTGCGGGAGGCCTGGAACCACGGATGATCGGTAGAGGTGTGGTTGAAAGCCAAATCCGTCATGAGGCGCATGCCACGAGCGTGAAGTTCGGTGACGAGCTCGTCAAAGTCTTCCATCGTGCCGTAGTCAGGGTGAATGGAGTAGTAGTTGGCGATGTCATAGCCGTCATCGCGCAGCGGGGAAGCATAGAACGGGGAGAGCCACAGGCAGTCCACTCCGAGCCACTTGAGGTAATCCAGCTTCTCAATAACTCCACGTAGCGTGCCAACGCCTTCGCCGTGGGTGTCCTTGTACGAGCCCACGAGGGCCTGGTAGAAAATGGCGTTATCGTGCCAGGTCATCGGAGATCCTTCCGTTTGGCCCGCCACAGCAGAAACTCCGCCAGGCACAGCGCGCCCGCCAGGAGCCCCGGCCAGATGGCGGGGGAGGGGTGAAAAAGATTGAGGACTGCTTGCACCAGCGCTAGGAAGGCAAAGAAGCCAACGAATCCCAGCGCGGTGTCCCATAGCAGTTCACGGCGCATTAAGCCTTGACACCTCCGGCGGTGAGGCCGGCGACGATGCGGTGCTGGAAGATGAGCACCATGATGATGAGCGGAACCGTTACCAGCGCGCCCGCGGCCATGGTGGCGGCATAGGGGTACTCGAAGGCCGAGGGGCCCGAGAAACGCGCGATAGCCACGGTCACCGGCTCAGTAGCAGTGGTGGATAGCTGCTTGGCCAGCATGAACTCGTTCCACGTTGTGATGAAAGCGATGATGGCGGTGGTAAACAGCGCGGGCGCGGCCAGGGGCAGGAGCACGAGGCGGAAAGCTTGACCGCGGGAAGCGCCGTCCACGCGGGCAGCTTCCTCCAGCTCCCAGGGCAGCTGACGGAAGAAGCTCAGCAGCGTGTAGACAGTCAGGGGCAGCGCGAAGGAGATATTCGGAATGATCATCGCGCGGTAGGTGCCAATCCACTCGAGGTTGCCAAAGAGCTGGAAGAGCGGGGTCACCAACGCGATGGCCGGGAACATCGAGGCGGCCAGGATGATGCCGGTGACGATACCTTTTCCAGGGAAGTCGTAGCGAGCTAGCGCATAGGCGGTGAACACGCCGATGAGGACTGCGACAGCGGTCGTGGCTAGGGAGATAAGCAAAGAGTTCCCCAGTGCGTTGAGGAAGTCATTGCCCTTGTCTGTTGCCAGTGCATCCCGGAAGTTGTCCAAGGTCACGTGCGTGGGCCACGGGGTGGTGTCGAAGGTATGGGACTTGTGCCGCAAGGCGGTGACAACCATCCAGTAGAAGGGCGCGAGCCCCCAGAACATGATGAAGAGGATGCCGAGGTAGTGGCCAAGCTTTTTCATGACTTCTTCTCCTTCTTCTGGCGAGCAGTACCGGAGATATCAGCGCCGAGGAAGCGGACGAGGATGAACGCGACGGTGAAGATAAGCAGGAAGATGAGTGTGGACAGCGCGGAGGCTGAGTTGAAGTGGCCCTGGCGCATGTCTTCCACCACCAGCTGGGAAATGGTGGCCGTCGGCGCGTTGGAGGAAGCGGAGATCATGATGACCGGTAGGTCGTACATGCGCAGCGCATCCAGCGTACGGAAGAGGATGGCCACCATGAGTGCCGGCCGCACCAGTGGCAGGGTGATGGTGAAGAAGGTTTGGATACGCGAGGCGCCGTCCACGCGTGCTGCGTCATAGACATCGCGCGGAATCATCTGCAGGCCTGCCAGGATGAGCAGTGCCATGAACGGGGCGGTCTTCCACACATCAGCGATAATCACCGCGAGGCGGGCATAGAACGGGTCCGTGGTCCATGCGATGCGCGAGCCGATGAGCGCGTTAACGATGCCATCCGGTGCAAACATGAACTGCCATAGCTTCGCGGTGACCGCGGTGGGGATAGCCCAGGGAACCAGTACCGCCGCGCGCACGAGGCCACGACCGCGGTATTCGCCGTTCATCACCAGCGCCATGAACATGCCCAAAATCGTTTCCAGGGTCACCGTGACCACGGTGAAGAAGAGCGTGATCTTGAGCGCTGGCCAGAAATCAGTGGCGATAACGCCATCCGGGCATGCGGTGGCCTGGCCGGTGGCAGACATACAGCGATTGGTGATCCAGTACAGGTAGTTCTCGAGGCCTGCGAATGCGCCTTCCTCGAATACACCCGTGGTCGGGTTAAGCCGCTTGTTGCCCTGGAAGGACAACATCACAGCGCGCACGATGGGATAACCAATGACCACGGCCAGCGCTATCAGCGCCGGCGCGATGAGCGCAGCAACGCGCAGATACTGTCTGCGGGGCTGCGCGGTAGGCGGTGCTCCAGCCATGCGGTGCCTGCCTTTCTGATTCATAGGGGAGGGGGTTATCGGGGGTTGGGGAAAATCATAGCGGGTGGCGTAGACATCCTCTGGACATCCTCTGCGCGCGAGCACCTTGATGCCCATTGGTTTAAATCCAGATCAAAGAAGGAGGCGCGGGCAAGTCACGTGGACTTACTCGCGCCCCCATTTCACGCTGGGAAGATTAACCCTGGGAGGCTGCCTCGATGGCAGCCTTCATGTCCTTCGTAGCGTCATCGACGGACTTGTCAGCGGTCAGAGCCGCGTAGGCGTTATCCTGCACGGCCTTGGAGATGGCGGTGTAGAACGGGGAGACCGGACGCGGCGCGGCGTTCTCCAAGGACTCCTTGAGAGCCGGAAGGTACGGGAACTCCTCGACGAGGGACTCATCGTCGTAGATGGAGGCCAGCACCGGCGGGAAGGAAGCCTCAGCGAAGGACTTCTGGTTCTCCTCGTTGATGATGAACTTCATGAAGTCCAGGGCCGTAGCCTTGTGCTCGGAGTTGATGTTGATGCCGTTGTTGTAGCCACCGAGGGTGGAGACACCGACTCCGTCCTTGCCCACCAGCGGCTGGACTTCAAACTTCACGCCAGCCTCTTCGGCATTGGTGTACATGTACGGCCAGTTGATGGCAAAAGCGGTCTTGCCCTCAGTGAAAGCGAGGTTGGTCTCCTCCTCCGTTGTGGCGGTGGAGTCCTTGGAGATGGTGCCGTCTTCGTAGGCGTCGACAAGCGCCTGCAGGCCTTCCTTGGCCTCGTCGGAGTCAACAGCGACGTTGCCCTCATCATCCAAGATGGAGCCGCCCCAGCCCTCGATGAAGCCGGCGGTGTTGACGGTGAGGCCCTCGTACTGCTTGAGCTGAGTGGTCAGGCAGGAAGCATCATCCTTGAGAGCCTCACAGGCAGAAGCGACGTCCTCGAACTTCTCCGGAGCCTTGTCCGCCAACTCAGTGTTGCGGAAGAGCAGCTGGCCGTTGGTGTTCTGCGGCAGCGCGTAGAGGGTGTCGTTGTAGGTGGCGGACTCCACGGTGGGCTCCAGCAGTCCGGAGGTGTCCACCTCAAGGTCACCAGTCAACGGTGCCAGCCACTGGTTAGCGGCGAAGTCCGCGGTCCAGACCACGTCCAGCGCCATGACGTCGTAGTCGGAGTTGCCCGCCTGCAGGGACTGCACGAGGGTCTCGCGCTGAGCGTCGGCCTCGCCGGCGAGCTCCTTGAGCTCGACCTTCTCATCTGGGTGCTCGGCGTTCCATGCCTCGATGATGGGCGTGATCTTGTCGGTATCGTTCTTACCCATGGCGAAGGTGATGGGGCCGCGGCCGTCACCATCAGTCGAGGAGGCATCGGAGCCAGTGCTTGACGACGATCCCTCGTCGCTCGAGGAGCAACCCGCCAAGGTCAGTGCGAGTGCAGCGGTGGTGACGACAACGCCGCGGCGGACAGAACGCAGCGAGCTGGGGAGGAAGGGCTTCTTCATTGAATATTCACCTTTCGGAAAACTTCTGATGACTACAAAATAGGGGATCATCCCCACACTGCACGTGGTTTTGGCTTTTAATTCACTTCAAACGGGGGTGAAATCACCCCTGTCCGTGGTGTTTCTTAAGCCTCAATACGCTGGCCGGTCTCCGGATCGAAGCGGTGAGCCTCGCGGGGGTTAAAGGTCAGCACGACGTCCTCACCACGCTGCGGAACGTTGTCGCTCGCGCGGGCGACGAAGCGCTGCTCGCCCACCATGACGTAGACGAAGGACTCAGAGCCCAGCTCTTCCACGAACTCCACCGTGCCTTGGAAGCCAATCGGCCCCTTATTGATGAACATTTTTTCCGGGCGAACGCCGACGCGTCCGCCGTTGTAGTCGAAGATGTTCATCGCGGGGGAACCGATGAAACCGGCGACGAATTCGTTAGCGGGAGCGTCGTAGAGCTCGCGCGGTGGCGCGACTTGCTGCAGAACACCGTCCTTGAGCACGGCCACGCGGTCACCCATGGTCATGGCCTCCACCTGGTCGTGGGTGACGTAGACAGTGGTGGTGCCGAGACGCTGTTGGAGGCTGGCCAGCTCCGCGCGGGTTTGCACGCGCAGCTTAGCGTCGAGGTTAGACAGGGGCTCATCCATGAGGAAGGCCTTCGGTTCGCGCACGATGGCGCGGCCCATGGCCACGCGCTGACGCTGACCACCGGAGAGGTCTTTGGGCTTGCGCTGCAGGTACTCCGTCAGCCCAAGGGTCTTCGCGGCTTCTTCTACTTTGGCTTTGATTTCAGCCTTGGGCATCTTGGCCAGCTTGAGGGCGAAGCCCATGTTCTGGGCAACGGTGAGGTGCGGGTAGAGCGCGTAGTTCTGGAAGACCATGGCGATATCGCGATCGCCTGGCTCAAGGCCCGTGACGTCTTTGCCGTCAATAAGGATGCGGCCGCTGGAGACCGGCTCCAGCCCCGCGAGGGCGCGCAGGGTGGTGGACTTACCGCAGCCGGACGGGCCGACGAGGACTAGAAACTCGCCGTCCGCAATCTCGAGATTGAGGTCTTTGACCGTGGGGTTCTCGGCACGGGGATAGGTGATGCCGACGTTCTCAAAAGTGACCTTTGCCATGGATTCACACTAGCACCTGGCGGTGCGTGCATTAGGCTGGAATTTGTTATGAAGAAGTTCGCTCCACTCCTCGCGCTGCTCTTGGTCGGTTGCTCCAGTACGGAATCGGCGGAGTCCTTTGCGCCACTGACAACCGTTTCTACTGGGACTGCTGATGCGTCTTCAGCGCCTTCGGAGACTACGACGGAGTCATTGACCTCCACTACCAAATCTTCTTCGGAAGAGCCTTCCCCGACGATGCCCTCGAAGGAGTCCGCGACATCGCCGACGACTTCGGCTGCAGAGACGCAGCGCGATACCGTGTTCCGCGCTATTTTTGCCGATACTGTCGACGCATCTGACGTCCGCTCACAGTTGGTGGACAATGGCCACGTGAATCGCTCCACCATGCGTGCCAGCATGAAGGGGATGGGCCTGGATGTCTCGGATTCGGAATTGCAAGAGTACGGCGAGTGGGTTTGTGAATGGGTTACCCCAGCAACTCGCTATGTGCTGGTGACTGAAGGAAAGCCGGATAACCTTGGGGCACAAGACCGCGCTGATTACGACAAGTTGATCGGGGATACTGTTTCTTTCCTGGCGGATACGCGGCAGATCACCGTCACACCTGAACAGGTCACCCATGCGTTGCCGCAGGCGGTGCTGACTACCTGTCTTGACGATGCTACTGCCCGCACAATTCTGGCCAATCCGGATTACTTTTAGTTACTTCGAGGCGGCAGTGATCCGGCGGGTAACCTAGGGTGCATGACTGCACTTGATATGGACCGAATCCGCGAGGCGCTGAGCGAAGACTTCGCTGTTATCGATTACGCCGAGTCCACTGGCTCCACCAACACCGATCTCATGCAGGCCGACAAGGTGGCTGATGGCACCGTTTTGCTGGCCAATGAGCAGGTTGCCGGTAAGGGCCGATTGGGCCGTCAGTGGGTGAGCCCGGCTGGTTCGCAGCTCATCTTTTCCGTTCTCATCCTTCCGGATTCGCTGGATCACCTCGGTACTTTGCCGCTAGCTGCCGGCTTGGCCGTGACTGATTCCGTAGAGGGTGCGGTACTCAAGTGGCCGAATGACGTGCACATCGATGGCAAGAAGCTGTGCGGCATCCTCGCCGAGGCTGGTCCAGTGGGCGAGGCCTTCAAATCTGCTCCGAAGACGGAAGTTTCCAAGGCTGAAATCAACAAGGCCGAGGTCAACAAGGCAGAGATCAACAAGGCAGAGATTAATAAGGCAGAGATCAACAAAGCCGAGGTCAGTAAAGCTGAAATCGCCCCCAAGACTCAGTCTGCGAAGCCGCCTTCAGCCCGCGTGGTCGTGGGCATGGGCATCAACGTCACCCTGACCCGCGAGGAACTGCCCATCGAGGCCGCGACATCGCTCGCGCTCGAAGGCCTTGATACCGACCGCACGCAGCTGGCGATTACCGTGCTGAAGAACCTGCGTCGCCGCATCACCCAGTGGGAGCAGCAGGACCCACAGCTTATGGCTGATTACCGTAAGGTGTGTTCTTCCATCGGGCAGGAAGTTCGCCTCGAAGCCCCGGCCGGCGACGTCATCGGCACCGTCGAGGGCGTGGCCGATGATGGTCGCATCAACGTTGGCGGCGAGTATTACTCCGCGGGTGATGTCATCCACCTGCGCCCGGCTGATAATTAGTCGCCCGCGCTGCGTGGCGTCTAAGCGTCGACCGGCGAGGCCCCATAGAAGACGCCGTGCTCGACACATGGCGCTATTCAAAAGGCGTCTGTCAGAAGGCATTAGTCAAAAGGTGTCTTTGGGGGCAAAGACACCTTTTGGACGCCTCCACATGGCGTTTTCAGGGGCAAAGACGCCTTTTGACTGACGCCTTTTAGGAAATGCCATGTGCGAAGCCTTGGCTGGGCCTGCAAGGCCTAGGACGTGACGTCCTCTTGCCTGGACGGCGGGAGCAGGGAGGTACCATGAGCCCCATGAACCTCATGCAGATGGGCCGCGGCGAGGTTGTGCGCGCGGATATGACCGCCCCCTTTCGGACGCTGCTCTTTCCTTTTTTAGAGCTCATCGTGATTACCGGGGTGTGCTGGATTGCCATCGGCTGGTGCGACTATAACGGCATGGACCTGGCGCTTCGCAATGGCTTAGTAGCTCTATGGGCCCTGCTTGCTGCCTGGCGCTTCATCGTTCCCCTCGTCAAGGCCCGTCGTAAGCGCTTCATCGTGACCAACCTGCGCGTCATCGCTCGCGAAGGCAAACGCGTTGATTCGATCCCGCTCACGGATATCCGTGGTGCGCGCCGCCGTCGCGGCGGGATTTCGCTGGCACTCCACGGATACGAGAAGCCGATGTATTTCCCATCCATCCCCAAAGCCAAGCGCGTCGAGGATATCCTCAACGAGCAACCGGTCTGGGGTTAGTCCTTAATCTCCGTCGTGTGTAGCTGCTGGTCCAAGTCATTAGGGGCCAGGTTGGCGGAGCGGAACTCGTGGGTCAGCGGCAAGCGCAGATCCAGGTCCGTGCCAGGGCAGAGCTCAATGGTGGCCTCATCCACCGTGTAGTCCAGCACGTGTCCGCCGGAGGTCCGCGCAGCGTCAATAAAGTGCACGTGGCAGCCCGGCACCGAAATGCCTTTTTCAAAGACCGGTGTGCGGAAACCACCGATGATGCCTTCGACGTTTTCAAAGCGCAGTTCCTTATCGCCGCCCACGGCCTGCGCCATCGGCGGATAAGGCTTGCTCTGCTTGACCACCGTGCGGGTAACCACGTTGCTGAAGCGGCCGGTGATGCGCACCGCGTACATGTAGTTGGCGGAAGGCTCCACCTCATCGATGAAGGCCGAAAGCTCCTCGCGCTTCAATCCCTTGGGCGCGGCCACCTTAATACGGGGGACGAAGTTCGTGGCCACCGCGAAGGGGGTTCCCTGGTCCAAGTCCGCCACCGTCGCGGTGCCATCGCCGCGTAGCTGGTAGCACACGCCGTCGAGGATAATCATCTCCCCATCCAGCGCATCGAAGGTGCCGATGCCAAAATTGCCTTTGCCCAAGAGCTCGCCGATGGTCATTTCGCCGTCGTAAATGCCATCCAACAGCGCGGTCATGAGGGAGTTCTGAAAGATGGTATGCCGGACGATCATGGCCCCAAGGCTAGTATTGAAAGGGTGAGTGAACAACACAAACCCCTCGTTACTGTTTATGGAGACGGCCAGCTTGCACGCATGATGCAGCCGGCCGCCGCAGAGCTCGACATCAGCTTGCGCGTGCTGGCCTCCGCGCCAGACAAGTCCGCCGCACAGGTGATCCCGGATGTGGTGCTCGGTGACTACCACGATCTCGACGTGCTCACCGCCGCCGCGGAAGGCGCGGATGCAATTACCTTTGAGCACGAGCACGTCCCGACGGAGCACGTCGAGCGTCTTATCGCCGACGGCCTCAACGTCCAGCCCCAGCCTTCCGCTCTCCTCTACGCGCAGGACAAGCTCTTCATGCGCCAGAAGCTGGCCGAGCTGGGCGCCCCAGTGCCGCGCTTTGCCGCTATTGAATCGGTGGAGGATGCCCGGGATTTCGCCGCGCTTGTCGACGGTCACGTGTGCCTCAAAGCCCGCCGCGGCGGCTACGACGGTCATGGCGTGTGGTTCCCGTCAGCGGAGGAGCTGGAGCCGCTGGTAGAAGAGCTTCTCGCCGCTGGTACTCCGCTTATGGCTGAGGAAAAAGTGGCTCTTACTCGCGAGCTGTCCGTGCTCGTCGCCCGCCGCCCCTCCGGCGAAGTAAAGGCCTGGCCGGTCACCGAGTCCGTGCAGCGAGATGGCATCTGCGCCGAGGCTTTTGCCCCAGCCCCGAACTTGTCGGCAGCGCTCGCGGAGCGCGCCATGCAGGTGGGCATCAAGGTAGCCACCGAGCTGGGCGTTACGGGTGTGCTGGCAGTGGAGCTTTTCGCTTTTGCCACGAAGCAAGACGCCGGCTGCATCATCGCGTCCGCTTCAGGCGCGCCGGGAGCGGTTGTGGAAGAAGATATTGCGGTCAACGAGCTGGCCATGCGCCCGCACAACACCGGCCACTGGACGCAGGATGGCTGCGTGACCTCGCAGTTCGAGCAGCACCTGCGTGCCGTGCTGGACCTGCCGCTGGGCTCCACCGCGCCATTGGCGCCCGTAACGGTCATGGCCAATGTGCTGGGGGCTGAGGAGGATCCGCAGATGCCCATGCCGCAGCGCGTCCGTGAAGTCATGGAGCGCTACCCGCAGGCGAAGATCCACCTCTACGGTAAGGACCACCAGCCGGGTCGCAAGATCGGCCACGTCAACGTCGTTGGTGAGGACGTGGAGGAAACGCGCCGCATCGCCCACGATGCCGCCCACTTCCTCGTCCACGCGCAGTGGGCGTAAGCCCACCTTAAGCCCGCAGCGAGCTTAAACGCTAGTAAAGAAGGAGATTTTTCATGGAACCACTCGTCGGACTGATCATGGGATCCGATTCCGATTGGCCCACCGTCAAGCCCGCAGCCGAAGTGCTCGCCGAGTTCGGCGTGCCCTTTGAGGTGGGCGTCGTCAGCGCGCACCGCACCCCAGAAAAGATGCTGGCGTATGCCAAGTCTGCCCACGAGCGCGGGCTCAAGGCCATCATCGCCTGTGCCGGTGGTGCGGCCCACCTGCCAGGCATGGTTGCCGCGGCCACGCCACTGCCGGTCATCGGCATCCCGCGCGCGTTGAAGGATCTCGATGGTCTCGATTCACTGCTGTCCATCGTGCAGATGCCGGGTGGGGTGCCGGTGGCAACCGTATCCATCGGCGGTGCGAAGAATGCGGGCCTGCTTGCCGTGCGCATCCTCTCCGCGGGCGACCCAGCACTGGTGGAGAAGATGGCGGCCTACCAAGAGAACATGGCCGCCGAAGTAGAAAAGAAGGATGAGAACCTGCGTTCCCAGCTCCTCGGCGAATAAGACGCGGCTTTAACCGGGCAACTCGCTTGTCAGATCCGGGTAGGAGGCCTGGGCGCCGGAGCCCGTGACGGTAAAGGCCCCGACCCGCGCGGCGAAGCGCGCGGCATCCACCAGCGAATCGCCGTCCAACAAGCGGGCACACAGCGCGCCGGCGAAGGCATCGCCCGCGCCGGTCGTATCGACGGCGGTGACGCGTGGGGAGGGAACGTCGATAAGCTCGGCCCCCTCGGCCACAAGCGCCCCGCGCGCGCCCAGCGTGAGAACCACCGAGGCGAAGCCGGCCTCCCTTAAGCGCTGCGCTAGCTCCGCTGGCGCGCCCTGGCCGCTCAACCCCAGCTGCTCCAAGATGAGACCGGCTTCGTGTTCATTGGCCAGCAGCGGATCGGCATGCAGGAGAGCTTGCTTATCAACTTCGATGATCGGGGCGAGATTAACCACGACTCGTCCCTTCGCCAGCTCGACAGCTTGTGCAAACCCTCCGCCGGTATCTCGCCTTGGAGCAAAATGAGGTCTGATGCGGTGATAGGGGAGGAGTGCGTGGTGACGAATGAATCGCTGACAAGCGCATTAGCACCTGGCACCACGATGATGGTGTTTTCACCCTGCTCATCCACGGTAATGACGGCTAAACCTGTTACCTCTTCGCTGGCCTCGACGTGGGTGAGGTCCACGCCGCTGGCCTGCAAGTAGTACATCGCGGGCGCGGCATAAGCATCGCTGCCCACCGCGCCGACGAAGCTCACCTGTGCGCCCAGCCGGGCAGCCGCGACCGCCTGGTTTGCTCCTTTGCCACCCGCGGTGATGGCGCCGCCGTGCCCCAAGAGGGTTTCGCCCGGTTGGGGATGCCGCGCGGCGTGGACCACGAGGTCAGCGTTGATGGAACCAACTACGCACATGCTCATGCTGCCCAGTATGCACGCTAAGCTAGCGGGCATGCAGTTTCCGCTTCTGGTGTTGGGCGCGCGCGTTGAGGGCGGCGAGCCTGGTCCGCTGCTGTGTAGCCGGTTGGACCGAGCGGTGGTGTTGGCTCGCCTGTTGCCGGAGGAGCCAATCATCGTGACCGGCTTCGGGGAGGCGGAGCCGATGGCGCGCTACCTCATCGAGCGGGGCGTTAATCCGGAGAGGATTCTCCTCGAACCACTCGCTACCAGTACCAACGAGAACCTCGAGCGCGCCCATGCGCTGTGCCCGGAGTACACCTATTTCCGCGTTGTGACCAATGACTTCCACGTGCTGCGCACCCGCATGTGGGCCGGGCACCTAGGGATTCGCGTTCACATGCACGGCGTGCGGACCCCGCGGAAAGACCGCTGGTGGAACTACCTGCGCGAGGTGGTGGCGACGCCGCATTCGCTGCTGCGCATTGTGTGGCGGCGGGTGGTGGCTAGGCGCCGAAGAACATGAGCACGATGGCAATCATCCAAATGACAAACCAGTGGCGCTTTTGCGGAGTGGTCGGGTTGGCCTTCTGCTGCAGCGACTTGAGGAAGTACCACGTTCCAGGCAAGGCGAAGCCGATGCCCATGGCTACATCGCCATCAGTAATTCCGGTGAAGCCTACGAGGACCGAAAACAGACTCAAAAGCCCTTTGAACAGGGAGAAGCTGTGGATCGTGCCGCCCGGTGCGTGCTGTTCAAGGGAATAGTCCTGCATCGACGCCGGTGCGTAGGCGCGCTCAGGCTCAGTGAAAGGTTCAGCAGAAGGCTCCGCGGCCGGATCCGCGAAACGCTCTGCAGAAGGATTCGCAGAAGGCGCCGCGTAGGATTCGCGCGCGGGCTCCGCGAAGGGATTAGCCCCGCGGCCGTTGATTGGCTTGGCCGGCTCCTCGAAAGGGTTGGAGTCAAAGGGATTGCTCATGCGATTCACACTAGGCCACTAGTACACCGAACCCCGAATTAGAGCTTGGCCAGCGTCTTCCGGATGCCTTCTTTCAGCGTTGCCCGTGATTGCTTCATCGGATGCGCAATCGCCCGCAGGCCCATGTATGCAATTTGGTCCGCTGCGCGGTTCAGCGGGTCACCCGCATGCCCCATCACCCGACGGATGGTCACCGCGCAGACTCCCTCCACGTCATTCCACGCTTGCTGGAATCGCGAGCGCGAACCTGAAGACAGCCCCCGCCACACCCCGCGGGAGCGCATCGCCTTCGAGCCCTTCTGCCGAATCTGTTCCACCGCTTCTAATGCAGCGACGGAATCTGACTCGATGATCGCCTTGGTTGCCCCGACTTTGAGCAGGTATTTCAACGCCAGGGTGAGGGATTCGAGCTCAAGCTCATCGGTGCTGGCCGTCGTCTTGCGCGTGCGCAACCGGTAGTCACCATTGCTGGCCACGAAGCACATGGAGCCCTTAAACACCGTGTCCGAGGAGGCATCCGTGGCGATGCGCACGGTGGCGTCTATGGGCCACGAGGAGGCTGTCGAGAAGTTCGGCCACCAGTGCGCCTCCGGCGTTTCCACCTTGACGACCTGCTTCTTGCGTGGGGCCTCGCCTTCTTTCTTCGCGCGGCGCGCGGTGATCCCGGCCTGCTTGCGACGCACGGAGCTAGCGCTTTTCGACGCCCTATTCTCCTCCGCAAAACTCCCCGTCACGGTATAGCCGCGTTCCTCCAACGCGGCCCGCAGCGCCGCCTGTCGGCGGCCGGTGACTATCCACTTGCGGCCCCGAATATTCTTCGTGGCCTTCTCCAATTCGCGGACGGCTACCTCAACGATATCGCCCTTCCGGATCTGGCCCTTGCGCACGAAGCGCGTTTTCTTGGTGTTAACGGCGATGACCCAACCGTCAATCGTGCCGTTCTCGGCGGAATCCCAGCGCTCATCCCACAGCGCAATAGCCACGTGCACGGGTGCTGAGATCATGTCCTTGGTGATCTTGCGCGTGCCGTAGGTGCGCGACTGCGTGCCCGTCAGGGCGGAGAGCTCGAGTGGTTCCATAGCTCTACTAGTAAACCATTTCAGCGCTTTTCTGTAATGCTCGGCTGTCTGATGCAACATACTCAGTGAGCCCACGAACAATATGGAGTTATTTAGTGTCTGTCCTTACCTTGCCTGGTTCGCGTAAGCGGGAATTCTCTCGCCTGTTTCGCGAGCATTACCCGGCGGTGCTGGCCTATTTGCGCCGCCGCGTCCCACCGAGTCACGCGGAAGAGCTGGCGGCTGATGTGTTTGAGCGAGCGTGGGCTGGCTTCGACTCTTTACGCGGCACGCCGCTGCCGTGGCTCTATGGCATCGCCCGCAATGTGATGCGGGAGTTCTACCGCACCCGGCGGGAGACGGAGAACCTCGACGACCATGAGCTGGAATCTTATGCCGGTTATGACGCAGTCGATGCCAATCTCGACATCACTCGCGCGTTGATGCAGTTGCCGCATGCCGAGCGCGAAATTCTCACCCTCCATGCGTGGGAGGGCCTCGACCACCCTGATATCGCCGAGGTCCTCGGCATTTCCCGCAATAACGTGCGCGTTCGACTGCACCGCGCGCGTACCCACCTATCCGAACTCACAGGAGAAACCGATGCCTAACTCTCTCGACAAACTCCGCGCCGCCAATCCGGTACCGGACGCCGCGCTTGACGACGCATCCCTCGCCCGCTCCGAAGACACCCTCGCACAGATCACGAAGCGTCGTCCCACGTGGACAATAGCGGCGGCCTCCGTCGCGGTGCTTGCGCTCATCGGTGGTGCCTTCCCGTTGCTCAATAACTCGGAGCCCGTGGCCTCGGCCGCAGAGATTCTGACGCAGGCCGGCGAAGCTGCGGCCACCCAGCCCGATGCCGTGGATAAAGGCGTGACCGCGAAGGAATACATGAAGCGCGTCGATACCCTTGGCGATGCCACCGCGATCACCGAATATGCGGTGGATGCTGGCGGTGCCGTGGAGGTTTCCTCACAGGGCGAGGTGCCAGGCTTCGATCCGCAGCCCTCCATCAACCCAGAAGACCTCGTCGTTGCGACCGATCGCGCCGGGTTGGAGAAGCTGGCGGATTCCTTCCCGAACCACGCCCTCGGAGCGCTGGAGCTGCTGCTCCAGCCCGGACTAAGTAGCGAGCAGCAGAAGATTGCTTATGACATGCTGGCGGATGCGGAAGGCAATGAGGTCGGCACCGTTGAGGGCGAAGGCGAGGACCAGCTGGTCACCGTGATTCGCGATTCTGACCGCGTCTCCTTCTCCGTCTTGCCTGCGACCGGCCAACTGGTGCGCGTGGTCGGCCTCGTAGGCCCGGACGTGGAAACCACCATCGATGCCACCGCGATCTTGGACTGCGTCTCCGTCACAGGCCTGGAGGGCCCGGACCGCATCTCACTGGCCTGTGCTGACAATAACTATCTGGTCAACGAGTTGGACTGGCAGCGCTGGGGAGCCGACTCCGCAGAGGCAGAGGGCGTGGCCATCGAAAATGACTGTGACCCAAACTGCGCGGAAGGCACATTCAATGAGGATCGGGTGAAGGTGGTCGTCGATAAGCGCGTGGCGTGCGGCTACCATGCCGAGGTTTACTCTCGCGTGCGCGTGCAGTACCCGGATGGGCGTGAGGAAGAGCAGCAGATTGGCTGCGCGCCCTAGGTAAGTTGGCGCAGGGCGAACTGGCCGTACATCTCTCCTAAAGCCTCGGCGGTGTAATCACCGTCGGGGCTAAACCATTGGGCCACACCGATGCCCATATCGATGAGCGCCCAGCAGGCGATTTTGAGGTTCTCCGC
>QWCJ01000086.1_pt1 | contig 45001 bp, 42 predicted proteins | sample 1972501 | NCBI WGS metagenome assembly QWCJ01 (sample SAMN09866711, study PRJNA288562) | Human vaginal metagenome isolate term2_vaginal, whole genome shotgun... | isolation source: vagina | host: Homo sapiens | place: USA: California
GAGGCCGCCCGCGGGGTTGAGTGGAAAAGAGGGCCTGGGAGAAAACCGGATGGGGCATGCGGAAAGCCCCAAGAGGTTGTCTCCCAGAGGTTCGAAGGGTCCAACCCTGCTTAGAGAAATATTCTAATATCAAGATACACTAATATCTAAAATATTTAGTCTCAGATATTTATAAAAATATCTCCACCAAAAAACTAGCCCCTAAGGGCCAGTTTATAGGAATTCTATTTTATTTTCTTCAAAAGCTCTACCAAGAACTTATAGTTATTAGCTACAGATTCTATATTACATTTTTCTGCTGGTGAGTGGGCTCCTTGGATTTCTGGGCCGAAGGAAATCATTTCTACTTGTGGGATTTCTTTTTTGAATAGGCCGCATTCTAGTCCACCGTGGGTTGTGCCTACTATTAGGTCATCTCTGTGGATAGATTTCCATGTTTCGTTGGCTAAATCTATTAGTGGAGTTTCTTCTCTTTGCCAGCCTGAGTATTGGTTGGTTATCTCGTAAGATCCACCGAATCTTTCTACTATTGCCATGGCTATTTCTGCTCTATTTAGCTTAGCAGAGTCTACTTCAGATCTGATCATTGAGTGGAACATTATGGTATCTTCTCTGTTTTCTAGAAGTCCAAGGTTTGATGAAGTTACGATGTTGTCTTTATATTTTTTGTAAAGTCCATCTGGTAGGGCAAAGATTGCATCTAGGATGTCCTTACTTATTTTTTGGCTTAGGACTTTGCCATCATATTCTGCCTTTTCTACAGTGATTTTTCCTTTTGGATCTGAGTCCTTGTATTCGTTTAGAACATCTTTAATTCTTTTTTCAATTTCTCCAATAGCCTTATCCCTATCCTTAACTGCTACTAGGCCGTAGGCTGTAGTTGGGATGGCGTTTCTCTTAACTCCACCCTTTATGTCTGCGATTTGAACGCCTTCTATCTTATGGAGAAGCCTTGCTAGGGTTTTGATGGCGTTACATCTGAACTTATCAATTTCCATACCAGAGTGGCCACCTTCAAAGCCAGAAAGCTCAATTTCTATGAAATCGCCGCTTATATCTTCATATTCTTTCTTAAATTCTATCTCAAGGTCAAGTCCTCCAGCACATCCTATAGTAAGGACTCCCTCTTCTTCAGAGTCGATATTTACTAGATAGTCTGCCTTAAGTTGGGATAGGTCTAGGGCGTTGGCTCCAACCATGGATGTTTCTTCGCCTGTTGTGATGATGGCTTCGATTGGTCCATGCTCTAGCTTGTCATCATCAAGGATTCCCATAATAAAGGCAACTCCGATACCGTCATCTGCCCCAAGAGTTGTGCCATTTGCTGTAAGCCAGCCGTCTTCTACTAGAAGCTCGATTGGATCATTGGCAAAATCGTGGTCAGAGTCGTCTTCTTTGACACAAACCATATCCATATGGCCTTGAAGGGCAACGGTTGGTCTATCTTCGTAGCCTTTAGAAGCTTCTTTTCTGATGATTACATTAAGAGCTTCATCTTGAACTACTTCGAGATTTCTCTCTTTGGCAAAATTAACAAGAAAGTCTGATACTGCCTTTTCATTTCCTGATTCTCTTGGTATTCTGCTTAGCTCATAAAAGTTAGCAAATACTTCTTTTGGTTCTATATTTTTAATTTCCATAATTCCTCCTATGTTTGTTTATATTATACTCATTAATCATTTCATTTTTAGCCCAAATTTCTTCTTGAACCTTGGCAAAGTAGTCCCTTAAATTTCTAGAATTTCTAAATTTCTTCCCATTCATTAACTTAGTGTTGGCATTCATACCCAAGCCAATGATGGATTCTTTCTCTTCATTGATTATAATATTATATCTTTGGGAAGAATCGCCTCTCTCATAGCCTACGTTTTCGAGATTGGATACTACGTTCTTTTGCCTATAGAGATAGTAGGGCTTGTAGGAATTTTCTTCTACGAAGTCTTCTATCATTTGACTTATCTTAAGGCTCTCTCCCCTTTCGGCCCTGACTTTACCTTCAAAATACTTACTTCCAACCTTCATGGCTAGGGCGTGGAAGGTTATATTATCTGGCAAAAGTTTCTCGAGAAGGTCGAAGTTTCTCCTAAAAAGCACGCTTCCTTCCCCTTCAAGGCCAATTATAAAGTCCATATTAACTATTAAACCAAGGTCTTTGGCTCTTTTATAGATTTCTAGAAAGTGGTCATAGTCGTAAGTCCTCCCTGCCCTTTCGACAATTTCTTTGTTAAAGGACTGGGGATTAAGGGAGATACGGCCAACTCCTCCTGCCTTAAGGATTTCTAGCTTTCTTGTATTTAATGTATCTTCTCTTCCTGCCTCGAAGGTAAATTCCTTGTAGGAAAATTTCTTATTTATTGCGTGAAGAAGCCTTTCTAAGTCATCTTCGTCTATAAAGGAAGGAGTGCCCCCGCCAATATAGATGGCGTCGAGCCTTTGAGGAAGATTGATATTTTCTATCTCGTAGATTAGGGATGAGATATATTCTCCCTTTTCCTTCCTATCTCCCACAATCGTAGGGTAGGAGCAGTACTTGCACCTAGTAGGACAGAAGGGAATGTTGATGTAAAGGGAGAAGTCTTGTGAATCAAAAGACATGGATTCTTGTAAGTTCCTGATATCTTCAAGAATCTTAAGCTTCTTATCACTTATTAAATACTTTTTCTTAAGATCTGCTGGACTCATCCTTCCTAAGAGCTTGGATGGCTTAGACCCTGTAAGATAACCCCAAGGAGACTGATAGCCTGTTTCTTTTACTAAAATCTCGTAGAGAGTTCTTTTAAGATCAGCTTCCTCGTATCCTATCTTTCTTTCTCTAAATATAATTTCCTTATTATATACTTTTAGACTAGCATCTTTATCAAAAACCAAGTCATCATGGTCATAGAAGATATTTAATATATCATAAACTTGTTTTCTTTTCTTATTATTTGCGACATAGAATTTCATAGGGATACTATACTAGAATTTCCTCCAATAAAAAAAAGCGGCGAACCGCTTCTTACTTAATCTTCTTAAGAAAATCGAAGGCCCAGGCCCTATCTATGACCTCTGCCTTTTCTTCAAAGTATGGGCTGTACTGGTCGTAGATTTTCTCGTAGATTTCTCTTAGGAAAGGAAGCTTCATAGAATCTCCCCCTCTAGTTACAATATCAAAGGACTCATCTAGACCGTAGCGGAAGCTTGCTACTTGGTCATGACTTAGGCTTAGGTCATCACTTTCTAGAAGGATATATTTCATAAGCTCAACTGCCCTTAGAGAAAGTCCCGCCTCCATTAGGATAATCTTTTCTCTTAAATCATTTATATCTGTCGTAAGGATTACTTCAAACTTTTCTGCCTCGTTTCTCCTTACAGCATCGAGGAGCTTGAAGGAAGACCTAAGTGCAATCCTGTTTTTGACATCGACGAAATTCGGATCATTGATGATCATAAACTTAAGAGAGTCATCCGTGTAGACAAATCTGTAGTTTAGGACAAACTCATGCCCACACTCAGGGCAGGTCGCCTGGGCAAAAGTCCCATCTAGGATTTTCTCCCTCTCGATCGAATCTTCAAAAACTGCTGTATTAAATTCACCATCAAAACCATGACCACATTCTGGACAGGTCATGTGAAATTCTTTTAATCTTTCCTTCATAATAACCCCTTCATTTTTCTTTCTAAGTTAATAAATACCCAAAAGCCCCTATTTTATTCAAACTTTACTGATTTAAGCAAAGGCATGGCAAGGATAAAGGCGATGATTACAGAAATTAGGGCGTTAAATAGAGATACTCCAGCTTTTGGTATAAGCTCTGCCATAACAGCTTCATTAGTAAAGCCCATCACAAATTTGTTTGTAATATAAGTCTTTAATAGATATAAGAAAACATAGGTTAGCTGACCAAAGATAGCTGCAAATGCTAGTCTTTTCTTATCGACAAGCTCTCTTCTTTTCCTATAAATAGCTCCTGCAACGAAGGCTAGGGCAAACTTTGTGACAAAAGTTATAGGTGCTGAAGTAAAATATACTGGGTCAAATAAGTCAAACAAAGCAGAGCCTAGTCCTGCCGCAAGCCCACCGAATCCTGGCCCCATAAGGATACCTGCAAGAAGACAAAATACATTGCCTAAATGAAATCTAGTCTGACCAAAAGGTGTTACGACTGGGATTTGGAAAAATCTAGAAAATATGTAGACTAAGGCTGTAAAAAGCGCAACATAAACCAACTTTTTGGTTGTTAAGTTTTTTTTCATAAAACCTCCTCGAAATTTATTTCATTTATAGTATAACACAAAATGTAAAGTAAAAATATAAGAGGTGATAAAATGAGTAAAAATTTAGGACCAATACATTACATGATGTATGAAAAAATTAAATTTCAAGATAAAATAACAGATTATATAATGGAAGGAAAGACAGAAGAAATCGATAAGGACTTTCCAAAAGTAAAGACAGATCCCCTAGGAGACTTAGTAGATCAAGAAAACATCCACGGCTGGCTATCTTCTAGGATCGATATGGTTGAAAACAGACTAGCCAGGGCTATAAACTTATCAGAAAATCCAGAAGAAAAATTCTACGAACTAGGAAAAATCGAAGGAAGTAAAGAAAAACTAGATAGCTTCGAAGAAGTCTTTGATAAACTAAACCTAAGACTTCTAGACGGCATGCCATGCGACAGAGCCCTAAGAGCAGGAATGGACGAAGAAGGCAACCTACTTCTAATAACAGACACTAATCTACACCAACAATACGAAGAAGAAGCAATAAACCCAGAAGATTCCCTAACAGACAGCTGTGAAGGAGGCCACGACCACGACAGCCACGAATCATTTGAAATAGGAAAAGTAAGTGGAGTAGAAAACAAAAAAGAAAAATCCAAATACCACCAAATGAGATACGAATTCATAAAAGGTTTCCTAGAAAACAGTCCCTTTAAAGCAGAGCTTTTGGATGGGGTGAATATTAAAATTAGTAGGGAGATATTTTAAAATATCTGAGACTAAATAGTTTTGATATTGGTATATCTGGATATTAGAATATTCCTCTAAGCAGGGTTGGACCCTTCGAACCTCAGGGAGACAGCTAAGGGGGCGGCAGAGGCCCCCTCTACCTTTCTCCCTGAACCCTCTTTTCATTCACCCCCTCGGCGGAACCCTTCGTTTTAGTTTATTTTAAGTCTGGGGATTCCTAATCATCATTCGCTAAAAATTTATAACTCGCTTCGCTCAAACAGATAAATTTTCTTAACGCTCACTCTGATTATACATGCTACTCGTATATGAGGAATTAGAGCAGTAAGCTTTGCTTTCGCAAAGCGTGTCATATTTTTTTATTTGTATTAAAAAAGGCTTGCCTATGCAAGCCCACATATTGTTTCAATAAGGCTTTCCATATGAAAGCCTACCCCAATACTTAAGAGGAATTCGCGGAGCGAACTTCTTCCTTTTATTGGCCCCTGCCGAGGCCGCCCGCGGGGTTGAGTGGAAAAGAGGGCCTGGGAGAAGGGACACCTTCATAAGAAATGAATTTTAATTACCCAGATATATTATTCCTAAAAATTTTAATATAAACTATTTTAAATAATTTACAGACTCCTTAGTCTGTCCCCTAGAGAACGAAGATATTAACTCAATTATTATATTAACTAAATTGTTCAGATAACTCTATACTAAATATTTTTAGCCAAAGATATTTTAATAAAAAAATATCTATCTCTCCCATTTGTCTATCCCATTTTTCTTAAGAAACTTTCTTTTCCTATAAGAAATTTCCGCTCCGTTTATTATTATTGAGATTACTACTCCTATCAGTGTATCTAGGGTTCTGTTGAAGGCGAAAAGGACTGGGAGGTCTGTTGTTTGGTTTACGTTATCTAATGTGATTGATAGGAATACTATGGCCATTATGGTTAGGGCGTTGTAGCGTTTTAGGTGGGCCATGATCCATATTATTAGGCCTACTATTAGGCTCATTAGGAAGAAGTCTAGGATGTAGGGCTCCTTGAAATCTGGGATCACTATTAGATAGATTAGTCCTATAATACCTCCAAGGATTGTTCCTATTACCCTGTTTATCCCTATATCTTTCGTATCTACTAGGTTGGTCTGCATAGAGATTATCGCCGCTATGGAAGAATTTATTGGAAGGCCTTCTCCTGGTCTTAGTTCTGATATTACCATGGAAAGAAATACGGCGAGGACTGTTTTTATTATCCTAAGGCCCGGTCTTTTTATTGTTGATATTTTAGCCATGGCTTTCTCCTTTTCTAAATTTAAAATCTAGCCAATTTACAAATAGGGCTGTAAATATTCCTATTATGGTGTCGATTATCCTATTTAAGGCAAAGGCGACAGGTCCTGCCGCATCATGAGCGTGGTTGATAGTAACTGATAAGAATACAATTGCCGCAATGGTTATGGCAAGGTTTCTCTCAAAGCTTGCAAGTATCCAGATAAGAATAGTTACGACTATTGAAAGAAGAAGAATGTTTACTGGCTGAGGGAGTTTAGCACCTCCTATGTATAGTAAATAGACTAGTCCTGTTAGTCCTCCGATTATAGTTCCAATCGCCCTGTTGATTCCCTTTACGAAAGTCGAAGCTACGTCTTGTTGCATGCAAATTATCGCTGCAATCCCACTATAAAAGGGTAGGCCACTTACTCTTAGACTTGAAAGAATCATTGATAGAAATAGGGCAAGGCCAGTTTTTATGATCCTTGCTCCCGGTTTTTTTATTTGCATAATTTGCCTTCGATATATTCTAAGAAGCTTTCTTCATTTACTCTGTTGGCTAGATATACCTTTCTTCTCGAATTAACCCTAATCATCTCCCCAACATTTTCTTCATCGTCTACCTTAACGCCTGTTTCTTCAAAAATAAAGGCTTCTGGCTTTTCTACTAGGTAAAGTAGGAGGGGGCCGTATAGGAATCTCTTATCCTTATCATCCTTAAGTCTTTCTATAATCTCTTTGTTTTTATTATCTCTATAAAGAGATTCTAGGAAGGAATCTGTTACTTCTATCCCATCTGCTAGGTTTTTGGCTAGGATAAAGATATCGATAGATGAATTTAGGATTTTGTTTATGGCCCGAGGATCTTCCTTAAAATTAAAGTCAGTCCCATAGAGATTGCCCCCGCTTATAAAGATATGGGATATATAATCTTCTAGGTCCTCGTATTTGTCTAGGGCCCTTGCTATATTAGTTAGGGGGCCTGTAGCGATGATATCAATCTTGCCACAATCTTGAGCTATGTCATAGATCTGATCTTCTACATCCATTTCTTCCAGATAATCCTTGTGATTGTTATAGTGGAAGATGTCTCCTGCTTTAGTTGCCATTTTATCTTCCTTGAGATTTTCCTCATAGCCCTTTGCTATAGGAAGGAAGAGCTCGTGACTTTCATTAAGGCCTAGGATATTATCTGCTCCAGCTTCTGCTGTCATTTGACTTCTGATTGATGAAAGCCCTACTAGCTCGAAGTTAAAGGATCTAAAGGCCATATCGAGCATAAGGGCCTCGTCATTTGAGAAATTTGTATCTATATATAAAAACGCTTTTTCTTTTTCCATAATACCTCACTTTGACCTTACTATACTAAATTTTCCACTGGTTTTCAAAGTAGCATAAGCGAAGCCTTTATTAAAATTTCAACAATTGGGTAAGAAATATGTGAGGTGATAATATGAAAATTATTTTTAATAAAGAAGAAAAAGAAGCCCAGGCTATAGACGAAGGAAAAAAGGTCGGATTTTGCCAATATGAAGAAGATGGCAGCCTATGGAAGATAACTCACACAGTTGTAGATAAAAAATACGGCGGTCAAGGCCTTGCCGGAAAGCTCTTAGACCAAGTGGTTTCTGCTAGTAGGAAAAATAATAAGAAGATTCTTCCTATCTGCTCCTATGCAGTAAAGAAATTCGACGAAGATGAAAAATATAAGGACGTCGATGCAAGATAGTCCTCACAAGAAAAAGAGTGTTCATGGATTTCTCCTGTGAACACTCTTCTTTTATTGGTATTTTTTCTTGATATGCTTGTCACGAATTCTTTCTAGCTTATGGATTTCCTTTATCTCATCTCTGACCAAGAATATAGAAAAAATCATAGTTACAAGCTCTGTTATAGTCGCTACATGCCAGATTATCTCTTTTCCTAAGGCAAGAGGTAAGGCGTAGACTAAAATTGCCATTAGGACGTAACCTCTTACCATAGTTATATAGAAGTCATAGCGAGGTTTCTTTACTGAGGTCATATAGCCTGCATTTATGATATTAAAGCCCATGATAAGATAGGAAATGGCAAATATCCTCAAGGCTCTTACTGCAAAGGGAAGGAAAGCTTCCTCATAATCTGCTATAAAAACATTTACAAAAAACTCTGGCCTAAGCTCTATAACAGCAAAAATCATAAGGCTTAAAAGAGCAACTGTCCTTAGCATGTACTTCCTTAACCTTAGGACATCCTCATAGCTTTCTTTACCGAAATAGAAAGATAGAAGGGGCTGACTTGATTGGTTAACTGCAATCATGGTATTTACAACAAATATCATTATATAAGAGATTACAGAAAAGGCTGCAAGTCCTTCCGTTCCGTAATAGTTTGAGATTACATTGTTAAACAAAAGAATCACAAAACCAGAAGAAAGCTCGTTAAGGCTTGCTGGGAAACCATAGGATATGATTTCTTTAATCTTATAAAACTTAAGCTTAAAGCTCCTAAACTTAAGCTTGGCTTTAGGAGACATAAAATATGCCACATAACCTATAGTCGGAAGGACTTGGGCGATCCCTGTAGCAACAGCCGCTCCCCTCACTCCCATATGGAAGCGAAAGATAAATACATAGTCTAGGATAATATTTGTAAGGGCTGATACTATCATCAAAATCGTAGAGATTATCGGCCTACCATCTGCCTTAACCATAATCTCGAAGACATAGGCCATGACATAAAATGGGGTGAAAAATATTATCACAGACAAGTAGTCTCTTACTATATGACTTATCTCGGGGCTTGCTCCCAAGACCTTGATTAAAGGATCCATAAAGATATAGGTGAAAACCGATATACTTATAGCAACTATTAGGGATAGGACGAGACCAATCGAGAAGAATTCATCCGCCTTCTCCTTGTCATCCTTGCCTAATTGGTAGGTGATTAGATTTAAGCTTCCTATGGATATCAAAATCGAAAGGGAAAAGGTCAAGGTTACAAAAGGCATGGCGACATTTACCGCAGAAATCCCCTCTGCCCCCACTCCCTGTCCTACGAAGATTCCGTCTACCATGGTGTAGGTAGAAAACAAAATCATAGTCAATATAGTCGGTATCAAGTATTTAAAATAAGATTTTAATAAAGTATTTTTCATTTCATCTCCTTCTGTTATAATAGATATTATATCTTAAAAATATGTACAAAGTCGAGGATATTCCTTGATTTTAGAAGAGGTTTAAATGAAAGCTTTAAGAAAAAATAAATTAAGAGAAGCAGCCATCCTGTCGATGGCCTTAATCACTGCTGGAAATTCTGCTATTTCCGGCATCCTTGTTTTTATACAAAAAGAATTTGCCCTGACAAGAGAGGCTTCCGAATTTGTAATAACCCTATCATCAATCGCCACAATTATTTCCATTGCCCTAAGCGAATCTATCACTCGACTTATTGGCATGAAAAAATGCGTCCAACTTGGTACAATCCTGGTATTCATAAGTGGTATCATACCCATAATTCATACATCTTACCAGACCATCCTCCTATCCAGAATCATCCTAGGCTTTGGGATGGGGCTTTTTAATGGGCACTCGGCAAACTATATAAGTGCTCTTTTTGAAGGAGAAAAGGCCGCCTTCCTCCATGGGATGAGAAGCTCTATGGAATATATTGGCCAGATGGCTCTCCTTTTGATCGCAGGATTTTTAATCAAAATAAAATGGCCCCTAGCCTTTCTCTGCTATACTTTCTCAATTTTCGTATTTCTTTTCTTTAGCAAATACGTCGAAGATATTAGGCCAGAGGAAAGGAAGGGGAGATTTTTCATCAACAAACAGGTCATCTTCTATATTTTCTTTGCAGGAGTAATGATTATGAATATAACTTCTCTTAGCATAAGATTTCCAACCATAGCGACCCTTCAAAAGGGAATAGATGCCAATATCAACGCCTATATGATAATAATTCCCCTATCGGGCATGGCCGCAGGCTTTGCCTTTGGCTATATTAACAGAGCCTTAAGGGAAAAGACTATACTTTTTGCTCTGATTAATTATATCATAGCTAATATAATCGTGGCTTTTTGGGGAAGCAATATGTATGTCTTTATGGCAGCCATGCTCATAAGCGCAGCAAGCCAGTCTATAGCCTCTCCCTATCTTTTCGCAGAGGCTATGAGATTTGCCAGGGGAAGTCAGAACAGGATCATAAACAATCTCATATTTATAGGTTGTAATATAGGAGGCTTTATAAGCCCAGCCTTCCTATTTATAATAAACAAAATCCTCGGCACCGAGTCCTTGACCCAGGCCTTTTTAGGATTTTCTCTGATTTATTTCTTCCTTTTTCTAGTGTACTTTTACGAATATATTAAGGTTAAAAGAAGAGGGATAATTTAAACAAAAATATTTAGACCCAAGTCCTGGGAGATAATTTTAAAAAGTTCCTTGCCCCTGACGGAGTTGCCGGTCTTATCAAGTCTTGGAGAATAGACAGCAAGGCCGCAGACTCCTGGGACAACTCCTACTATGGCCCCGCTTACACCGGATTTGGAAGGAATGCCTACATTCATCAAATAGTCGCCAGAGTTTTCGTACATACCGCATGAAGCCATTTGGCTAACTACGATTTGGACGATTGATTCTGGCACTAGCATGTCCCTGTTTTTGACCGCATAGCCCTTGTTGGCAAGGACTGCTCCCATAGTAGCAAGACCTTCGATATCAGAGCTTATGGAACAAGACTTGATGTAAAGCTCTAGGACCTCGTCGGGATTTGCTGTAAAAATATTTTTACTCTTAAGATAATAGGCTATGGCCTTGTTTCTATCTGTCGTCTTCATCTCAGAATCGAAGACATCTTCCATCAATTTACTTTCCTTAAAGTCAGATATTGTTTGATAAAAATTTAGGATTCTTTCAAATCTCTCATCATTATCCCTTCCGAATATCATAGAAGTCGTAGTAATGGCACCAGCATTGATAAAGGGATTGGCCGCCCTATCTCCTATTGGTACAAGAGAGTTAAACTCGTATTTGGTTGGCTCACTGCCTACCTTCTCGTAAACATCTTGGGGATTATTATCCGTTAGGGCAATGATTAGATCTACAATTTTTGATATGGATTGGATGGAGAAAACTATATTCTCATCGCCGAAGTTAAAGGCATCTCCGTTAGTCGTAACCAAGGAGAAGGCGAAATTATCACTGTCCACATTCAAAAGCTCTGGGATGTAGCTTGCAGGCTCCCCCATTCCTATGTAGTCTTTACTTTTTTCTATTGCATATTCTAATTTTTCACAAATTAATTCTTTATTGTATAACATAAGTCACCTCTAATATATGATACCCTTTATCAAGTATAAAATATGTTGTACAATATTATAAAGGAGTTATTATGAGAGTTATAGATATTTTAAATAATGATGAATGGATAAGAAAATACGATTTTTATAAAGGCTTTATGGAATCGATTTATTATGACAAGCTAGTAGAAGCCTACGAGAAACTAAACTACGATATACTTTTTGTGTCAGATATTCACGGGAGAAATCATATAGAAAGGGTAGTCTTTTACTCTGTCCTCCTAGCCTATGCCTACAAGCTAGATGATGACGATACTTATATATTAATCAACGCTGCAAGCCTACACGATACCCAAAGGCAAAATGACGGTTGGGATACAGAGCATGGACAAAGGGCTGCCGAGAAGTCTATCCCTTACGCTCATGATGTGAAAGAGTCTGACTTAGACATCCTTAAGGCAGTAATAGCTGCCCACTCCAGGGAAGATGAGATAATGGATGAGACCCTAAGAGAATTTGTAGGGGAAAGCGACTTCGATAGGGCAAAAGTCCTTGCTAAATACTTCAAGGACGCAGACGGACTTGACAGGGTTAGGATCAATCACCTGGACCCAGCCTATCTAAGAAATGATTTTTCTAGGGGTCTAGTTGATTTTGCCTATGAGTTTTATGAGAACTTCTAAATTTCTCCTTAATTAATTAGCAATCTATGCTATAATAGATATAGAGATTATTGCAAGGAGAATATTGGTGAATTTTAAGAAGAAATTATTAACAAAAAGTCTTATCCTAGCTGGCCTTATCTTAGCCTATCCAAAAACAGCTCAAGCAGATAGCATAATGCTTAATAGGGAGAAGACTGAAGGAGTAAATGTAAGAAGTGAAAAGTCAAACTATGCTGAAATCTTGGGAGGTATAGAGGACTTTAAGAGATATGAAATCAAGGCTGAAGATAAGTTTTGGTATACTATAGATTTTGAAGGAAAAAAATCCTATGTGGGAAAGGACTGGTTCTATAGGCTAAAGGAAGTCAAAGTAATAAAAACCTGTGACCTAAAGACTGCACCAGACAAAAACGCCAAAAACAAGAATCCCTATAGCTTATTTAGCCCAACTAAGCTCACTATCCTAGACTTCGTGGAAGGCACCGACTATGTAAAGGTCGCCTACAATCCAGCAGAAGCTAAGAATAAAAAAATCAATATAGATGAAAATGACAAACTTAAAGATAAAGATGTCGATATGGACGAGCAGGTTGGTTTCGTTAGGATTTCAAGCTTAGACCTATCCAAAAGAGATAAGAAATATATAAATAAGCTTAAGGAAAACTACAAAAAGCTCAACGAGACTAAGAAAAAATACGAGAAAATCGAAGAAGAAAATCAAGAAGATGAAGTAGTCTATGAAGTTATCTATGTGACCTACTTTACCGACGATGATGGCGAAGTCATAAAAAGTGATGATTCTCAAATAGGTAAGAGTATCTACAACTACGCCCTTGACTACGTGGGAAGCCCATATGTATTTGGAGGAGTGTCCAAGGAAAATGGAATAGATTGTTCTGGCCTAGTCCTAAGAGCCTACGAAAACTTCGGCCTTGCCCTCCCTCACCTTGCCAAAAGCCAGGCAGAATACGGAGAAACTGTTAAATTTGGAGAAGAGAAGGCAGGAGACTTGGTATTTTTCGGATCAAGCTATTACGATATCTACCACGTAGGAATCGCAGATGGTATGGGCAACATGGTCCACGCAGCAAGCCCAGGTCAGGGAGTAATAGTAAGCCCAATCAACGATCCATTTGTAATCAAGAGAATTTTCGAATAATTAAAGTATAATAAAAATGTGTGATAAGTATTTTTATCCAAAGCCCTCCTAGAAGAGGGCTTTTGTTTTCTCAAATTTTACAAAATAAAAGCAAATCCAATTAGGAGCTAAAAAGTCTTTTGCTAAAGGATTTGCTTTATTTTTATTAATTTATTCTAAGGAAATCTACTTTCCTTCCTTTTTGCTTGCTTCAAGTATTGCCTTTTGAAGTAGTTTATTGTAGGCCTCGTAGGCTTCTGTTATTCCGTAGAAGTGGACTCCGTCCGTTCCCTCGTAGTATTCAGGATGCTTCATGGCTTCCTCTTCCCAAGGCATGTAGGTAACGAATTTATATTTATCTGCGATTTTTTTCATAGCTTTACTTACCCTGTGAGGCTGGTCATATCTGCTATCATAGCAAGATACAAGGACGAGCTTAGTCTTTTCTGGAAGGGCCTTTATTACTCTTTCAAGAGATTCTACAGGCTCTTCCACGGCATTGGTCCCAAGGGATAGGACTACTATCTCACCAAGCTTTCCTTCCTTCTTGTATTCTTCGATGATATCAGGAGCTTTCTCCAGAAGCCTACTTCCTTCGGCATCTACAGAAGTCCCCGGGATTTTCTCTTCTATATACTCCCTATTTCCCAAAAGCACAGAATCGCCAAGGATTGTCGTAGTCACTTCTTTATCTTTTATGATTTCGTCGGGGTTTTCTTCCTCGTAGATTTGTTTGTCGATTTCCTTCTTGTCCTTATCAATTTGTCCTAGGTCTTGTTTAAGTGATGAAATCCAAATTTGTTTTTCAAGACTTACCATATCATCTGAGGCGTAGGATAGGCCTATGGCACTTACAAAAGAAATTACCATAACACTTACGAGACTTATAATCCTCGCCCTCGTGCTTAGATCTATCTTTAATATTCTAAGGTCAATCTCCTCTCCCTTAAAGACTGGCTCGAAGATATGATAATTTATCATAACAAGAATTCCTGTCACTATTATGGTCATAAGGAGAGCTGTTGGCTTGTTAAAGGCACTTTCCATTATAACAAAGACTGGCCAGTGGAGGAGGTAAATCGAGTAGGTATATGGGGCGATTTTCTTAATTGGTCTTACTTCTTCTATATCTTCATTCGATACAGCAGCAAGGATTGCAATAATTGTAAGAAGGTCGGTTAGGAAAAATCCTAATATATAGGTTACCTTCATATCGTAAGATAGGGCAAAGGACATGATTAGGATAATTACCCCTGCTCCTATACTTGCTTCCTTGTAGGGGATCTTCCTGTAGCCAAATCTTTTGACAAAGCAAGCCACAAAGGCTCCCATAAAGAAGGAAGATAGCCTTGTAAAGTCAGAAAAGTAAACAAAGGACCTATTCTTATCAAGAGCAGTCATCCCTATGGTAAGTCCTAGACTTAGGATGTAGAGGATTAGGCTTGTTAGGAAAAACCTATTTGAGAAGGTCTTTTTTACATTTTTGCTCCCCTTGCTCATTTTATAGATAAAGTTGGTAAGTATGGGCCAAAGTAGGTAGAAGTGGACTTCTATAGCGAGAAACCAAGTGTGGAGGAAGAGGTGTTTGACAAATTGTGACTCATAGCTTCCTCCAGAAAGTATCTCGTAATAATTGCTAGTAAAGGAAAGACTTGCTATAAACTGGTCAAAAAAGTTTACTGTAAAGTCCTTATTTATAGCAAAGGCCATAAGGCTTACTACAAAGATCATGAAGAGGACTCCAGGAAAGATCCTTATAAATCTCTTCTTGTAATAGGCTACAAGGTCTATTTTTTCATCCCTATAGACTTCATCCAAAAGATGAAAGCTTACCAGAAAGCCCGAAAGGACAAACATGATATTTACTCCCAAAAATCCTGCTGGGAGGATTTCCTTAAATATATGATAGATTAAAATTATAGATATACCGTAAACACGGAGATAATCTAGTCCCTTAATTCTCATCTTCTACTTCCTCCCATTTTCCCTTTGCCTTCTTGTAAATTCTTCCATCATTAAACTTAATCTTAACCTGGCCATTTTCTTTTATATAATAAAAGTTGTCACCAATATAGACTCCATCTTTGCCGATTCTGCCCTTATCGAAGTCTCCCTTGTAGATTCCTTCCTTAGCCTTTAGGACTCCCTTTCCTTGAAACTTCCCTTGGTAGAGATCTCCTGTATAAGTTAAATCATCGGTCAGTCTATAATCTTTGACAGCTTTTGTCTTTGGCCTTCCTATGGTATAGATTCCTCCGAGTATAAAAACTCCCAGAGAGAATTTGGCAAAATATTCTAAAAACTTCTTATATTCCATATCAAATCTCTTCCAAAAATCCTCTAACATCGCTCTCACTTGTTCTAAAGGTCGTTACAAGCCTTACGATATTAGTTCCTTCTAGTTTTTCCATCACTTCAAATTGGGCTATCTTTTGCCATCTTTCTAGGTCCTCATCAGACAGGTTTACAAATATCTGATTCGACTCGAAGGGATAAGTAAGCTCATAACCCTTTGCTTCAATCCCTTTGGCAAGATTTCTAGCCATGGCATAGGCCTTCCTGCTTCCTCTTAGGTAGAAGTCATCTTCACAGAAGACCCTCTCCCACATGATTCCAGAGATAAAGCCCTTGGCAAGCATGGCTCCCTTTTGCTTGATTAGCTTTAGGCTATCTTTCTTGAGCTTATCATTTACTATAACTAGGGCCTCACCAAAAGGAAATCCCGCCTTGGTTCCACCCAGATAGAAAATATCGCACATAGAGGTCAAGTCCTTTAGGCTATAGTCGCACTTTTCACTGACGAGAGCAGCCGCAAGCCTTGCTCCATCTATAAAAAGATATATGTCATTGGCCTTGCAGAAATCATAGATATCCATAATCTCAGCCTTGGTGTAGACTTCTCCAAGCTCTGTGGTATTTGAGATGTAGACCTTTTTGGGTCTTGTGCTAAATTCAGTGTCAAACTTTCCAATTTCTTTTTCTAGGATATGGCGACTTATTTTTCCTGAATCGGAATGACAAAGTTCGACCTTAAGACCTGTCGCCTCAATTGATCCTGCCTCATGGCCCTTGATATGGCCAGTCTCTAGGGCAAGGATTGAGTCTTGCTGGCGCATGTCAAGACTTAAACCAACGATATTGGCAGAAGTGCCCCCTGGGATAAAGTGAATATCTACACTAGAGTCACCCAGAGCTTTTCGAATTAGGTCTCTAGCATTTTCACAGTGATCGTCGAATCCGTAACCGATATTTGCTTCATCTATTTTTTCTTTAAGAGCATCCAGGATTTCTGGATAGCAAATCGAATTATAATCATTAACAAAAAAATACATAAAAACTCCTTTCCTATATTATAACAAAGTAAGAAAGATTTTGGGAAATTTTTATAAAATAAGCCACATAAAAACAGACTCTAATTGAGTCTGTTCTTATCTAAATACATCCGCATCAAATTCCAATTCCCCACCTACTATGTTTGCCTTGATAGGGTCCTTGCTGAAGGATTTGATATCTAGAGTTAGAGTTCCATTATCCTTGGACCACTTTCCTGTATAGACAGTAGAGCCCGTTTCTAGTTTTACATTTTTGTCATTATCCAAAAATAAGCTATAGTTATCAATGAAATAATAGCCTGCAGGCTCTTCTTTAGCCTTGAAGTTGTCGTAGTAGGTCAAGCCATCGACTTTGAGATTGCCATCATTTAGATAGCTTAGAAGGTCATCTACTAAGGCAAAACCCTCGTAGGATATATCATAGAAGGTGTCTGTCTTATCATCTAGGCTTCTGTGAGTAAGACCATCTCTTACTAGTTCTATACCATTTCCCTTATCGATTAAGCCTATATAATAGTCAAAGGCCTTGGTCATATCACCGACTTTCTCCTTGCTATTAATCTTATATACATAGATCTCATCATTACTTCTTATGGCCTTGCCCATAAATTCATGGCTGGTAACTGAGGTTAGTTCACTTCCCCCTATATGATCTTTTATATACTTGCTAAACTTATCCTTCTTGTCATCAGATTCTTGATTATTTTCCTTATTGCCATCCTTTTCTTTCTTGTCTTCTTCCTTCTTATCTTCTTTATCTTGACTGCCTTTTTTTTCTTCATCACTAGGGGTCTCATCTGGGCTTGGAGCTTCTTTTTCCTTAAGGCCTTCTACCTTATAGTCTCTTGTCTGGTTGATAAATTTGATATTAAAGTCTTTGGCCTTGTCATAGTTAATGGATATTGTAATATTAACAATCTCTCCATTAGTCAGACCATGCTCCTTACTTACGCCGAAGCTGGTATTTTTTTCCAATTCGTCTATTAATCTTGCTGTTGAGACCTGCTCCTTGCTTTTTTTGTCGTAGATTTTTCCCTCGTAGTCGTTTATGAAGCTTTCCTTATCATATTTGATATCGAGGCCTCCATCCCCATTTTCTCCTACAGCACTGATATTTAGATAATAGTTTAGGTCGATACTTAATTCTTCTATTTGGGAATCCTTATATTTTTTGAAGCCAAAAAAGGCCACGAGAGTCACAAGGATAGCAAGGAGACCTGTGGCGATTAGCTTTTTAGTCTTATTTTCCTTCGGAGGACCCAGCTCTTCTAGAAGGTCGTTGATGTCTTTATATATTTCTTCTTCGTCGTCATAGTAATCATCATCGTCTTCTAAGTCTTCCTCATCTGACAAGTCTTCTTCTATATCTTCATCCACATCTTCCAAGGCTTCTTCCCTATTTTCTCTTACATCACCATCTCTTGAAGGACTTTCCTCCCCACAAAAAGGGCAGACCTTGGACTTATCATCAATTTCTCTATTACAGTTTTTACATTTCATACTATCTCCTAAAAATAGGCCCCCTTATGGAGGCCCTTTATTTATATATTTTATACATCTTCTACTGTAAAATAAGGCTTACCGCTCGCCTTTGGTGCATAGCTTCTTCCCTTAAATATTATAAGGATAAGGAGGGTTGCGATGTATGGGATCATAGAAATAAATTCTATTGGGATGCCGATTGAGGTTGAACCTAGGTAGGTTGCAATTGCCTGGGCTAAGCCAAAGAATAAGGATCCTACAAGCACTCCCTGTGGCTTCCAGTTACCAAATATTACAGTAACAAGGGCGATGTAGCCTTGACCTGCGATTAGGGTTGGCGAGAAGGATGAAACTACTGCAAGAGACATGCTAGCTCCTCCAAGGCCACCCATAAAGCCAGAAAATATTACTGAAAGATATCTTACCTTTACTACATTGATATTTAAACTCTCACTTGCCTTTGGATGTTCTCCAACAGCTATGACCCTAAGTCCTATTTTAGTCTTATATAGTACAACATACAAGACCACTACCATGATTAGTGATAAATATACAGTCGCATATTGGCCAAAAATATTGTCAAAGACTTGGCTAGAAGAGATTCCCCTAAAAAGTCTTGGTATCTTATTTTCGAGTGGGATTGAAGGAGTTTGGGTCGCTCCACTAAAGAACAATCTCGATAAGAAAAGCGCAAGACCAGGAGCAAGGGTATTTATTGCTATACCTGATATAGTCTGATCTCCAGCAAGACTTACAGAGACAAAGGCATGGATTAGACCAAAAAATGCTCCAGCAAGACCTCCTCCTAAGAAGGCTAGCCAAGGATTACCTACATAGTAGCCTAGGACCGCACCAGTTAGGGCTCCTATAGTCATCATTCCCTCAAGACCGATATTTACAACACCGGATTTTTCACTCATCATTCCGCCAAGTCCAGTAAGTAGAACTGGGGCAGCATTCGAGAAGGTATTTCCTATGATTAGGGCTAAGATTGTAAGATTAATCATAATTCCTCCTTCTTTTCTTCTATCTCTTTGTTGACATAAGACATGTCTACAGCAGTTTTTTCATTTCTCTTTTTAGAATTTTTCTTTCTAATTTTTGCCTTGATTATTCTAAATACCAAAGGCACAGCTGTAAAGAGGATAATAGTTCCTATAATAATTGAGATAATCTCGCTTGGAACTCCCATAGTTCTTTGGAGATTGCCTCCTGCATATTTCAAAGATCCAAAGAAGAGTCCTGAAAATATTACTCCAATAGGATTATTTGATGCAAGAAGAGAAACAGCTAAGCCATCGAAACCAAAGTTTTGCATGGAAGATAGGATCGATAGGTTGTAGGTAAAGCCTAAAACTTGGGTCACACCTGCAAGTGAGCATATTGCTCCAGAGATTGCCATAGATTGGATAATCTTATTTCCTGCGTTGATTCCTCCATATTGGCTTGCTTCTTTGTTGAGGCCTACTGCCTTTAGCTCATAGCCTAGGGTTGTTTTATTTAGGATATACCAAACAATAATCACAGCAACAATGGCTATAATAGTTCCCCAGTGGATTGGAGCTCTAAAAAACTTAGAGAAAAATCCATCGAATCTCTTGGCAGCATCAGTAAAGAGGGTAATCTTTGCATTATCAGCTACATCAAAGGAGCTCATAGAGTTCGGTTGCCTAAATCTATAAACTACAAAGTTTTGGAAGTAAAAGGCAATCCAGTTGAGCATGATGGTAGAAATCACCTCATGGATTCCGAATTTCGCCTTGATAAAACCAGCTATAGCTCCATAAATTGCTCCGATAACCATGGCAAGGACTATCGCTACTATAGGAAGTAGTACTGGAGGGAGATTTAGATTATAGCCTACAAGAAAGGCTACTACAGTTCCAATTATAAATTGGCCCTCTGCTCCCATGTTGAAAAGTCGTGTCTTAAAGGCGAAGGCAACACCCAAACCTGTCATAATAATAGGGGTCGATGTTACAATTGCCCATCCCATATTCCTTGGGCTTTTAAATACTCCCAAGAATAGATTCTTGAAGCCTTCGATTGGATCAAATCCTGCTATTACAAGGACCAAGGCTCCTACCAAAAGTCCCAAAAGTATTGATATTATGGTAAAAAGTATCTTAGATGAGCCTAAGCTTTTTCTTCTATTTACTTTATTTGTCATCTATACCTCCTGCCATAAGTCTTCCTATTTCAAACTCGTCTGTCTCTTTAGGATCCTTTTCTCCTACGATTTTACCATCATAGATTACGAGGATCCTATCTGATAAGTCCATTATCTCATCAAGCTCGAAGCTTATAAGAAGGACTGCCTTGTTTTGATTTCTAAGCTCAACTAGATATTGGTGGATAAATTCTATAGCTCCTACGTCAAGTCCTCTTGTAGGTTGAGCTGCTATTAGGACGTCAGGATTGTTTGAGATTTCTCTTGCGATTATTACCTTTTGTTGGTTACCACCAGAAAGGCTTATCGCTTTTTCTTCTATATCGTCTGGTCTAATATCAAATTTTCCTACCAAATCCTTGGCATTGTCGTCTATATTTTTGAAGTTGAGTCTTCCTTTTGTAGAAAATGGCTCTTCTCCTACTCTTTCGAGTATTAGATTGTCCTTTATAGGATATTCTAGGATAAGTCCTCTCTTTTGCCTATCTTCTGGGATAGAATTCATACCAGTATCAAGGATCTTTCTCGTAGAAGCGTTGGTTATATCTACTCCATTTAGGTTCACGCTTCCTCTATTTGCCTTAGTCATTCCAGTTATGGCATCGATTAATTCTGTCTGTCCATTGCCATCAACTCCAGCAATTCCTAGAATTTCTCCAGCGTGAAGCTTTAGGTCAAGGCCTTTTAGAGCATCAATTCCTCTCTTATCCTTAACCCATAAGTCCTCGATATTTAGGACAACTCCGCCCTTTTCGATTGCTTTTTTGTCGACATTAAAGCTTACATCACGGCCTACCATTTTTTCAGCTAGGATGTTTTCGTCAACGCTTTTGACATCGACCTTGTCTATAAACTTACCTCTCCTAATTATGGTACAAGTATCAGCCATGGCCTTAATTTCAGATAATTTGTGAGTTATAATTATGACTGACTTGTCTAGCTCGGTAAGTCTTTTGACTATTTCTATAAATTCCACAATCTCTTGTGGGGTAAGAACTGCCGTAGGCTCATCAAAGATTAGGATATCTGCCCCGTGATATAGGGCCTTTAGGATTTCGACCCTTTGTTGCATACCTACTGATATGTCTTCGACCTTTGCCTTAGGGTCGATTGTTAGGTTGTACTCTTTGCTTATCTTTTCTACCTCAGCGTAAGCCTTTTTCCTATCGAGGAATAATCCCTTGGATTTCTCATAGCCAAGGATAATATTTTCTGTTACAGTCAAGGGCTCTATAAGCATAAAGTGCTGGTGCACCATACCAATTCCCGCTTCGATTGCCTTTTTAGGAGTCATAGAAGCAAAGGTCTTGCCATTAATTGTAATACTTCCCTCGTTTGGTGGAAACATGCCGTAGAGAACATTCATAAGCGTTGTCTTGCCTGCACCATTTTCTCCAAGGAGAGCGTGGACCTCGCACTTGTGAAGGTCAAAGTCTATATTTGTCAAGACTTCCTTAGAGCCAAAGCGCTTTGTGATGTTTCTCATACTTACAACTGGGGCCTTATCAAAATATTTTTTCATAGGTTTCCCCCTTAATAACTTTCTACCTTTATCATATCATAAATCTAAAAAATATTATAAAAAAAAAGCAGAAAACTTACTCCCGAATGCTCAGGAGCAAGTCTGCTAATTTTAAATTTTACTTATCATATCCCATAGAATTGAATTCTTCTTCGTTTTGTGGAACTTCGATTTTGCCATCAACGATTTCTTTTCTCAATTCTTCTACCTTGTCTTTAACCTCTTGGCTAACTAGGTCGTTTTTAGCGTAAGCAATATCAACTGCTTTTCCATCTGCAAGTGTAAATTCTTTTGTTGTACCACCTTCGAATTCACCCTTGTTAAGTCCGTCGATTACAAGTTTAACTGCATCGCCTACACCCTTGATTGTAGAAACTAGCATATGATCTGGTGCTTCTTCTGATTGGTCACGGTCAACTCCGATAACCCATTTGTCGTTTTCTTTTGCAGCTTCGATTACTCCGATACCAACTCCACCAGCAGCGTGCATTACAACATCTGCACCTTCTTGATACATTTGGTTAGCGATGTTTTTACCCTTAGCTTGGTCTGAGTAGCTGTTTGCGTATTGTACATCTACCTTGATGTCAGTACCTTTTTCTCTAGCAGCTTGTTTTACACCAGCCTTGAAACCATATTCAAATCTGTCAATTACGTCTGATACTTGTCCACCTACGAATCCTACATGATTAGATTCTGATTTCATTCCTGCAATATATCCTGCTAAGAATGAGTTTTGGTGGTCAGCAAAGGTAATACCCAATAGATTTTCTACCTTGTCAATATTTGCATTGTCGATTATAGCGTATTTTTGATCAGGATTTTGCTCTGCAGCAGTAACTGTATCGTTATATAGAGCATAACCTACAGTTAGGATTAAATCTGATTCACTATCTAGGGCAGATTCAAGGTTTGGTTGGTATTCTGCTGTTGAGTGTGATTCTATATAATCGAAGTCAGATTTTCCTTCATCCTTGTAAGCGTTAAGTCCTTCATAAGCTGATTGGTTAAAGCTCTTATCGTTAACTCCACCCTCGTCAGTTACCATAGTAACTTTTACTGTTTCACCAGTAGGAGTTTCAGCTTCGCCATCCTTATTTTCTTCTGCTTTGTTATCAACACTCTCGCTTGTCTCAGCAGGAGCCTTTGCATTATCATCCTTCTTATCATTTGCTGTATCTCCTCCACAAGAAGTTAGTGCAAGTGATAAAGTTAGTGCAGAAACAACAGACATAATTTTACTAATTTTCATATATTCCTCCCTAATTATGCTTGTTTAGTTACATGATAATCATATAATATATTGAAGATTTTGTCCATAGTTTGTAGGTAAAGTTTAGCTTTTATCAAATTTCTATGTTTAATTTAAATTTTAAATAAAATGCTTGATATTTTTTAAGGTCCATGCTATACTATAAGTGTAAATGTTTTCACAATTTAATATCCGAGGAGCCTGGCAACAAGATATTTTATTTGTTGCTTTTTGTTTACTTATCTGATATCTATATTAGGAGGAATTTATGAGAGATATTATAATGGGTGAATTTTTCGGAACAATGATTCTTATACTACTCGGTGACGGCGTAGTAGCAAACGTTTTACTCAATAAGAGTGGACAAAAAGGTGGAGGCTCTGTCCAAATCACATTTGCATGGGGTCTTGCAGTACTAGTCCCTGCATTTATATTTGGAAAACTATCTGGCGCAAGCTTTAACCCAGCTTTATCAATCGCCTTAGCTTTTAAGGGAGATGTCGCTTACTCTGACTTACCAGCTTATATCATAGCTCAATTGGCTGGTGCCTTCGTTGGTGCTGTTTTGGTATATATTCTCTTTAAAGACCACTACGATGCAACTAGCGATGAACCACTCACTGTAAGAGCTACTTTCTGTACAGCTCCAACTATACCAAATACTTTTAGAAACCTACTTTCAGAAATCATCGGTACTTTCGTACTAGTATTTGCTATCCTAGGTCTTTCTCAAGTAGACGGAGCAGGAACTGTCGGAGTTGATAAGTTTTTAGTATTTGGAATAATCGTCTCTATCGGTATGTCTTTGGGTGGACTTACAGGTTATGCCATAAATCCTGCCAGAGACCTTGGACCAAGAATTGCCTATGCAGTACTTCCATTCAAAAATAAGGCAGACCCTAACTGGGGATATTCTTGGATTCCAGTAGTAGGACCAATCTTAGGTGGTCTACTAGCAGTAGTAATCTATAACTTTATCTTTATATAAGATTTATAGAAATTAGAAAATAGGAAGTGAGTTTATGTTTGATGTAATTATAATAGGAGCAGGCGTGTGCGGGGCCTCCATTGCCAGGAGGCTATCCCGCTACAAACTTGATATACTCCTTCTTGAGAAAGAAAACGACGTATCTATGGGCGCAAGCAAGGCCAACTCTGCCATAGTCCATGGAGGATATGCAGAAAGCGGCAAGGAGCTTAGGGGTAGGTTATGCTATCCTGGAAGAATTTCTTTCGAAAAACTCAACGAAGAGCTAAACTTTGGCTTTTTGGCCAATGGTTCTCTTGTTTTAGCCTTCGATGAGAACGATATGAAAATGCTTGATGTCCTCTATCAAATGGGCAAGGAAAACGGCCTCGATGATATAGAAATCATAGGTCAAGAAAAGCTTCGCGAGATCGAAGAAAATGTATCCGATGATGCAATAGGCGCCTTATACTGTAAGGGTGCGGGAGTTTGCTCTCCTTATGAATATGTAATAGCCCTAGTAGAAAATGCCATGGACAATGGCTTAAAGCTAAAACTTAATAGTGAAGTCGTAGGAATCGAAAAAGAAGAAGATGTATTTAAAGTTAAGACAGATAAGGGCGAATCTTTCGAAGGAAGATTTGTCATAAATGCTACTGGACTTAATGGTGCCAAGGTTTCTTCTATGATTACTCAAACAGATTTTGATATTCACCCAAGAAGCGGCGAGTATCTAATCATGCAAAAGGGAACTGGATCTCGCATTAAGCAGGTCCTTTTCCAAACACCTAGTCCTAAGTCTAAGGGTATTCTTGTAACTAGGACCTATCATAACAATATCTTGATCGGCCCTGATGCAATAGATGAGGAAGAAATTGACCTAGGTACCCACACAGAAAGACTAGAAGAAATCTATAAGCTAGCACAAAAGTCTGTCAAAGAAGATGTCCTAAACTTAAAGGAATTTATAAGATCTTTCACAGGACTTAGACCAGCATCTTCAACTGGAGATTTCATAATCGAAAATACTAAGACTAATGGCTTTATAAATGTTGTCGGCATCCAATCTCCTGGTGTTACTTCTTCGCCTGCAATAGCAGAGATGGTCGAAGATATCCTAGTTGATATTGGACTAAGCTTAGAAGACGATCCAAACTATAATCCATATAGAAAGCCAATAATCGAGTATAAGGATCTTGAAGACTTTAACAAAGTAAAAGATAAGGTCGACCTCCCTTTAGGAGATCCAGAAAGACTGGTTTGTAGGTGCGAGCAAGTAAGTGAGAAGACTATTAGGGATGCCCTTAATAGAGGAATCGAGCTTACAAGTTTTGACGCAGTCAAGAGAAGAACCCGCTGCGGTATGGGCTTTTGCCAAGGAGCCTTCTGCAGAAATAGGGTCCTTGAAGTAATGGAAGACGAATATGGTCATCCTATAGAAAACAAGAAGTTTGACAGCGAAAACTCAGGAATTTCTAGGATTAATAAGAAGGATATAAATGAATTAATAAAGGAAATCGAAAATAAATAAGGTTAAAATAAAGACTCTTGATTTTATCTTTAACTGGAATGAGAAGACGAGGATAATTTCTCGTCTCTTTCCTTTACAGAAATCTTGCCCTTATAGCAAGCTCCTTGAGATTCTTATCAATTAGATTTTCCTTAGAATCTTAAGAAGTTTAAATAGTAAACATATGGATAGTTGAGAATAAATCAAATATGTTAATCCTTAGATATTTTTATAAGGCTAGTATTCTCATTATTAATTTTTCTTAGGATATTTAGGATTTTCCACTTAAGACCAAAAGAAAATCGCCCCTAAGGGCGACTCTTAATTTATTTATTTTTAGCTAATTTTAGTATTCAAAGCCAAAATATTTCTCGACTGCCTCATGTTGAGTGCCGTGTTTAAGTTTGACTACTGCCTCATCTCCTCCAATTATATAAGCAAGTCTTAGGGCAAGGTAGTTGGTCACGGCAGCTCCCCTTCCTGTGGTGATATTGCCATCTGTCACTACAATCTCATTATCTACATACTCCCCTGTCTGGTCCATCTCATCTTTCATATCTGGGAAGGATGTGGCCTTTTTGTCAGATAAAATTCCTGCCTCATTGAGGACTACTGGTCCTGCACAAATTGCTCCTATGATTTTTCCCGCATCGTTAAAGCTTCTTAGAAGGTCTAAGACTTTTTCATTATCCCTCATAGCATAGGCGCCCTTTGTGCCTCCTGGAATATAGACTCCCATATAGTCTTCTTCCTTGATATCAGAAAAGCTAATATCTGCCTTAAAGGAAACATCCTGACTTGTCTTTAGCTCTTCACTTTCCTCGGTAGATGCTATATCAAGCTTCACTCCAATTCTTCTAAGATAATCAACTACTGTAAATATCTCTATTGTCTCGTTGCCATTTGCCACTAAAACTAAAAATTTATTCATCAAAACTCCTTCTTATTTGTGATAAGGATGGTTATTTATTATCCTAAAGGCCCTATAGATTTGCTCTGAAAGGATGACTCTCATAAGCTGGTGGGGATAGGTAAACTTGCCAAAGGAAAGCTTCTTGTTAGCACGCCTGCTTACATTTTTGGAAAGACCATTGGACCCGCCTATTACAAAAACTAGATCTCTTCCCCCTCCCATAAGCATTTCATCTTTGATAAAGTCTGCAAAGTCCTCGCTAGTCATCGCCTTGCCTAGGATTTCTAGAGTCACAAGGAAGGCTCCGTCCTTGATTTTGGCTAGGATCTTTTCCCCTTCCTTATCTTTTATATCTTCAAGCTCCTTTTCAGAAAGGCCTTCGGGCGCCATAATATCTGCCACTTCTATAATTTCAATATTATTGTAGGCTCCCATCCTTTTGATATATTCGTCTATAGCATCCCTATAGAACTTTTCCTTAATCTTTCCTACTGCGACTATCTTTATGTTCATTAATCTTCCTTGATGTAAGAGACAAAGGAATCATATACTTTTGAGTAGCCTTCCTTAAGCAGGGAATCCTTGATATAGTTTTTAATCTCACTAGTCTTATAGACTTTCCTAGGGTCAGAGTCTAGGGTATCCAATACATCATCTACAATTATCGCAAGGTCAGATGTGTTCATAGCTGCCTTCTCATCTCCCGCAGCATTTTTGATAGATCTTTCGATCTTGTCTTTAGAAAATTTTTCGACAGCTCCAGACCTTTTGATTACATAGGTATTTTCCTTATCTTCCAGCATATCACCCACAAGGTCTACGTCTAGGGTCTGTAGGTCACTTCTTATATCGTCCAGACTTAGTTTGTTTACATCTAGATATTTTTTGATTTCTGTACTTAATTTAGTCATTTCTTCCTCCTCGCTTTTTATATTTATACCCAATGATAATTTTTTGGTATAAAAAAAGCAGATTTCTCTGCTTAATTTGCTCTTAGAGCTTCTATGGCTGATAGTTTGGTTGCTCTTCTGGCTGGAATGTAGCCTGCAAGGACTCCTACCATTGATGAAAAGCCAACTCCTACTAGGGCTAGCCATATTGGAATTAGGAGGATTTTAGCATCTTCTCCCCCTCCCATAAAGATCCCCGATCCTTGGGCGAGTTTATTTATCACACTTCCTATAAGTAGGGAAATGATAAGTCCCACAATTCCTCCGAAAAATCCTATAAAGCCCGATTCTATAAGAAACATGGACCTTATGTCGTTGATGGAAGCCCCTATTACCTTCATCACTCCTATTTCTTTTTGTCTTTCATAGATACTCATAAGCATAGTGTTGATTATTCCTATAGCCGAAACTATGAAGGCAACGGAGCCGATTCCCCCAAGTATAAGGGTTACAATCATACTGGTCTTTTTAATTTCTTCGGCAGATCCTGCAGATGATTGGGTCTGAAAGCCCGCCTTTCTTATGGCAGCTTCTACATCTTCTAGCTTTTCAACATCTTCTACTACAACATTTAGATTATCATAGCTGATCTGTCCATCATTTTTGACCTCTACTGGCTTGCCGTCTGGGCCGAAGTTTTGGTTAAGCTGTGGACTTTCTAGTTTCTTATCTTCCTTTTGGAGCTTCTTGTAGAGGCTTTCGTTAATCACTGATGACCAACCCATTACAAAGGACTTGGAGTTTAGGGTTCCTGAAATCTCTACAGGAATATCCGCATAGGTAGGCTTTTTCTCTTCACCATTTTCCTGATTTTCATTTCCGAAATTGACCCCGTCGTCATTTTCATCTTGCCATCCTAGCCTTATAAAATACTTATGGCCCCTGTAGTCGAAATCTTCTACAGGCTCTCCGGAGTAGCCTCCTCCTCCTTCACGAACCATCTTCATAGGCTTAACCTCAGATCCTAGGATAATCTTATTATCATCAGTCCTATTCATCTTAGAACCTGAGCTAAACATATCTCCTGTAAGTTTATCGATTACATCATCAGGCATTACTTGGATTTGGCTATCAAGACTATAATCATCTTCTCCTTCAATTTTTATTTCGCTATAGAAGCTTTTGAAGGGAACTACAACCTTGACCCCGTCTATGCTTTGAAGTCTCGAAATACTTGCCTGGTCAACCTTAGTCGAACCCCCATTATTTTCCGTGAGGATGGTAATAGAAGTAAGACCTCCGAATGATTCGACCATATCCTTTTGTTGTTGGTTGATCCCCAGGGCGAAGGCTATCATTAGGATTATGGAGCTTGCTCCTATAACTACGGATAGAACGGTTAGAACCGTCCTAGACTTCCTTCTGACGAGGTTTCTTAGGGCCATCTGGAATCTGTCACTAATCTTCATCGTCTATTATTAGCTCCTCGTCCTTTTTAGCCTTTCTTTTCTTCTTCAAAAGTATGAGAAGGAGGGCTGCAAGGACTATGATTCCTATCCAGATAAAGGGAGATGAGAGTACTGATGAGTTTTCTTCCATTGGAGGAGCTTCTCCTATCATCTCTCCTGTTTCAGGATCGATCATTCCGTTTTCTCCTTCAAAGCCTCCCATTACCTCAGTACTAAATTCCTTAGTCTTCTTGTAGGCCTTGCCCCTGGAGTCTTCGTAGATTATCTCTATAGTTCCAGAGACCTTACCTTCAGATTTTGGAGTTATGTTACAAGAGAAGGTCTCCGTGCTTCCTGCATTGAAGTTTCCGATGAATCTCTCATTTTCATCTACATCGAAGCCATCTCCCTTGACCCTTACCATTACTGTATCGAGATTGTCTTTTCCTGTGTTATAAATATTTACAGATAAAGATCCAGGAGTATTGGCATTTAGCTCTCCCAATTTGACCTTGCCGAAATTTACCCCAGACCTTTGGGCTACAGGGATGCCTATAGTCTCTGTACTCTTGTATTGGTTTCCCCAATAGTCTTCGTATTCCATGGTGAGATTTACCACATAAGGACCTGGAGTTGCATTTGGTAGGACGCTCATTGTTATGTATTTACTAGTCCAATCCCAAGGGTAGAGGGCTGCTACATAGAAGGTGTTTGACCTATCAACTGGTGTAAAAACAGATCCGTCAGATACTAGAGTGTTGTTTGCAGTGCTAGTATTTTGTGGAGCAGATGCTAAGGTTTGCTCTAGGGTAACCTTGAGATTATAGATAGTGTTTTCGTTATTAGTGTTATAGAGGGTAAAGGATAGGTCGAAGTTCTCCCCTGCCTCTGCTATAGTTGGGCTAAGCTCATAGTCTGATATTATAAGCTTGGGTTGATTTCTGATAGGACCTTGGGAAGAGCCTGTATCATTTGCCCCTGGGCTAGCTTGGCCAGAGGAAGTTTCAGCTGTATTTGTAGTTTCTGTCGGGTTAAGATTCGCCATCATTTTCTAGTACCTCGTCAATTGTGTATTTTTCGTGAATTTTCTCTAAACGTCCATCTCTCATAAAAAGCACCTTGTCAGCAAACTCGGTCATTTCGTCATCGTGGGTTACCATAATAAAGGTCTGCTGGTTTTCTTTGGTAATCTTTTTTATAAGATTCATAATCTCAAAGCTCGTCTTGGTGTCGAGATTTCCTGTTGGCTCATCGGCAAAGATAATCTTTGGAAGGCCGACAAAGGCACGGGCTATGGAGACCCTTTGTTGCTGACCACCGGAAAGCTCGTTTGGCTTGTTGTCCATCCTATCAGAAAGACCCACTTCCTTTAAGATCTTTAAGGCTTCCTTCTTTCTCTCCTCCCTACTAAGTCCCTTAAAGGTTAAGGGAAGGGATACATTCTCCCAGGCTGATAGATAAGGAAGGAGATTGTAGGATTGGAAGACAAAGCCTATATTTAGGTTTCTAAATTTAGTGATCTGTTCCTCGTTAAGGTCGGTTAGGGAGATATTTCCGTATTTTATAGATCCCTTGGTCGGTCTTTCAAGACCTGCGAGCATATTAAGTAGGGTAGACTTACCCGAACCGCTCGTTCCCAAAAGAGCCACAAACTCGCCCTTTTCTATATCTAGGTCTATCCCATCCAGGGCCTTTATGATATTACCACCTAGCTTGTAATATTTCTTAAGCCCTCTGATCTCTATTAGCCTCACTAGTCTTCCTTTTCTTCCTCTTTCTTGAAGTGAGGATTTTTCTCCTTGATATATTCATCATAAAGCTTCTCATCTAGGACAATGTCGATTTCTCCTATGAGATTTTCTACATTTTCTTCTGTAAATTTCCTCTTAAATCTGTAGAGTCCATCAGAATCATCAGCCTCGAAGATTCCTCCCATATCATAATGGTCATAGCCTTTTTCAGCAGCATATTTTACTTCTTCGTAGTTTATCTGATAGTTCTGTCCCATGTCCTTGTGCTCATCACTTGAACCACCATAAAGGGCAAGGGCCCTGTTTCCATAGCAGATTAACATAGATGAGCAAAGTGGAGTCTCGTCTAGATAAGAAACTGAAAGCCTAATCTCATCTTTGTAATTATCATAAAGAGCCTTGAAATACTCGTAAGGTCTGTGGTTGATTCCAGCTCTTTCGGCAGTATCTACTACTTGCTTGTAGAGGATATCCACTCCTTCTTCCCCAACTTCCCTTGTCTCGATCCCGTCTCTGTAGGATTTTCTGGTGTGTTTTCTAGTATTTTTGGAGAAGTTCTTGAAGATCTCCTCCCCATATCTTCCGTCTATGTCTAGGACCATGTTAAGAAGGGGCTGAGATGAAGTAGTCTTATCGTGACGGATAGTAATTCCGTTTTCCGCATAGAGCTTAACTAAATCCTCATCCATACGAACTAATGGGTCTATACGAAGGAGGAAGCCATCATTTTCCTTAGCAAAGGCACTCGCTTCATCGATTAATTTCTTCACCAATTCTATATCTCTTAGGTCACAGACAGGTCCTCTCGTAGCATAGAAGAAGTTCTTGCCGACCTTTCCATCTCTTATATATATAACTGAAAGGGCTCCCTTGATTTCGCCATCTTCTTCGACATAGAAGTAGACGCTTTCCCAATTAGCCTTGATATTCGCCCAGCGCATATCCTGCATGAAGTTGCCATATGGCGAATTCTTGATAAAATCATTGTATTTTTTAACTAAGTCCTTGTTGTTTTTATCTAAAATCATATTACTCTCTCTTTCACTTCAAATTAACTGTTATGCTCCTAGCCATACATTTACTTAATTATAACAGGAGCTAGGGTTTTTTTCAATATATTCTATTGATAGATTAGCCTTCCCTCATCATAAAACCAAGTGATCTCTTGGAATTTTCCTTCATAAATCTCAAAAATCTTATCCATTGACTCCGAAAGCCCATCGCTTTTTTTCATATTATCATAAGAATCCCAGAAGAGCCTACCTTCCCTATTATTTTCGATAAGCTCTCCCTTAAAGTCACTCGTCCTAAAGAGAAAGCCCATATCACGCCTTCCTTCGACAATCCAGGTGATAAGACCAACAAGTTTAGGATTTTCGATATCGAGATTAGTCTCCTCCTTGGCCTCTCTAATGACAGAATCGGTAAGGCTCTCCCCTTCCTCGACCTTGCCTCCAGGAAAGGTAAGCCCCTCCCGGCCATATTTTTTGACCTTGTCAAGAACAAGAACCCTATCATTAACTTCATCACAAATCATTACCATATTCATTAATCTAGTCTGCATAAACCCTCACTAACTTTATCTTCTCTTATTATTATATGTTATTTATAATTAAGTAAAAGTTTGTACAAAAAATTGGACCCTGAGGCCCAACTTTTATTATAATCTCTCAAGCTCGATTTTAACTGTCTTGTCATTTAGTTCTATTTCTTCACTTGTGAGGTCTTTTCTTTCGAACTTATCTGCTAGGGTTTCTTTTGTGATTTCTTCTTTGAATTTCTCTAGAGATTTGTTTAGTTCGTCGGATGCTTGGTAGTAGATGTTGATTCTGTCTGTTACTTCAAATCCACTATCTTTCCTCAAGTTTTGAACCTTGGAGGTAAATTCTCTCGCATATCCCTCATCACGGAGGTCTTCTGTGATTTCTGTATCAAGTATTACGAAGACATTTCCGTCCATTTCTACATCGAATCCTTCTTTGGCAGAGATTCTTATGTCTAGATAGTCCTTTGTAACTTGGTAGGTCTCATCTCCTAGGGTGATTTCTTGAGGATTTTCTTCAACAGCTTCTATGAAGTCTTTGGCATCGGTGGATGCTAGGAATTTGGCGAAGTCGTTGACCTTGGATTGGAAGATTCTTCCTACTACTCTAAAGTCTGGTTTTAGGAAGTAGTCCATGAAGTCTGATAGGTCGTCTTCGAAGTCGACATCCTTTATGTTTAGCTCTTCTTTAACTAGGCCTGTAAGGTCTGCGATTTTTTCCTTGTATGCTCCGTCTACTATGATTTTAGCTAGAGGTTGACGAACTTTGATTGATTCTTTCTCTCTTGAAGCCCTACCTAGATTTACTATCTTTCTTACAAGGTCCATGCTTTCTTCAAGGTCTGTATCAATCATCGTCTCGTCTGCTTTAGGGAGGAGGCTTGTGTGAACAGTCTTTTCTCCTGTAAGAGATCTAAAGACTTCTTCAGCTATAAATGGTGTGATTGGAGCGATGAGCTTGGATATTGTAAGGATTGCATCAAATGTAGTCTTGTATACTGCTTTCTTGCTATCTGTAAGCTCTGAGTTCCAGAATCTCTTTCTATTTCTTCTGATGTACCAGTTTGATAGATCTTCTACTACGAAGTCTGAGATCATGTGAACTACCTTGTTGTAGTCAAAGGCGTCCATTGCTTCTGTGTAGTTTTTGATTAGGGTATTTAGTTTGGAGTAGAGCCATTTATCTATTTTTTCAAGTTTTAGGTCGCTAAATCCTGCTATTTCTTCTGAACTTAGTTTGTCTGTTTCAGCGTAGAGGCCGAAGAAGTTGTAGACATTTTCGAATGTTCTAAAGAAGTTATTCTTAACTTCGATTAGGCCCTTTTCGTCAAACTTGGTTTGCATCCAAGGTGGAGATACATAAAGTGAGTAGAATCTTACGGCATCTGCCCCGTATTTATCAAAGAGGGCAAATGGATCTAGAGTGTTTCCTTTGGATTTACTCATCTTTTGACCATTCTTATCTACTACAAGGTCGTTTACTAGGACGTTTTTGTAAGGTGCCTTGCCTGTTGTGATGGTAGATATTGCCATTAGTGAGTAGAACCAGCCTCTTGTTTGGTCGATTCCTTCACAGATAAAGTCTGCTGGGAAGTATTCTTCAAAGTCTTCCTTGTGTTCGAATGGATAGTGAAGTTGGGCAAATGGCATTGCTCCTGAGTCAAACCAAACGTCGATTACATCAGGAACCCTATGCATGGTGCCTCCGCACTTATCACATTTGATAGATACGTTATCTACATATGGTCTGTGAAGTTCTATATCTTCTGATATATCCTCAATTGCACGTTCCTTTAGCTCGGCTCTTGATCCAACTGTATCTGTGTGGCCGCATTCGTCACATTTCCAGATATTTAGTGGAGTTCCCCAGTATCTTGATCTAGATATAGCCCAGTCTTTTACGTTCTCGAGCCAGTTTCCAAATCTCTTGTCCCCTATAGTTTGTGGGTACCAGTTTACGCTTTTGTTATTTTCTACCATGGCATCTGAGAACTTACTCATTTCTATATACCAGGATGGTTTTGCATAATATACTAGTGGTGTGTGGCATCTCCAGCAGTGTGGGTAGTTGTGCTCTATAGTTTGTTTGTTAAATACCTTGCCTTCTTCTTGGAGGTGTCTCCAGATTTTTTCATTTGTATCGAAGATAAATTCGCCCTTCCAAGGAGTTTCTGTAAAGCAACCTTCAAGGTCAACTGGTTGGACAAAGGCGAGTCCGTATTTTCTTCCTATTTGGTAGTCGTCCTCACCAAAGGCTGGAGCGGAGTGAACTATACCTGTACCATCTTCTGCAGAAACGTAGTCGGCAAGGGTTATGATAAAGGCCTTGTCATCTCCTACATTTACATATGGCATAAGTTGCTCATATTCCCAATATTCCATATCCTTGCCTGGGAATTCTTCTACGACTTCGTATTCTCTTTCTCCCATAAGATTTTCAGCTAGGGATTTGGCACAATAATAGTAAGAATCTTCCTCTGCTACGTAAAGCTTAGCGTAAGTAAGCTCTGGGTGAACTGATAGGGCCACGTTTGATGGGAGGGTCCATGGGGTTGTGGTCCATGCTAGGAAGTACTCGTTGTCAGTTCCCTTTTTCTTAAACTTAACTGTAAGGGTGATGGTCTTATCCATTTGGTAACCTTGGGCAACCTCGTGGCTTGCAAGACCTGTACCACAACGAGGACAGTAAGGCATAACCTTTGCTCCCTCATAGATGTAGCCGTTTTTGAAGGCCTTATCTAGGAGGTACCATTCTGTTTCTACATAGTCGTTATCCATTGTGACATAAGGATCATCCATGTTGTAGAGATAGGCCATCCTATCTGACATCTCTCTCCATTGGTCGGAGTATTTCCAAACAGATTCCTTACATAACTTGTTGAACTTTTCGATTCCGTATTCTTCTATATCATTTTTGTCATGAAAGCCTAGGGTCTTTTCTACTTCTATTTCTACAGGAAGACCGTGTGTGTCCCAACCTGCCTTTTTTAGGACCTTGTAGCCTTGCATGTTTTTGTATCTACTTGTCATATCCTTAAGGGTACGAGCGATAACGTGGTGGATTCCTGGTCTACCGTTTGCTGTTGGAGGTCCGTCGTAGATTATATATTCTTCGGCTCCCTCACGGGTTTTAAAAGTCTCATCAAGTAGGTCTATTTCTTGCCAATACTTTTCGACTTCTCCTTCTCTTTTCCTTACATCTTTGCTGTCTAAAGATTTAAATTCTGACATCAATAACTCCTTTTATTTCTAAAAAATAAAACCGTCCTTAAAAAGGACGGTCCACCGTTTTAATAGACAATTTAACGCAATTGTAACGTAATAAACTACTAATTCATTTATTAGACTAGAAGATGATCTTCGCCCAAAACGCCTCTAGCAGCTTTCACCTAACCTGCCTCTCTTTTAGATTGATAGAGGGTTACTCTTCTTCTTAACGTCATATTTATATTATAATATAATACTAAGACTGTTTTTTGTCAAATATAATTCCTATATGTGTCTAACTATCTTAAACTTCTCTAGATTGTAGACATCAAACTCGTCGATATTGGCCCTGTCCTTGGCATCTTCATACATCTGATAGTCGCTTTCGTAGTCATTTCTATAGACTATGACAGGGTTATTGTTGTAATTTAGTAAGAGGCCGTGATATACTCCGAAGTCTTCGATTTTGGCGATTGGCTTAACCTTATTAATCTCTAGAACTTGGATATAAATATCATCTAGGTCATCTTCCTTGATAGCTAAGGCATTGTTAAAAATTCCGAGATTGACTGTCTCGTTGATTATATCTAGGCCTATGTTTTTCCTGGTTGGATAAATTGATCCTGCCCTTTCTCTCTTATCTCCCATTTTTATTTCTATGATTACACCGTTGTGGTTATCTTCAAATTCCTCATCGTACTTGTCGAGATATTTTCCCGTATCTAGATAGTGCCTTAAGGAATCGAAAGCTAGTTTTACAAATTTGTCCATTTTCCTATCCTAATAATTTCTCTATATCTTTTTCAATATTCTCTGGCTTCTTATTTGAACCGAAGCGTGCTACTACATTTCCATCTCTATCTATCAAAAACTTGGTGAAGTTCCACTTGATAGCCTTGCCAAGTCCTTTCTTTTCTTCCTTAAGAAAGGTATAAAGTGGGTCTTCATTTTCCCCATTAACGTCGATTTTTTTGAATCTGTCAAAGCTTGTCCCAAAGTTTAGGGCACAGAAGGAATCTATCTCTTCATCAGATTCTGGAGCTTGATTTCCAAATTGATTGCAAGGAAAGTCCAAAATCTCAAAGCCCTGATCCTTATATTTCTTATATAAAGCCTCGAGAGCGTCGTATTGTTTGGTAAAGCCACAGTGGGTAGCTGTATTTACTATAAGAAGGACCTTTCCCTCATATTTACTAAGGGAGATTTCCTTATCATCTTTATCTAAAACTGTAAAGTCGTATACACTAGTCATAAAACCTCCTTGACTCTTCTAGTATAGATTATACAGCTTGGCTTTATTTTTGCAGTTGACATTTTTAATAATTAGTTATATAATTGCATTATCATAAACTTTATATAAAGAAGAGTAGTACAAGGACTTGATTACAGAGAGCTTCGTTTTGGTGAAAGAAGTAGATGGAAATTGTATGAAGATGGTCTTTATCTAGGAGGCTTCGATATTAGAGGTCTACGTTAGCTTACGTTACAAAGCAAGGGTATGTTTGTACCTGATAAGTTTATATGTGTGAGCATATATTAAATTAAGGTGGTAACACGGATTTTCGTCCTTAGGTCTTTTGACCTAGGGACTTTTTTTATATAAATTTTATGAAATTTATTTAAGGAGTTACTATTATGAGTAAATACAAAAACATCGATACAGCATGTGTCAGAGCAGGTTATGAAGCAAAAAATGGAGAGAGTAGCATCCCTCCAATAGTACAGTCGACTACATTTTCTTATGAAAAGACAAGTGAGATTGCTGACCTTTTCGACCTAAAGGAAAGCGGATTTTTCTATACTAGGCTTGGAAATCCTACCATAGATGCCCTAGAGAAGAAGATTGCAGACCTTGACGGAGGAGTGTGCGCAGTAGGAACAGGATCTGGCCAAGCAGCCAACCTCCTAGCTGTCTTAAATATAGCCAAGGCAGGCGATAATATAGTCGCTGTAAATAATATTTACGGTGGAACTTACAATCTTTTCGCCAATACCCTAAGGGATTTGGGTATAGAAACTAAATTTGTAAATAACAACGACTTGGATGAGCTTAAGGCTGCTATTGATGATAATACAAAGCTAGTCTTTGGAGAAACTATATCAAATCCTAAGGCAAGTGTACTAGATATCAAATCCTACGCAGATATTGCCCACGAGCATAATATTCCATTGATATTAGATAATACTCTGGCAACACCTGCCCTTCTTAGGCCAATTGATTATGGTTGTGATATCGTGACTTACTCTTCTTCTAAATATATAGATGGTCACGCAGCAGCCCTCGGCGGTCTTATTGTAGATTCTGGAAACTTTGATTGGGAAAGTGGAGATTTCGATAGACTTACCAAGCCAGATGAATCCTACCACGGACTTATCTTTACTGAACAATTTAAAAATGCTGCCTACGGGGCAAGACTTAGGACAGTTGGCCTAAGAGATTTCGGAGCAGTTATCTCTCCACAAAACGCCTTCCTTACAATCCTTGGTCTCGACACCCTAGCCTTGAGAATGAACAAGCATTCAAAAAATGCCCTAAGAGTCGCAGAATTTCTGGAAAATAGCGAAAAGGTAGAATCTGTTTCCTATCCCTTCCTAGAATCCTACCCATCATATCCTTATGCTAAGAAATATCTCAAGGGAGGATCTGGAGTTGTGTCCTTTGAGATAAAAGGAGGAAGAGATGAGGCGAGCAAATTCATCGACTCCCTTAACTTAATCACACTCGCAGTCCACGTGGCAGATGTAAGAAGCCTTGCCCTCCACCCAGCTTCTTCTACTCACAGGCAACTATCTGATAAAGAGCTCGAAAAGGTTGGAGTATCAAAGAGCCTAATCCGCCTTTCAATAGGAATAGAAGATGCAGATGATCTAATCGAAGATATAAGCCAAGCCCTAGATAAGGCTGTAAGGAGATAAGATGCCAGTAATAATACCAGAAGATTTAATATCCAAAGAAACCTTAGACAAAGAAAATATATTCACCATGGTAGAAGAAAGGGCCAAGTCACAGGATATAAGAGCCCTTAAGATCGGCATAGTTAATCTCATGCCTACCAAGAAGGAAACAGAAGTTCAGCTTTTAAGACTAATCTCAAACACTCCCCTCCAAATCGAAATAGACTTGATAGCGATGGCAAGCTACAAGTCTTCGAATTATCAAAAACATCTGGAGAAGTTTTATGTAAGCTATGAAGAAATAAAGGATAAAAAATACGACGGCCTAATCATAACCGGAGCTCCCCTAGAGCATAAGGCCTACGACGATATAATCTACTGGGAGGAGCTTAAAAAAATATTTGAATTTGCAAAGAAAAATGTCTACTCGACTCTTTTCATCTGCTGGTCTGCCATAGCAGCCCTTGATTATTACTACGGTGTGAATATCGACTCCTTGGATAAGAAAATATTTACAGTTAACAGGTACTATAAGCAAAGCTCCGATCCTCTCTTTCTGGGCTTTGACGATAGCTTTTATATGCCAAACTCAAGATATAAGACAATCAGAAAGGAAGAAGTCGAAAGAATTCCAAAGCTTAAAGTCCTCCTAGCCGATGATAAGATGGGAGCTACTATAATTAAGAGTATCGACAACAGATTTGTCTTTAACCTAAATCATCTAGAATACGATACTAATACCCTAGATGATGAATATAGGAGGGACATAAAAAAGGGACTTGGGACCAAGCCTGCCGAAAACTATTATCTAGACGATGATCCAAATAAAAAAATTATCCAGAGATGGAGATCAACTGGATACATATTCTTTAACAACTGGATTAACCACTATGTCTACCAACACACCCCATACAAGATCTCAGATGTAGAGACAATTAAATAAAGATTAAAAAAGCAGGAGCTTATAAGCTAACTTGTTTCGTCAATTTTCGATTTGAGATAAGTTAGACCTCCTGCTTTTAATTTTAAGATATTCATGGCTTAGAAGCATTTCTAAATTATGGATATTTCACTTTATCAGTCCATTAAATATTGATGCAGGTCCAGTCTTGGGATGCTGTCTTATTAATTCCTTGTATAAATTAAAAACATTAGGGCTTAGGCCCTTAGCTATGCCTTTTTCTAGATTTAGGATTGAAAGATCTTCCTTAAGATAATGGATCCTATTCATAAAGCTTTTATCCTGATTTTTCTTGTATCTAAATAAAATTTTCTTCTCCTCTGTAGATATTTCATCATCTTTAAGCAATTCATCGATAATCCTATCTAAATTTTCTTCATTTAATTTCTCCATAATTAATCTTCCCCTATTATTTTAATTTAAGGCTTTAAGTTTTATTTCATAAAGCCCCCACCTTATTCACTTACCCTGTCCCTATGACTATAAACACGATATTCGTACAGAAAAATAGAAAAGATTGTACGTAAAAAGCAGGAGCCATTGAAGCATCCTGCTCTACTTTATTTTACAAATCTTTCTACTATCATAGCAGCCCCTAAATCTGTACTTGTGTTGATGGCTGTGGCTAGGGGGTCTACTATGGTTGCTATTAAGACCATGATTGGAATCGAGCTTTGAGGGAAGGCAAAGGCTGATATGAGGAAAATCTCTCCAGTATAGCCTCCTCCTGGAACTGCCCCCATAACTGATGAGGCTATGACTGATACTGCTATAGCTGTCAAGAGATTAGAAGGATCTAGTAAGTCTATGCCAAATATAGGGCACAAGAGGGCAATCTTTATTATTTGGATCAAGACCGTTCCATCCTTGTGGAGATTTGCCCCTATGGGAAGGACTATCGAATTAACATCTTCTCTGATTCCAATTTTTCTTCCTGCCTCAAGATTTGGAGGAAGGGCTGCCGCAGAGGAACTTGTCCCAAAGGCTGTAAGAACTGGTGGCCACATATATGTAAATAGCCTTTTGCAAGATTTAAGTCCTCCCCCGATAAAGGCCATGATGAAGTTTACAAAGAAGAAATATATGATTGAAGCAAGGGCAAATATCAGGATTGTCCTTGATAGGGGACCTACAATCTGTTTGCCATTTTCTCCTAAAAGGACTGCAAAATATGCACCCAAGCCTATTGGAGCAAGTTTCATTATATATGAAATAATCTTTGTAACGACCTTAGAGGATTGGTCTATAAAGTACTTTACAAGCCTTGCCTCATCAGCAAGCTTAGATATAGCAAGTCCTACGAAGAAGGAAAAGACTATAAGGGCCATCAGATTTTCCCTGGAAAGTAATTTAGAAAAATCATCCACTGTAAGCATGGATAAAAGATCGATGCTGGGACTCTTCTCTATTTCAAAATCCTTGAAATTAAGGACAGCATTCTTGCTAGGGTCAAGTATTTGAGTAAAAACTATCATATAAAGCGCTGCAAATAGGCCTGTAATAATAAATATTAGAAACATAAGTCCTAGTATCTTTCCGATAGTCTTGGTAGTCTTCATCCCCGTAATCGAAGATACAATTGATGTGAAAATCATTGGAACTATTGATACATACAAGAGATTTAGGAAGATATTGGCTACTCCTTGAAGGCTCTTTGCAGATTCTCCTAAGATAAGTCCTAGAATAGCTCCAATAAACATCGACAGTAATAGTATTAGGGAAGATTTATTTTCTTTTAAAATTTTCATTTAGACCTCCTTTTGGGTAAAAAAATACCAGCCCATATTTTCCATGATTATTTTTCAAATCTTGGAGAGACAAATGCTTTTAGAAAATAATGAGCCAGCATTTTATGCTAGTATTTCTTGTTTTAGAAGTGATTAATTTTAGATAGCTTTCAGAGAATCGAAGACTAAATCCAAAATCTTTTTTATTTGCCTTGTTTTTCTAAACAAGCAAGACTACGCTATTTTTTATTCGAAAGAGTATTTTTTCTTTGCTTTAACTCCGCTTCGAAATCTCCATTTAGGAGATTTCTTGCTCCTATATATCTGCCTTGTTTTTTATAAACAAGGCAGACAATGAATCGCAAAGCGCTTCGCTACTTTGCGACCCTACCAGGTCGGGTAGCTTCGAAATATCCATTTAGGGCATTTCTTGCTCCTATGTATCTGCCTTGTTTTTTTATAAACAAGGCAGACAATAAATCGCAAAGCGCTTCGCTACTTCGGGTCAGATTGGTAATCTTAATACTTACTCCGCTTCGAAATACCCATTTAGGGTATTTCTTGCTCCTATGTATCTGCCTTGTTTTTTTATAAACAAGGCAGACAATAAATCGCAAAGCGCTTCGCTACTTTGCGACCCTACCAGGTCGGGTAGCTTCGAAATCTCCATTTAGGGTATTTCTTGCTCCTATGTATCTGCCTTGTTTTTTATAAACAAGGCAGACAATGAATCGCAAAGCGCTTCGCTACTTTGCAACCCTACCAGGTCGGGTAGCGGCGCTTACCAAGCAGGTATCCATGCTCCTTTTGTTATTTCTTCCATGTCTTTTTTGGTTTCTTCTGTTTGGTAGTATTTTACGAATTCTTTGTATTCTTCGTTGTTTTCGTCTTCTTTTCTTGCTGCTATTAGGTTGATGTATTGTTTTACTGATTCTGTTTTTGGGTTTTCTTTGAATATTGCTGTTTCTTTGTCTAGTCCTGCGTCTAGGGCGAAGGTATCGTTTACTGCTGCTAGGTCGCAGTCGTCTAGGCTTCTTGTTGTTTGGGATGCGTCCATTTCTATTAGTTCTAGGTTTTTAGGGTTGTCTGTTACTTTGTCAAGTCCTATTAGGTCGCCTGCTTCACCTTCTACTTTGATTAGGCCTGCTTCTTGAAGTAGGAAGAGGGCTCTTGCTCCGTTTGTTGGATCGTTAGGTATGGCAATTTTGGCTCCGTCTTCTAGCTCATCAATTGATTTGAGCTTGTTTGAGTATAGGGCCATTGGGGCAAGCATTGTATCTCCGATTGATACTAGGTCTGATCCCTTTGATTCATTAAATTCGTTTAGGAATTTGTAGTGTTGGTAGGCGTTTAGGTCGATATCTCCAGCTAGAAGGGCTTCGTTTGGTTGGCTGTAGTCTGAGAATATTACAAGCTCTGCCTTCTTGCCTGTTCCTTCTTCGTATCTTTTGATGACTTCATTTAGGACGTCGTTGTATTCACCAACTACACCAATTTTAATTGTGCCGTCTTCTTTTTTTGAAGTCTCTTCTGTTTTTACTTCATCTTTGCTGTCCGCTGGTTTTGCTTCCTTGTTTGCTCCACATGCGCTAAATCCTAGGACTAGAGCAAGTGCTAGGGCGATTTTTGTAAATTTTTTCATTATTTCCTCCTATAATTTACATTTATATTATTAAAGATATTAATCTTAATAACCTATCTTAGTTTAAATATTGGGATTACTGCTCCCTTGTATTCGTCTTCTATGACCTTTTTTGTTTCATCTGTTAGATAATAGTTTTCTATGAAGTTTTTGATATCTTCGTTATCCCTATTATTTTCTTTAACTGCTATTACATTTATAAAGTTCTTGGCCCTTTCGTTTTCTGGATCTTCAAGAAAGATTGAATCTTCTGTTGGAGAAAGTCCTGCTTCCATAGCCATGTCAGAGTTGATAAGGGCTGCATCCACATCCTCTAGGGCTCTTGAAACTTGGTCTGCTGGAAGCTCTACAAACTCTATGTTTTTAGGGTTTTCTGCTATGTCATCTAGGGTTATAAAGTCTCCGCTGCCTTCTTTAATCTTGATCACTCCTGCAGATTCCAAGATGTATAGGGCCCTGGAGTTGTTTGATACTTCTACAGGTATTGCAATCTTTCCTCCTTCAGGGATTTCTCCTATATCTTTAATTTTTTGTGAGTAAACTCCCATTGGCGATATTATTGTATCTGCAAGATAAGTGAAGTCTGCATTTTGGTTTTTGTTATAGTCTTCTATAAATATATAGGTCGCAAAGGATGATAGGTCGATGTCACCGTCCTTTAGAGCATCGTTAGGTTGGTTGTAATCGTTAAATCTTACAAGCTCAATCTTTTTGCCAGTATCCTTCTCGTATCTTTTGATGGCATCTTCGTATTCGACATTTCTCTCTCCTACTACTCCAAGCTTAAGCACTTCTTCGCTTTCGTTTTTCTCTGCCCCGCCACAACTTGTGATTAAAACTGTGAGGATCAGGGCCGATATAATTCCAAATATTTTTTTCATATTTCCTCCTCGTATATTATAGTTGTAGTAATAAATACTATATTTTGTTCTCTATCCCACTTTCTTATGGGATAATAATTGTATAGATAGAGGTCGTAGCCTTTCTTATGGGATAATAATTGTATAGATAGAGGTCGTAGCTTTCCTCCTTGAAGCTAGTCTTCCTAAACTAGGGTTACGCCTCTTCTTTACGTCTTTATCAGTATGAGCTGGATAGCACATTTCGTTGCTGTATGTCTAACGAGGTTTGATTGTCGTAAAGTTCTTGAGGGTCCTTTCTCTATCTAAATTTATATTAAAGCTAGGTGATTTTATGTTTTACATTGGTATTGATATTGCAAAATCTAACCACGAAGCCTCAATAATTGATTCTAATGGGAAACTTGTTTCTGAGTCTTTTTCTTTTTCTAATTCTATTAGGGGTTTAGAGAAGTTTCAGAAATTTATTTCCTCTTTTTCGATTGATTCTAACAATTGTATTATTGGTATGGAAGCTACAGGTCATTATTGGATTTCTCTTTATTCTTTCTTGATCGATTTTGGCTTTTCTTGTATTGTTATTAATCCTATTCAGTCTGATGCTTTTAGAAAGATGTATATTAGACAGACTAAGAATGATTCTGTGGATTCTTTTGTTATTGCTCAAATTCTTAGGTTTGGTGAGTTTTCTATTTCTCATTTTTCTGATGAGGATACTTTTGCTTTAAGAAATCTTTCTAGGTTTAGGTTTGCTCTTGTTGACGAAGCTTCTGATTGGAAGAGAAAACTTGTTGCTATTTTAGATCAGGTTTTCCCTGAGTATTCTTCGCTTTTTTCTAATATTTATGGTGTAGCTTCTAGAGAGCTTTTGAGTAAGTATCCTTTACCCGAAGATATGATTTCTATTCCTGCTGATGAGCTTTCTATGCTTTTGTCTAAGTGTAGTAAGGGGCACTTTGGTATTGATAAGGCTAAAGAAATTCAAGAGAAAGCTTCTAATTCTTTTGGTGTTAAGTTTGCTTTGAAGTCTTTTTCTTTTCAAATTAAACAGATTATTGCTCAAATTTCTTTTCTTGAAGATCAGATTCTTGAGATTGAAGATGAAATTTCTTCTATGATTAATTCTTTATGCCCTGTTATTACTTCTATTACTGGTATTGGTGATGTCTTAGGCGCTGCTATTTTCTCAGAAATTGGCGATATCACACGTTTTGAGAGAGCTAATCAGTTGGTTGCTTATTCTGGTTTAGATGTTGCTGTTAAGCAATCTGGCAATTTTAATGCTACTGATACTAAGATTTCTAAACGTGGTTCTCCTTATCTTAGACGCGCTATTTGGCTTGCTGCTAGTGTTGCTGCTTTTAAAGATCCTGCTTTGTCCGTGTATTATCAAAAACTTAGACAAAGGGGTAAGGCTCATGGTACAGCTATTGGTGCTGTTGCTAGAAAACTTACTAACATAATTTTTGCTGTTTTAAGGGATAACAAAGCTTACATACCTAATATTTAGTTGTTATTTAACTATTATTTAATTTTTCTAAGCCTAATTTTTAGGCTTGTTTGACGTGCTTTAAATTTCAAGATTATTTATTTTTTCTTTTCTCTTGACATTTAATAGCTGGTCTAGT
>QWCJ01000091.1_pt1 | contig 44723 bp, 34 predicted proteins | sample 1972501 | NCBI WGS metagenome assembly QWCJ01 (sample SAMN09866711, study PRJNA288562) | Human vaginal metagenome isolate term2_vaginal, whole genome shotgun... | isolation source: vagina | host: Homo sapiens | place: USA: California
ATCAGACCGACTGGATGAGGTGGAGGACCTCGCCTACGAGACGATCTACAAGAGGCATCTCAAGGAGTACAGCCGGCTCTTTGACCGCGTGAGCCTCCACCTCGGAGCACCGACGGAGGCCGCCAAGCGGACAACCGACTACCGCATCCGTCGCTATCAGGACAATGAGGACCCCTCCCTTGCGGCACTCTACTTCCAGTACGGCCGCTATCTGATGATCTCCGGCTGTCGTCCCGACAGTTGGCCGCTCAATCTACAGGGGCTCTGGGGCGAGGGGATCCAGCTGCCGTGGAATGCGGACTACCACCTCAATATCAACGTCCAGATGAATTACTGGCCCGCCGAGGAGGCCAATCTCTCCGAGCTTCATCGCTCGCTGATCGACTTCACCACCGCCCTCCGGGAGAGCGGGCAGAGGACCGCCAAGCACTTCTACGGTGCCGAGGGATGGGTGGCGCATATGATGACCAACCCATTCTACTACACCGCTCCCGGTGAGGATGCCTCCTGGGGAGCGACGATGACGGGCGGGGCATGGCTCTGCCGCCACCTCTGGGACCACTACGACTTTACCCGCGACACCACCTACCTCAGACTCCTCCTCGCCGGAGAATGGCTTTTACCTCCCCGGTGACTCGACCCAGATCGCCTACATCTGCATGGGACCGACGATGGACACTCAGCTGGTCGGCGAGCTCTACCGCCACACGCTGCGCGCCGCCGAGATCCTCGGCACCTACGATCCCGACCTGACCCGGATGGCGAATGCCCTGCCGCTCCTCCCGCCGATGCAGGTCAGCAAGGAGGGCTACCTCATGGAGTGGCTCGAGGACTACCGCGAGATGGACATCCACCACCGCCACGTCTCGCACCTCTACGGGCTCTACCCGGGAGATGCGATCACCACACGGGAGACGCCCGAGCTGGCCGATGCGGCACGCGTCACCCTCCGGAGGCGAGGCGATGCCGGCACAGGCTGGAGCCGGGCGTGGAAGATCAGTTTCTGGGCAAGGCTCAAGGACGGCAACCACGCCGCCAAGCTCCTCAAGAGTCTCTTTGTACCCGCCTTTGACGAGAAGGGAGAGCTGATCAACATAGGTGGCACGTTGCCCAACCTCTTCTGCGCCCACCCGCCCTTCCAGATCGACGGCAACTTCGGCGGCACCGCCGGCATTGCCGAGATGCTGCTTCAAAGCCACGAGGGGGTGATCGAGCTCCTCCCCGCCCTGCCGGACCTCTGGCACACCGGTAGCTACAGCGGGCTCTGCGCCCGCGGCGGTGTGGAGGTGGACTGCCGCTGGAGCGAGGGGAAGGTGACCGAGGTGACGCTCCGCAGCCGCCTCGCCGGCCCCACGACGGTGATCCTCCGCGATGCCACCCGCGACCAAGAGCAGCAGGTGACCCTCACCCCCGGCACGCCCCTCACCCTACGCCCCTAAGTCCCCGATGATCCCTGTTTTCACCAATGCCTATAGGCGGGGAGATGGCACCACGAAGAGGAATAATTCTCTTACATTTGTCTCAACGAAATCTACTATAGTACGATAGCTATGCTTACCAAAAGGATCCTATACCTCCGCGGACTCGGGACGGCGATGGTGACGCCCTTCACCGATGACGAGATGAAGAGCGTCGACTACGACCGCCTCCGCCTGCTGATCCGCCGTCAGATAGAGGGTAAGGCGGACTTCCTCGTCGCCCTCGGCACCTCCGCCGAGACCCCCACGCTCACGGAGGAGGAGCAGGACCGGGTCATCCGGACCTTCGTGGAGGTCAATCAGGACCGCCTGCCGCTCGTCGTCGGCGTCTCCTCCAATAGCACCCTCAAGGTGATCACCCGCCTCACCACGATGGACCTCACCGGCATCGATGCCGCCCTGGTGGTCTGCCCCTTCTACAATAAGCCCTCTCAGGAGGGACTCTACCGCCACTTCCGCACTATCGCTGAGGTATCGCCCATCCCGATCATCATCTACAACGTCCCCTCGCGCACCGGGGTGAATATGCTCCCCGAGACCACCATCCGCCTGGCCAATGACTGCCCCGCCATCATCGGCATCAAGGAGGCGAGCGGCATCGTCGGGCAGATCGATCTCGTCCGGCATCGCGCACCGGAGGACTTCTTCGTCCTCTCGGGTGACGACACCATCACCTATCCCCTGATGACTATGGGCATCGATGGCGTGATCTCCGTGATCGGCAATGCCTACCCCGCCACCTTTGCCGAGATGGTTCACCTGCTCGCTGAGGGAAGGGATAAGGAGGCGCTCCACACCCACAGGCTCCTCAAGGAGACCTTCCGTCTCCTCTTCGTGGACGGCAACCCCTCCGGAGCCAAGGCGCTTCTCAGCCTGATGGGGCTGGCACCCAACGTCCTCCGACTGCCCCTCGTGCCGGTGTCGGAGAAGACCCTCGCCGCCCTTAAGTCCGAGTACAGCTCCGTCAAGGGGGATCCCGCCTTCCGAGACTGAGGCGTGATGGTGTCCCTGCAGTGCGACCCGCAAGGGGTCGCACTGACAATACCGCTTCTGTAATACAAACAACCACATTATGCAATCTACCACTTCGCTTAAGGGCAAACTGATCGTGATGAACTTCCTGGAGTACGCCGTCTGGGGGGCTTGGCTGATCTCCCTCGGCGTCTACCTCGGCACGCTCGACTTCACCGGCGGGCAGATCGGCGCTTTCTTTGCCACCATGGGCATCGCCTCGATCTTTATGCCGACACTGATGGGCATCGTCGCCGACAAGTGGATCCCCGACGAGCGGCTCACCTCGATCTGTCACCTCATCGCCGGAGGGCTGATGATCGCCGCCGCACAGGTGACCGACTTCACCTCCCTCTACACGCTGATCCTGCTGAGCGTCTGCTTCTATATGCCGACCCTGGGGCTCACCAATGCCACCGCCTACTCGGCACTCAACCGTGCAGGGCTCGACACCGTGAAGCACTTCCCACCGATCCGCGTCTTCGGCACCGTGGGCTTTATCTGCGCGATGCTGGTGGTGGACAACCTCGGCTTCAAGACCTCTGCGACACAGCTCTACATCTCTGCCGGGCTCTCCTTTGCCCTCGCAGCATGGATGTTTGTCTTCCCCTCGAGCCGGATCATCCGCAAGCCGCGGACCGGGGACGAGGGGCTGCTGGAGAAGCTCGGGCTGGAGGCCTTCCGCCTCTTCAAGCGGCACGACATGGCGATCTTCTTCCTCTTCTCCGTGCTCCTCGGCATCTGCCTCCAGATCACCAACGCCTTTGCCAACGTCTACATCACCGGCTTCGGTGAGGACCCCGCGTACGCCGGCACCTTCGGTGTGGAGCACTCCGGCACGCTGATCTCCCTCTCGCAGATCTCCGAGGCGCTCTGTATCCTGATGATCCCCTTCTTCCTCAAGCGCTTTGGCATCAAGGCGGTGATGATGATCAGCTTCATGGCGTGGGTGCTGCGCTTCGCCTTCCTCGGCTGGGGCAATCCCGGCGATGGCGTGGCTCTCCTGATCTTCTCAATGATCATCTACGGGGTCGCCTTTGACTTCTTCAATATCAGCGGCTCTCTCTATGTGGACAAGCAGACCTCGCCTGCGCTGCGCTCATCGGCTCAGGGCGTCTTCCTGATGATGACGAATGGGCTCGGCTCCACGATCGGTGCCTATGCGGCGGGCTTTGTGGTCGATCGGGTCGGTTTCCCGGAGAGTTGGTTTATCTTCGCCGGCTATGCGCTCGTCGCCGGGTTCCTCTTCTGGCTCCTCTTCCACGACCGCTCGGCCGAGTGACGACACTCGGTTGGGCTCACCCTCCCACTCTGTGATCTCTATCCTCTTGATAAAGAGGGAGATCACGGGGTAAGTGGGAAAATTGTAAGGTGGAGATGGCACGTTGTACAATCAATTCAAAAAACCTTTGTATATTTGCACTCAGAGGTACATGTTTTCCCTCAAAATTTTAGGGTTGCGGTTTTTTCGGTCGTAAAGGGCTCACATACAGATCTTCACAGATTTGACCCTCGCAGACCATATTCCATTAAAACAAGGATTAAGACACAATATGTCTACATTTGCGACATACAATTACACCAAACCCATTTTTACAATGAAACTATCAACAGCTACTAAGGTCGTTGTCACGGCACTGCTTGGTTTCCTTTTTACCTCTTGCAAGGGTAGTGGACCTTTCCCAGAGGAGGACACTGACAGCTCCGGAAAGCCGGTAAGGATGGTGCATACCTATGTCATCACAGCTGAGGAACCAGTCAACCTGATCTGGAATGTGATGGCATCCTCCGATGATGAGATTATCTTAAATGGTGAGAGTATAGGTAAAGGACTATCTCCTGCCGGGCAGCTTAGCCCTGATGATCAGACGACCGTCAAGGGAACACAGACATTCTCGTTTGAAAGTATTACATCTAATCTCTGGTCCTCCTTCCAGATTGACTGGGTGCACAGCAACGGGAAGTCACTCTCGTACAAGTTGACGATTACGAAGGGAGGAAAACAGGTCTTTAGCGATGAGCTGAGTTTCCCTAACCAGAAACAACCAAATACCGATGTCCTTAGCATGTCTGATATTTACCAGTCCACGACTGTGTTTAAAAACTCAGATGGGGTATTATAGTGATTAATGATAGAAGCAGTCCGGATGGTCTGAGGACTTTCTGCGTCTCATAAAATGGTCGTTAATTAAGACACTGATATTCAATGGAACAATAGGGAGAAGATGGGCTATCCATCTTCTCCCTATTGTTTACTATTTGACCCGTGGACCAGGCATCTCTTGCAGTCCCACGACCCCGCCAGGGTGTCGCACTTGCCAAGTAGTCAAGCAATCAGTGCGACACCCTGGCGGGGTCGTGGGTAAAAAAAAACATCATCACCTGCGGTCTTCGGCACTTCGTGCCTTGACACGCGGGCTAAGAAACGATGATCCCTCCGGGGCTTCGCCCCTGCGGGATCGGCAGGCGGTAGCAGCAGGGCGGGGTTCGGTCAGCAGATTGCACAGCGACAGAAGTTATCACTTCTCTTATTGATAAGCTCAAATGCGTCACACCCATTAAAGCAAGGATTTTGGATCGGGGCAGGTCGTCCGATGTGTCCGACTTGTCCGGTCAATCCCCCTATTAATACACCCACAGGCCGAGCCGCGACACGACCTGTGCTATCAAGCGAGGATCACCGTCGGGATCCTTCCCGCCGGGGTCGATGAGATCGTTTCCCCCGGTTTCTAGTCCCTCCACGACACTCCCGGGTGACCCGTTTGTCATCCGGGGGTGGTGCTTTTTGTGCAAATTGCAGTTTTTACGATAAAAAGGGGGCGAATTAGGGCTCTTTTGGTGGCAAAAATTTGTATTTATTGGCAAGAGTGGCTAATATTACAGACGCAAAGGAGTGAAACGACAGAGCAGAGTACCGACATGGCCGACAAGAAGCCTACCACCATACAGCCTGCATCGCCGAGCGAAGCGACCCTCGTGCGGGGAAATATCCTCCACCGCTGGTGGGTGATCGTCCGGGACGGCTTCCGGGGGATGACCTGGGGGAAGCCGCTGATCTGGCTGATCCTGATCAAGCTCTTCATCATGTTTGCGATCCTGCGTGCCTTCTTCTTCCCCGACTTCCTTGCCTCCAAGGGCGACACGGAGGAGGAGCAGCAGGACTATATCGTCGAGCAATTTGTCGAGCGATCTACCCGGTAGACCACTCGAGCAGCAGTTATATAAAAGATTCACAAAACCTCATCTACATTATCTTATGTTACTCAGTTCACTTGTTGACTGGTCGCGGATCATGTTTGCCATGACGGCGATGTACCACTGGCTCTTTGTCCCGCTGACGCTGGGTATGGGCTTGGTGATGGCGATCGCTGAGTCGAAGTATCTCCGGACGAAGGAGGACTTCTGGCGCGAGACAGCCAAGTTTTGGCAAAAGATCTTTGGGATCAACTTTGCCATCGGTGTAGCCACCGGTCTGATCCTCGAGTTTGAGTTCGGCACCAATTGGTCCAATTACTCCCACTTCGTCGGCGATATCTTCGGAGCGCCGCTGGCGATCGAGGGCATCTTAGCCTTCTTCCTGGAGGCGACCTTCTTCGTGGTGATGTTCTTCGGCTGGGGCAAGGTCTCCGACCGCTTCCACCACTTCGCCACCTGGATGACGATCCTCGGTGCCACCATCTCCGCATGGTGGATCCTCGTCGCCAATGGCTGGATGCAGAATCCTGCCGGCATGCACTTCAATCCCGACACCGTCCGCAATGAGATGATCGACTTCGCTGCTGTGGCTCTCAACCCCATGGCAGTGGCAAAGTTTTTCCACTCCGTCATCTCCAGCTGGCTCCTCGGTGCCATCGTCGCCATGGGTATCTGTGGCTACTATCTGCTGAAGGATAAGCGCAATCGCTTTGCACTCGAGAGCATCAAGCTCGCCTCCGCCCTCGGCATCGTCGCCTCTGTGCTCACCATCGCCACCGGTCACCTCTCCGCCAATCAGGTAGCAGAGTACCAGCCGATGAAGCTCGCCGCCATGGAGAACCTCCAGCGCGGTCAAGAGGGTGCACCACTCTCCATCATCGGTATGCCGAGTAAGGATGCCCACCCCGTGCTGGCTCCGGAGGAGGAGGCGTGGAACTTTAATCTCGAGATGCCGAAGGTGCTGAGCTTCCTTGCCTTCAATGACTTCGATGCCTACGTCCCCGGCATGCGCGACATCATCGAGGGAGGCTACACGAAGCGTGACGGCACCATCGCCATGTCTGCCGACGACCGCATCGCCTCCGGTAAGGTGGCGATCCAGGCTCTCGCTGACTACAAGGCAGCGAAGAAAGCGGGCGACGAGGCTGCTGCTGCCGGCTACCGTCAGGTGCTGGACGACAACTTCGCCAACTTCGGCTACGGCTTCATCGAGAATAAGGCCGACCTGGTGCCCAATGTCAGCATGCTCTACTACACCTTCCGCATCATGGTCTACCTCTCCGTCTTCTTCCTCCTCGTCACGATCCTCGGATACATCTTCGCCAAGCGGACGATCACCAAGCCGGCGGAGCACGACATGAGGCGCCAGGGATGGTTCTCCTGGGTGATGCTCATCAGCATCCCGCTCGTCTACATCTGCTCTCAGTGCGGCTGGATCGTCGCTGAGGTAGGTCGTCAGCCCTGGGCGATCCAGGAGGTGCTCCCGGTGGGAGCCGCCATCTCGGATCTCAATGCCGGCAGCGTGCAGGTGACCTTCTGGATCTTTGTCTGCTTCTTCACTGCCATGCTGATCGCTGACATCTGCATCATGGTCCATGCGGTCAAGAAGGGCCCCCGGACCGATGAGGAGCTGCCCGCAGCCCCTGAGCGCTAATGTATCACCACAGATAGATAAGAGACACTACTTACTATGGCATCATACGATTTCTTACAGAACTATTGGTGGTTTATCATCTCGCTCCTCGCCGGGCTGCTGGTCTTCCTGATGTTTGTCCAGGGCGGACAGTCACTCATCTTCAGCCTCGGTAAGGACCCGAAGTACCGCCGCATGCTGGTCAACTCGACCGGCCGCAAGTGGGACCTCACCTTCACCACCCTTGTCACCTTTGGTGGCGCCTTCTTCGCCTCCTTCCCCCTCTTCTACTCCACCTCCTTCCCCGGTGCGTACTGGGTATGGATGCTGATCCTGCTCCTCTTCGTGATGCAGGCGGTCTCCTACGAGTATCAGCATAAGCAGGGAAATGTATGGGGATCAAAGACCTACCAGGTGGCTCTGCTCCTCAATGGCATCCTCGCCCCGATCCTGATCGGTACGGCGGTGGCCACCTTCTTCACCGGAGCCAACTTCAGCGTCAATGCTGAGGCACTCACCAACCTCGGCGGTGGCAGCCAAAGCGTCTCCACCTGGCTCCCGTACGATGTACCCGGCGTCGGTCCCGTGCAGCTGCGCGGCCTCGAGGCGGTGCTCAATCCGATGAACCTTGTCTTCGGTCTCGCCGTATTCTTCCTCACCCGCGTCACAGCACTCCTCTACTTCATCAATAACATCACCGACCCTGAGGTGAGCCGTGTCGCCCGGAAGCGTGTCCCCGCCAATGCGATCTGCTTCCTCGTCACCTTCCTCGCCTTCCTCATCTACGCTCTCCTCGGCAAGGGCTTTGCCGTCGATCCGCAGACGTCGGAGGTCTATATGGAGCCGTATAAGTATTGGCACAACCTGATCCAGCAGCCGGCCCTCCTCGTCGCCCTCCTCATCGGTGTCGTCCTGGTGCTCTACGGCATCGGCGTGACGGTCTTCAAGAAAGACTCCACCAAGGGTATCTGGTACCACGGCATCGGTGTCGTGGTGACGGTGACGGTGCTCTTCCTCCTCGCCGGGTGGAATAACACCTCCTACTACCCCTCCTTCGGAGACCTGCAGAGCTCGCTGACGATCCGCAACTCCTCCTCCTCGCAGTACACCCTCAATACGATGATGTACGTCTCCTTCCTGATCCCCTTTGTCCTCGGCTACATCATCTACGTATGGCGCAAGATGGACTTCCACAAGATCAATGAGTCGGAGATGGCGAAGGACGAGAAATACTGATCCCGCGACCTCACGATAAATAGAGAGAGAGGGTGCAGCCTGACGATCAGGTTGCACCCTCTCTCTATATGCCTCCCTGTGAAGCATGGGGAGTAAAGCACCCTACCGGGATCGTCTGGCGGGAGGCCCTTATAGAGACCTTTGCATAATACCCCATCTGCGGCGTCACTTTCGAGATTCGGGCTTAGTCATGTGCGTAAGCACACTCCCTTCGCCCTCACTCTCAGTTCCTTGCATCTTGGGTATTCTGCAAAGTCCCTGCCGAAAAAGCGGTGCTTTTTCGGCGAAAGACCATTTTGCAAAGGTCTTTTATAGGCGAATACCAGGTGACTGTTGCGCTGTCCGACTCGTCCGATATGACAGTGCGCTCGGTTGCGTGGCACCCCTTGGGGTGCCCGCTTCTTAGCCTCGGGTCGAGGGGCGTAGCCCCGATGACCCGTGGATCAGGCATCGCAAGCGATCACGACCCCGCCAGGGCGTCGCACCGGCAGCCTAATCTCCTGAGTGCGACACCTCGGTGGGGTTGCCGGAAAGGGGGATTTCTGCTCGGCGACCCACAAGGGGTCGAGGGAGTAGGGACAGGTCTCAATACATCGGTCACCGCTTCGCGGATGACCGATGCCTATGGAGCGAGCACCCTTCGGGTGCCTCAGGGATGAGCCCCCCTTGTTATATGCATTACACTAACGCTCTAAGGCATTCAACTCAATGATAATCGTGGGGAGCAAAGCACCCCTTGCGGGTGCCCGCTTCTTAGCCTCGGGTCGAGGGGCGTAACCCCGATGACCCGTGGATCAGCCATTACAATCGATCACGACCCCGCAAGGGCGTCGCACCGGCAGCCTAATCTCCTAAGTGCGACACCCTATCGGGGTCGTAGGGGTTAAGGGGATCCGTTGGTAACCCGGAGTCTTCGGGGCTGCGCCCCTCGACATCCGGGCTAAAAAGCGATGATCCCTCCGGGGCTGCGCCCCTGCGGGATCAGCAGGCGAGATGACACCCCACCAAGGGTGCTTTCTTCTTAGTTGTAGTGCTCAAAGGTGTCACCAATCGATGCGATGCGTGCACGGCTTAGGGATTGAGTGACAAAAAGGGTACATTTGTAGAGAGTATAACCAGTACCGTAGTATAATGAAGCGGCTTTTTGACTTTGTCGTCGTCGGCGGCGGCCTCGCAGGCCTATACTCTGCCTACCATCTCTCCCGACGCGGCTCTGTAGCCTTGATCGCTCAGGGAGCGGTCGAGGATAGCAATTCGTACCACGCTCAGGGTGGCATAGCCGCTGTCAGCGCACCGGGCGATACCACCGATGAGCACTATGACGACACCATCGTTGCCGGTGTCTACCTCAACGACCCCGATGCCGTCCGTGTCCTCACGGAGGAGGCACCTGCACGGATAAGCGAGGTGGTCGGTATGGGGATGACCTTTGACAGGACCCCCGATGGGCAGACCGCTCTCGGGCTGGAGGGTGGACATCACCACCATCGCATCCTCCACGCCGGAGGAGACGACACCGGGCATCGGATCTCTGACTTCATGATCCGCCAGGTGAGGGCGCAGGAGGCGATCACCCTCTTTGAGCACCACGAGGCACTGGAGTTGATCGTCCGTGGGGGACGCTGCCGTGGCATCCTCGTGTACGACAAGGAGGCACACCGCATTGAGCCCTTCCTCGCCGGCAGCGTCATCCTCGCCACGGGGGGTTGTGGGGCGCTCTTCAGCCCCACGACCAATCCTCCCACCGCCCTCGGGGACGGCTGCGCACTCGCTCATGAGGGCGGTGCAGAGCTGCGAGATATGGAGTTTATCCAGTTTCACCCCACGGGACTATACACGGAGACGGACCACGCCTTCCTCATCAGCGAGGCGGTCCGCGGGGAGGGAGCGATACTGCTCAATGATCACGACGAACCCTTCATGAAAGGGCGTCACCCCCTGGCCGACCTCGCACCGAGGGACGTGGTGGCGAGAGAGATCTTCCGCGAGATGAAGAAGAGCGGTGCCTCGCACGTCCGCCTCTTGCTGAGCCACCTGGACCCGGAGCGCATCCGCCACCGCTTCCCCACCATCACCGCCTACCTCGACTCCCTCGGCATTGACATCACCCGAGAGATCCCCGTGGCGCCTGCCGCACACTACACCGTGGGCGGGATAGCAACCGACCTGGAGGGACACACCTCCCTCCCCGGGCTGTACGCTGTCGGGGAGGCAGCGAGCACCGGCGTCATGGGCGCCAATCGCCTCGCCTCCAACTCCCTCATCGAGTGCCTCGTCTACGGCAAGCGCGTGGCGGAGAAGGCCGAGGGTGACCCCGTTGATCTCACCGACCTGCCGGAGGAGAGCGTGCCGAGCCTCGGCCGGGAGCAGTCGGAGGAGTGGTACCGGACGGAGGGAAAGCCGATCGAGGAGAAGTGCGCCCGACTGATGACCGCCTACTGCGGCATCATCCGCCGCGGGGACGAGCTCCGGCGACTGATCGTGCAGCTGGGCACCGAGGAGGAGCGCGTGCGGCCGCTGAGCCGGGACAACGTCTACGCCCTGATGACCCTCCGGAGGCTCCACCTCTCCACGCTGATCGCCCGCTCCGCCCTCTCCCGAGAGGAGTCGCGCGGCTGCCACTATAGGGAGGACTTCACTGCGACAAAGCCGCAGGGCAGCGTCTTCCACACGCTCATCGACCGGGATGACACCATTCGCCAAGAGCCGGTCGCTGAGGAGTAAGAGCGAGTCATTTTTTCATCACCATACTTTAGCACAATCATGCATACATACGACATAGAGGAGGAGAACTTAGATCGTCTCATCGACCTCGCCCTGGACGAGGATGGGGTCTCGCACGACCTCGCCACCCTCTCGATCATCCCGAGAGAGGAGCTCCAGACCGCCTTCATCACCGCCAAGGCGGACGGCATCATCTCTGGCATCGAGGTGGCCCGCCGACTGATAGAGGCGGTAGCCGACATCGACGAGGAGGTGGACTATGAGCCACTCGTAGCCGACGGAGACCACATCACCAAGGGGCAGGACCTGATCCGGATCCGCTGCACCTACCGCACGCTCCTCGGTGCGGAGCGGACGATGCTCAATTTCCTCCAGCGCATGAGCGGCATCGCCACGGCGACAGCACAGCTCGTCAAGCTCTGCGAGGGCACCCGGGCGCACGTCCTCGACACGCGCAAGACGCTGCCGGGGCACCGACTAACGGATAAGATGGCGGTACGCCACGGCGGAGGGTACAACCACCGCCTCGGGCTGAGCGACATGTGCCTCCTGAAGGACAATCACATCAAGCTCGCCGGCAGCATCACCGCCGCCGTAGAGTCAGCGCGTCGCTCCCTCCCGCTCTCCATCAAGATCGAGGTGGAGACGGAGACCCTCGAGCAGGTGGAGGAGGCGGCACGTGTCGGCGCCGACATCATCATGCTGGACAACATGTCCACCGAGATGATGACCGAGGCGGTACGCCTCATCGATGGTCGGGCCAGGACCGAGGCCTCCGGCAACGTCTCCGCCGAGACCATCCGCGCCATCGCCGAGTGTGGCGTCGACTACATCAGCGTCGGCGCCCTGACCCACTCCGTGAGGGCACTCGACATCAGTATGAACTTTGGACACAAGGAAAAGGGAACCTCAGACAGGAAATGATGACTCAGGAACAGCTCTACAGCGAGATCAAGCGACTTAAGGAGGAGAGAAATGCGGTGATCCTGTCGCACTTCTACCAGACGGCAGAGGTGCAGCGCGCCGCAGACCTGCTCGGCGACTCCCTCCAGCTCTCTCAGGAGGCGGGGCGGACCGATGCGGAGGTGATCGTCTTCTGCGGAGTAAAGTTTATGGCCGAGACCGCCTCGATCATCTCGCCGGAGAAGCGGGTGCTCCTCCCCGTCCGCTACGCCGGCTGCACCCTCGCCTCAGCGATCAAGGGCTCCGACCTGAGGGCGTGGAAGGAGCAGCACCCCGATGGCATCGTCGTCAGCTACGTCAATACCACCGCCGATGTCAAGGCTGAGACCGACTACTGCGTCACCTCCTCCAATGCCCTCGACATCGTCCGTAAGCTCCCCAAGGACTGCCCGATGCTCTTCTGCCCCGACCGCAACCTAGGCAACTACATCCGCTCCAAGACCGGACGCGAGATGGACATCTGGGACGGCTGCTGCGTGGTCCACGAGGTGGTCAATCGCATCGCCGTGGAGCGGTTCCTCACAGAGTACCCTGATGCCGAGCTGCTGATCCACCCCGAGTCCCCCGTCGCCCGAGAGAGAGACTATCAGGACAATCCGCGGATCCTCTTCGGCTCCACGGCGGCGATCCTCAAGCGTCCCGCCGCCTTTGCCGAGCCGCATACCTTCTGCATAGGGACAGAGATCGGCATCATGACGGAGCTGGAGCGGCGCTATCCGCAGCACACCTTTGTCAGTATGATCCCCGAGAAGCACTGCCGCACGATGAAGCTCATCAGCCTCCAGGACGTGTACGAGAGTCTCCTCCACGACCAGTATGAGGTGAAGGTGCCCGATGATGTCCGTGATCGGGCGATCGTCCCGATCCGCCGTATGCTCGAGATGAGTAAGTAGGGGTGACGCATGTGATCTTTACATAAGTCATCCAACTCATCGTGAAGAGGGGGTACAAAGCACCCCGACAGGGGTGCCCGTTTTTTAGCCCGGATGTCGAGGGGCGCAGCCCCGAAGACTCCGGGTTACGATGGGGGCTCTATCCCAGCGACCCCGCTAGGGTGTCGCACTGATTGCCTGACTGGTAAGTGCGACACCCTAGCGGGGTCGTGCATCTTAAAGAACGTCTTCTTACCCGGGGTCTTCGGCACTTCGTGCCTCGACCACCGGGCTAAAAAGCGATGATCCCTCCGGGACTGCGCCCCTTCGGGATCGGCAGGCGGAATGGCACCCCGTCAGAGGTGCTTTCTTTTTAGCTGTAAAACTCAAATGCGTCACCCCTGGATGAGCAAGTAGGGGTGAGGGGGGTAAGGAGAAATTTTCCCAGTACCGATGGTTCCATCCTCCGATTGAGAGTGTGGCCTTAGGCTCCGCCTGAGAGGGAGGGAAGATCCATCGAGATACCGAGGGAGAGGCGTGGCGTGAGCCGGGGCAGCTCGGCACCCGGCAGCGCAACGCGCGGCGGGACAAGATCGTACGACACGCCCGCTGAGCCGTACACCCTCAGCCCACGGCCGACCGATGCGGAGAGCCGCAGCCCGGTACGCAGGTCCACCATCATCCGCTTCCTTCGCTCACCCTCCGCGAGGAGCAGGTCACTCTCCGTCTCACTCCGGAGCGGCAGTGACAGCCCCACGGCCCCATAGCCCGAGAGTTCTGTGGCACCTATCCGGATTAGCCGGGCAGCCACGCCGGGGCTTACGCCTACGGCGTGCAGCTCCTGCCTGTAGTACCCCCGGACACCCTGCTCCGCCAGCTCAAGCCTCTGCCAGGAGTAGGAGACCCCGAGATCGGCATAGACCCTCTCACCCATGATCGGGTGCATCAGGTGTGCCTCTACCTCCAGGACCGGCCGGCGCGTGAGCCGGACTGTGGCATCCTTGTGCTCAGAGCGTGAGGTGGAGGTGAGTAACGCCATTTGGCTCCCACCGCTTATCCCGTCGCGCCCGGGGATCAGTGCCGAGGCGAGGAGCTTAGTGGCGGGCGCAGGTCGCGGCACGACCGGGAGTGCACCCCTGCTATTTTGCCCCGCTACTTTGCCCTCCCTCATCGGTCGGTAGGCGGCGGGGTGGCTTATCCCGGGGAGAGTACCTTCGCTATTTTGCCCCGCTTCACCGACACCTTTCGTCGGCCGGTAGGTGGCGGGACGACCTGCCTCCGGAAGAGCACTCGTCGCAAGACGAACCTCCGTGGGACGGAGTGGCTCGATGGGCTGTAGCCTCCTGCGAGCAGGGTGACTATGAAGAACGGATGTCGTGTGCGTCGCGCTCTCCTCCGCACCCCTCTGCGCCATAGGCGAAGAGGGAACCTCACGGAAGACCGGGTCCTCAGGCAGAGGCAGCACTCCCTCCTCCGTACGAGGGGTGAGGAGCAGAGCGATCAGCAGTCCCGCCACCGCTGCGACCATACTCGCTGCGATCAGGGCGCCACGCCGCCGCCTCTTCCTCGGGACAAGTGCCGGCACCACCGGTGGCACCTCGGCTGCGGGGATCTCGACCCCCTTCAGCCTCTCTCTCAGAGCAGCCTCCCAGGCTCCCGGGGCGGCGCTCACTCTCTTTCTCTCTCCTTTATCCATTGCTCCAGCTTTTCCTTTAGTCTCTTCTTGGCACGACAATACTGTGACGCAGAGCTTCGCTCCCCGATCCCCAGCATCTCGCCTATCTCCCTGTGCGAGTGTCCCTCGATGGCATATAGGCTGAATACCTGCCTATACCCCTCGGGCAGCTCACCGATCATCTGCAGCAGCAGCTCCGGGCTGACCCGCTCAAGGAGAGATACCTCCTCCACGCTGTCCTCCTCCGCCGCCACCTCCGTCAGGTCATCCATCGGGCACATATGCGCCTCGTGGAAGCTCTTGAGCGAATTAAGTGCCGTGTGGACGACGATACGCTTCACCCAGCCGTAGAGCGAGCCGTCCCCTCTGTAGGAGAAGGTCTCGGCGTGACGACACACCTTGATCATCGCCTCCTGGAGGACATCCTCAGCCTTATCTCGGTCGCCGGTGTAGCGATAGGCCACCGCCAGCAGCTGACCGGCATAGCGCCGATAGAGGAGACGAAAAGCCGCCTCCTCGTCTGACCGCAGCAGATCTGCTATCTCTCTATCGCTCATGCGTCACAGGATCCATCTACTCTCCCAACAACCCTCCACCCGATATACTGCACCGAGGGAGGGTACAAAGTTCATATAATATCCCGATCCGCCCCCCTGACGTCAGAGACTTTCCTAATACCGATATTAGTGGTGACTAATACCGATATTAGTGAAGTCTAATATCGGTATTAGATTTCATCGAGTGCGATGCAGTATTTCGTGGGGGTCGTTGTTAGGTAAGTGAAGGGGGGGACATAGCTGCCCCCCGGAGATTAGTTTTTTACACCCAATAAAAAGTATCAAGACATCATGAAGTCACTACTCAAGGTCGGCGCACTCGCCACCATCACCCTCCTCACCGCTGTCGGTGCCACCGGCTGCAAGGACAAGAATAAGCCAGTCAATCCCGACAAGATCACCGTCACCCTCGACGCCACCGCCAAGACCATCGAGGTGGGCAAGAGCGAGACGCTGAAGGCAACCATCAAGGGGAAAAACGTCAAGGGCGTCACCATCCTCTGGCAGAGCAGCGATCCGAAGGTCGCCACCGTGGACAAGAGTGGCACCGTCAAGGGCATCAAGGCCGGCACCGCCAAGGTGACCGCCACAGCCTCTCGCGGCAAGGCCTCCGCCTCCTGCGCCATCACCGTCAAGGAAGCCAAGAAGTAACCCATACATTTATTCACCATCCCTTCTGTGAAAAAAATGCTGTGCCATCCCGGCGCAGCATTTTTTTGTGTCCAAACTTTAACAATTGCTCTTACAGCTGATGGGGAGCGGGAAGGGACAAAAAGGCAGACGACTGAGGGACTTTTGTCATAGCACGAGTGGATAACTTTGGCTAACTTAGCCTGCGATTAAGAAGAGAGAGTTTCCCACTATTCATCTTCGTAAAACCATTACATCACTTTAGACCAGAGCTTTACATATGGAGACCGCTATGCTTAAGGAGGAGAAAGTTGTCCAGATGGACAATCCGCAGCGCACTGAGAGCCACCCGACATCGACCACCACACTCGAGGTGATCAAGCGGGATGGGCGACGCGTACCCTTCGACAAGAGCAAGATCACCATCGCCATCGAGAAGGCGATGAACTCCTCCTCGGGGATCTACGAGGCGGGGCAGGCGGCGCAGATCGCCGACGAGATAGAGAGCTATGCCGCCATCGTACGCACGCCGATGACGATCCACTCCATTGAGGAGATGGTCTACTACAAGCTGACGATGTACGGCAACATCGCCACCGCTAAGGCGTACGAGAGCTACCGGTCGGTGCAGGAATTTAAGCGCCAGAGCAATACCAACGACTCCAGCATCCTCGGCATCCTCAATAAGACCAACCGTGGCGTGATGGACGAGAACTCAAATAAGGACGCCAAGATCGTCTCCACGCAGCGCGACCTGATCGCCGGCGAGGTCTCCAAGGATATCGCCCGCCGACTACTTATGCCGGCAGACATCGTGATGGCGCACGACAGCGGGGCGATCCACTTCCACGATATGGACTACATCATCCAGCCGATGTTCAATTGCTGCCTGATCAACCTCGAGGATATGCTTCGTCGCGGCACCTGCATCAATGGAAAGAAGATCGACAGCCCCAAGAGCTTCCAGGTCGCCTGCACCATCACGACGCAGATCATCGCTCAGGTTGCCTCGGGTCAGTATGGCGGCCAGTCGATCAACGGCATCGACCGCATCCTCGCGCCTTACGTGCGACGGAGCTTCGACAAGTATCTCAAGTACGCCCTCGATGATCAGGAGAAAATCTACGGCATAGAGCCCAATCTCGAGAAGGCTAAGGAGGTGGCGTGGAAGCGGACGAAGAAGGAGGTGAAGGACGGCATCCAGACGATCCAGTACCAGATCAATACCCTCATGACGACGAATGGGCAGGCTCCCTTTGTCACGCTCTTCATGTACTTCCAGCCGGGGTACGAGTACGAGCGGGAGGCGGCGCTGATCACCGAGGAGATACTCCGGCAGCGGCTCGAGGGGATCAAGAATGAGTCAGACGTCTACGTGACGCCCGCTTTCCCCAAGCTCATCTACGTCCTCGATGAGCACAACGTCCACCCCGACAGCAAGTACTACTACCTCACCGAGCTGGCGGCGAAGTGCACCGCCCGCCGTATGTACCCCGACTATATCTCTGCGAAGAAGATGCGGGAGATCTATAAGGGCAACGTCTTCGCCCCGATGGGCTGCCGCAGCTTCCTCTCCCCCTGGCAGGATGAGGAGGGAAAGTTTGTCTTCGACGGACGCTTCAATATGGGCGTCGTCAGTCTCAACCTTCCCCAGATCGGCATCCTCTCCGGCCGGGACGAGGAGCGCTACTTCACCATCCTCGAGAAGCGGCTCGAGCTCTGCAAGCGGGCACTCCTCTTCCGCTACGAGTTGCTGAAGGACGTCACCAGCGATGTCTCGCCGATCCACTGGCAGTACGGGGCGATCGCCCGGCTCAAGCCGCACCAGCGGATCTACGACTACCTCCAGCGGGGCTACGCCACCATATCGCTCGGCTACATCGGTCTCTACGAGGCCTCTATGCTGGTGACTGGCGAGCCGCACACGACAGTGGAGGGGCATCGATTTGCCCTCCGGGTGATGCGCCGGCTGAGGCAGGCTGTGGATGAGTGGAAGGCGGAGACCGGGCTCGGCTTTGCCCTCTACGGCACGCCCGCCGAGAGCCTCACCAATCGCTTTGCCAAGATCGACCTCGCCCGCTTCGGCTCTATAGAGAACGTCACCGACAAGGGCTACTACACCAATAGCTACCACGTCGATGTGCGGGAGCCGATTAGTGTATTCGAGAAGTTTGACTTCGAGAGCGAGTTTCAGGACCTCTCCACCGGTGGCATGATCTCCTACGTCGAGATCCCCAATATGACCAATAACATCCCCGCCGTGCTGACGATGATCCGCTACATCTACGACCACATCACGTACGGGGAGTTCAATACCAAGAGCGACTACTGCCACGTCTGCGGCTTCGATGGTGAGATCAAGGTAAATGACGACAACGAGTGGGAGTGCCCTCAGTGCCACAATAAGGACCGCTCCAAGCTCACCGTCATCCGACGCACCTGCGGCTACCTCGGGGAGAACTTCTGGAACGAAGGGCGGACAAAGGAGATCAAGTCCCGCGTCCTGCACATTTAGTACCGATGCCTCTCCACTACGCACAGATCCGCCGGTACGATGTGGCCAATGGCGAGGGGATCCGCACCTCCGTCTTCGTCACCGGCTGCACGCTGCACTGCATTGACTGCTTCAACGTCCTCTACCAAGACCCCGCCTACGGGACCGAGTGGAGCGAGGAGACGACCGCCCGAGTGATCGGCTACCTCCGCGACCCCAATGTCGCCGGACTCACCCTCCTCGGGGGCGAACCGATGCAGAGCCCCGGGCTGGTGCCGGTGGTGGAGGAGATACGGCGGGCTCTGCCGGAGGGCAAGACGATCTGGGTCTACTCCGGCTACACCTACGAGCAGATCGTGGCTGACCCCGAGCGGCAGCGCCTCTTAGAGCTCTGCGATGTCCTCGTGGACGGACGCTTCGTCGCACAGCTCCGGGACCTCAGGCTTCGCTTCCGCGGCAGCTCCAATCAGCGGATCATCGCCATCCGCCCCTCCCTCGCCGCCGGCACCCCGGTCCTCTACGACCCCGCATAGGCAGCTCCTAGACAATATAAAGAGGTTTCGAGTCACATCTCTCGGAACCTCTTTTTTTATGCCGCTTCACAGAAGTATCGTAGATTATTTAATAAATCATTATCTTTGCTACGCGAGCAGGAGGGAATCAGACTCCTCTACCTCGCTCCTCGAGAGTTACGCATGAGCGACGACTACACCGTTAAGGTGCCGAAGCTCTTGACCACAAACCTTTTATAATCACAAGTAACAGCATGAATGTCATCAGATCGCTAAGGCTGGCAAGCATTGCCTCGCTGCTGGTCTTACTCTTCACCACTGTTGCCCAGGCTCAGGCCCAGACGGTCACAGTCACCGGTACTGTCAAGGACACCACAGGGGAGCCGGTCATCGGCGCCTCCGTGGCAGTCGTCGGCGTCCCCGGTAAGGGAGCAACCGCTGACCTGGACGGCAACTTCACCATCACCGCAGTGCCCTCCGATGCAACGCTGCGCATCTCCTTCGTCGGCATGAAGACGCAGGAGATCGCTTTGCAGGGACGCACGCACATTGACGTCGTCCTCCACGAGGACTCCGAGCTCCTCGATGAGGTCGTCGTCGTCGGCTACGGCACCCAGAAGAAAGCGAACCTCACCGGTGCCGTCTCAACAGTGGATGGAAAAACGCTGGAGGCAAAGCCGATCTCTAATATCGGTCAAGGCTTACAGGGTGTAGTCCCCAACCTACAGGTAACAATGGGTAATGGTGGCGCACCTGGAGCACACTCCAACTTCAACATTCGTGGTACAACATCGCTCAATGGCGGAGGTCCTCTTGTACTTGTTGACAACGTGCAGATGGATCCCAACCTGATCAATCCTGACGATGTGGAGTCTATATCTGTCCTAAAGGACGCAGCATCTGCCTCCATCTACGGTGCACGAGCCGCATATGGCGTTATCCTGATCACGACAAAGAAAGGTCGCAAGGGTGAGAGACCGACGATCTCGGCCAACGTCACAGGTTACTGGCAGAAGCCCGCCATGGAATTCCATAATGTCAACTCGATGGACTTCCTGAAAATGAAGGACCTGGGGAACCAGAACGATGGTGGACAAATGCACTACTATAAGGAGAATGTCTATGACTATGCCAAGCGATACTTTGAGGGATCCTACCCCGACCCCGTCTTCGAAGACAAGTCTCAAGAGCATCCCTATAAGTACGTCTACTGTGGTAATACGGACTGGTGGAACGAGCTATATAAGACCTCATTCTCAAACATCATTACCACCAACATCAACGGAGGAACAGACAAGACGACCTACTATGCTTCCGTAGGACTAAATAATCAGAGTGGAGTCCTGAGAGGTGCAGACGACCATCACCGTAGGATGAATGCCAGTGTGAGCGTATCATCTCAGCTTAATAACTGGCTGAACGCATCTATGCGTATTTCAGACTCCTATACCGATGAGAGGCACCCTACTGGAGGTGTGACACGGTCTGGTTCTTATGCTAACTCAGGTCTCTCCGACTACTCCGGTGCTCTCAAGAGTGACCTCAGTCCCCTTATGCCTGTCTACCATCCTGACGGAAACTATGCTGGTCAGGGTGGTTACACAAACCCCATCGCGGTACTTAAGGAGGGCGGAAAGGCACTCGGGCAGATCAACGACCTGTGGATCTCTGGGGCTCTTCGTCTTACTCCAATTGATGGTCTTGTGATCAATGCGGACTACACCTGGAACTACTATACACGCCAGGGGAAAAGACATGTACGAAACTTCAAGGAGTACACTGCCGTCCCCGGTACTGAGCAGGTCTATCCGTGGACTAACCCCAATGGCGTCTACCTTGGGAATAGCAACGACTCCTACCATGCGATCAATGCATTTGCAGAGTACACGAAGAGCTTCGTGGAAAAGCACAATATGAAGCTTATGCTCGGATACAACTTCGAGCTTAAGGAGAATATGGGTCATTATACAGGCAGGAAGAACCTTGTGAATAACGATATTCCTGCCCTCAATATGGCCTATGGAGATCAGCTAATGGACAGTAATGAGAGCAGCTGGGCTGTACAGGGTCTCTTCGGTCGCCTCAATTACGACTATATGGGAAAATACCTCCTGGAGCTCAATGGTAGGCTTGATGGATCCTCTAAGTTCCCCAAGAAAGGTCGCTACGCTTTCTTCCCCTCATTCTCTGCCGCATGGCGTATTTCAGAGGAGGCTTTCTGGGGCGATCTCAAGAGCTGGTGGGATGACATGAAGATCCGTGTCTCCTACGGATCCTTGGGTAACCAAAACGTCAGCGGGGACTTCCCCTATCTCGCCACCTACGGCATCAATACCTCCTACCCCATCCTATTTGATGGCAAGAGACCGGTCGCTGTAAATGCTCCTGGATTAGTCAGCCCATTCTTTACCTGGGAGACCGTCAATCAGATCAACGCTGGATTTGACGCCCTCTTCCTAAATAATCGACTGGTAGCTACCGTTGACATCTATCGGCGCGACACCAAGAACATGCTCACAGAGGGACGTCCATTGCCCTCTGTACTTGGCAACTCAGTCCCGAGGGAGAACGCAGCAGATCTTAAGACCACAGGTTGGGAGCTCTCACTCTCGTGGAGAGATCAGCTCAGCAATGGATTCGCCTATCACGTAAGAGGCGTACTCTCGGATAATCAGGCTGAGATCACCAAGTTTGATAACCCTCAGAAGCTCCTCGGGAGGCACTATGTAGGCGAGAAGCTGGGTGAGATATGGGGCTTTGAGTCTGACGGTCTCTTCCAGAGCGAGGCAGAGGTCAAGTCTCACGCCGACCAGTCGGCACTCTGCTCGCAGGCTTGGGGCCCGGGAGACATCAAGTACAACGATCTCGATGGTGACAAGAAGGTGAACTTCGGTGACAATACCGTTGAGAAGCCTGGTGACCGTCGTATCATTGGTAATAGCACACCACGCTACTCCTTTGGTATCACCGCAGGGTGTGACTGGAAGGGTGTTGACTTCGAGTTCTTCATCCAAGGTATCGGCAAGCGCACATTTATGCCGGGCGGACCTTCCTTCTGGGGCTTTACCGATGAGTGGCAGACACCTCTGACCACCTCTTTGGACTACTGGACACCTGAAAACACGGGCGCCTACTTCCCCAGACCCCACCTGTCCAGTAAATGGGGAGGCTCAAGGCAGACCTCCACTCGCTACCTGCAGAACGCTGCCTATGCACGGCTCAAGAACGTTACCTTGGGCTATACCCTTCCTAAGCAGGTCAATGAATTCCTCGGTACCCGAAACGTAAGACTTTATATCCAGGGAGAGAATCTCTTCACCATCACTCCGATGATCAAGGCTTTTGATCCTGAGGTGCTGAACAATATGGTCTACCCCATCAATAAGAAGGTAGCCATAGGACTTAACTTAACCCTCTAATCAGACTGAAGTAAGCTTATGAACTTATCAAGATATCTACAGGGCTTAGCTCTCTGTGCCATAGTGGCCCTCACTCTTGGGTGTAATGCCTTGGACCTGACTCCAAAGGACAAGCTGACTGACAAGAGCTACTGGAGCAAGGTCGAGGACCTTGAGCTATACGCCAATGGACTATACGACTTCCTACCCGGTCCTACAGCATGGGGGGATAATACGAGTGACAACTTTATCCCCAATAGTCCCCAGGATCTACTATTTGACAACCTATCCGTAAACAACTATAGCTGGGGATGGGGATGGAATGATGTCTATCGGTGCAACTATATGCTGGAGCGTGTGGACCGAGTGAAAGGCAATCCCGATGAGATCCATAGATTTAAGGCGGAGGGCCGCTTTTTCCGCGCTCTGATCTACTACTCGAAAATCCGGAGATACGGAGATGTCCCATGGTATGACAAGTCTCTTACTCCGGCAGATGAAGAGGCTCTCATGAAGCCTCGGGATAAGTGGGATGTCGTACTGTCACACATCATTGAGGACCTTCAGTACGCGGTAGATAGTCTTCCTCAGAAGAGTGCTGTCCCCTCAGGACGTCTCCACAAAGATGCAGCTAAGGCACAGCTGGCAAGAGTATGCCTCTACTACGGGACCTATATGAAGTACCATAAGGTCTCCGGGACAGGAGCGATCAACTCCACTGCCCTCTTGGAAAAGGCTGCCGAGCTAACCAAGGATATTATTGCCAGCGGAAGATACGAGATCGTCAAGGGCTCCGATCAAGGCGCATCACAGAAGCCGTATGACGGCTACCCACTCTCGTACTCCAATCAATTCACCCAGGAAGACTTGACTACCAATAAGGAGAATATCCTTGCACGTCACTTCACTATGGGCTTAGTTACCCACGAGGTGGGTCGTGGAGCCGGCGGCAATGGGACCGGACTCTCCAAGGACTTTGTAGAGAGCTTCTTGATGAAGGATGGGACCCCTATCCACAACGAAGGTTCCGGCTATATGGGCGACGAGGATCAGGAGCACGAGTTTGCTAACCGTGACCCCAGGATCTATCAGATTATTGACAATGCTCACAAGCCATATCTGGTAACCGCCTCAGGAGAGCGCTCCGTCAATAAGGTAGCCAATGTCAACAATACCGAAGGCGTCACTGGGTATCCCTGTGTCAAGTTTCACTCCTCCGACCCCAAGCAGGCTGAGGCCAAGTCTACGTCATACGACTGGTTTGTATACCGCTATGCTGAAGTACTTCTCATCCACGCTGAGGCAATGGCGGAGCTCGGCAGGTGTACCCAGGAGGTGCTTGACATCACGATTAATAAGCTGAGAGACAGAGTGGATATGGCTCATCTCTCCACCAGCCCTGTAGCCGATGCCAAGCCTCTGAACTATGGTTACGACTTAGATCCTCTGCTCTATGAGATTCGTCGCGAGAGAAGGATTGAGCTCGTTGCCGAGGATTTCCGAATGGATGATATTATCCGATGGAATGCTACACAATTGCTGGCTAATCCTAAGACTAGATTGGGTATTAGGATTACGCCGACGGTGGAGGCACGATACAAGACGGTCTCTGTCACCTTTGGCAACAATGGTAGACCGGTTGCCAGCTATGATGGCAACCGCTATCTCAATCCATATCCCGGCAAAGACATCAATGATCCAGCCCGTGTGTGGGCGAAGGGGGATCGTCGTTGGTTTGCTCCCCTGCCCAAGGATCAGCTTGTCCTCAACCCCAACCTAACTCAGAACCCAGGCTGGGAGGGAGTGTCAGCTAAGTAAGCTTCCTCACAGCCCCTGATTTCACGAGGAGTAGTGCGGTAAGCCGCACTACTCCTCGTTTTTTAAGCATCTATAGTGTCAGAGCACCCGACTAATGGAGGGGGCACAAGCGGAGGGCCGGGTCGCGGGTGCGACCCGGCCCTCTTAGGACGGACTGTGGATGGGAGGTAATGTCAACGGTCGGCGAGAAGGCGGAGGGCACACTGCGCTGCCATCTGGTCGGCAGCCTTCTTGCTGGGACCGCTCCCCCGGGAGAGGATCTCGCCCTCAGCCCCTACACGGAGCGCGATGTGGTGGACCACCTCACCCGGTGTCTCCTCCGTCTCCCCGAGGTAGTCAAAGAGATAGGGCGTGCCCTCCCGCTGCATCTTGATGATAAAGGCTGACTTGTAGTCCTCCTCCTGACGGGAGACCTTTTCCATATTCTTCCGCGAGATCACCACCTGCTTCTTGACAAAGTCGGCAGTCTCCTCAAATCCCTTGTCGAGGTAGAGCGCCCCGATGAAGGCCTCGAGGGCATTCCCCGGCACATCACTATGCTCGAGGTCGACTCCTGGAGAGACCCTGAGGACCTTATCGATCCCCATATTGCGGGCCAGCTTATTGATCTGCTTCCGGCTGCTGAGGAAGGAGCGGATCTGCGTCAGCCCACCCTCATCCTCATCGGGATAGAGCCGGTAGGCGGCAGCAGCGATCACGGCACCGAGGAGGCTGTCGCCGAGGTACTCAAGCCGCTCATTTTGCTTCCCCCCATTACTGCCGACATAAGAGGAGTGGGTGAGTGCCTGGGCAAAGATCCTCCAGTCGGTCGGCTTCTGCCCGGTCACCTCGTGGACAAAGCTCTCGACGCTACGTCGGTACTCCTCTGCAGGAGTGAACCTCCGCCTCCTTGCGGGGGCTTGACCGAGAGTGCGGACACTCTGCTTAAGCAGGTCCAGAAGGTGTCCCATGTGGCTCATGGCCACCCGTCTTACTTCCACTTCTTGAGTATGATGGTGCCGTTGTGCCCACCGAAGCCAAAGGTATTGGAGAGCGCATACTCTATGGGGCGCTCCTTGGCGGTATTAAAGGTAAAGTCGAGCCTCGGGTCAAAGTCCGGATCATCGTCATCCGCAGCGTGATTGATCGTCGGGGGGATGATCCCGTCCCTGAGGGCGAGGATCGACAGCACCGCCTCGACGGCTCCTGCACCACCGAGGAGGTGACCGGTCATCGACTTCGTGGAGCTGATGCTCATCTCGCTTACGTGATCGCCAAAGAGGTCGACGATGGCGCGCGCCTCGCTGAGATCCCCGACGGGGGTGGAGGTGCCGTGGACATTGATGTAGTCAATCTTGTCGGGCGTGACTCCCGCATCCTCCATGGCGCGCATCATCACGAGGCGAGCGCCCAGCCCCTCAGGGTGAGAGGCAGTGAGGTGGTAGGCATCGGCGCTCATGCCGACACCTACGATCTCCGCGTAGATCCGTGCCCCGCGTGCCACGGCATGCTCCATCTCCTCCAGCACGAGGATCGCACCGCCCTCACCGAGGACGAAGCCATCCCTACTCTTGGAGAAAGGCCGAGAGGCGGTCTCGGGGCTGTCGTTGCGTGTCGAGAGCGCCTGGAGGCTATTGAAGCCTCCCAGCCCGCTGACGGAGATCGCCGCCTCTGCACCACCGGCGAGGCAGATGGGCGTGCGACCGAGACGGATATTGTCGACTGCGGAGATGATGGAGTGGGTCGAGGAGGCGCAGGCGGAGACGGTGCCAAAGTTGGGTCCCCGGAAGCCATACTCGATCGAGATCACCCCGGCAGCCATATCGCTGATCAGCTTAGGCACCATATAGGGTGAGAAGTGGGGCCCCTTCTCGGCATCGTAGTCGAGGATATTCTCCTCGAGCGAACCGATCCCGCCGATGCCGCTGCAGACGATCACGCCGATCTCATCCTTATCCTCCCGCTCCAGGTCGAGCTGAGAGTCCTTGAGTGCCTCCCTGGCAGCGATGAGGGCAAATTGGGTGTAGCGGTCGCACTTCTTGGCCAGCTTACGGTCCAGGAAGTCGGTCACCCGGAAGTCCTTCACCTCACAGGCAAAGTGTGTCTTGAAGTGCTCCGGGTCAAAAAGCGTGATCGGCCCGGCGCCACTACGCCCGGCCTTGGCTGCTTCCCACGTCGATGGCACGTCGTATCCGAGCGGCGTGATGGCGCCGACTCCGGTGACGACTACTCTTTTTAGCTCCATGTATATATGATTGATTGTGCGGTGAAGTCCATGCGGACATCCGATCTCCCCCGGCACCCCCTACGAGCAAAGGGGATGGGTCCGCAGCTACGGACACACCCCCTATGATCTGTCAGGCGGACAGAGCCGTACCGGCATCGGGACAGCCCTCTCCGAGGCAAAAAGCCCCTACGTCAGAGGCTCCTGTGATCGATGATTAGCGATCCTTGACAGCCTCCAGGACGTGGTCCACAGCGTCGCCGACGGTCTGGATCTTCTGAGCCTCGTCGTCCTCGATCTTGATGTCAAACTCCTTCTCAAACTCCATGATCAGCTCCACGGTGTCGAGAGAGTCAGCACCCAGGTCCAGGGTGAAATTAGCCTCATCCTTTACCTCAGAGGCATCGACATTAAGCTTGTCAACGATGATGTCCTCTACCTTCTTTGCGACTTCGTCACGTGTCATATTGGTATGTCTATTTAGTAATTAAGTATTGAAAAAACGTATCTTTGTCTCACAAGGATGGGATCAACACACGGCATACCTCACCCTTAGACAAGGCAAAGATACATATAATTTGCACAATGAAACAAGTTCGTGCATTTTCACGTTATGACTAAGATAGCAATATTTGCCTCCGGCAACGGGACCAATATGGAGCAGATCGCTGAGTACCTCGCCGCCCACCCGGAGGCAGCGCTCTCCGTCGCCTGTGTGGTGATCAACCGCCGCGAGGCCTACGTGCGCCACCGCGCGGAGCGGCTTGGGATAGAGGTGAAGTACTTCACCCGCGCGGAGCTGGCCGACCCTGAGGTGCTGCTGCCCTACCTCCGCGAGCGGGGAGTGGAGGCGATCGTGCTGGCGGGGTACATGGCGCTCATCCCGCACTTCCTCCTCGAGGCCTATCCCGGTCTGATCCTCAATATCCACCCCGCCCTCCTACCCAAGTATGGGGGCAAGGGGATGTACGGTATGCACGTCCACGAGGCGGTCCACGCTGCCGGCGAGCGGGAGACCGGCATCACGATCCACGAGATCGACGAGCAGTACGACCGCGGGAGGACGATCTATCAGGCACGTACCGAGATCAGCCCCGAGGATACACCGGAGGATATCGCCGCCAAGATCCACCTCCTCGAGCGCGACCATTACCCCCGCATCGTGGCCCGCTGGATCGAGTCGAAGCGCGAGGAGCGCCTCCTCCACCGATAGTCCCGCGTCAACCCTGTCCTCCCCCCTTTTCTGTGGGAGAAATCTAATACCGGTAAAAGAAAACTCTAATACCGATATTAGAGATTACTAATACCGATATTAGTCGCACCTAATATCGGTATTAGATTTCTGCCCCATCGGTGCTGCCTTATCGGACAAGTCGGACGAGTCGGACAGCGCAGGAGACACCTGGGATCCGCCAAGGAGGTCCGCCCCACCTGGCGCGCTGCCTTATCGGACGAGTCGGACAGCGCAGGAGACACCTGGGATCCGCCAAGGAGGTCCGCCCCGTCTGACAATCCCGCTGGGGACCCCGAAGGGGTCCGTTTTGCTTAGCCCGGTGGTCGAGGCACGAAGTGCCGAAGACCCCGGGTTACTTATGTTACGTCTTATATATACGACCCCGACAGGGTGTCGGTCCCTCCAAGAGCTCTCCATTACGAGCGACGCCCTAGCGGGGTCGAGGGGATGAATAGGGCTATGATTTCCCGGGGTCGTCGGGGCTATGCCCCTCCGACCACCGGGCTCGAAAAACGCACCCCAATCGGGGTGCCACGCCGCCCTACACGACCGATGGAGCCCGCTTCTTTTTATTCTCTCGGGGAAAATGGCTAATTTTACACTGTCGGAGTTTGGGCTCCGACCTTTTTGCCACTAAAAATCATCTAACCAAATACTTACAATCGATTCATGAATACAACTGACTTCAGCATCCGCGAGATCGGCGTCACCGACCCCGAGGAGAAGAAGAGGATGCTCGAGACCATCGGCGTCAAGAGCGTCGACGACCTCATCCATCGTGTCATGCCGTCGGACATCCTGCTCGACAAGGAGCTGGACCTCCCCGAGCCGATGAGCGAGCGCGAGCTGATCGAGCACATCAACGAGCTGGGCGAGAAGAATCAGATCTTCTCCTCCTACATCGGTATGGGCTGGTACGACACCTGCACCCCCGCCGTCATCCAGCGTAATATCCTCGAGAACCCCGCTTGGTACACCTCCTACACGCCCTATCAGGCAGAGGTGTCGCAGGGCCGACTGGAGGCGCTCTTCAACTTCCAGACCGTCATCACCGAGCTTACCCGCCTCCCGCTGACCAATTGCTCCCTCCTCGATGAGGCGACCGCAGCTGCCGAGGCATGCGCCATGCTGCTGAATGTCCGTAAGCGGGCTGAGGAGAAGACCAAAACGAAGATCTTCGTCTCCAACAACCTCTTCACCACCACCCGCCGCGTCATCGAGACGCGCGCCTCACAGTGGGACTGCGAGCTGGTCTACGGCTGCCCCGATGAGATCACCCTCGACGATACCTTCGCCGGTGCCGTCGTCCAGTACACCAATGACAATGGTCAGGTGATCGAGCTCAAGAGCTTCCTCGAGAAGGCAAAGAAGGCCGGCGTCCGTGTCGCCGTCGCCGCCGACCTGATGTCCCTCGTGCTGATGACCCCTCCCGGTGAGCTGGGTGCCGACATTGTCTTCGGCTCCTCTCAGCGCTTCGGCGTGCCGATGTACTTCGGTGGTCCCTCCGCCGGCTACCTCGCCGCCACCGATGAGTACAAGCGCATCATCCCGGGACGCATCATCGGTGTGACCGTCGACCGTCTGGATCACAAGGCCTTCCGCCTCGCCCTCCAGACCCGCGAGCAGCACATCAAGCGCGAGCGCGCCACCTCCAATATCTGTACCGCTCAGGCACTCCTCGCCACCATCGCCGGTATGTATGCCGTCTATCACGGACCGGAGGGGCTTAGGGACATCGCCGGGCGGATCCACACCTACACCGTGGTCCTCGACCGTCAGCTCCGCAAGCTCGGCTACACGCAGGCCAATACGCTCTACTTCGACACCCTCAAGATCGTCGACCTCTCCGAGGAGGAGGTGGCCGCCATCCGTCGCATCGCCGAGGAGAGTGGCTGCAACTTCCGCTACTTCGCTGACGGCACCTCCATCGGCATCTCCCTCGATGAGACCACGGAGGTGAGCGACCTCGCTACCCTCTTCTACATCTTCACCGAGGCGAAGAAGGCCGACTCTGAGATCGATGTGCCGGAGATCCCCGCTGAGTGGCTGCTGATGGACGAGAAGGTCCGTCGCGAGGGCGACTTCATGCAGCAGGAGGTCTTCAGCCTCTACCACACCGAGACCGAGCTGATGCGCTACTGCACCCGTCTCGGTCGGCGTGACCTCTCCCTTGCCGACTCGATGATCTCCCTCGGCTCCTGCACGATGAAGCTCAATCCTGCCGCCTCCCTCTTCATCCTCTCCAATGCCCACTTCTCCTGCATCCACCCCTACGCTCCCTCAGAGCAGGTGGAGGGCTACCTCGAGATGATCGACGGGCTCGGCAAGATGCTCTGCACGATCACAGGATTTGACGACATCTCCTTTATGCCCAATTCCGGTGCCGCCGGTGAGTACGCCGGTCTGCGCACCATCCGCGAGTACTTCATCGACCACGGGCAGGAGGACCGCAAGGTGATCCTCCTCCCCGAGTCGGCTCACGGCACCAACCCCGCCTCCACCTCCCTCGCCGGACTGGAGCCGGTGATCGTCAAGTCGACGGAGAATGGCGAGATCGACGTAGAGGACTTCCGCACCAAGGCGGAGCAGCACAAGGACCGCCTCGCCGGCACCATGATCACCTACCCGAGTACATACGGCATCTTCGAGGTACACATCCGTGAGCTCCTCAAGATCGTTCACGAGCGTGGTGGTCTGGTCTACATGGATGGTGCCAATATGAATGGTCAGTGCGGCTGGACCAACCCCGGCTTCATCGGTGCCGACGTCTGCCACCTCAACCTCCACAAGACCTTCGCCATCCCCCACGGTGGTGGCGGTCCCGGTGAGGGCTGCATCTGCATGACGAGCAAGCTCGCACCCTACAAGCCCTCTCACCCGCTGATGCATGGCGAGGACCGCATCCCCGTCTCTGCAGCGCCCTTCGGCAGCGCCGGCATCCTCGGCATCACCTACGCCTACATCCGCATGATGGGCGCCAAGGGACTCAAGGCTGCCACCGCCGGAGCGATCCTCAACTCCAATTACCTCTCCGCCCGTCTGCAGGAGGACTATGGCGTCCTCTACCGTGGCGAGACCGGCTTCGTCGGTCACGAGTGCATCGTCGAGTGCCGCAACTTTGGCTCCGTCGGCATCACCGACCTCGACATCGCCAAGCGACTGATGGACTACAACTACCACGCCCCGACGCTCTCCTTCCCCGTCCACGGCACCCTCATGGTGGAGCCGACCGAGAGTGAGAGCCTCAAGGAGCTCGACCGCTTCGTCGAGGTGATGAAGCGCATCCGCGCCGACATCCAGGAGATCATGGATGGCAAGGCTGACGTGGAGGATAATGTCCTCAAGAATGCCCCCCACCCCCTCTACGAGGTGGCCACCGATGAGTGGAGCCACCCCTACACGAGGGAGAAGGCTGCCTTTGACCTCCCCTACCTCCACGACTGGAAGCACTGGGTCAATGTCGCCCGCGTCAATGACGGCTACGGCGATCGCAACCTCGTCTGCTGCTACATCCCCGCAGGCGAGCTTATCTCCAATGAGAATGCGATGAAGGAGGAGAGGTAATCCCTCCCGTCCCTGATACCTGAGGGGGCACAGCGCAGAGAGAGAGATCTGCGCTGTGCCCCCTCTCTGTATACTAAGGAGTGCTACCTTATCGGACGAGTCGGACGGGTCGGACAAGTCGGACGGGTCGGACGGGTCGGACGGGTCGGACGGGTCGGACGAGTCGGACGAGTCGGACAGCGCAATAGACACCTCGTGTCCACCTATATGGTTCGCCACCCCTATTGGATGAGACGACAAGAGGGGGCTTAGGAGGGGAAATTGTCTTATCTTTGTCACCTAAAGACAGATAACTACAGACGAGATATGTCGCACGAATTAAGCGCTAAGTACGATCCCTCCCAGGTGGAGGATAAGTGGTATGGATACTGGACGGAGCATAAGCTCTTCGCCTCTCATCCGGACAATAGACCTCCCTACACCGTCGTCATCCCCCCGCCCAACGTCACTGGTGTGCTCCATATGGGGCATATGCTCAATAACACCCTCCAGGACATCCTCGTCCGCCGGGCGCGGATGACCGGCTTCAACGCCTGCTGGGTCCCCGGCACAGATCACGCCTCCATAGCTACGGAGGCGAAGGTGGTAGCCAAGCTGGCGAAGCAGGGGGTCAAGAAGAGCGACCTCACGCGCGAGCAATTCCTCGACGAGGTGTGGGACTGGACGCACGAGCATGGCGGGATCATCATCAGCCAGCTCAAGAAGATAGGCGCCTCCTGCGACTGGGACCGCCTCGCCTTCACCATGGACGAGCAGCGGAGCGAGACGGTGAATGATGTCTTCTGCGACCTCTACCGCAAGGGGCTGATCTACCGCGGCATCCGGATGGTGAATTGGGATCCGGCAGCTAAGACGGCGATCTCCGACGAGGAGGTGATCCATAAGGCGGAGCACTCCAAGCTCTACTATGTCCGCTACGCCATCGTGGAGGATCCGGAGCAGTACGTCCTCGTGGCGACGACTCGCCCGGAGACGATCTTTGGCGATGCGGCGGTCTGCATCAATCCCTCCGACGAGCGGTACACCCACCTCCAGGGCAAGCATGTCATCGTGCCGGGCGTGGGTCGTGAGATCCCGATCATTATGGATGACTACGTGGACATAGACTTCGGTACCGGCTGCCTCAAGATCACCCCCTGTCACGACATCAACGACTACGCCATCGGTGAGCGGTATCACCTGCCTAAGTACGACGTCTTCAATGATGACGGTACGCTGAATGGCTTTGGGGGCAAGTACGAGGGGCGCGACCGCTTTGAGGTGCGGGACGCTTTTGCCCAAGAGCTGGAGGAGATCGGGGCGATGGACCACGTGGAGGACTACGACAATACGGTCGGCTTCTCCGAGCGGACCGATGTGCCGATCGAGCCGAAGCTCTCCACCCAGTGGTTCCTCCGGATGGATCACTTCGTCAAGCCGGCCTACGAGGCGGTGATGAAGGACGAGGTGAGCCTGGTGCCGCCAAAGTTTAAGAGCATCTACGCCCACTGGATGGAGAACATCCACGACTGGAATATCTCTCGTCAGCTCTACTGGGGGCACCGCATCCCCGCCTACTACCTGCCTGATGGGCAGATCGTCGTGGGCGAGAGCCGTGCCGTGGCGCTCGAGGAGGCTCACAAGATCGACCCCGCCCTCACCGACGCTGACCTGAAGCAAGACGAGGACACGCTGGACACCTGGTTCTCCTCCTGGCTCTGGCCGATGAGCGTCTTCGCCAATCCGATCAAGGATCCGGAGAATGCGGAGCTCCGGTACTACTACCCCACCTCGACCCTCGTCTCCGGACCGGACATCCTCTTCTTCTGGGTCGCCCGCATGATCATGGCAGGGTATGAGTATATGGGGCAGAAGCCCTTCGGGGATGTCTACCTCACCGGCATCGTCCGCGATCACCAGGGACGTAAGATGAGTAAGCAGCTGGGCAACAGCCCGGACCCGCTCCTGCTGATCAAGGAGTATGGTGCCGACGGCGTCCGGATGGGGCTGATGAGCTGCACCAATGCCGGCAACGACATCCTCTTCGATGAGTCTATGTGCGAGCAGGGGCGCAACTTCAGCAATAAGATCTGGAACTCGTACCGCCTCGTACAGGGTTGGCAGGAGAGCGAGGCTGCGCAGCAGAGTGCTGCTCAGGCGGCTGCCGTGCGGTGGTTTGTGGAGGTGCTGAGCGACACCCGCAAGACGCTCGACGACCACTTCGCCAAATACCGCATCAGTGATGCGATGATGCTGCTCTACCGCGTGGTCAAGGACGACTTCTCCGGCACCTACCTCGAGCTGGTGAAGCCGGACTACGGCAAGCCGATCGATAGTGCGACACTTACCGCCACGAAGGGCTATCTCGAGCAGCTGCTGCTCCTCCTGCACCCCTTCATGCCCTTCATCACCGAGGAGCTGTGGCAAAACCTTGCCGACCGCACCGACGGGGAGAGCATCATGACGCAGCAGCTGCCTGCCGAGGCGGAGCCTGACCGAGAGATCCTCCACCAGATGGCGCTCTCGAGCGATATCATCACCGGCGTCCGCGGACTGCGTGCCCACCACGGTGTATCACCCCGAGAGGCGGTGGAGCTGCTGATGCCGGAGGATCGCCTGACCGATGCCTCCAAGGCGGTGATCCGCAAGCTCGCCAACATCTCCGACTTCACCATCGCACCGACGAGCGGAGACGCTGAGGTGGAGACTTTCCTCGTGGAGACGACCGTCTATGGCGTCCCCTTCCGCGGGCTGATCGACATCTCGGGCGAGATCGAGAAGCTGAGGAAGGACATCAAGCACTACACCGGATTCATCGCCGGGATAGAGAAGAAGCTGAGCAACCCGGGCTTTGTCAACAACGCCCCGCAGGCTGTCGTCGATATGGAGCGGAAGAAGGTATCCGATGCGACGGAGAAGCTGAAGAGCGCCCAGGAGCGTCTCGACCTCCTCGAGCAACAGCAGTAAGCCATCCCTCTCGCAAGCAATCAAGGCACGATATGGAGTCAGAGATTCATGACAAGGTGATGAGTACCGCCGCTATCGTGGCGGAGTTTTTCGGTCACTTCCGCGAGACGCTGCTGACGGGCGGTTGCCTGTCGGTCCACAAGGTGATCACCTCCTTTGACCTCGTTGAGGGGGAGATCCTCCTCTCCTCGGATAGCGGTCAGAGCGAGAGCGAGGTGGTCTATGGCTGGCTCTCCGAGGATGGGGAGCGTGCCGTGGTGACGGAGCAGGAGGCTCTCCTGACCGTCCGAGAGGCACTCCGGCGGCTGGCGGCGGCAGGATTCTTTGAGCAACACCCCTTTGCGATGGATGTCACGATCGTCTACCAGAGTGGCGGGGCTAAGGACAAGACACTCTACTCCCACAGCGACAGCACCTGGGACGGGATCCGGCACGACAAGCTCCTCAAGGGAGCGAGCGAGGAGCTGGACCTCTTCCTGACAGAGCTCCTCCGGGAGGAGGTATAGGGCGGACCGCCCAACAATAGAGTGATCCCGGGGTCTTCGGCACTTCGTGCCTCGACCACCGGGCTGTGCAGAACAGACCCCTACCGGGGTCCCCAGCGAGATTGTCAGACGGGGCGGACCTCCTTGGCGGATCCCCGGTGTCTCCTGCGCTGTCCAATTCGTCCGACTTGTCCGACTCGTCCGATAAGGCAGCAGAGAGGGGGTACTTGATTTACTCGATGCGGTCGACGGACTTCACCCCCTTCGCCTGCCGGATGAGTCGGACAAGCTGCTTGAGCGACCGCTCATCATCCACATAGAGAGTAAAGAAGCCGAGGAAGAGCCCATCATTGGACTCGATGCGGAAGTTCTTGAGCTTAACCCCCTTCTCCAGCCCTATCCGGGTGGAGATGTTATTGACCACCGCGATGTCGTCCTCACCGACGACCCTGAGCGTCACCTCCCGAGCGGCCCTGTCGGCAGCGATGCCCGCCCACTCCGCCTTGTGGATGCGGTAGCTGTAGCGGGTGAAGAGGTCGGTGGCATTGGGGCAGTCGTAGCTGTGGATCCTCATGCCGGTGCGAGAGGCGTAGGCAAAGATCCGGTCGCCGTATATCGGGTGGCAGCACTGCGCCAGCTCGTAGTCGATGCCGGTGAGCTTGCCATCGATGAGGATCACGTCCTTATCCGCCGTGGAGAGCTGCTCCAGCTCCGTCTCCCGCTCGTAGTCCTCTGCAGAGACCTTAGGCCTACTTTCCTTGGCACTCTCGGCACGCTCGTCGAGGAGTGCCTTGTAGTCGTCGAGCACCTGATTGACCTCGTAGCGCCCGTCCGCCACAGCGAGGAGGAAGTCGCTCTCGCCCTTGTAGCCGTGGCGCTTCATGAGGCGGGCAAATTCGCCCTCGTCCCACTCCAGCTTCCGGTTACGGATCTTTCGCTCCAGATCCTCCCGTGCGAGTGCCACCCGCTCCTCGTCCTTATTGCGGAGGTAGCTGCGGATCTTGCTCTTCGCCCTCGAGGTCTGGGCGATGTCCAGCCAGTCCGCCTTGGGAGCCTGGCTGTCGGAGGTGATGACACTGACGGAGTCGCCATTCTGCAGCACATAGCGCAGCCCCACATTGCGCCCATTGACGCGGGCGGAGACGCAGTGGCTGCCGACATTGGTATGGATGGAGAAGGCGAAGTCAAGTACCGTGGCGCCCTTGGGCAGCTGCAGCACCTCCCCCTTGGGGGTAAAGACGTACACCTCCTCATCGTAGAGATCCATCCGGAAGTCCTTGATCACCTCGTCCTCGGGGAGCTTATCCCCCATCTCGAGGATCCGGCGCGCCTCCGTCATCAGGTCATCCAGCCCGGTCTCACTCTTGATCCCCTTGTATCGCCAGTGCGCCGCCAGTCCCCGCTCGGCGATCTCATCCATCCGTTCGGTCCGTATCTGCACCTCCACCCAGCGGTGGTCGGGCCCCATCACGGTGATGTGAAGGCTCTGATAGCCGTTGCTCTTCGGGATCGAGATCCAGTCCTTGAGCCGCTTGGGATTGGGCTGGTACATGTCGGTGACGATAGAGTAGACGTGCCAGCAGTCGCCCTTCTCATCCTTGGGCTCCGAGTCGAGGATGATGCGGATGGCAAAGAGGTCGTAGATCTGCTCAAAGGCACACTTCTGCACCTGGAGCTTGTGGTGAATGGAGGAGATGGACTTGGTCCTGCCCTTGATGTGAAATTTCAGCCCCGCCTCCCTCAGCCGCTTCTCCACCGGCTCGATAAAGGCGGCGATGTAAGCGTCGCGGGCATCCTTAGTCTGAGCCAGTTTCTCCTTGATATAGGTGTAGGCCTTGCGGTCGGTGTACTTCAGCGCCAGGTCGTCCATCTCGCTCTTGACGGCATAGAGCCCCATACGGTGCGCATAGGGGGCAAAGATGGTGTGCACCTCGTCGGAGAGCACCCGCTGCTCCTCCTCGCCGAGGAGATGACCGGCCAGCCTCAGCCGAACCAGCCGGTCCGCTATCAAGATCAGGATGATCCGCACGTCCTCGGCAAAGGAGAGGAGGAAGCGCCCGAGATTGTCGCTCGTCATCACCTCCGTCGGGTCGTACACCTCGCAGACACGGAGGAGCAGGCGGTCCAGGTGGGCGGTGTCGGCGCCGAAGCTCTGCTCGATCTGCTCCTCCGTCACCACGCTGCAGCTGAGCGGACGCCAGAGGAGGATGGCAAGGAGAGAGGTGGAGTGGAGACCGATCTCCTCGACGGCAGAGACGGAGGTGAGGAGCTGCGTCTTGAGGCTATCGATGCTCTTCGCCTCGTAAGCACCCCGGTCAAAGGAGCGTCTCAGCACCTCCAGCACGCGATGGATCTGCTCCTGCGAGAGGCCATGATCCAGTGCCAAGAGGTACCTGAGGATCTCGCCGAAGCTGCTCTCGTACGATATGGCGCGATGACGGTACATGGTTTAGCGATCCCGGTGAGCCATGCGATCGGAGACACGCTGCTCGTAGTCGGCGCGACGGACCCGCCTCGGCCTGAGCACAAGGAGGACCATCACGATCACCGAGACAGCGAGGAGACCGATGGAGATCCAGAAGATCAGCCAATTAGTCGCCCTGAGGAGCCCCACGATGGATAGGATAGCGACGACACCGGCTATCAGCGTGGGAAGGGTAGTATTATTATTCTTGCTCATGATCACGTACAGCTATAGTGGAGGGGAAAGCGAAGGCGTGCCTCTCCGTCCCCCCTTGTCTGTAAATATAGCGCAAATACTCCAATACGATGCCGCCAGGGTGTCGGTCCCCAGGTGACGATACAGCAGAGGACCCCGGTAGGGGTCCGTTATGCCTAGCCTGGTGGTCGAGGCTCGAAGTGCCGAAGACCCCGGGTTTCCTGCGTCTCACCTTTATGATACGACCCCGATAGGGTGTCGCTCCCCCTTGGTGACCTCCATTCCGAGCACCCCCGATGGGGTCCCGAAAGTAGATCTCCAGTAGGGTAATCAGGAGAGGCGGCGGGAGGGCGTTACTTCTTCTTCCTATCGTCGTAGGAGTAGACCTCGCGGATCTTGCCATCCATACCATGGATGACAACCGAGACACCTCGGTCGATCGCGATCTCACGGGCAGCCTGGATAGCCTCCTCCTGAGTGGGGCAGAGCTTGAGCGCCTTGGGCTGACCCTCGCTGAGGATCTGCCACTTCCCATCCGACTTGCGGTGGGTCACATGTAAGTCTTTTCTCTTGTCCATAGTCTTAGTACTTAGTATTAAGTGAGTGTGTCACACACAAATGTAGACATATCTCTCCACAAGACCTAACCCTCCACAGCCAAGGGGCAAGGGTGTCGCACTCACCAGTCAGACAATGAGTGCGACACCCTGGCGGGGTCGCGGGACCGCTTGCAATGGCTGATCCTCGGGTCGTCGGGGCTACGTCCCTCGACCACGGGGCTAAAAAACGAGCACCCCTGACGGGGTGCCCCCCTCCCCCACTCTTTATGATGCGATGGCTGGCTTCTGTACTACTCAAGTGCGTCGACCCTGCCAGAACTAACTCCCCTCGACATCCCTTGCGGATGGAGTGCTGACAATCGTTGATAGTATGCGAGCTGCGCTGCCCCGATCGAGGATGAGCTCAAAGGGGGCAGCGCAGACGGTTTTTTGATCCTTATATGAGAATGTTGCACGAAGTGCCATTCTCGCACATTTGCTTCAAATATGCTGAGACTTTGCACGAAGGATGAGACGCACGGCGCTGAGTATGAGGTTGAAGGGAGCGTACTCACGTACGTGACCGAGGTCGAATTCCGAAAGCAACGCAGCAGATCGCCTTCGTGCAACAGTCTCTATATATAGGAGTGGTGGGCGGCTATGGGGTGCCGAGATAGTGCGCGAGAACGGCAGTCTGGCGAGGGGTGAAGTTTCGCTTGGGACTGGTCCAGCCGACTAAGGACAGGGCATGGCTGAGGAGCGGATAGCTCTTGATAGACATACGGAGTGCCCTCGAGGCGCTCTGCGGATGGTAGTCGGGGTAGTACTGAAGCGCTACCTGCTTGACGGGAACGATGCCGCTCAAGTCCCCCTTGAGAGGCTGCCAGCTCTTGATCTCCTCCAGCAGTCGGAGATCGGAGGTGCTGAGCATTGGCTCTGGATGTTGTTGTTTTTCTTCTTTCATGGTTTAGTAGTTAAGACATTGCAAAGGTATATATTATTCACCCATTACGCAATACTTGACCTTTTTCTTCTCAAAGAGACAGTAGGTGATTCTAAGAGACAATCACCCCTGAGGCGGATCGTACTTTTGCATCACGATCACCGACAACCCTCTCCGGTCATAGACTCCAAGAGATCAGTACGGCTGCAGACGCTACTGCGAGGAGGAGAGATGCCCGCTCGTGCGGGTGCCGAAGAGGAGCGGGGGATCGCCTACTAATTATTCATCTATTTTGCAATAAAAACCAACTATGGCATTTATCTACAGTGTAACTGAGCGCAAGAACTCCATCCCCAACGCCAAGATGCCCCGCGTGGCTGTCGCCACCTCGCGTATGATGGGCGTCGTGCCTCTCCACCAGATCGCCAAGAGCATCTCGGTGCGGTCTACCGTCCACCGTGCGGACGTCAACGCTGTCCTCACCGTACTGCCGGAGGTGGTCCTGGAGTATCTCTCTCAGGGACTCTCCGTGCGACTGGGCGAGCTGGGCTCCTTTGCCCTACGCTTCCGCAGTAAGGCGGCCGCAAAGGCGGAGGACTTCTCCTCAAGTAATGTGAAGAAGGTCCACATCCGCTACACGCCCAGCCCAATCATGCTGGCGGAGATGGCTACCGTGCCGGTGCGAAGCATCAGCTCCCTCATCGCTGAGAAGAAGAAGGCCGAGGAGGCCAATGAGAAGGCTGAGGAGGGCGTCAAGCCCAAGGAGAATAAGGAGTCGGACCATAGCGGGCTGTGATGCCGGCTCCACTGAAGAGTCCTGAGCCCACTCGTCCGTAGGGCTCACAGGGGTGAGGAGGGTGATACTTCCTCACCCCACCACTACAGTAACACACCTTATATGAAACAAGCGATATGACACAAGTTTACACCGCACCCGTAGCTACCGATAAGCTCACCCCCGACCCCTTAGAAGACTATGGTGGCCCCACACTACTCACCCGCCCCGAGGAGATCAGGCGCACCGAGAGGGCCATTAACCTCTTGGTGATCCACTGCAGCGCCACGCGCAACTGCGACAACTACTCCCCCGAGCAGCTGATCCGAGATCACGTGCAGCGGGGATTTAGGGGGTGCGGGTACCACTACTACATCACGAAGGACGGATCGCTGTATGGCATGCGTCCCGTAGAGCTACCCGGTGCCCACGTGAGGGGCTTCAATAGGCGCTCCATAGGCATCTGCTACGAGGGCGGACTGGACCATAAGTACGTGCCTGCCGACACCCGCACACCGATGCAGCGACAGGCGCTGACACAGCTGATACACCGCCTGCTGGAGCTCTACCCCGATGCCTACGTCGTGGGTCACAGAGACCTGTCGCGAGACCGAAACCACGACGGGATTATCACGCCAGACGAGTGGACCAAGCTGTGTCCCTGCTTTGACGCCAAGCTCTACAATAAGTCATGGGTCGTCTCAGAGTAAGCATCTCCCTCCTGCTCCTGCTGTGCCTGATGGTGAGCTGTAAGAGCAGAGAGAAGACGCTACAGACTACGGTGCAGCATGAGGAGAGAGAGATCACAAATACGGACCTCCGGGACACCGTGACGATCGAGTGGTGGGACAATGCCCCTCCCACTCCTCTCGATACCCTGCTGAGGTCTGTGGCGCCTAAGAAACAAAAGGTAGTGGTGGCGAGGCATCAGGTCACCAAGCAGGTGGAGCAGACCAAAGCCACGCAAGAGAAGAAGGAAACAAGTATACAGCAACCATTAAGTCGCCGAGACACCCCTCCCGTCCGGACCTTTATGGTAGGTCTCGGGGTGGGCCTAATGGTGGCGGTGCTGCTCACGATGCTATGGCGACGACTAATCCGCGCAATACGACTATGAATGAAAGAAACAATCGATTCCGACTGATATGGGCCTCCATGCTCTGCGCCAGTGGCCTGACCCTGCTCTTCACCTCACTCTGGATGCCCCCTCAGGGGATCATCGACTCTAGCGTACTGGTAGCCTACGGCGAGGTGATGACCTTCGTGGGCGGCCTCGTAGGCATCGACTACGTCTACCGCAATAAGGGACAGTAGCCCCTCCCCTCAGCAAGCACCAAGGAGACCTTTGCATAATACCCCATCTGCGGCGTCACTTTCGAGATTCGGGCTTGGTCATGTGCGTAAGCACACTCCCTTCGCCCTCACTCTCAGCTCCTTAGTGGGGCTACGTGGGATAGGGCGGAATGTAGTACCTTTGGGAAAAGTGAATGCGATAGAGTATGACTACAGGTAAGACGATATTTCTCCCACAGATCAAGCGGAGCCTCGCAACGGAGGAGCTGCTGAGCCCGGCGGAGGTCTTTGACCGCTTCCGCGAGGACTTCGAGGCGATCGACATCGGTGATGCCCTTGCCACCACGATGAATAATCACCCGTGGGCACTCCAGCGGCCCATCGTGGAGTCCTGCAGGCTCACCTTTGCGGACTACTGCTCGGAGGAGGGCAGCAGAGCTTACATCAGGACCCTGGCACTGCTGCTCACTGCTGCTGCAAGGGAACTGAAGCTGCCTACCCTGAAGATTGAGTTTGCCCTCGCCAAGGGCTACTACGGCACCATCGGTGACCGACGGCCGACGACGGAGGAGCTGGAGCGGGTGCGCGCCTGCATCCAGAGGTACATTGATGCCGACCTGCCGATAAATAGGGTGAGGCTCTTTGCCGAGGAGGCGATCAAGTATATGGAGGAGAAAGGGGACGTCGACACCGCAGCGCTCATCAGCGACTCCGGGCGCTACTCCGTGGTCCTCTGGGAGCTGCAGGGCGACTACTACTATATCCTCCATCAGGTGCTGTCGCGGACGGGGCAGCTCCACCTCTTTGACCTCGAGCCGGCCAATGACGGCTTCCTGATCAGGGTGCCGGATCGCCGGGATCCCACGAGGCTCGCTGAGAAAGAACTGCAGCCCAAGCTCTTCAAGGCACTCGACTCGCAGCATCGACTAATCACCGGACTGAGTGTGGAGGACGTGACGCCGCTCAATCTCCTGATCCGCTCCGGCAAGGCAACGCAGATGATCCAGGTGGCTGAGGCACAGCAGGAGAAGCAGATCGCTGCCATCGCCTCCCACATCGCTCGCCTGCATCGGGACAAAGGGGTGTCCGCAGTGCTGATCTCGGGGCCTTCATCGTCGGGGAAGACCACCTTCTCCCGCCGCCTGACGACCCAGCTGCTGACCCACCTCATCCGGCCCTACCCGATCTCTCTCGATGACTTCTATGTCAATCGGGCGATCACTCCGCACAACGAGGCGGGACAACCGGATTACGAGTCGGTCTATGCGCTTGACCTGCCCTTCCTTAGGGAGACGCTGAAGGGGCTGGTCCGGGGGGAGGAGATGCCAATGCCGCGGTACGACTTTGTCCTCGGTGAGCGGGTGATGGACCCAGGGAATACGCTTCAGCTCACCGAGCAGGATATGATCATCATCGAGGGGATCCACGGGCTCAACCCGATCATCCTGACCGACGCCGTGGAGGCATCGTCGTACAAGATCTACGTCTCCGCCCTGACAGCCATCTCTTACGACAAGCACAATTGGCTCAGCACAAGCGACAACCGCCTGCTGCGACGGATGGTGAGAGATGTGAAGTATCGAAATAAACCGCCCGAGGAGACGCTTACCTCCTGGCCCGATGTGCGTGCCGGTGAGGAGAAGTGGGTCTTCCCCTACCAGGAGGAGGCGGACGTGATCTTCAATAGCGCCATGGTCTACGAGCTCGGTGCGCTAAGGCAGCAGGCAGAGCTGGCGATCAGTCGGGTGCCGGAGATGAGTCCGGTCTATCCGGTGGCGGCTCGGCTCCTGCGGGAGCTGCGCTTCTTCGATCCGATCCCGGAGAGACTGCTCCCTCACGGGTCGCTCCTGAGGGAGTTCATCGGTGGCAGCAGCTATCGGGACCAATAACCTTCTTTTCTTCTCTCATGACACAGAAAGCAACGGCAGGCGATCTCGTCTTCCACTCCAAGCACATCGACATCCTGCGCTACCGGGTCCCCGGCTGGGAGACTCTGGAGCCACAGGCGCAACGCTACGTCTACCACCTCGCCGAGGCGTGCCTCTACGGCCGGGACATCCTCTACCTGCAGCACCACCCGATGGCGCTCGCCGCACGGGCAATCCTCGAGGCGATCTGGGAGCAGGGGACCTTCCGCAATCACGATATGGAGGACTACCTGACGCAGCTCTGGATGTACTCCGGCTTCCACCACCACTACAAGGAGACGAAGACGGTACCCGCCTTTAGCCGGACCTACTTCCACGAGGCGGTGCTGCAGCTGCCGTACGATGTGGAGGCGTACCTCGAGGCACAGGGCTTCACCCTTGACGCACTGGAGGAGATGATCTTTGATCCGAGTAAGGACCCCCTTCGCCGAGCGGACGGGGATCGGGAGACCTTAGTGGAGCGGTCAGCGGTCAATTTCTACGGCCCCGGCGTCACCACAGCGGAGGCGCTGGAGTTTTACGAAAAGCGAAAAGACAAGTACCGCATCGCCCCGGGACTGAATAGCCGGCTCGTGAAGGATGAAAAAGGCGAACTGCGGGAGCTGACCGCCTACACCGACGGGCTCTACGGCGACGCCCTGCAGGCGATCGTCCGACAGCTTACTGCAGCGCTCTCCTACGCCCCAAGCGAAGCGGCAAGGGAGACCCTCCGGACGCTGATCGCCTACTACGAGAGTGGGGATATCGACGCCTTTGCCGACTACAGTGAGGCCTGGGTGCGCCTGCTGGAGCCGGTGGACCTGATCCACGGATTCATCGAGACCTATGAGGATCCGCTCGGGCTGAAGGGCTCCTACGAGGGGATTGTGGAGCTGGAGGATCCCGAGGGCACCGAGCGGGTGCGACGGATCGTCAAGCTGGCGGGCTACTTTGAGGAGCAGTCGCCCATCGATGAAGCCTACAAGCGGACAGAGCCCCTCGGGCGTGCCGCCCGTGCTATCGACGTGGTGATGCTGGCCGGTGACAGCTACCCCGCATCGCCACTTGGGATCAACCTCCCCAATGACGAGCGTATGCGGGCCGAGGTGGGGAGCAAGAGCGTCACCCTCTCCAATATCTCCCTCGCCATCGACCGCTACCGCAGCGCTGCGTCGATCGACCTTTTCTATCACGGTGAGGAGGTGAAGGAGCGGCTGAGGCGCTATGGTGCCGAGGCGGACATGCTCCACACCGACCTCCACGAGATCATCGGTCACGGCTCGGGGAAGCTCCTCTCCGGCATCTCGGGTGCCGACCTGAGGGAGTACGACTCCTGCATCGAGGAGGCAAGGGCGGATATCAATGCCCTCTACTTCATCGCCGACCCGAAGCTGGTCGAACTGGGGATCCTGCCCTCGTCTGACGCTTATCGGGCGGAGTACGACCGTTACCTTACCTCCGCCCTCATCACTCAACTCTCCCGCCTCGGGGAGGACACCGTGCTGAGGGAGGCGCATATGCAAAACCGCGCCCTCATCGCCCGCTACGCCCTGCAGTACCCGGAGGCGGTGACCCTGGAGGAGATCGAGGGGGAACACTTCGTCCTCATCCACGACTACGATCGGCTGAGAGAGATCTTTGGCGAGCTACTGCGAGAGCTGCAGCGTATCAAGAGCCGGGGCGACTATGAGGCGGCCGCCGACCTGGTTGCCCGCTTTGGCACAGAGGTGGATCCGGAGCTGAGGGAGGAGGCGATCCGGCGCGACCGAGCCACCGGTATGGCACCCTATATCGGCTTTGTCAATCCCAGACTCTCGCTCCGCGGGGAGAGCGTGGAGATCGACTACACCGAGGGATTTATTGAGCAAAACCTCCGCTACAGCGAGCAGTACCGCACGCTGGCACTGCCCTTAGAGGGCTTTCTCCGCAAGGAGCACAAGGCCTATGGTGAGGGGAAGTGGCACGACAGGCTCAATGCG